>Ga0078894_10000464_pt1 | contig 28155 bp, 49 predicted proteins | sample LauGreSu1BDMLBSD_2_FD_67506 | JGI IMG/M metagenome (GOLD analysis project Ga0078894, IMG submission 67506) | Freshwater lake microbial communities from Lake Michigan, USA - Su13.BD.MLB.SD (version 4) (version 4) | ecosystem: Environmental > Aquatic > Freshwater > Lake | place: Lake Michigan... | reverse complement strand
ATCGGTTACTTCCAGATGTGGAATCCGGTAGGTTCAGGGGTAAGTCAATACCCAAGCAAGCACGGATTTGCGGACCGTACAGATGTTTTGCATTGCAAAAAGTGGTCACGAGAAAAAAGAGAGTTACTACCGGAAATCGTGGTCATTCACATCGAAAGTGAAGCTGGGATCGGTTTGAATTGGAAAGGCAGAAAGACCCCGATGTTTGGACCCAAAGCTTCCTTACCAACCCTATCTTGGTTAGATAAACTGTTTCTGTTTTTGGACAAATTAAGCAAATGCGGTTACAAACCCAACCGTAAAATTTCAAAGGAAGCAAAGAAAGAATCCCCAAGTGAATTAGAGCAAGGGGAGATAAAAGTCATAGGTGCTGGGCCAATTGAGGGGCCATTAGATGAATCATTGGAAGAGTGGCTGAGAGGCTGATAGCAGCAGTTTCGAAAACTGCAGAGGGTTAAACCTCCGGGGGTTCAAATCCCTCCTCTTCCTTTTGCAATCCAAGAGATTGCATCGAAATTACGTTAACAAACTAAACAAAAATGACTATTGAAAATCGCAACGAACTGATTGACATTTTGGTGTCCCGTGTTGCAGAAAATGCACCCGTTAAAGAGCTTATTCGTGTTTATTGCGAAGCTCTTACTGCAAATCTGAAAGAACTAGAAGACGGTGACCTTATTCAAGGTATTTTGAACGCTGGTTATTTGGATATTATGGAAAAATTTAATTTGGGGGAAGTTGCCTTAGAGACTGACCTTTGAGAATAATGGGTAAGTTTGCTGAACCCTTGGGATTTACAAGATGACCGTACCATCAAGTTTAAAGTCACAATTAGCAGCAATACTACCCAAGTATCCAAATCTTAAGGTTTCATTCAAACCAGACTGCAATGAGATACAATTCAAAGAAGTTGCTTGGGTGGTTGAAGATTTTGTAAATCAAAACCCCCAGGTAGTCGAAGATGACGATTTGCTTAAGGATTGGTTGGATAGATATAGGTTTCTGACTTCTGTGCGTTGACTTTGGGGGGGTAGTGTGCTACAATAGTTGTAGTTGATGGGGCTTTGGCCTCTCTGCCCCCCATAAGCCCCCATGAGTAATCACGCCCAGCAACGATCCAATTTTAATAACCACGCCTACATCATGGTGGGGGCACCTGGCTCCGGTAAATCCACCTATGCTGCCAGCCTTGCTAAACGTGAGAATGCGATTATTATTTCTGGAGACGACATCAGAGCTGAACTGTACGGTGATGCCAACATTCAGGGAGAATGGATGGCGATTCAAGATCGTATCGAAAACCTAATCGAGGAAAATGTTGGCAGGGTATTGATTATGGATGGTACCCATTATAGGACAAAATATCGTAGGGATACCATTGTTTTGCTCCAGAGTTACGGTATTCCTGACATTAGGGCCATCATAGTGAATCCACCCCTGGAAATTTGCCTTAAGCAGAACGCAGCCAGGGCTCGTAATGTTCCCGAATTAGTCATTGAAAAGATGCACTCTGCTTTGCAAGCGTCCCTAAGGGGGATTGACACGGAGGGTTTCTCCATGGTAGAATACGTTAGTAATCGGGTTATGGCCACGTAGAAAAACCCCGAAGTAAAAACCCGAAGTAAAAATGACTAAGCTAAGAAAAAAAGTAAATGCCGGCGATGTAATCGCTATTGGTGACATCCACGCTCGTTATGATGTTTTAGCTGCTGCATTAAAGTGGCTTAATGGAACTGGAGCGCGAGTGATTTTGCTGGGTGATCTGATTGACCGTGGCGGCGAAGATATGAAAGTTCTTGATAAAGTCAAAGAACTTATGGATGACCCCGGAAGTGAAGGATTAGAAAGTTTCAATGTGCTGATGGGCAACCATGAACGTATGTTTATGGATGCTGTTGAAAGCTCCGAAACCATGTGGGGATACAACTCTTTGATGCTTTGGGTGAAAAATGGCGGCAATCTCAAGCAGTTTGAAGAAATGAAGGCCCATTACGAATGGATCAAACAATTGCCTATCTACATGACTGTAGGAGATACGATGTTTATTCATGCAGGTATTTTACCAGGGGGTAATCCTAAGAATGACCTCGGACACTCCCGTAGTGTGGAGAACCTTCTATGGATGCGTGAACCCTTTTTGAGCGTGGGGCCTGAACTGCACAAATGGACTGATAAAGTAAAGAAAGTTGTCCACGGTCACACCATTGTAGGTAAAGAACCGGATGTAACTAAGGACCGTATCGGTATTGATACTGGTGCTGTGTTTTCAGGTATTTTGACCGCGTATAACGCAACTCGGGACACTTACTGGCAGATAAAGAAAAAGGAAACAGTAGATATCTTTAGTTGATTGCCTCTACATTCATTTAATCCCTCATCCTGTACCCCCTTTCCGCTCCCACCATGGACAAACCACAAACAGAATATCAATCTCCCCTCTATATCTCAGTAAATAAACCTTCTCTGGTTATTTACCGTAGCTCAAAAACTATGTTAGAGTGTGGCAGAGTCTACAAATCAGAGTGTGGTAAATGGTTTCTTTCGTCTGAATATTTCAATGATTGGGAACCTGTTGAAGTTTTTCATAAATACTCAGGTTTTCTTTTTCTAAACAAACTACATAAATCGCATAACAACAAATGACCACACCAAGTGAGTTCCCCTTAGTTACTTTCGGGTTCGGCAAAGAATACAATGATTACGAGGATTTTGACAATAGTGTAAATAACTCGATTAGGCGCTCAATCGAACTAAGTAATGAAGACTGGGGCATCTTAGCACAATGCGCTGAGTCTTTTTGTTCTGTATTCCGAGCAAAACAAAGTGAGCGGATTGCTACTTATGTAACTAGGGGTCAATTGGACCTTGCAGTGGAGGAAGCTAAGGCTATGAATACCTTGTTGGAAAAGTTAGATAAAATTCAAGCTAAGTTGTTTTAGTAATTAACTCCCTACGGCAAAATGAAACTCAAACGCAACATTTACGCTTTCGATGTTGATGGCACATTGACTAAGCCAGGTCAAGGATATTCAGATTATGGTAATAGGGAGCCTAACCCCAAACTTATGGATTTGGCCCTATTCTATCAGAATTCTGATGAGAACGTAATAGTAATAACGACCGCAAGAAGTGAAATTATCCGTAATCAAACTGAAAATTGGTTGAGGAAACAAGGTATAAAACCTGAGGCTGTACTCATGAGGGCAAATAGTGATGAACGCCCGGACCCTGAAGTTAAAGTAGACCAAGTAAGGCAATTGCAAGCTAAGTATAACGGAAATATTACAATGTATGATGATAAACCTGAGAATTGTGAAGCCGTCAGAAAGATGACTGGTGTTAGTTGCGTTTTGGTTAGAGAACCTTGACTTTGCTTAAGGGGGGTTGACAAGGGGGCAAGGCACCCCTTATACTGGGTTCAGTTGACACACACCGAAGCCATGGCCACTACGCAAACCATCATTCAGACTCAAACCACTGAAAACCTCGTCCGTCGCCTATCTTCGCTGGAAGAACGTATTGCCGTTCTGACTGAGCGTAAGAATGCCGTTAAGGAACCCATTGCCAAAAAGCTGATGGCTGCCAGTCTCAAAAAGATTGAGACGATTTACGGTAATTTCATTCTGCGGGAGGACAAGGAATATGATTTTTCCGGCAACTCTGAAATCCAAGAGGCTATCCGGCAAGTTGAAATTGCCAAGGCCAATCTAAAGGCTCTGGAAAATGCAGCCAAGGCTAATTTAAACCCTAAGATTAAGAAAACTCCAGCATTCAATCGAAACAAAGCAGTATCTGCCGTGGCTAAGAAAGGTCGCATTTATGTTGCTACCATCTTCAGTCGCCCCAAGATCGCCGCTAATCGTTGATTGTGTAGTGGATATGGGCCTACCCCTTATAACCTGACAGTAACAACCCCAAATAACAACCCCAATAAAACCAATGGACAATCAAGCTCCCACAGTATCTACCAAAAACGATAACCAAGTTTACAACCACCCTGCTTACGGGGTAATCACAGTAACTCGCCCTCAATGTTCACCCGGAGTTAATTTGTTCGGGTCTGACTTGAGCCATGGGCATTTCATATCGGTAACCATTCAAACTGCGGAGTTGGAGAGGGATTTGCATAGAGATTGGGTATTTCCTAGGGGTCAAGTTGTTGAATTTTCAATGAGTGAAGCTCAATGGGGGAAATTTGTCTCCGGAGCAGGTAGAAGTCAAGCTACCCCAATTACTTTGAATCGCATTTCTGAGGGGCCACTGGTTTCTGTTCCTGGAATTAAACCCCCAGAGGGGGGCCGGAAAGATAGTTTCAATGAAGAGTTTGAGGATAAACTTGATAAGGCTATGCAAGGAATCAATGCCATTGCGGGCCAACTAGAGGGTGTACTTAATGGTAAGTCCATCAGTAAGGTTAAACTGAAGGAAATTGTAGGTAATTTGAAATCTCAGGCCAGTAATCTACCTAAAAACCTGAATTTTGCAGTGGAGTCCTTTAAGGAGGCAACTGAGGACATGGTTGAAGAGGCTAAGGCAGAAGTAGAGGCCCATTTTATTCAAACTGCTCATAGTTATGGTGTAGGTGCTATGGCGGCTATGGCTGACAGCGGCAAGATGATTGGTGAGGCTGATGCCATGATACCTCCAGAACCTATCAGCAAAGTAGTTGAATTGCCTAACTTTTGACTGTATTCAGTTTACTAACTTCCCCCCTATGCTGAAGCAACCTAAAAAAGCCACCGAAATAACAACTTCCTACATTTGGATGGAGTTAACACATGATGGGAACCTTGTGGATCCTGATCAAAATAAACCCTTTTATGGTGAATATTTAAATACATGCGATGGCTATAATTCTGAAGAAGAAGCAATGAGCGCATTTTTGGAGCACAGTGATGGCTATTTGGGGGAGTTAGTGTTACTCAAGGTTTGTAAGCGTCATTTCGATTGATTTTGCCATATGACTATGGTAGTAACAAAACTTAATGTATATTATGGTAAGCGGTCAACCACCCTGCAAGCAAACCCCTTGACAGCTTGCCAATCCCCATGCTAGACTAGCCGTAACCAACCCCGGAGCATAAAATGACAAACCAAGCTGAAAAATTTGAATTTTTTGAGGTAGGGGGTTGCGTCCGTGACAGCCTGCTAGGAATTGCGTCTAAGGACATCGACTTTGTTGTAGTTCCTAATCAGGAATTCGACTCTGTGGAGGTTGCTTTTGAAGTAATGAAAGAGCATCTGGTTTCCTTGGGGTTTGATCCTAAAAAGGAAACTAGCCTAGATTGCGAACCCCACCAGTTCCTAACCATTCGTGCTAAAGTATCCAAAGGCCACCCTCTTAGGGACATCACTGATTACGCAGATTTCGTATTAGCCCGCAAAGATGGCCCCTACACTGATGGCCGCCGCCCAGATTGGGTGGTGCCGGGTACTTTGCTTGATGATTTGGCCAGAAGAGATTTCACTGTCAACGCAATTGCCCGTGCAATTGATGGTACCTTGATTGACCCTTTTGATGGTCAACGGGACGTTAAAGATCGTGTAATTTCCTTCGTAGGTAATGCAGAGACTCGAATCAGGGAAGATGGGTTGAGGATTCTGAGGGCATTCCGTTTTGAAATCACTAAAGGTTTCATGATGGATTCGGAAGCATGGGATGCTGTTCGGTCTGAGTTTGGGGCTGAAATGCTCAGCAAACAGAAAGTAGAGCGGGTCAGGGAAGAGTTAGTCAAGATGTTTAAGGCTGATACCTTAAGGTCTCTGAGTTTACTTTGTGATTTACCGAGTCACACTAGGGCTGCCATCTTTAGGGATGGTTTGCGTTTAGACGCCACGATGAAGGACTGATCTCAGCTTTTGACTTCCCTTTTTATTCAACTAACTAACCAACCAACCAACAACCATGAGTACCTACGAATTTCACATCACTGCGCCCAAAGAAGCCATCGTGATGCTTAATACGTCTCCCTATTTTGCTGATCATCAAATTCCAGTCATTGCCTTTGAACTTTTGAACCATAGAAAAGAGGTGTTGCAAGTTGACTGGATGACTTCATATAAGGCATCTTTTGATACGGATGAACTGGCTATTGGGCACATTGGGTATTTGCTTTCGCACTTTAATCGATCCAACATTTATAGGGTCAAAATCGAACGTGAATTCAAACCTGAGTTTGCCGACAGCGGTATCTACATTGAAACTCATTTTGATTTGCCTGACCCTTCTGCAGAAAGTTTCAGGGGATACAATGCAAGTAGGAACCTTTTTACGGGGAAATTTATTGGAACCAAACGATCTTACAAAAAGCCCTTCACTGACTTTGCGTCTGAAAATGAGGGGAAAAAGCTAGAAGTTTGCATTTTGGATACTAACATTAGCCATGACGCTAAGTGGATTTTTGTTCCTAATAAGATTTTGATGGACGGCTAAATGGGGTTTGGCCCCATAGTTGTGGCCACAGGGTTAAGGCAAGGGGGTTGTAGCCACAGGGTTAAGGCAAGGGGGTTGACAGAACCGGCCCCATCCCCTATACTAGATAAGTACCTGACCATTAAGGCCATGACCAGCAACCACATCAAACTAGGACCCCGTGAGAAGGGCCGTAAGTCCAAGGGCAAACGTAAGCCACAGGCGGCCAAGGCTGCTAGGGCTCGTCGTACTTGCCTGCTGGTTAAGTTGGGGGTGAAGTGATGGTTGCTATTACCATAGGAATTGACCTAACCCCAAAGACCAAGATTTTTAACTATGCGGTCATTCGAGAGGTCCCGATTGATAGATTAAGTTCGCTCCCATTTAGTTTTCATCCACGCCTAAGGGTTTTTGCCAATAAAGGGTGTGTTTGTGTAACTTGCGGCAAAGTTGGTTCTAGGCTAGTATTGGGTGAAGGTCGTGGTGGGAAACACTGGGATGTTTATACTGAGGATCTCTATCCATTGACTGTTGATCATATTGTCCCTAAGTCTAAGGGTGGTAGCAACGACATCAATAACCTCCAGCCAATGTGCGCGGGATGTAATTTTAGGAAAGGTAATGGGGACCGACCCTATACCAATGGTGAGACTAGGGAAGTTATTATCGACGGGTACTCCAAAGTTAGTGATAGTCCTGTCAGATGCGACCCCAATAAATATTCCTATTTGATAGGGCAAACCGTTTACAGGGGGCGCAAGAAAAAGACAGTAAAGCCCATAGGCACAGTGGCTAGAGTCACCCGTAACCATCATACGGGGTACCTTGGAGTTACCTTGGAAGAAGGCAAACCAAGTTCGGTCTATGACTTAGAAACCCTATGGGTTGACGTTGCCCCGGTACCGTGCTAGAATGAGTCCACAACCAACCAACAACCAACCAACAATGGCCATCCAACCAACCTTCGATGAACTGCATTTGGTTTACAATGAGGCTAGGAAGATTTTTGACTCCAACCTCTCTTGGGAAGCCAAATACGATTTGATTTTTTCAGATAATGTAAGTAAAAAGGTTGACCTTAATTGGGTTGATCCTGATTCATCTTATGCGGCTGACGTTACTGCTTTCATGGATGAGTTTGATCGGTACATGGGTGTAGTTGATGGTATTTATGACCAGACCTGATTAGACGTTCTCAACACCCAGTCACAACACACAATCACAAAAAACCAAACAGCAAAATGTGGATTTTCCTTCCTGATTCTTTTCTATCTATTGTTGCCGATAAGGATGACCCTACGGGTGATCGTCTTTTGGTTAGGGCTCGCCGTAAAGGTGATATTGAGAAAGTATTTCCATATTCTAAAGTTATCGCCCTCGCTGGCAGTGATTATGCTTTTAGAGCATGGGTTCCCCGCAGTGAAGTAGCACAAGTAATTGCAAGCCAAGTAGAGTCAATTGACTATAGCAACTTCAAAAATTCCATCACTAACAATGACTATCACGATGCTGCCCTAAGTGTCTGGAGTGTAATGTGGGGAATTCAGCATAAAAGCGACTAATGGTCCCAGTATGCTATAATAGGCCCGCTACTGAAACAGCATCGACTACCCTTCCATCACACCTGTAACCACCATGCTAAGAAAACTTTCCTTGATTTCTCTATTGGTACTCCTAGTTAGTCCAGCTTCTATGGCTAAGGACCAACCTGATAAGGAAGATGATACGTCCGATAAGGTTGTGTCCGTAAAGGATAAGGATAAGGACAAGGATAAGGATAAGGATAAGGATAAGGATAAGGATAAGGACAAGGATAAGCCTGATAACCATTGGGATAGTGAATGTACGCACGAGAAAGAGAAGCATGGGTGCGATCAATGTCCTGAGCATATGTTTTCCTGCGATGATGACTACCCTAAACCAAAGCCTCCTATTCCTGGCGCCCCGGGACCCATTCCTATCGCAGGCATCTTCGCAGCCTTTGCCCACAGTAGAAAAATCCGTAATCGCATTAAAAACAAATGAGTATCCGCAAATTTTGTGCTGAGGAAATGTTGGACTATGCCAAGGCCAATCCGTCCGTTCAAGAGGAAGTAGTTAAGAGTGTAAACAAAGGGCCGGGGCTTTGGAGACGGATTTTTCCTGCGATTGCCTTGTGTTCTGTAGTAACCTTGCAAGGGTGTTATTCAGATGAGGGCCATGAGGGAAATTCAAATAAGGGACATCACGGTATTCATAGCAATGGGGGATTAACTTCTAAACTTCGTGTGCTCCCACAAGTACCGGGACCTTTGCCGATTGCGGGTCTGCTGGGGTTCTGCTTCATGGTTAGTAAACTCCGGGATTCTGCCACTAAGGAGCGATGAGCCTGGCAACCCGGCTTGACCATTAAATCTGCTATAATGGGTCCGTGACCGAACCGGCACCCCCCCAACCCCCAACCCAACCGCAAAACCATGGAATTTTCCGAACTGTTTAAGCAAAAACTTGCTGATGATATTCTGATTTCCCTCACTAAAGATGAAGATTTCCTCGGAGAAGTTGCCATGGAAGCAGCTATTAAGATTGTCGGAGAAGTTCTCTTCCCTGGTAATGATCTATCCTCAGAAGTTTCTGGTTTGATTGCTGACAAATTGGCAAAGACTATTAAGTATCACCTTGGTTGATCGCATTACCCAGACATTAAAAACAATGGCACTGAAATCAACTCAAAATTCAAACAGTTAAGCTAATGGAGCAACCTTTTTGGGTACATAGTCTGCCCCTAATCGAAGCCGCCAGTATTGTCCCAGGGGGAATTTCCTGGAGTTTGTATTGCGGTAAAGTATCTTACTTGACTGCTGCGAGTATTGCGGTACTTGAGGGGAAATTTGATAGGTTTAAGGAATTTTACGGCGATTATACTAATGATGAGCCAGTTGAATTAAGGACATTTCTTAAAATTTTGGGGGCGGACGAAAACCGCTATGTAGTATCAGATTGGTATTGGCCCAAATAGATTAACCCATAACCAGAAACCTACCAGCAATGAAAAACAAAATTGAACACTTTCTGAATCATGGGGACCATCATGGAGAACTTTGTTTGATCCCCGGGCTATACCTGTCTTTTAATCTTGATGGTAATTTGGTACTTGCTGACAGCATGGCATCCGTTATTTTGACACCAAAGGAATCCAACGCTGATTCGATTGTGAAGATGGTTGGGGATATAGTCAGGGTATGGGGTTTGTTTTGACTGTTGTGGCTATAGTGACTTCATACTAGCAAAGGAACTGAAATGAACGTTAAGGAACTGATTGAAATCTTGAAAAAGTATCCCGAAGATTTGGAAGTTGTGGGTCAATGGAGAGATGTTGAATATGGTTTGGATATAAGTCAAGATGTAGATGTGTATAAATCAACCGTGCAGAAAACCCCCGGACATGGTAGATATACTCTGGGTGCTCTTACACAGTATGGTAAGGAGCTTCCTTCGACTGATGTTGAAGTTTTGATTATTGATGTTTGAGGACGCTTTAATAACTGGCACCCTACTCCTTCGGGGGCGGCGTGTTTCCTGCTATAATGGGTCCATTCAACCAACGGAACAATGTCCCAATTCCAAACAATCCACATTTCTGGCGGCAAATGGATTACCCATTGGGAAGATTCTAAGTTGCCTGGCAGTTTTATCCGAGTCACCTATACTATCAAACCTGAACCTGGCTTTGGTATGCCTAGTGATGGAACCCATAAAGGTTTTGTGACCCGTGAAGGGAAATTACGTTTGGTCACTGGTGGTGAGTATTATCACGGGGCAGTAATCAACCATAATATCATCGACTATGATTTTGTGGAGGATGAGGCAGACAACGAGGAATATGAAAAAGGGTACCGGAGACGATTCGAGGGCAAAAGGAAAGCGACCTTTAACTATTATTGTAAACAGTCATCACAATGGCGAGACGGTTACCAAACAGCAAACTGCCATTTTGACCAACATGCTGGCGGTCTGATTGAGAGTTGGCATTGATGCCTAGGGCATGGGGGTTGACACCCTCGGGAATCCGCCCTATAATGCACCCATCGGCAAAGAGCCGGTTCCAACCAATTGCTAAAACCTTCCACCCGCAACAACCATGAAGATTACCACGATTGCCCAAATTCAGGAAATCATCAACCAACCGCTCGAAGTTGTGGCTAAAGGGGTGTATAATGTTCCCGGATGGCCCACGGTTGCCATGAATCGGGCTTCCTTGCTCAAGTGGGCTAATGCCATCGGATCGGATGCCATCGGTGCTGCTTCCACTGCGGTTGATTCGCTTGGTGCCACCCTGATCGCAACCGCAAAGGCCCAATACCGCCACCGGGCACAAGCCCGCAGCCAGGCACAGGCAGCGCGTTTTGCTGCTATGCTGGCGGTCTGATTGTGGCCATGCGTTGATGCTGAGGGCAGGGGGTTGACATTTGGCCCCCTATCCTCTATAATTATCTTGTGGGTAGTGGGTTCTGATCTGCTGCCCCCCCCCTGAGTTCAACATTCCTAAACCATCTACCCCCTGTCAAATGAAAGCCGTAGTTGCCCAATCCGATCTCAACCAGGCCCTGAAAGTTCTGGCTCGGAACTATGATAAACGCGCTAAGCATCCTGTTCTCTTCAATGTGTTGCTTACCGCTGATGCTGCTACAGGTAAGTTGAATGCCAAGGTATTTGACCTTGGGAATAATTCTGGTTTCATTAAACAGGTGTCGATTGATGTCCCCGCATCGGTAGAGTCTTCGGGCTCGGTTACTGCTTCGGTGTCGTCTCTTAAGGATATTGTGAACGGGATGCCTAAGACTTCGGCGATCATCCTTAGTTTTGACCCCGATGATTCTGATGGTAAGTTGCTGGTTTCTTCGGATAAAGGTGCGGCGGTCAAGATCAATACGGTCTCTGCTGATGATTTTCCGGGTGGGGCACTTACAAGTATTAAAAACACCAGCCCAATCACGTTTGGTGTGCAATCTACTGAGTTTGTTGGTGGATTGGGGAACGTTTTGTTCTCGGCAAGTAATGATATTGCCAAGCAGCTTCTTACTGGAATTAACCTACAACTTGCTGGCAATTCTTTGACTTTTGCTGCTACGGACGGGCATAGACTTTCGGTTTTGACTTTAGGTGACTTTGTTGATACTGATGAAACGGAATTTAACTTTACGATGCCTGCTAAGATCCTGGCGGAAATTGCCAAGATTATTGGCGCTAAGCCCAAGTTTGGTTCGGTTTCCTTCACTGTATCCAACCTAGATGTTACCGCAGTGTATGGTAACTATAAGGTTCAATTCCGGTTGCTGGATGGGCAATACTCTAACTATCGGCAGTTGATTCCTGGCAAATTTGAGTCGGTTGCCGTCTTTGATCGTCTTTCCCTGTTGAGTACACTTGAGCAAGCTGCTATTGTGGCTAATGCTCATAATAATGTAGTCAAGTTTGAGTTTACTGAGGTTGGGGCCACAATTAGTGCTAAAGCCGAGGGGGTGATGTCATTCAATGAGAATCTGTCGGTTATTGGTGATAGCCCGGTGACCACAATCGCATTTAATGTGCGTTACCTAATCGAAGTCCTAAAGACTAAGGTTATGGGTGCAGATAGGGTTCAATTCCAGATGAACACACCGACAACACCAGCGATTATGTCTCCCGTTGGCACGGGCGATGAACCCACTGGCAAATACACCTATTTGGTGATGCCTGTTCAGATTAGGGATGACCGCTGATTGTTGTGGGGGTTGTTGCCTTTTGGTAGTGACCCCCATAAATTTAATGGTGATATTATCAACTATTTATTCTCTACCTAAAACCCAACCCCAACCAACATGAGTTTCCTCGACCACATTAAAACTATTGACATCCCTGAAGGTTCTACCGGATGGAGTTACAAAAGGATTTTTGCTGAATACCTGAAAGGGTGTAGTTGCATTATTATTCGTGACCCCTACATTCGCACTCGCCTTCAAGTTAGCAATCTGACGGATTTCCTAATGACGGTAAATCGAGAAGTTACCAATAAAGTAGAAGTTCACTTAGTTACAAGAGTGGATGGCCCCGATGAACGTGACTGTGATTTCTCCGAAGAAGAAAAACTAAAGCAACAAGCAGATAATTTGAATGTTCTAGTTAGGGCTTTCAAGGCTTCTGGAAGTTTGAATGTTAAATTTTCCTGGGAAGTGGATAAGTCTCCTTTGGACTTTCGTAAGCTGATTAGTTTCGATAACGGGTGGAAAATTCACTCTAATCGCGGGTTCGGAATCTGGGACACCATGAGTGACCCTAGCGTTAAAGAATTGCCTCAAGGCGATAGGCCAACTAAAAAGTGTATAATCAGAATCTACAATCCAGATACTGTACCTGATTCCGAGCCTAATGGCCAGATTACTCAAGTACCCCCCGAACTAATTTCCGACCCTGAGCCCCCTGTCGAAGTCCCACAAGTCGTAGGAGTCAAAGTATATTCTGGTAAAGAGTTGCCAACTTTTGTGCATGACGAACTCCTCAGGCTGCAAGGAGTAACTAATAACTCTCTAACACCAGCCCCGAACCATAAACAACCCCAACCAACAACAGTGCCCAAACAAACTATCTATGTTCCGAAAGTGATTGCGAATCCTGTCGGAAATACCTCAACCATCACAATCCCGGGAACAATCGACAACCTTTCTCTTGAAGAAATTGAGAAGCTACTACCGCAACTTCAGGCTTCCATGGAAGCATCTAAAAGGCGTCCCATTCAAGACGTAGTTGATGAGGTTTTTAACGAAGAGTGGCCTGAAATTGAGGGCACCATGCAGCGGGAATTTGAGGATAATTTGAATAAGGACAAGAGGAATTTCTTCCTGAGAACTTCTCTTAATTCTATCCTCAGTAAGTCAGTCGGTGAAGATATTGCTAAGGATTTCTTCCGAACAGTTAATCACTGCCAAGAAACTAGGAATTTCAAAGGGACCCAAACATTCTTCCAGAAAGTTAAAGGTCCTGAGTTCTATGAAGTTCGGGAAGTTGCTAAGGTATCGTTTGCCGTTTATCGCCTCAACAAGCGGGCTATCCTCGGAGATGATTATTTTGGTAGGCCATCGTCTCTTAAGGAAACTATCAGGGATGCGGCCAAAAGTGATAGTGTGACGGTCAAAAATGTCGTCTCTCAGTTTAGGCAACTTAACCTCATTGATTGATTTCGGGCTTTAAGCCCCAGATTAACAAACTTCAACCCAAGATACCCAACCATACAAGTCACAAAAATGGAAGCCACACAAGCCACACAGATTGAATCTATCTACCAACAACTTCTGGCCCGTAAATCGGAGCTAGAACAGGCTAAGCCAATTACTGAAGTTATTGCAGAGTCTCTAACCAAACAGTGGGACCCTATTGAGCAATCCCGGGTCGAACAGTTTCGGAAGAGGGTGACTAAAGTAAAGCAAATTGTCAAACTTGAGATTGCCATTATCGAGTCGATTCGGGACTTTGTCCCCCCGGAAATGATTGATGAGATTAGCTTTATTTTTCCAAAGGTTAGGATCACTAACAATCTGCAGAACATGACGGGAGTTCACCTTAAGTATAAAGATAATGTTAAGCACCGTCAAGTCCTTAAACTGGTAACTGCGGTTTATCGGTATAACCGGGATTTGATTTCTGGCGACTCCAATAATAATACTTCGATTTTCAAATCTAGGATTAAACACGCTACCTTGTGCCCACATTGTGGGGAGATTGCTAAGGGCATTCTGCATAACATGACAGTTACCAAAGCTGTAATGCTCCCTTGATTTTAACCCAAGTATTTATCTTGTGGGGTTGTTGCCGCATGGTGATAGCCCTTTCTTTTTCCTGACAAAATGTCATCTTCAAACACATACTATAAAAAATACTCAAAGCAGGAACTTATCCAATTGCAGGCAGAGCTTATGGCAGACCCTGACAATAAAGAGACGGGGGGATTATTCCTCTATACTAAGTCGGCCCGTAAAAAATTAGCTGCAATAGTAGAGGCTATAGCGTGGCATTTAGCAGACGAAAGGGAACTTAACGGAAACCCAATCCCAATCAGTGGATATAGTGGCAGGAACTCAAAGAAACGGCACTAAGTATAAATACTTACCTCACCCACAACGGTCAGCGATCCCTAACAGTCAGCGACCCTGTTGCTAAGACCGCTCCCGGCATGGTATAATTACGGGGTGAGGGACACTGCTTTAGGTTCCCCCCTGTCCCCTTCCCCATCACCATCATTAAAATGATCACTTCCGAAATCAAAGCCAAGATTGCCAAGGTTATGCGGGTGCAGGAATCCTCTAATGCAAATGAGGCTGCTAATGCTACGGATTTCCTTGAGAAACTGTGCAAGCAATATGGCGTTACTGCTAATGATATCAATGCAGATTACGACCCGGAGAAGGATGAGGTGGTCGTTGTTGACCTTTTTCGTGGGAAACGTTTGGATAAGGCTGAATCCTGGGTTTTGAATTCTATCACAAAATTCTTCAATGGTAGACTTGTCCGGTTTGGTGGTAGGGACGCAGGAATTACGCTGAAAATTGTGGCTTCTAGGGGTAATCAAATTCAAATCGAATTGTACTTTGATTACATCATGGAGGTTATGACTAAGCTGGCGGATAATGCCAAAGCCGCTAATCCGTATTCGCCACGGTCATTTAAGGCTGATTTTAGGAAGGGTTTTGCCCTTACAATTGGTAGCCGTTTGAAGGAGATGTAGTCAGTTAAAGAGGGCGCGGGCAATAGCAATAATACTCCTGGACTTACAATCGCTGATAAAGATGCCAGGGAATTGAAAGCCGTTAATGCTTATGTTGACGGTTCTTTTGGCAAGATCACTACAACTAAAAGCACCTATGTTTCCCGCAATGGTACTCGAATGGGTGCTCAGGCGGCTAATGGAGTGGGATTGAATACTCAGGTTGAGGGTAGCCGTAGGTTGGCGCTGCGTGGTAGTTGAATGATGGAGGGTTTGGTGCGGCAGGGTGTTGTTGGCCCCGGAGTTAGGTAGGTATTTATACTTATTGGCTTCGGGGAGTTAACAATACCGGGTCACCGGACCATGCCGAACCACACCTTACTGGCTATTGGCACCTGTGGCACACCTATGGCCACCCATGGCCATTCATGCTAAAATGCCCTCAGCAATCCACCAATCCGGCAACGATACCCCGGCATCATGCTAGAATGGGTCAGTAACCACCACACAGCAACCACACAGCAACCACACAGGACAAGCAATGACCATTGACCTTTCAGAGTTTATCGGAAAAACCGTTGATGTTACCCTGCGTAATGGGGAATCTCTTTTTTCCACTTTAGTTGAAATTGGCATTAACACAACATTCCCCTACATCGTTTCGAAAGAAGACTATAAGAGAGACGGTAGTAGGGATTATCACTATGGGAGCGATCTTGACATTGTGGAGATTAAACTTTCAACTCCAGAATCAATGATTGACCTTTCCAAATACGTCGATAAAGAAGTTAAAGTAACTACTTATAGCAACCAAGTCTATGTAGGATTGCTTCATTACTATGGCGATAAGGTGGATAATTCCTATGTGTTTCATCCACAAGGTAGGCCAAATTTGCTTTATTACGAAGATGGGAAAAACTACTTTTCTGTCGGACTTGATATTGTGAAAATTGAAACCCTAAATAAAGACCAAGCCCAGAATCAACAAAAAAAAGCTAATTCGTTGGATCCCAAAATTCTACACACGATTGCATCGGCATTAACACCGGAAGCAATCAAGTTTGTGGAGTCCCACGAAAAGTATGCCGAGGTGATTCAAGCTCTTATTATTGAGTTTGTTGAGAAGAATCTTGGCAGTGCAAATGGTGAGCTGCCGTTTATGATTTTTGATCAAATGTATCTCGCTAAAGGTAGGGATTGACGTTGCCCCAGCACCATGCTACACTGAGTTCACAACTAAACAGCAACTAACTAAACAGCAACAACCAATGAAACAACTTCACTCAGTCAAGATTACCTATAACGTCATGGTTATGGCGGACGATGGTGACGATGCTTATTATGTCGCATCCGGTAATCTTGAGACTATTGTTAAGGATATTAAGGACCCTAATATCGAAGTTCAATATTATATTGAGAGTGAAGACGATTTAGATGAAAATTGGTATAATGCGCTTCCTTACGGTGTCAACCCTCAGCGTCTGACTTGTCTTGAGATTGTCAAGCAGAATAATGAAATCAAAGTTGACGACCTTAGTGAAGAGGAAAAGGGGCTTATCCTTTCAAGACTCACTACCGAACAGATTGGGGAACTTTTAGGGGTGGCATAACGAAAAAGTGTAAGACCTGTAGGTATTGGAATTATTCTGGGTTTAATCTTGGCGATTGTTCTGGCATTACACCTAGTTCTATTGTAATTTCTATTCCTAATCAACCCAAGGGTAAACCGAATGGAAAGCTAATTGTTAAAAGTGGAATTGTTACAAATGGCACATTCTTCAAAACTCCAGGGGACTGGAACTGTAAGAACTGGGGGGAGAAGCAGGGCGGTTGACAGCACACCGGCAACCACGCTAGAATGAGTCCACAACCAAACAGCCACCAACCACTAACATGAGCAAACTTTTTCGGATTTGGTATGAAGGTTCAGAGTATTCTGACCCAATGAGTGAGGAAGAAGTTGATAAGCAGATTAGTTTTATTGACGAGTTGAATGCTAAGGAACTGGCTTCAATTAGCTATCAAAAACTTAGCTATGACCCTAGTGTGTTGTCTGAGAGTGCTATTCTTTCGGCCATCCGATCACAAAGGGAACTATCAAAGGATGTAGTTAAGCAGGCGTTTAATCATAGAAAAGCATTCAAGTTTGCAAAGGCTATTCTTGATAGGGACGGTGCAAAGGATTGGTATTATGACGTTTTCGATAAATTAGGCCATAACAATAACATGATGATGGAGCTTGCTCTGAAGTCAGATCTTCCTGATTTTATTTTATGGAAGTTGGCTTTGCATGGCTATGAAATGGTTAGGTTTCATGTTGCTAAGAAGCCGAATCTCCCTTTGGGGCTCATTGAAGCGTTATATAAAGATAGTGAAGAGAGAGTTCGTATTGAGATTGCTAGGCGTAAGGATGTTTCGGATAAAATTTTAGAAGTTCTCTATAATGACCCGTCTGACAAAGTGCGGCACATTGTAGAAGGTAAGATGGGATTTGAGACTGTTCACCTCAGGGTTAGGAAGTCCGTGGGGTTGACTCAACGGGATATGGGTCTTTTAGGGGGGGGTTGATTAGGAGGGGCCTAAGTATAAATACTCACCTGACCCATGGGTTGACACTACCCCGGCCCCATGCTTGCTGTTTGGTTAAAGCTACAAGGGGTTGACACTGCCCCGGCATCATGCTAGGATAGGTACACAACCAAACAGCCACCAACCACGATGACTTACGGATTCCCTCCAACTAATCAAAAGTGGCAATTTGTAGGGAGATGTGATAGTTTGGAATGTCAAGATTTGCAAGACTTTGATGATTCGGCGCAAGACATTACTGCTGCCACTGTCCGTAAGCACCTTGGAAGTACAATGTGGAAGTGGATTGAGGGTTCCTTAGGCTATTATGACAAAAATGGAAAACCCGATAGTTCTCTCAGATTGGCCAACGATTGGGCAGTTGGATTTGAGAAAGGTAAATGGAAAGGTAAACCAGCCTTGTGCATTCGGTGGTCGGCTTATCACCATATTTTTGTTCTTTGTTAATGGGGAATTATGGAATTATCTGATGCTATGAATGCAATAGAAGAGAGATTGCCTGTAGGTTGGTCATTTCGGATTATGGATGATTTGACTTTCGGGGACATTACTCCCCTACAGGAACGGAAATTGAAAGGACAGAAAAATACATCCGTACTTGAAAATTTAATGGTAATGGCAGAGTTTACTGAGGGGAGAATTTGGCGCCGGGTTATTTTAGATATTCAAAGTATTCCTAAAGTGTTTAGACCTAACTCTGTTTCCCCGGAAAAGTTTAAAAATGTGGAAAGTGCTATTTTGAACTTAGCTGCGTTTTTGATTTCTAATAAAGTCTGCTAATTTACGGAGGAGTTATCTAAGTATAAATACTTACCTGACCCAAGAGGTTGACAGCACACCAGCAACCATGTTAGAATGGGCCAGCAACCACCACACAGCAACCACAGCCCCCCAACCATGAAAATTGATGCCGCAATGATTGCTAAGTTCGTCAACGAGCTTCAAGAGATTGCTTTTGATGAGTTTCCTTCTGTGGATACTCTAGTGACTAGAAACTCCGATGGTCTGGATTTCCACGATGTATCAGTCGGTTGCATCCGTCGTGCTCTAGCCGAGGCTTTTGTGCTGGGTATGAAGGAAGGTATTGAACTTTCTGGAGAAACGACCGCAACCGAATTGCGTGAGTTGAATGATAATATCGCTAGGCAACTTGGTAACATCTGATTGTTGACTATTTCGCTATTGACCCTGAAATTCTCTAACTAATTATGCAATCCTTCTGTCTCAAAACTCCGAAGTCTGAACTTACAAAAAAATCAAAGTCACGAAAGCAAAAACCGCCGGTAGTTGCTGAGTATAAAGATGGTGCCCTGGCTCTAACTGTAGAGCAGTGGCAACAATACATTTCCCCTAACCTCGAAGATTGTCGCGGGGTTTGTAATACTGTTGGGGTCCACGATACGATTATCGGATTCAAAGCTCCGGCAGTTTCGATCCGGTTTAATGAAGGGGGCTTTATTGAGTCTTATACGCTGTATGGGGAACGGCAACTTCAGGGTTGTTTGCCTACAGGGTATCGGCTGGAAGGTGTGGTTTCGATTGGTAACCGTAAGCGCAAGGCTTATACTAGCTCGGTAGTTTGCAGGTTGCCGGATGGTGCCTTGTTGGAGAGTGCTGTTATTGTTGTTAGGGCAGAGTGAGGGTTATAGTGCCTATGCTGTTTGGTTGAAGCTATGGGGAGTTGACACTGCCCCGGTACCATGCTATAATTAGTCCATCGCCGGGTAAACCGGCACCCACCAGTTCCCCCTATCACAATCCCCAATGTCCTACACTACTGTTTCCAACATTGCCACTTGCAATCTCAATGTAAATAGTGCTGAAGAAGCTATCACTCTTTGTGTTGATTGGCTGCAAAATCACCCGGAAGATATGCCATCTTATTTAGAGGATTTCACTGAGGAAGAAGTCAGGGATGAACTTTCTCTGTATATCTCTATGGATAATGGCGAGCAAGATGGGGAAGTCAAAGTATCAATGGATACCGAAGATGAGAATGGAATTGCTGATATCTGGCACTTCATTGTGGATCATTTTAAGGGGATTCATGTAGGGGAATACATGGTCGTCTACTTTGCATCCTATTGCTCTAAAAATGGCCATTCTTCCAGCACCGAGTATTACAACAGGGGTGGGGAATTTGTTGATCTCAATGGTGTGTTTGATAGTAATATTAAAGATACAAAAGCAATGGATGCCATTCGTGATTTACTCTCTGATGGGGATGGTGTCCGGGGATATAAAGTATTGGATCAAATTATCGAGATTGTGAGGGGAACTGGTAGGGAGGTTGCTGAGTGAGTGGGTAGGTGGGTGAGTATAAATACCTACCTTACTCCCGGGAGTCAACGACCCACTAGGGTTGACGATGCCGTTGGCCCCGTGCTACAATGGTTTCAAACCAAATTGCCACCAACCGAAATCAGTTATGCCTGCCAAAACCGTCAGACAGATCGACGCAGCCAGTTTTCTATACTTCTGCTCCCATCTCAATGTTCACTTTGAGTCTTTTGATAAGGGGTGGATTACATACGCTACTCACCCCCATTGCCACACTGGCCGGGTATTTAGGGTTAAGACGAATTGCCAAGATGTAAAATTTACTAGGGATAGTTCTATTCCTATGGGTAGTTTCCATTTTGATGATGGTTTTGATTATACTACTTGGGGTGAGATTTATGACGGGAATGGCAATCTGACGGATTCTACTTCAGTTGATATGACTTTGTTTGGCTGAAGCTATGGGGGGTTGACGCTTCCCCCGGCGCCATGCTACAGTAGGTCCAAACCAAATGGTCACCCCCCTTTTTTTTAACCAATGACCCCCACCAACAACAAAGACTATTTTCCGACTCCAGACCAAGCTATAAGCGCAATGCTGGGCCCATTCGATTTGGATGGCAAAGTTGTGTTGGAGCCGTCCGCAGGTTCTGGCAATTTGGTAGAAGGTTGTTTGCAGTATGGGGCTAGTGAGGTTTTGGCGTGCGAGATTGATGATAACCTCAGGGCGATCCTAACAACAAAACAATGTAAACTAATTGGAGCCGACTTCCTAGATGTCAAACCGGAAGCAATAAGCCATGTGGACTTCATCATAATGAATCCCCCTTTCAGTGCGGACGAAAAACATATTAACTATGCTTTCGAGATTGCACCGCCAGGGTGTCAAATTGTGTCATTATGTAATTGGGAGACTGTACGAAATGAGTATTCCTTGGCTCGTCGGCAACTTGGGTCCCTAATTAGGAACTATGGGCATGTTGAAAACTTGGGTGATATCTTCCATGATGCGGAGCGTTCTACGGATGTGGTAATAGGGTTAGTTATCCTGAGGAAGCCTGCCTCGGGTTCTGATGAAGAATTTGATGGATTTTTCATGGGTCCCGATGCCATTGAGGCTGAAGGGGAAGGTCTGATTCCGTACAATTTTGTTAGGGATATTGTTAACCGATACGTGGAAGCCTGTAGAATCTATGACAAACAGATTGAATCTGCGGTTGGTATAAACAGGGTGCTGAACGGATTTTATAACTCGAAGATTGCATTTGTCTGCACAGAGAATGGCCAGGCAAAAGCAAGGAATGATTTTCAAAAAGACCTGCAAAAATCAGCGTGGGAATTTGTATTTAGTAAGATGGGGATGGAGAAACTAGCAACTACGGAGTTGCGTAAGGACATTAACAAGTTCGTAGAGCAACAAAGTAAGGTCCCGTTTACAATGCGGAATATCTACCGGATGTTGGAGATTGTTATTGCAACTCAGGACCAGAGATTAGATAGAACTGTGGAGCAAGTTTTCGATGATTTTACTAAGCATTACCACGATAATAGGCATGGTGTGGAAGGATGGAAGACCAATGAGCAGTATTTATTTGGGAAGAAGTTTATTCTGCCGTACTTTGCGGAAAAAGATTGGAGTGGGGGAACTGTATCTATTAAATCCTATCAGTCTAATTACTATAAGGTAGCGGACTTAATTAAGGTCTTATCTACTTTGACAGGTAAGGATTATGATGTTGTTAAAGATCCTGTTTGTGGCATAGACCGATTGACACCAGGGGTGTGGCAAGATTGGGGGTTCTTTGAGTTTAAGGTATTCATGAAAGGGTCCGCCCACTTTAGGTTTAAGGACTTAGATGATTGGGCTATTTTAAATAAGCGTGTTGCGAAAATTAAAGGTTATGTTTTGCCTGAGGTTTTATGATGGCCGGTGGGTGCTCTGGGATTGATGGCCTGGGGATTGAGCTTCGGGCAATCGCCTACGGCGCCCGAATCTAGTCGGGGGCTTGCGCCCCCTCCGAATTTTGTAGGGATTGTTATTACTTTGGGTTGGTAGGTAGAAATACTTACTGACTTAAGGGGGTCAACAATACCAAACAGCACCAAACTTAGCCAGCACTAGGTATAAATACCTACTCAATCCCCCACAGTCAACAGCACCCGATCGTATTGACAGCACCCCCGGTCCCATGCTAGAATGCTTGCAACAACCAACCACCACCACCCGCGCCGCCATGATGACTCTGGTAACCTACCCTCGCCGCCGTGACCTTGAGGTTTTGAATCCTGATAGCATTCTCGATGAGTATAGTCGGGATGGACTTGAGATTACATTGTTTCAGGTGGACAATCTGGAATTTCCCTTTGCTGTGAGGACCCTCGTTGTTGAAACTGAGGAAGATGGGGAGGTAATTCCTGAAGGCGACGAATGGATTTTTGTCAATGAGGTTTATCCTTTCCGCACTTTGCTGGAAGCTGAGGAGGCTTTTAGGTCGGAAGTTGGGGCGATTGGGGACCCCACTATCTGAAGGCTAATGGCTAGATAGGGTTGGCTGCTGAAGGGTTGACACTCTCGGCAGCCCCATGCTATACCGGTTTCAAACCGATTCACCACCACCTGAGGGGCACAATGGATACTTTTCTGCTTTACTTCACTACTGCTGACAACAACGAGGTTCCCGGAGTTCACAGCTATGATTATGTGAAAGCTGAAAATGAGAAGGATGCTCGAAGGGAACTTCGGAGGAGGCACGGTAGGATTAGGGCTATTATTTCAGGAGATATCAATGGCTGACACTCAACAACTGCACGAAGATTTTATGCGGGACTTCAACGAACTGCTGCAACGTTATAATGCAGGGTTTGAATTATATGATGGTACTCCAGAAATTTACTTTAATGGCATTTATAAAGACGGAGAAACTATAAGGTCTTATAGTGAAATTACTCTGCCCAATAAAATCAACCCAAACTGAGGTAACACAATGATTAGTGATAAAGAAATCCTTAAAATTGTCTCTGAACATCCTTGTTGCAATGTATCAGTAATGGAGTATTCAGGAAAAGAAGAAGACATTTTGAAGTTTGCTAGGGCAATGTTTGATGCAGGTTGCGAATATGCAACTAGCCCAGGTATGTGGGACACCTGAACAACTGGCACAATAGCACCGCCACTGCCTTGGCACCATGCTAAAGTGGCCCTATCACCGAAACCAACCAAACCCGCCCAACCAACCATGAAGCCCCACACCATTGAAGCTGCTTGCAATGAAGCCTGTCGGGACATAGCGCAACTGGTTCGGTCCCGTAAGGAATCAGGTAGGCCGCTACCGACTTCTGAGGTTTTAGCTGTGGCATTGCAGAGATTGTTGAGTCACGGGGTGAGGGAAGGGGATTGGCATGATTGTGTGGATTATCTTGCAAGCAAGGCAGCAGATTTACGATGGCGGGACCTTGAGTCTGCCGGTGAGGATAAACCTGCTACCTCCGGTTGAGTAGGGGGGGGGTTGCTATTGCTTCGGCATTGTGCTAGAATAAGTCCATCGCCGGAGTAACCCGGCACCCACCACCACCATTCAAAACCACCCATGAAAAATCGTCTTAATCAGGACCAACTTTTCAATCTGATTTCTGGATTTGCCTGGGATAAGGTAGATCGGATGTCCCTGGACGATGTTAAAAAAGCTGCTGCTGATGGCTTGATTGCTGAGTTTCGGGAGATTGATGGTAAGATTGATCAGGAGTCTGCATTGTTTATTCTGGTAGGAGAAATGTGCAACTCAGATACTGACCTTGTTAGGGAACAAATGCGTAATGCAGGGGTTGATGATGAGTTGGCAGATAGCGTGATTGTTGAATATATGGGTTAATTGCCCACGGGTTGCTATTGCCTTGGCATTGTGCTACAATGGGTCCACCACCAGAACCACCAGAACCAGCCAAATGAAGCTATCCGAACTGCTTGAAAAACTTGATACCGAAGAATGTCCGTATTATGGACAGACTGAGTTTTTTGAGGCGTGTATTGACGGTCATGGTTATGGTTGGGCGCCTCTTGAGGTGCATGGATTTACATACCGGCCAATTAAAAACTGGAACTGTACTGATAGTTGGGTTGGTGATAATGCGGTATATCTTGATGGGAAACTAATTTGTATTACTCATCAACCTTATCGCAAATCTTCTGTTGAGATTGATTGGGTTAGTAAGGAAGTATTTGATAGAGTTTCAGCATTTGTGCGTTCTCTTGTTGAATGTGACGAAGAAGACAGTAAATCGTATATTGACTTTGACTCTGAAGTTGATACATCTTATAGCCTAGAATATACCAATCAGTTACTACGCCATAACTCAACTGCACTTTATCGTGGTGAGAAAGTAACGATTGATTGGGATCTTTCTATGCAAGAAGACCGAAATGAGTTAGTTGCAAAAAATGTTTGGATTATTGAAGATGGCGATTTACAACCGATTAAGGTTAATATTGGGGGACTTATTTTTGAGGTTAAACTTAAGGAAGCCACTTAATCAACTGGCACAGTGATGGGGCCGGTTCGGTCCCTGGTGTGTTATACTATTGGGGTCAGCAACCGCAACCAATGAATCCGAATCTTGCCAACGCAACCATGGCCACCGCAACCCCTACCCTCACCTATAGTGTGGTTGCCTACGGGGATTACCCTTGTGCATGGGCGTCCGTTATGTATGTTTCGACTTCTAAGGCGAAGGCTGTGAGACAATGCGCTAGGATGGTTCGTGATGAGGGGGCAGTCGGTGTAGCCTACCTTGTGTCAGTTTGTGCTTTAGATTGAGCGTTGCAGTTTATTGTGGGGAGCAGAGCCTAATTAACCGTTAAAGTAACCAAAGTAAAACAATGCAAAGAGACAGGGTAACTGGAACTGAATAATATTATACTCCGGGGGACACTTCGGGGTATTGTGTTAGGGTTATGAGTAGGGTTATTTCTGGTAGTATTGGAGGCAAACTTAGGGACAAAATGTGGTTAGAGCCTGCTGGTGGGACTGGCTCATTTATTGATGCTTTAGTTGCTAGTGGAATTAACCCAAGTAAAATAGTATCCTATGACATCGAGCCTAAGCATCTCGCTTGTCGTTTGACTGATGATTTTTTAGGTGAGGATATTTCTAGTCTCAGTGGTTGCATTACTTTGACTAATCCCCCGTTTGGTAGGGCCAATAAGTTGTCAATTCCATTCTTCAATAAGTGTGCCCAGGTTGCTGATTACATTGGGTTTATTGTACCTAAGAGCTGGAGAAAGTGGTCGGTTATTGATAGATTGGACTCTTACTTCCATTGCGTTTACGATGAGGAATTGAGCATTGATTATGTTTACGATGGCGATAAAGCAAGTAAAGGTAAGTTAAATACAGTGTTTCAAATTTGGGAGAAGAGGGATTACTTCAGGGAGAAGATTAAGGTTGAAGATAGGGGCTACATTAAGAAGGTAAAGCCTCAAGATGCTGACGTTAGTTTGACTATTTTTGGTAGAGGTTGTGGTAGGGTTAAGGTAGATTTCCCTCGGGTAAATAACACGACTCAAATGTTTTTGAAGGTTGCGGATGATGCCGTGTTAGATGCCTTGAAGAGTGTAGATTTTAGCAGGTTCTATAATAATGTTGCCTTTGTTGAGGCTTTGTCTATTCGGGAGATTAACTTCTTGCTTAATGAGTATTTTGATGGTTTGGCGGATGGGGGGTGTAGTTTCCGGGGTTAATAGTTCCATAGTTACATAAAAAAAATGTTATCATTTTGGCATGGCAAAAAATTTCAATTTTTCTTAATTTTTTGGTTCAAAACTTCGGAGCAACAGCAAATAGCACCAACCTAGAACGTACTCAAACAAAAATAGTCACAGGCCCTTAAATTGCCTGGCAGTGACTGGGTTTTTGACCCTATGTGAGCGGATTTTTTTAACTTTGTAACTTTTTTTGTTTAATTCGCCGGACCCCTTGACGGTTCGGGTTCCCAGGGTGTATAATGGTTGGGTATCGAACCCCTGATTCCGAAAATCCCCATGGTTGCCCTCACCGAAGCCACTGCCGACGCTACCCCCGAGACTGCCACGGACCCCGTCCTAATCGCTGCCCTCAAACTTTGCGCTGCCCTGGCTGATAGTTATGGAAGGTTTAATCCTGAGGGGGTTGGGAAGGCTTTTGCCCCGACATTCTCAATAGAGGAAGGCCGCAAGTATTTCAAGGTTATCATGGCTACAGCAGGCAGCAAATCTGTCCATGCTTTTGTGGACCGTGATGGAAATGTCCACAAGGCAGCCAATTGGAAGTCTCCGGCCAAGGGTATTCGTTACAATTTGTTGACGGATCCAGAAACTTGTTACCGGAAGGCAGAATGGGCCGGAGGATATCTGTATCGGGGGCGCTGATTGCTAGCGGCATCCTGGTCTACCCCTGGCAGGGGGTTGACACCTGGCCAGCAAGGTGCAATAATGAGTATGTGCCTGCCGGATGCTGGTTTCCCCCCTGACAAAGGGGGTTGACGGTTCCGTTGGCAAGGTTCTTGCCAGTCTCTGAAATCTAGGGGTTGACGGTTCCGTTGGCCCCATGCTACAATTCCTTTGTCCCTGAGGCACCACACAATGGCTACCTACCAAATCACCACCAAGGCTGGCAAGCTGGTTGAGTTTGCTACGGCCCTGACTGTGAAGGATGCTTACAAAATCGTTGCCACCCAACCGGCATCATCCTTCATTGACTGGATCCTGTCCGGTGATAGCGAGAAGCAGCAACTATGGGCTCTTAAGGTGGCCCAGGATGCGCTTGACGCTGAGAATCCTACCCCTGCCGCTGTGGGTCAGTTCCTGCCGCTGGTTGCTGCTGTGGGCCGGATGCAGGCTAAGGCTAAGGCCCGGGTGATTCTGCGCTTTGAGGGTGCCACCATCAAGGCAGTTACTAAGGGTGCTAACGAAGGTAGCGTCTATGTGTTCTTCACTAATGGGGAGTATGCCGGGAAGGTCACCCCTGAAGGTGCCTACAAGGGTGATGCAAGGGTCAAAGATGCTTTGATGCAAGCCGCCGCCGACCCGTTGCAAGCTGCCGTAGCCTATGGCCGCCAGACCGGCTCCTGCTCCTGCTGCGGTCGGGACCTTGACGACCCTATTAGCATCTTCGGGGGGATTGGTCCCGTGTGCCTGGCTAAGATGGCCGGTCCTGATGCTCGTCGTCAATTGGAGGCTGATTACCGGGATTGCTTGGCAGCCGGGTTGATTGAGGCGGTGTTGGTCATTTGATGGCCTAGGGGTTGTTGCCTAGGGGTTGTTGCCGATAGGTTGACTGCCCCCATGGAACCATGCTTGCCAGTCGATTTGGCCGTGGCATTGACAACCCCCCGGCACCATGCTAAACTAGGTCCATACCAACCAAAACCAACCCACCGACTTCACAATGGCCCACACTCTGCGCTGCACCTTCCTGGCTCAAGAATGGATCGGGGACACTGCCTACCCTATTAGGTTACCGAACCAGGTTAACGCAACTACATTTGCGGAAACTCCCCCCACTTGGACCTGCGTAGTTGATACCATCCCCGAACCCTTCTCTTATCAGTCGGATGATCTTCGCTTCATGGGCGAGTGTGCCCCCCAATGGGCTCAGGATTGGGATGGCCCCTTTGAGGTGGACTTCGAGGTTGTTTCCGAAGGGGATTGATGCCGATAAGTTGACAACCCGCCGACACCGTGCTACAATTTCCCTGTCACCCACCGATAGACAACCATGGCCATCTCAACCCCCAGCCTCACCCAACAATCAATCTCAAGCTGGATGTATGGTAACGCTCGGGAGTACAATTGTGCCACTGCTCTAGCTGAGGCTGCCATCGACATTTTGGGGCTCCCTGAGAGATGGCTCCAAGATGAGACTCATTGGATTTGGGATAGTGCCCTTGATAATTGGTGTTTGGCCATGAGGGTTGATTGTTGAGGGTTGACGACAGATAGGAACCAACATCAAACTCATTGATAAACAAAACTTATCTATCTAGATATTTAGATAAGGGTGTACTATAAATAAATTTTTCGCGATTATAGTATAGTAGGGTGCAGAATATGCCATCAAATGTAGAACTTTTTTGAATTTTTTTCATACTACGAAAAATTTCCAAAAATTTTAGGAGTAACTCCGTT
>Ga0078894_10000463_pt1 | contig 28159 bp, 17 predicted proteins | sample LauGreSu1BDMLBSD_2_FD_67506 | JGI IMG/M metagenome (GOLD analysis project Ga0078894, IMG submission 67506) | Freshwater lake microbial communities from Lake Michigan, USA - Su13.BD.MLB.SD (version 4) (version 4) | ecosystem: Environmental > Aquatic > Freshwater > Lake | place: Lake Michigan... | reverse complement strand
TACTTAAACTAGGGTATGTTTTAATGGTTTTTCTGTTATCTGGTTTAATGTAATTGTCCATTGACTGTTGTAAAAACTGGTTGAATGTCAAATCACCAGCATTTATTTCAGGTACAACTCTAAAATTTAAATCAGAATTTAATTCAATCGAATTTCTATTTAAATAACGGTATAGTGTAAAATCGAAAATCTTATCAGATGAGATATAAACCTCTAATTCTTTAGAGTTTACAACTAATCTAGAATCATCCTCATAATATTCAGTATAGCCGATACTATCTTCTGACAATCTAAGTACTTGGGATTCTGAATAAACCCAAGATTTTACGTTATCAACAAATCGGTCCATATTGAATATCGGGGTACCGCTTTGCACTTCATAAGCTTTTATATATGAGGTACCAAAATCATATGGCCCGAAGTTTCTACCGTCATTTGCAATACTAAAACCAGTTTCCTGGTATTTAACTCTAGATGGTACTGTTGGATAGCCATCTTTATCAAAAGGGACTAAAGTTAATAATACGTTATCGCTGTAGTTTGATCCGTATAATTCGTAGGATTTTTGTGTGTAATCAACTTTGTTTCTTGCTATATAAACATATTCATTAACCTCAAATATTGAATCAGGTAAACCAACCAAATTCAAAATAAACTCAATTGATTTTCTAGTACCCTTTGATTTCCAAAGGTGATATGAATTTATGAAAATTCTTCTCCATAACTCAATGTCAATATCCACTGGTTTAAGACCTGGTTCAATCCTCAAATCTTTAATGTCAAATAGTGATTCAATTAAAGTATTCTCATCTTCAACATTATATGTTTCAAAACCAAGCATATTACCATAGTTCTTGACTAATAAATCTGGTATATTCTCAATTTTATCATAACTAAGATTTGTCATAAATGTGATACCATCAACATATTTCTTAACGGTATCAAAATTTTTACCAATTAAACCGAACATTAGGTTTATTCTCCTATCCTCGGTATCAAATTCTTTTAAGGAATCCGTTGTTAAAAATCTTGAAATTAAATTAGTTTTTGTCGCGTCAAAATCATCTGAAATACCGTTTAACTTTGTTAGGTATTTATCAAATTCATCGCTAAATAAATCAATATTAACTTCATCATATTGTGGGAAAACAAGGGTTTCGTTCATATTTAATTCAACCCCTTGATCCGTAAATTTCTTATATCTAATTACGCTAATATATTTCTTTTTATCGTAATTATAATTCAGTAAAAACTGACCCATGTCGGACAAATTAGTCTGAAAATCATCATACTTCTGCATTTTAGGTTTTACCCAAAATGTTTTGTTAACTGTTTGGTTTATATTAACGTCATTACCGAATGGGTTACCTTCAACCGTCAAATATATACCATTTTCATTATCATTATATGAGCTAGGTAATGTCGCGTTTAATATCTTATATTCAACCTGATTATAATAAACAACATAATCGGTGTAAGTCTTTGAAAAATTTCTCAAAGGCGTTATATTAACATCATCTGTTACGGTTGTACCAGTTGCTGTATATTCAATTCCAAATGGGTTGCTAATATTACCCAGATTGATTTTAAATTGCGCTGTGTCTTTGCTGCTTGAGTAGTTGTAATCCGAAACAGTTGGGGATGCTAAACCCAATACGTTTAATCTTAAACCAGCTGGGAATTTTTGTGTGATCTCAATAATCGTGTTTTTTATTGTCTCCTTCATTGGAGCATATAAAACGTAGTTCTGTAATTTCTTTTTATCAAAAAGAACCCTAACTGTTATATTATCTTCGATTTTCTTATTAACCTGGTCGACAGCTGTTTGAGTACCGTTTTTAGCGGGGTTTAAATTATTAATGCTTTCGGCTGTATAAGATTTATCACCACCAGATAAGCCAACAACCTTACCAGGCACACTTTTTCTTGTAACAGAAGTTGATAGGGAGAAATTACCTAGGGTAAAGAAAGGGTCACCCGCTATTTCATCCTTAGCGTTAGCAAATTGCAAACCAACCGCTTTATCCCCAATATTACCAAATCCAGAAATCTGGTTTTGGCTCCCCTGTGATTTATAATATCTAAGCGCCTGTTCATAAGCTAAAAAGGATGAACACGGTACGTACTTATTCTCACCGTTAATGTTATAAGTTCTATAACCAGCACAACCAAGATCAGCAGCGGCTGCCATTGCGGCTTCAACTGTATCATACAAGTGTGCTATTAAAGGTGTGTTTGTATAACTAAGATTAGCCATTTCCTACTATGTTGTTTAACGTCTTTGTTGAGTCTATATTATTTCTTCTTCTTCTCACCTCAAATAATTTTTTATCTGTGGCGTCTTTAATTTCGTATAAATCGTATTGCGCGTATATGTTACCGTCAAAATCATACAATGTATAGATACCATCTTCCATTGATTTTGTTTGGTCTGAATACAACGCAATTGCTAAGCTCTCCGCATCGTAATTAACTAATTCAACCTCAAGTATTTGTGGTGTGAAACTAGTATTTGTTAAAATAATATTTTGACCTTTAAAGCCGATAAACGGTGTTGCTGTTGGTTTGAAACTAGGGGCCGCATTAGGTGTGACAGTGCAGAATAATAAACTACCCACATTATTGTAAGTATATTTTATTGTCTTAACCGAGCTATTAGGTGTGTCAACCTGAACTGGTTCAACAATAAACGATGAAGTAATCACCCTATATAGGTTTTGGACTTTACTACCATTATCATTTAGGTATTCAACTCTGTAACCATCTAAGCCGTTATTACTGAATTTACTTTTAAAACCGTTAGGGGCTGAATCTATATTTAAAACAAGACCTTTAATGTCAGGGAAAGTGGCTAATTCGGCGCAATCCTCAATTTGGACCCTTATTTGAGCTGGTCTTATGTAAACAGTGTAAAAACCTCTGGTGTTAAAAACACTTTTAGGTAATTCAAGGTTATACATACCCCCTAAAACCTCTAATGGGTTTGTTGGGTCAAATACTGGCTTTATTACGTCAGTACCATTTAATTTTGTCACTTTTTGTGCTTCAGTTGAATTTCTATTCTTACTGTATAAAACAATAACCTCTATATCTGAAGGGTCTACATCCGCTGGTCTTTTAACACCATATACACCTATTCCCATATTTATTGATCTTTAAAATTGTATCCTCTTGTGTTTATTTTGTAATATCCAAAACCTGTTTTTGTTAATTCATTTAAGTCTTTAACATTTTTTAGTTTTCTCATTGGTTCAAAGGCATTATTTATACCTCTGTCTATAAATACTTCTGATAAAACTTTTGGTTCGTCAATTGTGTCTGAATAATAATTTAATGTTGGTGTTACCTTATCATCAATATTATTTCTCATGAATTTAAATATAGTTGTTTTATCAGAATTATCAACATAAAAAACAGGGTTTGGTGTGTCTAAATATAAGACATACTCAACTCGTTCTTCGGATTCGGATATAATCATACCAACTATGTTCGTACCACTTACCTCGATTCTTTTACCAACCCTAATATTTTTAGGTGCTGGAACCGTTCTATCACTTAAATCAGCAAAACCCTTTGTTGCTTCTTTTCCATATAACTTCAACGCCTGTTCCCTGGTAAAACTTAAATCAAGTAAAGAAAATTTACTATCCGTTTTACCAACAATAAAATATTTTTCCGATGAATCCAGAAAATGCTCTTTAACTTCACTAAGGGTTGAAATATTTTTATCGTTCGTGAGGTATTTTACAGCTGGTTTAACCATCTCGTTAAACGGATAAATCTCAGATAGTGAATTTTCAATAGCCTCAATTTTAGGGTCATCATAATACGGTGTTATCAACGACCCATTGGGGTCTATTAAAGACTCAACATAAAGATTAACCAAGTAATCCGTATCATCTTGCATTAAAATGGTTTTCATTATTTTAAATTAATTTTAAGTGGTATGGTTATTTTTGTCATATTACTTGTCCCAACATCTTCTTTGTATAGATTAACTTCAATATTACCAGTTATATCCAACTCTTTAATTGTACCAAAATGGTATAAAGCCCCAGCTCCGATAACCAAATCAATTGTTACGATCACCTCTTCGTTGGTATTAATCTTTGGGTCCAAGGCCTCGATTATTAGTATTATACCGTCTTTTTTAGCCGCTGGCTTCGTTTTTAATAAACTATCTATGTCAGATGGGGTGTAGTTATTAACCTGTGTCCTATCAGAGCTTAAATAAACCTTATTCGCGATCATATTAGCGAAATTTATCTGATGGGTTGGGTTATTGATTAATTGTGTGTAAGTATATGATGTTGTTGTGGTATTAATACTGAAATAATCGTCTGACACCTCTTCAGCATTATCGGTTTTATAATCAGACCAAGCTGTTTCAAATGTTGTGTAATAATCATCGTATGTTTGAACAATGCTTTTTTTCGGTATGACGCAATATTCTGTTGAAAGGGCTAAACCGTAGTCTGTTTGAATATCATGTTCTAGTGAACCATAACTCGATAAATCGATTGTTGGTTCATTTGATTTAAAAATCAAATCTTTTATAACAAAAGAATCGATAATATAGTTACTAATATCTTGTTTATTTTCAATCCTAAAAGAGCCTATTGTTCTTTTGAATGAATCTATATCAACATTAACGCATTTATTTATTTTAGTTTTTAATAACCCAATTGGTTTAATATTTAAACTGGTAGATTTAAACATTAAATAACCTTCTAATGAACCTTCAAAATTGTAATGATCTATTTTACCAATTGGTATATAATCGCTAGTATACAAAGTTTCGGTGTAGTCTAGTATTTTTTTATATTCAACATAATCTGGATCATTAATTAAAGCGTTAGATAGTGTTTCATATTTAGTATCGGTTAATGTTAATTCCCTCTTTATATTATTTGTTGATAATAAAAGATCGCCGTATTGTCTCGGATCCGTTGGTTTTTGTAAATCGCTTGGTTGATCATTTAAGACAGGGAAACTAGCCCAATAATCATCATAAGCAAATTCGTATAAATCAATATGATCCGTTTCCAAATCGTATTCACCCGTTCTATCGTTATAATCAAATACTGTATACTTTTTTGTCTGATAATCTAACTCATATCTTAAGTATAACTTTTTCTGGTCAAAAGTTTCAACATCTTGTAACCATTTCTTTTTTATATTATTTTTTGTTGATGGTATAAATTGTATTTTTCTACCATTTAAGGCGTCCCAAAAATAAAATTTAACATAAAAATCAGATTTAAGGTAATTCCTAAGAAAGAAAAAAGAGTAACCATCAACACCTTCCGTTAATTCAAAAACAGGTCTTTTTTGTTGAACCCCAGAGATTGATTTCTCGTTAAAAAGATAGCGGTCAGAGACATAAATTGGTATTGTTGTTATTCTTCTTTGTGTTTCAACGTTGTTATCATCATAAATCTCTAATAATAAAAAGGAACTATATGTATACGTTTTGTTATTAAAACCGTATTTTAAAGCACTCCACTGATCGGATTTATCCCAAAAAGGGAACGTGAATGTGTTGTAAAAATGTGGACGGCCAGATTTTGCTGGATATTTCTTTCTTAGCTCAACCATAGGGTCGACAACTACATAAGGTTTCTCCTCATTAATTTGTATTGGCGATAACTCGACCTCATTGTCAAATTTTACGGCTCTCAAACCATCTGAAGCCCTAACCTCAAACAATTCATTTCGAACTGAAGTATTTTGTGTTGCGACTAAATTTTTATGGTATGTGTCAAAAGTTTCTTCAATGTGTTTAGATATCTCAGGGATATCATCTTCCTCAATGTATCTTAGGAAAAATAGATCAACTTCAATTTTATCATAATTAGGTTTAAATTCAGCACTCTCCAGGTTAACAATCTCGTTTACATTAGCTAACGATTCGGTGTCAAGAAGTTTACTAAAAACAAACTCCCTATCTGATGGACTATCTTCGGAACCAATTAATAAGTTGGTTGATAGACTAACATCTTTTTTAAATATTTTTTTTAACATTTTTCGTCAGTATAAGTTTTAAACGGATCTTCCAATTTATTGTCATTGTTATCACCAAATAGGTCGTTAACAATATCCCTAGTGTAATCGTCAACAGAATTAAGTGAATCTATATTAGAAACATCGTTAACGTTTAGTTTATATTTTTTTGTTTTGTTTTTTTCTGTTAAAACGTTAAATAAAAATCTGTCATAGACATATCTAGCACCATTTAAAAATGGGTAATCTAACACAACACCATTGTCATCCGAAACACCTAAATCTAAGATATCTCTCCAGATATATTTATCGGTTTTTCTACTATAAACAGCATATTTCGGTATAAAGGTGTTTGAAGCTGAATCTTCAATATATGTTGATTTTAGTTTTAAATCGATCTTTCTAAAAGGTACGTATTTAAATAACACAAAATTGTGTATGAAACTGTGATGAACGGATGAAATCAATTCTTCCGTTAAATTCTCAGCTGAATATTCGTAAATACCTATATCAAAAATGTTTTTAACATCTGGTTTATCGGATATTGTTGATTCAGAAACGTTTGCTATCCTGTTAATACCTTCACCAGGGTTAGTATAATCAATTAAAGGTTCAAAGTTAGATTCAACTGTACTGAATACTTTTTCAGATGTGGCGCCATTTTTAATAACACCAAGATAACATTCAGTTATAGGCTCATTCTTATTATCCAATAACCCCGCGATATCAAACTCTTCCTCAAAATAAAAATTATATAGGGGCTCCTCATATAGGTTTAACGAAAAACCGCATTGATCAAATGTTGTTAGAACTTGTACAACTTCCGCTTGTTTAACGTAATACTCCAAAACTTCGTTGTCAACAACTTTTGATATTGAAAAATTTGCGCTGAATAATCGATACGGGGTTGGTCTCTCAGCTTTTAATATGTTGATTAACTCGTTATCATCATTTGTTGTTTGAACACCTCTAATAACGCCCGTAAATTGATTAGCACTTTGTTCTGGTGCGGCGAACAATGTGGCGGGTGACGCTGTAAAAGTATTTAAGTTAATATCCTTTGCCGCTACTTGGTGTAAAACTTTAGCGTTTATCTTAAAATCTATCGAAATATTTTTACCATCAACGTTTGTGATAAAATATAAACCATCTTTTATCCTAGTATCCTTTGATCTAATATAAACCTGATCACCGATATTAAAATTATGACCATAATTCATTAAAAAACTAGTGTTTTGTTCGCCAGTTTTCAGTGTTGGTTGAATTAATGAGGCTGGTAAACCTTTGCTCAGGTCAAGTTTATAACTTAAATCTTTTTTATTCTCATCGGTGTAAGTTATAACATACTCTTTTTTACCTTTCTGGTTAACATGTTTAACTGGTTTACATAAAACGATAGACCAGTTATCTGGTGTAAATTCAATAACTTTTTTATCGATATTTAATTTGGTGTTCCTGTAGTAAGCTTTTTTAGTTATAATGGGTGAAATAGTCCCATAAACTTTATATTTTTCGTTCTCGTTTTTTTCTTTAACGAACTGGTCGTCCTGAGATATATTTGTAAATAAATTATACTCATCTCTAATCTTACCTGGTTGTTCTAATATTAACCTAGTTTTTAAACTTTCATTTTTTGAACCAGAAAATTTTTTAGAACCCAATACCTCTACAATATTACTCATTGTCTACAAAATAATTTTTTTCGATTGATTTTAAAGCGTTTGCGCTATCCCAAAGACCAAAGTAATAGTAATTAGCTCTATATTTATTCGATATCTCTGGGTTAAACTCTGAAGGTGGTATACTACCCGTATAGAAACCGTAAGATGTATAAACCTTATTATCGATTAGACCATCAAGATCATTTGTTATATCATAGATAGAAAACTCCATCACAGGGAATTTATTCTGATCGTTAGTTGATGATATGAATGGGCCTAATGTGTAAATATCACTATAGGCTTGTGTGTATCTTCTGTGGGTCCCACCAGAACTAACCGTTGCGTTAGTTTTTTTAGCTAATTCAATCGCAAATAAACTAAGTTTTAACCCACTTACAGAGTTATCACCGAAATCATACGAAGGGGCATCCCCATAATAGTTCTCACCAGTTGTACCATTAATAAAATCATCACCCCTAAATATATCGGTGTAAACACTACCAGAGTTTTTACCATCTAAACCAACACCAATCCCTAGGTGGTACTCCAGTTCCTTAACATCCTCGTTGTAAGATAAATCTTTAGGTATTCTTATTATATTAAGAATGTTTGCAGGGAAAATCATTTGTGGGTTGTAGTCTTTGTCGTTTAAACGATTCCAATCAAACACGTTAATATCAACATCAAATTCATATTTAGGGATAATCGCCGAGCCAATAACCTCAACATTGGTCAATTGTGGTATATCTCTTCTATCCACTGGGAAATTCCACGGTATATCCTTAAAATCATTAGTTTGTGGTAAATAATTAACATAATCACCAGTTATTGAAACATTCGTATCCTTATGTTTATTATATTTTGTTTTTATCGTGTAAAACTTTCTTTTTCTGTTGATTATGTCATACTCAAATAAACCAGTTGTCGTCCCTTCCCAACCACCTGTAAAGGGATCACCATTTACCGAAGATGGGACTCTAATACCTGGTGTTGGTGATAACCTATAATAACCCCATGGATATCTAGTTTGCCAAGCTTCAGCGATGTCATACATCTCAAAAGCGTAATAGCCCTTAGTTGGTATCCCGTTTTCAGTATCATCTGTTGGTACCAAATCACCGAATTGGTTTAACTTATAGTACTCCATGTACATTGGTAATGATACCCTAAAAACGCCAGTGTGTTTTTCAGCTTTAAACGCACCTATTCTAACTCTACTACCTGGGGTTAGTTTGTCATCTAATCTATATACAACAACCATCAATTCTTGTAATGGCCAAATATCCCCAGTATCTCTACCTTTATTTGAATCAAAACCCCTTAATTCTAATGGTATCTCCGTTTGACTTTCGTCCAGTGGTTTGTTAATACTATAGTTTTTTTTAATCTCAAAAGCCCCAGTCACTGAAGATAACCAACCAAAAAATATAGCTGTGGGTGTGTATTTATAATTTATCTTGAAATCGCACCTTGTTATACCAACATCATGCTCTTCATCATCACCCCAAAAAGAAGCTACGTTAACCTGCTTAATCTCGTTAAAGATATTTGGCATTTGGTTAATATTTGTTTTAACTTCTACATCAAAAGAATCATTCCCTTTATATATGAAATTAGGTACTTTATTAGGGTCGTTATTGTCTTTCGCGCTTGTCGCATCTCTTAGATCCTTTATATTACCGTATTGAGTTGTTGTTTCAACCAAATCATTCGCCGTGATCTCAAAACTCTTAGTGTCAAACAAATCAAAATCCATCATAATATTGTGTGAGCCAACAGGTACACCAAATATCATATAGTCACCAGAATCATTTGTAATTGTGGTGTACTTGTAATATTTTTCCATTATCTCCAAATATTGGGGGTAATGGGTTAAATCATTTATTGTTGGTAGGTTACCAACCGCTCTATGGCTAGGATTTTGGTTTCTTACTCTTGGTAATAGATTATACCTAACACCATTAGGGAATTGGTCATTAACCGTTTCAAATGGATAAAGTTCCATGATTTCGGGGCGCTCTTTATCCGCTGGGTCAACTGGAACAAATATAGATACTTTTGCATTTTGCAAACCATATCCGTTAGTTGTTTGTACCCTACCAACTATTACACCAAAATCTGATGAGGTTTTCCTGTAGACGTCTGAGCTTGATATCTTTAAACTTAAAATTTCTAAATTATCAAAGTCATCCTCTAGATTCACTAATATCCTTTCATCAGGTGTATCTTGATTTAAAACTATTTTAATGTTTTTCTCCATCCTTAATTAATTCCTGTTGCTATTACTGGTATAACCTTAATATCAACATCTGGTTTTTTAATATTAAGCATCTGGTAGTCATCAACAATTATGTAATTGTTTGTTATATCAATCTCACCTGTTGCAGTATCAATTATTGTTTGTTTTGTCGTGTTACTAGAATAGCCAACACCTGTTTTATTAAACGCTTTTATGTAATTAACGTTTAAAACACCATCAACCTGGGTGATTTTTTTAACCATCTCACCAACACTATAACTTTTACCTAGATTTGATTTATCAGTTGTAAACTCATTTTTAACGATATTGGTTATCCTAGAAGACGCCTGTACTTGTTGACCAGGCTCAACCAACACACCAACCTCAAAACCTAAATCAACCACCTCAGCTGGCTTAACAATAACATAATCATTGATCATTCTATATTTTGATAAGTAAGCAGCAATATTTTCCATTAACAAAGATGAGACAACATTAGATATGGCCCCATTGGCATCGTATGTTAACACACCGATCTCAATTTTATTTTGTCTTTGTGTGATACTAGTTTTAGCAGGTGAACCAAAAACACTAGGCATCGACATAATCAATGCTTTATAATCATTTAAGGTTACCGCCCTGTTTTGTGCTGAGAAGTTGTACGCGATATAATTTCTTAATTCTTCTATTGTTGGTTCATCGGATCCACCAACCGCTGGGGTTGTATTGTTAACACTTATCGATGCTTGTACTGTGGAGTTAATGTTTTGATCTGGCCCGTTAATAACAGCACTAAGTCTTGTTATATCAGTGATTGTACCAACACCAGTGTTAGATTCAACACCACCGCCAATTCTATATTTAACGAACATTGTTGTGTTAGTTATTGGTGCTAAACCTAAACTACCGTTTCTTAGAAAACTTTTGAGGTTAAAATTACCACCATCCATAAAATCATCTAATATATCAAAAGAAGAATCCGTTTGAGCTCCAAAAGTTATTTGACAAAAACCGTTAGGTGTAAACTCGGTGATGTATCTTCTATCAACCTTTTGGTAAACCCCTTTTGCGATACCATTTACTCTTGGTGAGTTAGGGTCTTCGATAAAAACATTATCTTCAGCCAAAGATGGTACTTGATACCATTTATTTGGGCTGGTTGCAAATTCACCTTCTGTTGGTGTTGCTGTGTAATTAGTACCCGCTTTATGTATTATCGATTCAACTGATAATACGTTATCTTCGGGTAAAACTATTTTATAAAAAGGTTGTGTTGTTGCAAATGCTTGAGTAAAAACTTTACTCGTACCAGCAATAACAATACCCGTTTTAGTTATACTATAACCGCTTAACTTGTTATTTACAAAAATCGGTCTTTTTGTTCTATCAACATTACCAGAACTATTTGTAGCCGAAGCAAAATCAATATCATATAACACTTCATAAGCACTGGCACCATTACTAACTTGTGTTCCAGCTTTGATCAAGGGTAGATATCTCTTATCCTCTTGGTCACCGTATACTGGAACCTGGGCCGTAAATTCAACAACTGCAACGGCGGCTGATTTAGTCGGTAATTTTAAACCGTAGGTTTTTGCTATATTGTATAACGATTGTCTTTCCTGGGCGTAGTCCAAAACTGTTTCCTGTAATGCTCGGTCAATCTGGTAGTTTAAGTTGTCAGCAATTGCGGCGTTCAAATCCAAAAACACGGATAGGATAGACGCGTCATTAAAGTTTTGTACAACCTCAGGGTAGTACTGTTTAATATAGTTTATTTGTTCTGTTTTTAATGAAGCAAAATCTCTTTTACTATAATTTATCTGTCTAGCCATTTTTTATATTGTTATAGATAGTTTATCGCTTGTTTGGAACGTTTTAGTTGTTATTGTATAATCAAGATTAATTCTTATTTGATGTTCTCTTTCAGTATCGTTCTTATACTGTCCCTCATCGCCAACTCTGGTGATAATAACATCATTTAATTTAAGGTTAGGTATATATTTCTCCACCGCATCCTGGATTTCCGTTTCAATTTTACCTAAAGTAATATCATCCAAAGGTTCAAACACATATTGATATAGATTGGTACCGAAATCTGGTAAAAAATACCTAGAACCCTTTCTTGTTAATAATAAGTGAATTAGCATGGCCTTAACCTCTGACTCAGGTACTGTTGTTAAACCAACATAATCTCCAACATTCGAATTTACGAACGGGAAATCTATACCAAATGTTTGTTTTTTTATTGCCATAAATCTTTTATAAATAAATATCGGTATATTTTATTTTTTGTAAATAAAAAAAATCCCGCCAATATGACGGGATTTCAATGTAATCAGTGTTTTAATTTAAGCACTACAACCAAAACAATCAAATTGGCTGTTTTCTGGTTTTGACACCTCTTGAACCATCGGTTCTGGTTTTGGTGCAACAGCGGCTACTGGTGTTTCAGTGTTAGAGATATTAATTGCTAAGTGCTTGGCTCCAGTTGATATGGCTTTTGTTCTAACATAATAACAGAGCGACTTAAGTCCACGTTTCCAAGCCCAGAAATGGCTAGAGGATAACTTTTGAACTGTTGGGCTTTGGAAATAAACGTTCATAGATTGTGATTGGTCAATGAATGGTGCTCTATCAGCGGCCATGTCGATCAATTCTTTCTGTGAAACTTCCCAAATGGTTCTATATTTTTGAATTAAGTGTTCAATTCTTTTAATTTTTTTCTCATAATGTTTGTCGGTTGGATCCAAAAACTTATTAAAGTTAATATTTTGGATAGAACCTTCATTCATAATGATTTCATTTTTAAATTGTTCAGACCAAATACCTAAATCCTCAAAATCTTCAATCAAATATCTATTAGCGATCAAGAACTCACCACCAACAACTCTTCTATTAAACAAGTTTGATGGAATCACCTCAGTCATCTCATATGAACCTGTAATCTTAGCTGAAGAAGCTACTGGCATTTGTGCTGTGAACAAACTATTGCATACACCATATTCCTTAACTGATGCTTTAAGTGAATCCCAATCCCACATTAAATCGTTTTGGTCAACACCCCACATATCAAATTGGAACTCCCCTTTTGACATTGGCGAACCTTTAAAGTGTTTATATGGTTTGTATTTACCAGAACGACACAATTCATTACTTTCTGTGATAGCAGCATAGTAAATTGTTTCAAATATTCTTTTATTTAACTCTTTAGCTTCATCTGAAGTAAACACATAGTCCATTAAAAAGAATACGTCAGCAAGTCCTTGCACACCAATTGCAATGGCTCTTTGTTCTAAACCACCTTTTTTACCTTTTTCAGTTGAGTAAGAGTTAATGTCAACAACTTTGTTCAAAGCCCTAACAATTTTTCTAACCTCAAAGAATAATTGATCGAAATCAAATGTTTTGTTCTTAACATAGTTTTTAACAACTACAGATGATAGCGTACAAATAGCTGTTGTTTTCTCATCAGTATATTGGTAAATCTCGTTACAGAGGTTAGATTGTTTGATAACACCGATGTTTTGGTGATTTGTTTTTTTGTTAGCGTTATCTTTTGAACACAAATACGGTACACCAGTCTCGACTTGTGATTCCATAACTTTAATCCAGATGTCCTGGGCCTTTACTTTCTTACCTAAGCCCATTTCAACAGCTTTGTTATAGTTAGCCTCATATTCATCACCAAAACACTCCTGAAGTGGCTTTAAACCGTTTTTAACGATATCATTCGGACAGAATAAATACCAATCACCATCTTCTTCAACAGCTCTCATGAAATTATCTGGAATCCACAACGCTGTAAACAAATCTCTTGCTCTAAGTTCTTCAGCGCCAGTGTTCTTTTTAATTTCAAGTAAATCAAAAATGTCTTTATGCCAAGGCTCGACATAGATAGCCGCACTACCTGGTCTACGACCTTGTTGATTAAAGAATCGAAGTGATTCGTTTACGATTTTAAGGTACTTCAATAAACCACCAGCAAACCCACCTGATGTTTTAATTCTACTCTCTTTACTGCGGATATTTGACATACAAAGTCCAATACCAGCCGCATCAGCTGAATAAACAGAGATGTCTCTCAAACTATCCAAAAGACCATTTCTAGAATCGTCATTATTGTAGTGCAAAACACATGATGCTAATTGAGGGATTTTGGTCCCTGAGTTAATCATAATAGGTGTCGCGGGTGAGATGAACTGGTTTGATAAGGCCTCGTAATATTCGATAGCTTCCTCAAATGAGTTTGTCACCCATAGTGCCACTCGCATATACATATGCTGTGGTCTTTCAACTTGTTTACCCTGAGATGTTTTTGTTAAATACATTTCATGTAAGGATCTCCAAGCAAAATAATCGAATTGGAGATCTCTGTCGTGATTAATAGCGGCATCAATCTTGTCGGCACCATATTTTTCAATTATTTTCATTAACTCATCGTTAATGATACTATCTTCAGCTAACAATTTCATTGTTTCGCTAAAACTTGGGTTGGTCTCTTTGTGATAAGAGGAGATTGCGATATTTGCCGCCAACTTACTGTAGTCGTAATGACTACCTGTGTAAGAAGCTGAAATTTCCGCTAATAACTTGTCAATCTCTTTTGTCGTTACAACACCTTCGTTAGGTAAAGATGTTATCCCTTTAATAAAAATTTCGTCAGTATTGACTTTTAAACCTTTTGCCGCTCTTTTGATTCTCGTTAAAATCTTCGTGGGATTAAACGCCGCTTGCTCATCATTACGTTTTTGTATGATCATTTTATTATTAGTATTAAATTTTTTTTTTTAATTTTAATTAGAAATCATCCGTAAAGCTAATTTTTTCATTCAATTTAGCTTTTTGGTATTCCATTGTTCTAGACTCGAAGAAATTACCCTTTGTTTCAACGGCAATTTGCTCCATAAATTTGAACGGTTGTTCAACATTAAATTCTTTTTTACAACCAAATTTAACCAACAAACCATCCGTAACAAACTCTAGATATTGTTTCATCAAGTTTGAGTTCATGCCAATGAGTGAAACTGGTAACGACTCGGTGATAAACTCTTTTTCGATTTCTAGGGCTGATAAAAGAATCTCTTTAATTCTAGCCTCACTTGGTTTGTTAACAACGTGGTTATTAGTTAAATGGATTGCGAAATCGCAATGCAAATTTTCATCCTTAAAGATAAGTGCGTTTGCGTTACATAGGCCTTGCATCAAACCTCTTGACTTTAACCAAAAAATAGAACAGAAGGACCCTGAAAAGAAAATACCTTCAACTGCCGCAAAAGCGATTAATCTTTCTTGAAAAGATGCGTTTTCAATCCAATCCAAAGCCCATTTAGCTTTTTTCTGTACAGCGGGTAAATATTCTAACGCTCTAAAACTTTCAATCTTCTCTTGGTGATTTGAGATGTACGTATCAATCAACAAAGAGTACATAAGGCTGTGAATATTCTCCATCGCAATTTGGATACCATAGAAAAATTTAGCTTCTGGGTATTGGACTTCTTTCAAGAAATTTTCAGCAAGATTTTCGTTCACAATCCCATCCGAAGAAGCGAAAAATGAAAGTATGTTCTTAATGAAATATCTTTCATTATCGGTTAAGTTCTGCCAATCTCTAATATCATTAGATAAATCGACCTCTTCTGCGGTCCAAAACGCTGCTTGGTGTTGTTTGTAAAACTCCCAAATGTCGTTGTGTTCGATAGGAAAAATAACAAATCTGTTAGGGTTTTCCTGTAATATAGGTTCTTGCATAAATTAATTTTTTTATTGTTTAAATAAATATGAACAAAGGTACGAATATTCTTAAATATTTTCTTGAATTTCTAAAGTATTTCCCTCATTTTCTGTATTCCCCTGAGCAGCAACGCTTTCCAGATATCTTCTTCTAGCTTCAACGTTTGATTGCTTTTTCTGGGACTCAAAACCCTTTTCTGTTAACACATCATTAGTGTCAATAAGGATTCTAGAATTATCGAATAAACAGTCTTTAAAGATCATACCATCATCACCCATACGGTTTTTAAGGATTGAGATTGTCGCAATCTTTTGGTCTTTTTGCTCAAGGGTTTTACCGATACTCATAATAAAGTGAGCGATCTGCGCCTTTTTAAGGTTACCACCCATATTTTCGGTTTTGACCACTTCAACACTTGTTGAACTTCTATTACCTTGCGTGGCTGTCCAACCAACAACGTTCATTTCATCAACCATACTCTCGAAAGCTCTCATGATCTTACCTTCATTAGACCACTCCTCTGAGTTTGAATGTTCTTTCTCCATAGAAAGACAGTCAATGTAGTCTAAAACAAGTACGTCCACTTTTTTACCCTTGGCGTTGATCTTCTTGATGATGTTCTTAATCTTGTTGATTGTAACACCGTCTGAGGGTAATTTTTGTAAGAACAAGTTATTTTCATGTTCTTCCTTAATCGCTTTGATCTTTGCTTGAATCAACGATTTGTTTTCCGATAATTCGCTAAGCGGTATTTTCGTTAAAGCTGAGAAGTGTTTTCTTTGTACAGCCTCTTCTTTATCCTCGAAAAAGATTTGTAAAACTGTTTTACCTTCTAAGAAAGCGGAGCTAGCTACTTTGGTTAGGAAAGTAGTTTTACCAACACCCAATGGTGCGATAACCAAACCAACCTCTCCTTTTGATAACCCGCCTTTAGTACAGTCATCAATACCCTGGATACCAGTTGGTACTGGGTCACGGTAATCTTCTGATAAAACTTTCTCTATATTATCGAACAAGAGTATCGGATCTTGTTCTTCTTTGAATGTGATCGCGTCTTTGATTTTTTTCTCAATCTCATCGTAGTCTGCGACAATACCGCGATCCAATTTGGATTTTATCTCGTTAACAGCATTTCTAATTGACTGTAACTTACAAAACTTTTTTGCGTTGCTTTGTACATTTAAATTACCAACCTTACAGTTTTCAATGTCAGTAATTGTGTCATCCAATTGTGTTCTCAAGGCTTCTTGGGAAGCCCCAACTTCCTCATTAACTAAAAGCCTTAAAGCTGGGAAGTTCATAAGAACATCGTGGTCTTTATGGTATTTTTTAATTAAGTGTGCTATCCGTTGGAATGATTCGGATGGAAAATACTTCGGGTCAATAATATCGATTATTGCTTGGCCGAATTTATGGTCTGTAATTATTTCATTTAATAATTGTAGTTGAAAGTCTTTACCTAAATCCTCAAAATTGTTTATTATACTAGCCATTTAAAATTTTTTATTATTATACCAATTGAACCTGTAAGTTGTAACCCATGTACTCTGTTTCCAATTCTTTTGTTGGTGTACAGAGACATTTTTGTACTCTTGTGATTAATTCGTAAATGTGCTGGCGAATGTCTACGGTGTATCTAACTTTAACTGGGTAAATCGTTGCATCCCACTCTCTGTATGCGATAACTTTACCCTCTTGCTTAACAACAATCTTCATAACGTCTTTAGAGTTGTTTTGCTCGTAATCTTGGGTCTCGGAGAACTGTCTTTGGTGCTCAGTGATAAAATCAAGTGTTCTGTCTTTTAATACACTTTGAATCAATCGCATGTTGTCATCAACAGCTTCTTTGAAATTAAGCGAGTTAATCGCTCTATGGTTAAAACCGATAATGTTAAAGAATCTTTGTACGATTATGTTGTCGTTAAGATAAAGTGTAAACTCGAATTTACGTTGTTCTCTTTTGTCTTCCATGTTATTTGTTTTTTTTGTTGTAATCATTTTCTTCCTTTTTTATAATAGTAATAAAAGAACTCCAGAAAACAAAGAAAGCGTCATCATTTTTTGGTAAAAAATTTAATAATTCATCTTCTTTCATCATTTCCATGATTTTTTTAATACCACCACGCCCTTCTGGGGATAAGGTTTCATTAACCATTTCGTTAATCGCCTCTTTTAACTCTTCCGTGACATGTGGCTCTTTAAGGTTAATGATTTTATTCATTACAGAAAAATAATCACTCCCGTAAGTACCCCACTTAGTTTCACCATTTATGATCGCGTTTAATGTCTTGTCACCAGGTTTTTCAACTAATAACTCCTTGGTTCTATTAAGCACCCAATCTTGATCAACTGGTTTGGTTTTTATCTCTGGGAAATATTTTAAAACCTTTTGTTCACCAACATTTTGTAGACCAGATATATTATCACTACTATCACCAGCAATCATTTTTATGATACCGACATTTGAATAGTGGTAATCAAAGTAACTATCAAAGTTGTCCATGTTAATCATTACTTTAGCACCTTTGATTGTTAAACAAACCTTAGTATCTTCATCTAATAATTGTAATAAATCACGGTCATTGGTGTAGACTATTTTACTTTCATTAGGTGAGTTCATTGAGTAGTATGCGATACCATCGTCAGCCTCACAACCATCAATCTCAACCTGTCGTATCGATAATTCCTCGAGGTATTGTTTGATTCGTATTCTTTGTCGATCTAAATCAAAAGCCTCATCCAAGTCAACCTTATTATTACGATTTTCTTTGTAGTAGGGATAATAAGCTTTTCTATAATCTTTAGAACCCTTACCTTCCCAAAAAACCACAACTTTTGTTACAGCATAATCTTGGTAGAACCGCTTTATGGTATTAACAAAGTGGAAAATGGTGCCAACACTTCCGTGTTTACCTTGCAAATGTTTGGCACCATGAAATCCTTGTTTTAGAAGATATTCACCATCAATAAGTAACGAGTTAATTTTAATTACTCTGTTTCTGATTGGTTTATTAATCTTCATAGTCTGGTTCTTGATATTTGGTTGGTACTTCTTCTGATAAGTCAAAATCAGCGGCGCCCAAAGTATCTACCCAGTATTGTGAGCAATCTTTTTTGTATTGGTCGATGGCCTCTTTAGAATCCAAGATAAATCCATGTGGCGTTGCAATAATTCTACCATCACCATAACCCAAACCATTTACGTGGTTTTTCATTACACTGATTTTAGTTCTTGTCGCGAATTTAACTTTTCTACCATTTTTGGTTGCGTCAATTTTAGTCGTACCAGCGTTTTTCTGATTACCGAATAAGAAAATGATTGTGGAGTTCAACCAGAATGCATCACCGCCCTTAGCTTTGATCCTAGGTTGTCCCATTGGGCTATCTGGTAACTCAACCCATGGTTGGTTAATAACCACCATAGTGTTGGTGTATTCTGATGTATCTTTCCTCGTGCTGTTGATTCGTTGGTTAATACCCATACCAATCTTTTCAGCTAATACACCAGCGGTGTGTTGTTTACCACCTTTACCGTCAAATGTCATTTTACAAGGAACCGAACCAACCGAATCCCAGAAGAAAACCAAATCAAATGGGATATCACCTTTTGCTTGGTCGTCTAATAGTTTATTGATGTAGTCCGTGATTTGTTCAATGTAAAAGAAGTCGTCACGATAAAAGAATCGGCCAACCCATTCACCTGTTGCGGGATCTTGGTCGCAATCTAAACCCATTAATTTTGCGTGGCTAAAATCCCACTTTTTCTCGGTAACCAGGAACACTGGAATCATACCTTGTTTTTGTGCCGAAATAGCCGCTAAAATTAAAGCAGTTGTTTTACCAGTATCTGAGTGACCTAGTAACATGTTAATGTGTCCAACAGCTGGACCTGGAATACCAGTCATCTCCAAAAAAGCTGGCCCGCAATTTAGGAATGTGTCTGGTTTGTAAGTTGTAGAGGAACTATATTTATTCCTCATGTCATCGAATGAAAATTCTTTCTTTTTAACTGCCATGATATATTTTTTAGGTGTAAAAAAAGCATGGACACTTACAAAGACATTATGTCAATGCATATATCCATGCTTTAATATTATTTTTTCTTAGAACGGTAAATCGTCAATCTTTAATTTAGCGTTTGGTACCTCTTCAGCCGCTGGTGCTTCTGTAATAGCGGAAGAATCATCATCATCATCTTCTTCAGACATAGCAACTGGTGCATCATATACCGCTTTAGGTGTTGGTGTTGGTGTGTATGTACTAACGCCATCTTCAACCTTAGCAATGAAACATTTTTGTTCAGCATCCCAGATTGGTTCGCTACCCTCAGCAACGATATTCAAATACTCAACTGATTTTTTCTTGAAAACGTCAGTCCAAGCCATTGGGTCACCCAACCACTCTACTGCTTGATTTTCATCATCAGAAAGTTTAGACTCTCTATCAGGGATGATAGAAGCAACTTTTGTGAAACCGACTTTTGAATCTTTAGATTTATCTCTGATCATAGAGATTGTAAGGTCGAAACCTTCAAATGGGTTCCAGAACGCCCCATACTTTTTAACAAGCGGTGCGATTTTATCCATAATCCCTGAACCGTCTTGTACAGCTGGGAATCTCCAGAATTTAACACCCTCATGCTCCTTACCACGCTCAATAACACGAACGATAAAGAATTGTCGTGATTTGTATTGGATGGCCAATTTTCTCTCTTCCTTGTCCTCACTTTTCATTAAGAATTTGTACATCTCATTCAATGGTGATGGTTCACCATCTTGTGATGGGTCATAAAGTTTTGTCCATCGTTTTCCAATTTTTAAGTTGTGGAAATAACCAACTTTGTACCATTTTGTGGGGTCATCTTGGTTAGGAAGAATTCTAACTGATTTCTCACCACTTTGTGCACCCTCATCAAGTGCAATTGTAAAATACTTTGTCAAGTCGACAGAACTAGATTGGGTAGTCTGTGCAGTTTTCGACTTTGCTTTCTCGTAATCGGCCAGTGTGTCTGTTGCGGCCTTGCTCCAATCGATTTTTTTGTAGTCAATCATAATAATTTATTTTTGTTATGGTACAAAAGTAGGTACAATTATTCCAAAAGTCAATACCCCGACCAAATATTTTTTACCACAAACAAAAAAACCCCTAAAGGGGTTTCTTGTAAAATATTTTTTTGTCTGATTAAAATACTGTTTTGTATCGTTTAATGCCGTATACCAATAAAGCTTTTGTTACAGCCGCGGATTCAGACTCCGATTGATTGACTGCCGTAATCTCTAAGCTATCTATTGGGCATTCTATGAACCCCATCATTGATAATGTTATGTCCGATATACCGTTCATTGTTACAACGATCGTGTCGTTTGTATTACCAAGCGTTAAAAAACCATAGTATTTAATGGTATAATCGTTTGTTTCAACAAACGTTAAAGCTGGATCACCAAGTTCTAATTTAACTGTTACTAATTCTTGTGAGTTTGTGTTCATATTAATAGTTGCTTACTGGTTTGTCGTTATTATTTGTGTTGTAAAAACTATTTTTAATATCCATTTCGTTATAGTTATTCATCAAACTATCGACCATAGACATTTTATCTGGTCTTTTTTCCAAATCAGTCTGTGTTTTTACACCAGCTCCAGCCATGTACTCGTCTTGAGTCACATTAAAAGGGTATGAATCCTTAGCTAAAACCTTTCTTCTTTCCTCTTCAGTTGGTGGTCTCATTAATTCAACTTGTTTAGTTAAAGCATCCATTTGCTGTACTAATGAATCCATTTTTTGTAGGTTTTGCTCAACACTGTTAACTTTATTGATTATAGCCTCAATCTTCTCAGATGAACTAGCAATCTTTTGAACAATATCATCAGCTTTTGCCGCCATTTCCTTTGTTGAGTTGACCAAGTCAGTAACATCAACCTCAACGTCACCATCTTCAGCTTGTGTATCCAAACCATCAATAGCCGTATCGTCAGCTGGGACTTCCTCACCCCCCATATCATCTACAGGAGCGGCTTCTTCACCGCCAGTTGTATCAACACCAGCATCTACAGGAGCGGCTTCTTCACCGCCAGTTGTATCAACACCAGCATCTACAGGTGCTTCTTCTGGAGCAACCTCATCCTCTTCAGCTTCATAAAATTTATAATGATGCCCTTCGCTCAATCTATCTTGATAGGACATGATTTTGTTAAACCTCTTTATCTCTTCGGATAAAATTTTATCTAATTTGTTGCTCATCTTAAAAATGTTTTCGTTGAATGGCTTATTGGTGATTCTTCTCTCAATAATTCTCTACCGTCCTCTAAGACTAATTTTTTTTCTATTAAAGTTCTTTCGATTAAACCGTCTTTTGTTTTTACGTAACAAATACCTGTTTTTAAATCACATACTTCTTCTCCTACTTGGGCTTCTTCAATTCTTTTACCCAAGAACTGGTCTAATTTACTTCCAATGTTGTTCATAATTGTTATTTTCTTATAAATATCTGATTTTTTAATAAAAGTTGTTAATCAAGCTTATATCCATAAATATTAGCCCATAGCATCTAAAACTTGTTGTGAATAACCCGTTCTTTCAGAAACTTTTTCGTCTGATTGATTAGCTGGTCTTTCCCATTCTTTCATTATTAATTCCGTTGCGGATCTAACAGTTGTTTTCTTTTTTAATTTAGCTAATATACCACTGTAAGAATCTTTAAACTCTTTAACCAAGAAACCATAGTTAATGTCATCAGTTAAGTTAGTAGTTGTATAGTCAACCCCCATTGATTTAGCGTAGTTAGCTAAATTTTGCTGTCTATTTGACGATGTCCATTGTGCGTACCCATATCCAGTTGATCCGTTGATTCTAAGTTTACCGACCTTAACACCGCCACCTTGGATTCTATCTGGTATAAGACCACTCTCCGCGATCAAATTACCAACGATACCCACAGCTTGCACATTTGTTAACCCTAAATCTCGCATCAAATTTTTAGCGATTTTAGCACCTTTATTGGCCTTTTCTTTTGATGTTAGGGCTGTACCTTTAGTACTACTATCACCTTGTACCGTTACAACCTCACCTTTAATGTACGGTTCTGGGTCTACAGGACTAAGTGAGAATGTACTTGAATAGTCATTAGCCAAACCTTGTCTAACCTCATAGTGTAGGTGAGGGCCACCGCTACTACCAGCACCTGGGGCACCTTTCTTACCACCACTCTTACCGATAAGTTGGCCAGCTTTAACAGGTATGTTTATACTACGTCCTGTTTCAGATAAATTAAATTCACTCAAGTGACCATAAACCGTTGTTAAGTTAACACCTTCATGTTTTATGATAATAACGTTACCATAACCATCTGGATCTAATAAACCAGCACCAACCACAACACCATCATAAGAACTATAAACTGGTGTTCCAACAGGTACACCTAAATCAAGTCCTTTGTGTTGTCTACCCCATCTTGGTCCGAAAGGTGACGTAATTGTGTAATTATTTACTGGTTCTAACCAACCAGAGATGACACCACCACCACCGCCACTACTTTGTACTGGTGCAGTGTAAATGTTTTTGGTTTGTTCATCACTAACATTCTTAATTGTATATATAAATGTTGTATCGCCAGTTGACCCAGTGTCTTGACCTATTTCACCTAAATTAATATAACCATGTTCCGTTATCTTTAAAGTATCCCCCTCAAATTTTTCAGAGTCTTTACATATCTTAAAGAATGAATATTGTTTACTCTTACCATATCCACCCATAACATACACAACCAATTCATCATTACCGTCATAACCCTTAGGTTTAAACTTTTTTGAGAACGCTTTTCCAAAAACAAACGAACCATCGGATTGTGTACCGACTGGTCTTGGTGTACTGGCTGTTGTTGTTGTCTGAGTATTATTAAACTGTGGTAAGTTCGCGAATAACTGAGTTGCAAAACTTTGCGGTTGTTGTTGCTGTGTTGTTAACAACGGCGAATTAGGTAATTTAAACGAGTCATTAACTTTCCCAATAACAGGTGGTGTATACAAAACTGGTGTTTGTACATACGTTGCGTCAGCAACATTTGCCAACTGAATCGCTGAAAGGCTTTGTTGTTGTAATTGTTGGGTTGCTTGTTGGCTAAATGATGGTGAGTTAGTTGCTGGGGATGTGTCAAATAAATTAACCAATTCATAGGTTGATAACCCATTAAATATTTGGTAATTACTCTTTGTTTTTTCACTAACCCAATAGTTAGCTCTTGTTATTGAGCTTATATTTGCATCAGCAATCTCACCAGGAAAACTTATTTTAGGTAAAGTTTCGTCATTAGTAATAGAAACATCTTTACTATTTGTGATTAAAGTTGTTTTTGGATTATATTTTTCCTCATAACTTAAAGTCAAATAGTTTAATAATTCATTCGGTTTACCTTTAAACTCCAATATCTTAACTAAAGTTGATTGGTAAACATCACCAGAAGTTGTTGGGTAAGCATCTAATAAACTACTGATTGATAAAGTAGGTTCAACATCATAACCAAGTTTATGGTATAAGTCGTAAACAACGATGTCAATCATATAAGGCCCAGTAATCTGGATATCCCACTCAATATCTTCGGCTAAAACAGACGCGTTGTTATGTAAATACGATACAATTGTTTTGATTAAAGGGGTGTCAGTTTCATCACCCTCAGTCATTAATTTAATGTATGCTGCGATAACCCACAACGCATTATAAGTAACATATTTATCGCTGTCAGTACCCTTTTGGTATAACAAACCATATTGTGTTTCACTATTTGTCCCAGAAACACCTGTAAACGCTCTATCAATATAGATTTGTCCAGACGTTGGTATAGGTGTTGTGTCATTTCTATCCAAATAACCTTGTTGAGCTGATAACTCATTAGCTTTTTTAAGTAAGGCTTTGATCACAGCTATGTTTGAGGTTGGTTTTCTGGCGATCGGTTGTCTAACACCTTTAAATGTTGTTGACATATTGTTAGCTGTAATTTTATGGCTAACGTTTGTAATCCAATATGTACCATAAAACAACGGCACATTTCTTAAATAGAAATAAGATAAAGGTTGTATTGTGGCGTTACCGAGACTTGTTACGGTACAAGAATACGATCTGTTTTCCATTGCACTAAATAACTTACCTGTCGATAAAACTGGTTGATCAGTTGATACCAACGCAACCTGTGCTTTAATACTTTCCTCGGTATTCGCAAACTCATCAGTTGATAGCTGTATGCTTTCAAACATGTTTTGGTTTTGGTTAGCAAAATCAACTATGAAAGATGATACATTTGAGTTTCTAACGTCAGCTGGTGCATCTTCGTTAAGTATTTTACCGTTGCCATCGACATCTAAACTATTAGAGTCTATATCCAAACAGAAAGTGTTACTTAAATCAAGATTACTATTAGCGGAATTTTTTCTTTTGTTACCCGTTGTGACGTTTGAAGTTAACGAACCGAATTGGAAAATAAATGCTGGGTTTGATTCCCACATCTCCAAGTTTTTAAACACGCCAAACATATCGTGCGCCAAATCATAAGGGCTTTGGTTTTCCGAAACAGAACCACTAAGATTTATATACGATGTCATCGGCATTAATAAAAACTCGTGGTCGCTAGCAAGTTTAGATAATATCGTCCACATTGATTTAGATGTGGCTTTATTAATCTCACCTTCTTTGAATAAATCATCCGATAAAAGTTGTTTTAACGAAACTATGTCAACAAGGACTTTTGTACCGAAAGCATTGTTACCCCTATCAAGGACACTAACATAATCAATCAAATCTTTTAGATCTTTATCGGAAGGTTCTAATAAACCAGCGTCATCACAAATATCTTGTTGTTGAACATTAAAATTAAAAAATAATGGGCTATTTAATATGGCGTTGACGTCAGCACCACCAAGCTCATAACTATGTTTCTTTATTAACCTATCGTCACTAATATCAATATTTGTGAATGATACGTTTTTATCGTATAGAGTTTTTAGTCTATAGTATGTCCCAGTTCTAATTTCAATATCATCTCTAGATATTTCTGCATAAGTACCAGTACCTTCTGTTTGTTCTAGAGCACTACCACCTAACTTTTCCGATAATTTATCACCAAATGAACCCAAAGAATTATTTAAAGTTGTTAAAGTTTTTTCAACGAAGTCTTTGTTAAATTTTTTAACCCAATCATTAAATTCATCATTCGCGAATAAATCTTCAAAAACTTCAACAGCATATGATATTTTATTATTGGTGTTAATTAGCACACCGTTTTTAATTTCACTTATGGTGACTTCAGCTTTTTTCTTATAATCGTATAATGTGTTTTTTGCACCTTCTTTATACGGATAAATTGTGGCCTCATCAGAGTGCGCTGGTATTAAATTAAATAAACTATCTTTAGTTGTTTTATTAATATTTAAAACATTAGTTTTATTTAATACACTAGATATGTAACTTCTTAAATACGTTACTAATAATTTTAAATTATTTTCGTTTAATTGAATATTTAATTTCCTAAAAAAAGTTCTAGTTAATTCGGTGATAATAAAAAATTCATCTAATGTCGGATCAACATCTTTTGTTATACCCTTAAAATAAACATATTTTTTTATTAATTTATCTAAGTCAGTGATATTTTCACTATACGATGTTATATTTTGGTCACCAAATAGTATTGTTCTAAATAATAAAACATCACCTAAAGACGCAACTATATTTTCATATGTCCTGGTGTTTGATGAATACGCTACTATTGGGTTAAAGACGAAGGAGTTTAACCTTAAACCATTTGGGTTGTTAACGTCAGTAGTTTCGATCGATAACGGCCCAGCTGTTGAGTAATTGTTAACTGTTATCTTCGCGTTTAAAAACTCATCAATAACAAACCTAGCCTTATCTTCTTGTCCAAGAGTTAAAGCAGTGTTAATTACTTTTGATAAACCTGTGTTTGAAGCGAATTCTATAAAATTACCTGAGTAACCACATAACAAAGCTAATAATTCATCCTTACTAAATGATCTATCACCTAAAGTGAGTGAATTAGGTAAATTAGTGTACCCAAACATGGTTGTGTGTTTAAGTAATGATTTAAAATCAAAAGTATTAAACGTTTTTGTAAAGTAAGATTCTTGTGTTACATCACTAAACTTTTTAAATAGGGTTCTAAAATCTTCTAATTTATCAACATCAAAGACGTCTAACAACGCTTTAGCTGATTGTTGCTCTTGTTGTTGTTGGTTATCGGAAAAGCGGTTAGATAATTCCTTAGCATTATGACTAACATCTTGAGTGATGTAAAGATTTAAACCAGATTTAAATTCATTATATGTTGTAACCTGATTACCATTTGTATTATAGAAAATCTCACCTTCGGTGTAATCGTAAACACTCTTATTCTTTAAATTAAAGTGCGCGTATTCTAAATAATCAACAGAAATTAAACTAGGTTTTTCTGTTTGGTTTTTTGGTGCGAATCTAAGTACCTCTGGTGTTGTTACGTTGTTATATTTAGGTGTATCAAACCAGAATAATCTACTTGTGTTGTAGATTAAAGATTTGTTATCAAATTTAAGTTTTTTTATACCTTCAGGGTCAGTTGTGTTAGCTGTTATATAAACATCATCATACCTATCAAAATAATTGATTGGGTTACCATCTGTTGGTGCGTTTTCTGGTCTAAAATAAACTGGTGTAAATCTGTTTAATAGTGAGTTATCTAAAGAAGGGTTAACCAAAGGTATTGTAAACCTTTCTGAGAATTTGTTTACGTTGTTATTGACATCAATAAATTCGGCTAAACCAGGGTTGATTTTGGAATACAGCATTTGTGTATCGTTACCATATCTTTTTAAAACATCATTAGATACATCATAATACTCTGAAAAAGACCCATCATTATATCTAAGCGTTGATAAGTAAGCATCACCCTGTGTTTGAAATATTGTGTGAACTACATTTGTTTTTTGGTACTGATATTTTGCGTCTTTAAATGATTTTGTTTCACTTAAATAAACACTCGGATCATCATTTTGAGTGAATAGGTTTTTAATATCTATGTCGCCACCAGAACTTGGGTAAACAACGAATGTACCTTTTGAATCAAGTGGTCTCAATTTATTTCTCTCTTTTTGGTTGAATTCTCTCGACCAAATAGATATTAAAAATCTTGACATAAAGTCATATAGATCATTACCAGTTAAATTGTTGATCATAAAGATTAACTGATATAGTTCGAAATACTCGTTTGTTTTAACATCTATAAAGCCATTAAACGACCTAAAATCAACGTTGTATTTATCTAAAATATTTAGGTTTCGATTAAGTCTGTTAAACCCTTCATCAGGTTCAACGCCATCTGGTGGCATCAAACTATGTATTAAAAGAGTTATAAAATCTGGGATTTCAATCTCATCTTGTTTAGCTTTTAAATTATTAACTGTACATAATTTTCTAACGATATTATACACATCAACAGTATCTATATGACCACCAAGGAAATTAGCTTTTATTTTGGATAAAAGAAGGAA
>Ga0078894_10000462_pt1 | contig 28167 bp, 26 predicted proteins | sample LauGreSu1BDMLBSD_2_FD_67506 | JGI IMG/M metagenome (GOLD analysis project Ga0078894, IMG submission 67506) | Freshwater lake microbial communities from Lake Michigan, USA - Su13.BD.MLB.SD (version 4) (version 4) | ecosystem: Environmental > Aquatic > Freshwater > Lake | place: Lake Michigan... | reverse complement strand
GCTGGCTATGGTCAGCGGAGAAAGCATGATGCGCGCATCGACGTCCAACAAACTTTCGGTTGGACTCAACTGGTCCGAGGTCATGGTTGGACCACAAACACTTAGCTCTAGGGCTTCAAGCTACTTCTTGCAGGAAAAGGGCCTCAGTCAGGAGCAGCTCGATCAAGCGATGTTTATCCAGCCGATGCAAGCCAACAAGCCATCCATTAAGCAAATCAGCAACCTTGGACTTAGGGATGAGAGGTTCCCTGTCCGCCCCGACAGGGACCAGCGCCCCACGCCCTAGCCTATGAGTTGACGCCTACTTACCGACTTATTACGTTGACTTAAGTTGGCCTCCATGCTAACGAAAATGCCTCTTGGATCATCAAGGTACGCCGCTGGCTCAATGGGGGGCAAAGCGGACTTAGGAGAAACACCCTAACATGCAGTTACAAGAAACAAAGATGGCAAAGCTCGGGACAGTGAAGTGGGAAGATGAGGATTCGGATTTCGACCTCGACGGTGCGGGTAGCAGTGACTTTGCGGAGATGCTCGACGGCGCTCCTGGTGGCGCAAACATCCGTGAAGGGACGATCGTTAAGGGCCGCGTCGTACGCCTAACTGACGATCTTGTCATCGTGGACATCGGCCACAAGTCCGAAGGTGAGATTCCGCTGGGCGAGTTCTTAGGTCCAGACGGTATCAAGGTTAAGATCGGCGACGACGTCGAGGTCTACCTAGACACTTTCGAAGACAACGAAGGCGAGCTAGTGCTCAGCCGTGAGCGCGCTGAAATGCTACGCGCTTGGGACCGTATCTCGGATGCCTACGACAAGGACGAGACGGTTGAAGGTGTGATCATGGCCCGGGTTAAGGGCGGTCTGTCGGTTGACATCGGCGTTAAGGCATTCTTGCCTGGCTCGCAGGTGGACCTACGTCCGGTTCGCAACTTGGACAAACTGATCGGCAACAAGCTGCAGTTCAAAATCATTAAGTTCAACAAGAAGCGCGGCAACATCGTTCTTAGCCGTCGTATCTTGCTCGAGCGTGACCGCGAGAAGCTTCGTGCTACCACCCTGGAGAACCTCCAGGAAGCAGCGATCCTCCGCGGTATCGTCAAGAATATCACCGACTACGGTGCGTTCATTGACCTTGGTGGTATCGATGGTCTCCTCCACATTACCGATATGTCGTGGGGCCGCATCAACCATCCGTCGCAGCTCTTTGAAGTCGGCCAAGAAGTCGAAGTCAAAGTTCTTAGCTACGACGAGCAACGCCAGCGCGTATCGCTCGGCTTCAAGCAGCTTCAATCTGACCCATGGCTGGCGGCTGGCGAGAAGTACCCAGTCAACATGCGCACCAAAGGTAAGGTTGTCAGCCTGACCGATTACGGCGCATTTGTTGAGCTTGAGAACGGTATCGAAGGCCTGATCCATGTCAGCGAGATGTCATGGAGCAAGCGTGTGCGTCACCCATCGAAGATCGTTCAAGTGGGTGAAGAAGTGGAAGTTGTGGTATTGGCTCTCGACCTTGAGAACCGCCGCATCAGCCTCGGCATGAAGCAGATCGAGCCAAACCCATGGGAAATCGTTAAAGAGAAGTACCAAGTTGGCGACATCATCCGCGGTAAGATCCGTAACATTACTGACTTCGGTATCTTCGTCGGTATCGAAGACGGCATTGACGGCCTGATCCACATCTCCGACATCAGCTGGACTGAGCGGATTCGCCACCCTGGCGATCTCTTCAAGAAGGGCGATGAAGTTGATGCTAAGGTTCTGCAAATCGACACCGAAGGCGAGAAGTTCTCGCTTGGTATCAAGCAACTCAGTGCTGATCCGTTCGTCAAAGCTGCTCAGGAGTTCCGTCCTGGCACCAAGGGCCGCGGCAAGGTCACCAAAGTCACTGACTTCGGTGCTTTTGTTGAGATCGTCCCGGGCGTTGAGGGCATGATCCACGTCAGCGAACTCGCTGATGAGCAAGTGGCTAAGCCAGGTGACATTGCGAAAGAAGGCGATGAGCTTGATTTCGTGGTGCTAGCTAGCGACGCCGACGAGCGCAAGTTCTCACTCAGCCGCAAAGCCTTCCTCCGCAACCTGCAGGGTGATGCTCTTCGCGAGTACATCGGCACCGTTGCTGAGCCGAAGACCGGTTTGGCTGACGCCTTCGCTAAGGCGCAGGCAGCTCGCAAGGATACTCCTACCGAGTAATCTTGCCCGGACTGGCTGAAGATCTGTTAAAGTCTTCTTAAGACCCGTCCTCCTTCATCCCTAGCCGACACGAGTTAGGGATCTGATGGGAGGGCGGGTTTTTTTAAATTTTGCGGAGGGGTATGTCACGATGCGCTTTCTGTCCCGCCTGGCTAACTTCTGGTTACTCATCACTTTCGTAAGTTTCACCGCTTATTTTGCTGTTTACAATCGCGACCGGGTCAGTCTACATCTGCCGCCTTGGATTGAGCAGATCACGATGCCTGGGTACATGATCAATCTCGGCTTCTTTTTCATAGGAGCAGCTGTGGTTACGATCTATTTCGGCATCGACAGCCTGCGCAAAACCCTCATCATCCGCCGGTTACGCCGGCAACTTCGCGAGTACGGCATCGACGATAGCGCTCCCAGTGCTGAGCGGGTCAGATCGTCGATTGAATCAGGAGAACCAACACTTTGACTAACAGCCTCAGCCTTGCCCGTGAAGTGGCCTATGACGCTTATGTGCGTGTCATGGATTTCGGCGACGCGCCTGAAGATGTGACCGAGGCCCTCTACGCTAAGCACGGTACGGCTTTGAGTCGACTGGACCGCAACTTCATCAAGGAGCTGCTGTTTGGTAGCCTGAGGTGGCATTCAAAGATCCTCTGGATTCTGCAAAACACGTCGAAGCGCGATCTAAAGCAGGCCACCCCAGAGATCAGAGCGGCCTTAGTGGTCGGAACCTATCAGATCTTCTACATGGACCGGGTGCCTGACCGAGCCGCTGTCAATGAAAGCGCTGAGTACATCCGCAAGAAGGGGCAGGCGCAGGCCGTCTCCTTCGTCAACGGTATCCTGAGGCAGATTGCGCGGCGGGCCGAGTATTTTGCCAAACCTGATAAGCACACTAAGCAGGCTGAGTACCTGTCTCTGCAGTTCGCTCATCCCGAGTGGCTGGTAAGGCGTTGGCTCAGCCGATTCAAGTTTGACCGGATGGAGAAGATGCTGGCCGCCAACAACCAGCCTCCACCCTGGACTGCGCGAGTCAATCAGCTGAAGACGCCGCTGACGGAGGTCTACCTCCTTCAGCAGCAGCTCCTGCGTGAGGAGAAATGCCACACGGAGCGCCGGCCACTACGCTCGTCTGTCCAGCTGAAACAGGCGCCAAGTCTCGAGGATGGCTCGCTTTTTCAGCGCGGCTTCCTAACCATCCAAGACGAGTCCTCGCAACTCATTGGACTACTCGTCGATCCCAAGCCTGATCAGCGGATCCTTGATTGCGCCTGTGGCCCAGGGGGCAAGCTGACGCATCTATACGAACTGGCTGAGGGCAAAGCCCACCTGACCGGGGTGGAGAAGAACCCCGAACAAATGGAGAAGGCTAAAGAAACCTGGACCAGGCTCGGTCATGGCGAGATCGACTGGGTGGAATCCGACCTTCTCGACTTCAAGCCCGAGCATCGCTTTGACAAGGTGCTCCTCGATGCCCCATGCAGCGGCCTAGGGGTGCTTAGGCGTCACCCAGAGGGCAAGTGGCACAAGAGGGAGAGCCTGATTGGGACCATGGCTGAACTTCAGCGGCGACTGCTGCAGCACGTCCTCGACCACCTCCTTAGCCCAGGGGGGGAGCTCATTTATTCCGTGTGTTCATTCGAGCCGGAGGAGAGTGAGGGACACGTTGCCTGGATCAGAGAAAATTATGGTGATAGAATTGAGCTATTATCACCGGTTCCTCGGTTGCCGGATTATTTTAAGCGGTATGTGACTCGCGACAACTTGTTTCAAGTCTACGCTGGCAACCAGGATGAGATGGACGGTTTCGGTGCTTTTATCATTAGACTGAAGTAGCAAGGGGGCCGAGACGCCTCCGATCCGAAGGAGGCTCGTGCGTTTCCAAGTAGCCAAAGCTAGGTTTTTTGCCGCGAGCATAGCTCTCAGTTTTGGCTTGGCTCATAACGCCCAAGCAGTCACCCCGCAGACTTTTACGAGCTTTAGTGAGCTACGCTCCGAGGTGCTAAATATCATCGGTGGGACGGCGCGGCGCCTTTGGCTAACAACTGAGTACTTAACGGACGGCGAGATTGTGACGGCTCTCTACGTTGCTCAGTACCGCAAGGTGGACGTCCGCATACTGCTAGGGCGATCTAAGGCCAGCAGCTACATGTCGCGACTCAATTACCTCAAAAATCAAAACATCCCCGTATTTCTGCGCCCAGATAACTTTAAACCAAAACCAGCAAGCACGATTCTAAGCGACGACAAATTGGTCGAGATCGACGGCGAACTGGACTTTATGTCTAAGTACAAAAAATTCAACCTCACCGTCGCCGAACCAGCTGTGGCTCAAGAATATGCTGCCGCATTTGGCACAGCAGCTGCGCAGCAGCTTCCAGCCAGTCAGCGGCCGATGCCCCTGGTTGGTAAACAAAAAACGCCTTGGCCTAGCAGTGACGCTCCAGTGGCTCAGCCTGCGGTGAAGGCGCGTCTACCCGTTGTCGGTGATCGCACCGTACGTGAAGCTGGCAGTGACGACGCTGATGCCTTCATTTACACTCGTAAGGCAATGCCTCGTCCCGATGGGGTTCCTATCAAATTGCCTAAGGAGCTAAAGTGGCAACAGCGGCCGCCTCGCAGTCAAGCCGCACCGCAACCTGCAGCACTGCCGCAGGAGCAAGTGCCTCCGAAGCGGTCACAGGCGGCCGAATTTGATGCACCACCGGGTAACTATTTTGAAAGTAAGCACACAGGGGCTCCGGTCCAGGTGCAGCCAATGGTAGGTGGGGAAGACGCCAAGCTTCCCGGCGATGTTAGTTCTAAACGTTCTTCGCAGTTGCTGGAAGATTCCGTTCAAGGGGGAGAGTGACCATGCGTTGGTTTCCGTTGCGCCTTTTAGTTGTAGCCCTGATGATCACCGGTTGCACAAATATGTGCGGGGTGAAACGCGCAGCCATGACCCCGGAGCAGGTGGTTGAAGGCTATTTAAACGTCGCTCTAAACATGAAGGACGTTGGTGAGCGAGATAAGCTGATGGAATACACCACCGGTAATTTGCGCCATGCCATCGAGAGCGCATCGGTGGACACCATCAAAACGGCTTACATTGACCGTCGCTACCAGATACTCAACTATTCGGTGGTAGAGCGTAAGGACCGCACGCCACGCGAGACCGAGATCAGCTTTCAGCTGACTTATAACGACCTCGGGGTGGAAAACGCTACGCCCCAGGATGCACCTAAGGTAACGACTGAGAACACTGTGTCAGTCATTAAGGCTAATGGCCTTTGGATGATCAGAGACGTGCTCGGCAACAAGACGTCCATTGACTTCCCGGTTTCAGCCGAGTCGCGTATTTCGGCAAAACCAGGTCCAGGCATCGATGAACCTACGCCGCCACCTCCACCGGAAGAGCCAGCACAGGAAGAGACGCCCCCCTAAGGGCTCCTCTTTGGGACTCTTAGGTAGACTCCTAGGGTGACTCTCTCAAGAAGCGCGCTGGATCTCGATACCGCCCAGGTAGGCCACCTGGTTCATGGTGCCGAGGGTTTCGCCCTTGCTAAATGAAGGGCGGCGACCACGTTTAGACATTCTGATAGCCACCACTTTGTCGTTTTCCGTCTCTTTGACCTCGCCTATCTCGATTAGGGCGCGTTCTAGGAAGACGACAAACTGCCGGCGAATCTCCTCATCACTGCGGATGGAATCTATCACCTCTGCAAAGATTGGCCAGTTGTGGAACTTCACCACTGCGTTAAGTAGCTCGCGTGCCAGATTTTTATGATTCACGTTTGACACGACCCGCATCATGGCACCCATGTGCTGGATGAATACCCGCACTGATTGATTGAAGCTTGGGTCGTCTTGTGCTGAGAGGGACTCGGCAAAGGTCTGCGCAAAAAGGCTGAACCGGTCGGGGTGCTTAAGAAGGTATGTCTTAAACGTTTCGTAAACAATTTTTTGGCTAGCTGCATCCGCCTCAAGAACGAAGGGCAGGTTTTCAACCAAAAACTGCAGCGCAACAGCCTCGCTGCGCTTGCTGAAAAGCAAGGTGAAAAGATGCTCAAGCACAGTGTGCCCAAAGCGAGTCATGATGCGGTTCATGTAGGTGCGCTGCGGGCGCCCGTGTTCGTAGACACCGAAGTAATGGAGTAGACTCAGCCTGATGCAGATACTATTGGCATTGCTCACGGACAGTAGGTAGGTGGCAGCATACTCAAGGAACTGGTCCGCCCTTTTAAACTCCCCGGGAAACGCTCGGTTGTACTCCTGAATACTCAGACCAAGCTCACAGATCATGGCCACCGCCATTTCAAACATGGCTGCGTCCTTGGATGATTCCGCAGGCTCCGCAGTTAATGCGAGCTCGACCAGAAGCCAGCAGGCATCGTCACACCCTGGCTGAGCGAAGAACTCCTCCAGGAAGGCATGAAGTAGCTTCTCGGTGCCAGAACTGGTCAACCAGATGAGTACGCTCTCGACAATAATCTCGGCCTGCAGCCTATTACCGGCTCGCTCGACTACTCGCCGCGCGAAGTGCCGGATGACTTCCGTCTCGGCCTGCTCGTCAAAAAGCTTGCGCAGATTCCGAACCTCGCGCCAACTGAGCAACACACCAAAGTCGATGTGCTCCCGAGCTTCGTCTGCGGATGATACGCCGCGCCAGTTGCGCGGCATTTTTTTGGTTTCTGCCACCGAAAGTCCTCCCGAACGAGAGTCCCGCCGGCCGGCGACGTCACATCACTTGGTTGCCTGTTGCGTCACGGCCTGGGATCTGTTCTGCCGGTCGATGGCTGACTGAATTTCAGCGGCCACCGCTTGGTCGATTTCATCAAACCTAAGTCCATAACCGACCGGGAATTTCGGATCGCCGTTGTAGCGTACGACTTGCGCCAGGACGTTGAAGGGGCGTGCAAACCCGTCGACGCGTACAGACAACTTAAGTCTCTCACCAACGGCAAAGATCTGGTCGGTTGTCTCTACGAACATACCAGTTGCCGAAATGTTTACACCGCTACCGATGACCATTTGCGAGTTGTTGTGAACCACCACGCGTCCACTGATGGTGGCGCGAGGAGCCGTATCACGACGCTCCGCTATGGTTTTAATCGCAGCCTGCCCCTCTGGCATCGCTGCCGCGGCAAGACCGAGCTCAGGATAAGTTTCTTCGATTGGACGCCAGTCCTTCCACCCCACCTTGAAAAGATAGGCGTCTTGGGGGATCATTTTAGAATCAATCATTTGCTTTAGCTGCAGCACGGCAAAGGGACCTAGCTGTTGCCCGTTCTGATACACGTACCAAACTTGTTCGCTCATATGCGCCCCCTGGAAGCCGACGACAAAACTTCACTCGTCAGATCGGCTTAGGCCTTAAAAAACTTAAGGTGTATTTTTTAAGAATCCTGTAACGACCCGAATCTTATAAGAAAATGCCAGCTGCAAAGGAGCTTAAAACATGCGTCGATGCAGCAAATTCTGGACCAGCATTGTTGTAATACTGATGTCCAATCAGACCTGGGCAACACCTAGTGCGCCGACTGCGCCCAACCCTGAATTTGATGTCACGACGGAACCGGCCCAGCCAGATTGGCGCTACTTTATCAGGGCGCCGGAGACCGAGAGGGAGAAACTATGGGAATATCAGCTGCATAGAGGAAAGCACCTGCGCCATTGGTCGTGGGGCTGGAGACTTGGCTGGATAAGGGCATGCTCACGCAGCACTCGTCCCTACTGTAATGGCGTGATGCGCGAGGCCCTGTTTGACCGGGCTCTAGTCGTACGTGCCGAAGCCGCCACTAGACTGGGCCGCCTCCACGAGGGGAGTCAGCGCGACGACATGATCGACCTCTTGGTGAGCGCTTACAAGGACACGCGCAATCGCCGCCGCGGTAAGCCGATGTTCGTGCAAACAAGAATTCTTTACGCCATCCATCAAATTGGCGGCCCTAAGGCGCGGTCCGTAGGTGACACGCTCGCATCCGAGCATGAACTTGTACGTCGCTACTGGCAGAAGCTGGAGCACGCGCATGCTAAGTAAGGCGAGGAAGTCTCCGACCTCGGTTCTTATATCACTTGTGACCACAGTCGGCTCGCTCATGGCAGCGCCGACAGCATTCTCAGGCGTCGTCATTGAGCAATCGGTAGATGTGACCGTTAGTGAGAGGTCTGCCCATTCGACACAAAAGTGGTCGATCAATGAAGGTAAATTTCTGCTCGTAGTCAGTACCCAAGGCGACGAGACGCGCTACTTATTCAACGGCCGGAACTTCTATGCCTGCGGTAAGCTAAATGCCGCACAACTTGCCGCCAGCAAATCGATAAAGGATCCAACTGTATTCGCTGCCTATAGGGACGGAACCTGTCTTGTAGTCCCGACAAACTTTATGGTGCGATTCTTTCTATCCCCGATACCCTCGGTTACTTCAGTTGATCGCAGCGACGGTCTAAAGCTAACTCTCTCAATGAAAGACTACGACCTATCGCCAACCTCACAGATCGACAAAATTGCCGACCGTCCATGCTCTCCGACAAAACGTAAGTTTACGATCATCAAAAGCTCGGGCAAAGAACATGCTGCCACGACCAGTATAGACGAGCAGTTCTGCGTCGACGCAACACTGCCGTGGCGGCAATCCTTGTGGTCAGAGGTCACTAAAGCTGTAATCCGCCAACCCCAAGGCGCCGCCATGCTGGCAGCTCTAAGACGCGATGATCAAGCCGTCAAAGGCATGGTGCTGGCAGCAGACAGTAAACAAACCACAACCGACCTCAAGGGACATAGCCACACTCACCGGATTGTCGTCAAGACAACTAGCGTCAAGTCCATTGATCTAGCTGCCGCTGACTTCAACCTCCCTCAGGGTTATAAGCTTTTTAGCGATGATGGGCTGCTCCTCGCTGCTGCTCGCGGCAAGAAGGACGCCAGTACTGCACCTGATGCGTCGTCCGAACCTAGCCAGAATATCCTCGACATGATGAGCTCACTGATATTCTGCGCACTATCAGGACCTCTCGCATGCCTGGCTACGCCCTAGAACATCCGCTCCGCTAAAATCTCTGGCACCAGTAAGAAACCAAAAATAAACTGGTATATGTTTTACATATACCAGCAAAAGTATACCGACTCATGATCAAATGTGGTCATTTTTGGCGTATTTTGCGCCGAATTGACTTTCTTTTGGCTTCGGCCATCTGGAACGCCACTTGCACTACCCCTAATCAAGAAGTGCCTTCACCAAAAGATTCGGGGGACATCATGAAAGCCAAAAGCCTCGTCAATTTCGTCACCACCTCAGTCTGCGCACTGACCCTGAGCCAGATCAGCTTTGCCCAGGGGTTTCAGCCAGACTATGTGCGCATACGTGACATCACCTACGCCGGCAGTGGCTGCCCTGCAGGATCGGTTGGCGCAGATGTGGCAGCCGATCTCACGGCCTTCACCCTCCTCTTTGATCAGTATCAGGCAAATGTTGGTCCTGGCATTCCGCTAGGTCAAAAGCGGAAAAACTGTCAGATCAATCTCAATCTGGAGATTCCAAGCGGTTGGTCCTACACTCTGTTCACGGTTGACACTCGCGGCTATGTCTCTCTTGAGCCCGGAGTTAGAGCGCTGCAGCAATCTCTCTACTACTTTCAAGGTCAGATGCGCTCCGGGAGGTTGCAGACTGTGGTTTACGGACCGGCCGATCGCAACTACGCCGCCCGCGACCAAATACCGATGGAAAACCAAGTATGGTCGCCGTGTGGCGCGGCAAGATCCCTCAACATCAATACAGAAGTGCGGGTCGACAACAGTGCCGCACCATATCGTCAAGGGATGATCACTGTAGATTCGATCGACGGTCAGTTTAAGCAGGTTTATGGCCTGCAATGGAGACGCTGCACGTAGCGTGCGTCTAAGCCCACAACACCACTTTAGATAGAGAACACGGACCTTACCTTAGGGCAGGTCCGTGATTTTTAGGAAATCACCATGAAAAAAATCCTCATGTTTAGCTTTGCTCTTAGCTTAATCTCGACAGCCAAAGCCCTTGCCTTAGGCTACCCTCCCCCAGATCAAATTGGCATCGCCGAGGTAAACTACCGAGGCACAGGGTGCCCCACTGGCAGCGTCGCCAGTAATGTCGCGTCAGATGGACAAGCGATGACGCTGGTTTTTTCGCAGTTTGGTGTTGATACTTCCGTGCGCGGTGGCTGGCCTATGCGCAAGGGCTGCAATATCGAGCTGACGTTGCGTCGTCAACCGGGCTGGCAGTACACCTTAATTGGCGTGGATATTAGGGGATACGCGAACCTGCAAGCTGGAGCCGTAGGAGTGCAAAAGGTCGCCTACTCGTTTGGTCGCATGACAAAACGCGCTGTTGATCGACTCCGTATCGTAGGGCCGTTTGACGACAATTTTGCTAACCACTCCGACATCGGTCTAGGCGACGGCGAGTGGTCGCCCTGCGGGCAAGAGGCGCAGGTGAGCCGGCTTTCACTTAGAGTCGCAGTCAATGTGAGACCACAAAGGGGTTTCACTGATGACGACGGCGATAGCGACAGCGGTCGACGAGGAACGGCCGCCGGCATGGTACTTCCATCTGGCTACATGGCGGTTGACGCTGTCGATGGCGGTATCGTTCATCGCTACCAGCTGGCGTGGCGGCGATGCCGGTAAATTACAATGTTTTGCTTCGAGAGGCAGCCCCAAATTAATCGGGTAATTGCGAGGTTTATGCGAAAAACCTAAAGTTTTTTCGAAAAATTCCGATAACGCCAAAGAAGTGGTGCCGCCGGAATGACTTTAGGGTTGAGGTCGACCGTGATTAGAGAATCAAAATCGTATCAAACATGGGCTATTCTACTCATTCTATCTGCATGTGGAGCGCCGCCCTCTACCAAGAGCGCCCAAGGCAACAGGCAGGTCGCAACCGACTGTGCAGAGGACGACGAATCTGAAGCCGCCCTGCGCCTTGATGAAGCGGCAGAAGACAGCGAAAGCGAGTCCGAAGACACCTGCGAATCTGACAGTACCGAATCAAAGCCTGCAACTAAAAACGGCTCCGGAACTAATTCCGCCACCGTTCAGAACCCTCCTATCACATCACCGCAACCTGCGGCGGTCACTCCGGCGCTTCCCAGCACCAACACCAGTTCATCCGGCGGGAATCCACTTGGTGGACTTTTGGGTGGACTTGGCGGTGGCGGTGGTGGCCTTGGTGGACTACTAGGCGGTCTGGGTGGCGGCGGTGGTGGCCTAGGTGGATTAGGCAGTCTACTAGCTGGCCTAGGCGGCGGCGGTGGTGGCCTAGGTGGCTTAGGCAGCCTACTAGGCGGCCTAGGCGGCGGCGGCGGCGGCCTCGGTGGACTACTGGGTGGCTTAGGTGGCGGCCTTGGCGGCCTTGGCGGCGGTGGTGGCCTTGGCGGCGGTGGTGGTGGCTCGTCCGCCCAACAACCTGCACCGGCTCCAGCTCCGGCTCCCGCGGCATCTGGTGGAACCGTGACCTACTCCGCCAATATCGCACCCTACCTGCAGCGCGCTTGCGTCAGCTGTCACAGCTACCTTGGTAACTACAGCGGTGCTAGAGGAGCAGCCAACAGTAGTCTCTCGCGGATGAAATCAGGGAACATGCCCACATCAGGCCGCGCCTCGGATAGCGAAATTAGCCAGTTTCAGGCCTGGGTATCGGCAGGCACTCCGCAGTAAACTCACTCGCAAGTGACGTCGCCACCATACGGGTTTCCAAGCCCGTCTGTGGCGACGATCTGCTCAAGATAATTGACAAAATTAAGATGTGGCGCCTACCATCTTGGGTAACATCACAAGGAGTGGGCATGAATCACGTCACCAAATCATTCCTAATCAAAGCATTCTTAGCCAGTACGACCATAGCTGCGTCCACGCTGGCTAAAGCAGAGCCAATCGAGGACAACTCTTTCTTGATGGAAGAGGCGTACAACCAGGACGCCGGGATCGTCCAGTTTATTCAGACCTTCCAGCGAGACAAGTCGGGAGAGGCTTTTTACTCCTTTACAGCCGAAATCCCAGTGCCAAATAAGACTCACCAGTTTTCATTCACCATCCCCTATTCCCGACTGCAAAGTGAGTCATCGTACCTAAACGGTGTCGGCGATGTGCAGCTTAACTATCGCTACCAATGGATCGCCAATGAATATGTTCTTTTAGCGCCACGATTCACGGTTTTGGCACCAAGTGGTGACGACAAGACCGGTTTTGGTGTCGGTAGCACTGGATATCAAACCAATTGGGCTATCACGGTTCTGCCGTCACCTGAGTGGGCAGTGCACATGAATTTTGGTGCGACCTTTTATCCGAAGATCACCAAGTCTCTGCCTAAAGCCACGGATCTTTACGGTCAAAATTCTGCCCTTAGCGTGATTTGGCGACTGCACGAAAAATTCAATTTTTTGACTGAGTTTGTGCAAACCTCCCTGCAAGAGGCTGTAGGATCTGAGGTTGAAACCACCACTTCTGTACTTATAAACCCGGGCTTCAGATTCGCTGTCGACTTTGAGAAATCGCAGCTTGTACTCGGAGCCAGTATGCCAACTCCGGTGCTTTACTCGCAGGGACCAGCTAGCTACTTTGCCTACGTGTCCTACGAGCCTACCCTCTGGTAACTTTCCCATAGACCGACACAATTTTTATCTTCTTGATAAAAGGGCTAGTCCAGCAATGGCTAGCCCTTTTGACCGTCAAACTCAATTTGGAGAGACACCCACCCGATAGCTTAGCTGACCGGCCCCATAGCCGGCATTCGACAACCGTCCAATGGCATCGTGTGCCAGTATTGATTACGAGAGGTGCTTGCCGTGAAACGACTTTCCATCATGGGTAAATTCACCATCCTATTCATCCCGCTGCTTATGGTTGGTGGTGTCGTCTCTACTGTGGCGTTGAACGCAAAATCGAACCTACAGGCGACTCTCTCAGAGATACGAAGTGCAACTTCGGTCCAAATGATGGCCTTGCAGTCAGAGAAGTACGTCGCCGAGATGGGCAGCGCGCTAAAGGGATTCCTACTTAATCCAAACGACAATACTGAATTCGAGCGTAAACTTGCAGCAGACGAGTCTAACGCCAAAGTTCTAAATGAGATTAGAAAAAACTTAACTGATCCCGACGCCTTGAAGCTTATCGACGTCATTCAGGATCTCGACGAGAAGAGACTAAATCCAGCTGAAAACCAAATTATGGATCTGGTTCGCGGCGGCAAGATCACCGAGGCTCGTGAAGCCTTTGTCGCAACCTATTTACCAATCCGAAGGAGCTACGACGACGGTGTTACGGCGTTTGTAACTCGCAACCTCGAGCTCACCAAAGCGAAAATGGATGCGGCAGCCGTTGAGATCAACGAGCCAATCATCAGGCTGATCTGGACGCTTGCCTTAGGCCTAACACTCTTCGGCGTCGCAATGCTAGCGACAGCGAAAGGATTGGCGGGTTCACTCGCTAAAATTAATCAGATTAGCCAAGAGTTGGCCAAGCAGGCGATTGCGCTTTCTGACTTCTCGGAGCAGATTTCTACGGCTAGCTCAAGGCTTTCGGCAAGCTCAACCGAGCAGGCCAGCGCCCTGCAGGAAACGGCGTCATCAGTTGACGAGATTAATGCCATGGTTTCAAAAAACGCAGACAACGCTCTGCGCTCAAGAGAAGTGGCAATGGGTGGTCAGAGATCAGCTATGCGAGGCAAAGACTCTGTAGCTGAAATGGTCAGCGCCATCGGTGACATCAACGATAGCAACGCACAGATCATGGATCAAATCGATCAGAACAATCGCCAAATCGCTGAGATTGTAAAGGTGATCTCGGAAATAGGAAACAAAACTAAGGTCATCAATGACATCGTCTTTCAAACTAAACTTCTGTCTTTCAATGCCTCTGTCGAGGCGGCGCGGGCCGGAGAGCACGGCAAGGGCTTTGCCGTCGTAGCCGAGGAGGTCGGCAACCTAGCTCAAATGAGCGGAAACGCGGCCAAGGAAATATCTCAGATGCTTGAAGGAAGCATGAGAAAGGTTGAAGCGATCGCGGTTGACACTAAGAGCCGCATCGAAAAGCTCCTTATGCTAACGCGCGAAAAGCTGACGTCAGGCTCCGCAACGGCCCAACGCTGCGGCGCAGTTTTGGATGAAATCGTCAACAATGTGAGCGATCTTTCGACTATGGTCAGTGAAATTGCAACCGCCTCCCAGGAGCAAGCCAGCGGAGTCCACGAGGTCAATAAGGCCATCGGTCAGCTGAACATTGTCACCACACAGAACGCAGACACCTCTCAGGATGCCGCAGGACTCTCCAGCCAGTTGGCGAAACAGGCCATCGAAATGCGCACAGTTGTGAACGCACTTGTAAAAACGGTACAGGGCACTGATGACGCTGGACCGAGCATCGATCCAGTAGTTTTGAGTTTCGATCACCAAAACCGCACTAGTGGCAAAGTGATCCCACTTCGAGACAGTAGTCAAAGGACTGCAGTAGAGCGCAGTAAGCCGATTGCAGCGCCCGTGAAGATGGCGGCGGGAGATAGCTTTATTCCGCGTGATGACGATCCGAGATTTCAGGATGTTTGACCTGTGACCAGCAGGAGCATTGTCCAAATTTTTTTAGTTAAGTCAGGCTACTTCATCAGATTCGCGGGATAAGATTCATGGACGTACAGGATGAACTGAAATCTCTATTCCTCGAAGATGTGTCGGATCTTCTGACAGATGCGGAACAGGCATTTTTATCTTTAGAGGGAAAGAAAGACGATCCCGAAACTATCGACAAGATTTTTCGCCTTGCGCATAACATAAAAGGCAGTGCTAAAGCCGTTGGATTCGCTGCCATAGGGGAGTTTGCGCATAAGCTTGAGTCGCTTCTCCTGCGGATAAAGAAACGCGAGATTGAACTTACCACTGAATGCGTCACCCTCTTACTAGAGTGCAACGACTATCTGAGAAGCTCGGTAGCCGCGCTGAAAAATAACGAAGAGCTGGCTCCCGACGAGGCGCTAATTGGCCGTGTCATCGCCGCTACTGATGGCAAATCTGTTGACGTGAGCGTCAATCATGACAATTTCGTAGTCGTTGACCTTGAAAGTGTAGCGGCTGAATTCCTTAATACCGAAGCAGCCGCTGATATCGTTGCTCTTCCATCAATTCCAGATCCGGTGAGCGAGTCCAAAGAGCCAGGCGAGTCAACAGAGTCAATTCAGACCAGGGAATCACTCGAACAATCGCCAGAGCAGCCTCGAGAGCAGAAGGTTGAAGACAGGAATAACGAGCAACCCAAAACGCGCTCTACAGATGCTCCAGACGAGAGCATCAGGGTTTCTTTAAGTCGACTTGAAAAACTAGTCGACAACATCGGCGAGCTTGTAATTCTGCAGACGGTACTTAATGAGAATCGGCACCAGTTGCCATCGCAGTTTTTGCAGAAGACTGTCACGCAGCTTGCAAAGATAAGTAAGGAAATCCAAGATATCTCGATGGGTCTTAGACTCGTGCCACTAAAACAGACGTTCAATAAAATGCAAAGAATCGTGAGGGATACGGCAAACAGCCTCGGTAAACAAGTGATCTTCGAGATGAGTGGTGAAGATACCGAGCTCGATAAAACTGTAGTGGATCGTCTGGGAGACCCACTTGTCCACCTGGTTCGAAATGCTGTTGATCACGGACTCGAAAGTGACGATCAGCGGCAAAAAGAGGGCAAGGCGTCTCAGGGACGGATTAAGCTCAGAGCCTATCACCATTCTGGGCGTATCGCGATCGAGGTACAGGATGATGGCCGTGGGCTGAATGTTGATGTATTGCGGAATAAGGGCATCGAGCGCGGACTTTTATCCCGCAGTCAGTCATATTCTGATCAGGAAATATACAACCTCATCTTTCATCCCGGTTTTTCAACAAAAGCTACAGTCACCGATATCTCCGGTCGCGGTGTGGGTCTTGATGTCGTCAAGACGAACATAGAGAAGATGCTGCAAGGCGAAGTTCATCTCGAAACAAAACTGGGGCAGGGAACATGTTTTCGCATCATGCTTCCCCTCACCCTGGCAATCATAGACGGCATGGTCGTTCGTGTCGGAGCTGAGCGCTACATTGTGCCCCTTAATCATGTCCATGAGGCGGTTAGACCACGGCAGAGTGATGTGAGATTTCATTCAGGCTTGGGAAATATATTTAGCCTGCGAGGGGAGGCTCTTCCGATGTACATGCTAGGCAAGCTGCTCGGCGACAAGGCGGCGCCTTCGCGTGCACTATCTGAAGATACAGCACTTGTCGTCAGGACGAACAATCATCCGTACGCTGTGGTTGTCGACGAGGTGATTGGAAGACAGCAGGTTGTGATCAAGAAGCTGGGACGAGAAATTGGTGCGATCAAGGGAATGACCGGTGGTGCAATTCTCGGCGATGGATGTGCTGCAATTATTCTTGACTTGAACGAGTTGGTCCATCAGGGAGTGCCGCAAAGAAAGAATAGCGAAAACCGTGCGAAGGGGGCAGCGTGATGCAAAACAGTAAAGACAGCGCAGCTGTGCATCCTGAAAATCAGAGATACCTGGCGTTTTCTCTTGGTGCTGAGCACTTTGCTGTGCCGCTCCTTTCCGTCAAAGAGGTAGTGGCCCTACCCGAAATGACACGGGTGCCAAATACGGCAGCGTACTTCTGCGGCATCATGAATCTGCGCGGTCAGATCATCTCAGTCTACGACCTGAGGACCAGGTTTGGAATAAAATCCGAGCCAAGTAGTGAGAATGCAGTCATCATCCATAATTTCCCTAACCTCTGCTTTGGAGTGGTGGTTAGTTCGGTGGATCATGTGCTTAGTCTAGCCGCAGGTGACATTCACGAGAAACCAGATTTTCACGACTCGCAGGCTAGCGCCTATATAACTGGCGTTAGTCATCAGGGGGAGAAGCTTGTACTTCTCCTTGACGTTGTGAGGGCTCTGAAGCTCGAAGAATTAGCAGCATCAAAGGAACGAGATGTGAAATCTCGAAATGTGGCATGAGACATCCAATTCCGGATCGCTTGACAACTGTTGAGGCTTGAAATGGGACCCGCGCAAAAAAAAGTAAACGGCCTCCAGCCTTCTGATGAAGCAGAGCTGATCAGGACTGTGTCCGACATCGTCGCTAAGATCACTGGCGTACAGCTTGGTGATCGCGAAGCCACTATGGTCAAATCGCGATTGACAAAGCGCATGTCGGACCTGGGGATCACACATCCTCAGGAGTACTTGGCTTATTTGGCGAGGCATCGTCAGACTGAATCGAGCGCACTTGTGTCGCTCTTAACAACTCATCACACATATTTTTTCCGCGAATATGCGCAGTTTGATTATCTGATTGCTCATGGCCTTAGGCAGGTCATCAGGGCCGCTAAAGCCGCTGGACGCAATCACCTCAAAGTGTGGTCGATGGCTTGTAGCAGAGGACAAGAAGTGTACTCGCTATCGATGTTTTTGACGCACCATTTGAAGGCCATTGATGAAACCTTGACCTTTGAGATTCTAGGTACAGATGTAGATAGTGAATCGGTATCTCTGGCCAAAAACGGAGTCTATCGCTGGGACGACGTAAAGAGCATCCCCTCAATTTATGCCGCGGGGCATTGGGCAAGAGGCGTAGGAGACATTTCCGATTATGTTAAGGCTAAGCAGTCGATCAAAAGCACCTGTAGATTTGAGGTTCAGAATCTTCTTGAGCTAAAATCACTGGTCAGGATTGGCGAGCCTACGTTTGATCTTATTTTTTGCCGAAACGTCTTTATCTACTTTGATTTGGAAAAGGTTAAGACAATCTGTGGCGCGATCCATAGTCGTCTAACGCCTGGCGGTCTCTTTTGCATAGGTCTGTCGGAGACGCTCAATAATACCGGACTCCCATTCAGTTATCTCGGACAGTCTATCTACTCAAAAGCTCTGGACCATGCCACTGTTGATGTCAGCAAAGATCAGGTTGGAACAAAGACGGAGTCAAGAGTTGCTGATAAGGTTGATTCTCCTCGGGCAGCGGCAGCAATTCGCGTCGTCTGTGTGGATGATTCACCGACGGTTTTAGCCATTCTCAAGTCCATACTCGGGACTCAGGAAGGTTTTGAAATTGTGGGCACAGCAGCCAATGGGCTAGAAGCCGCCCAGATCGCGAAGAATGTCGAATTCGATGTGATGACCTTGGACATCCACATGCCGGAGCAAAACGGGATTGACTATCTACGCAACAACCTGACCAGTTCCCATCCACCTGTCGTAATGATTAGCTCGGTCACTCGGGAAGACGCAATGCTCGGCCTCCAAAGTTTCGCGCTAGGTGCAGTTGATTACGTCGAAAAACCAACTGCCGCGACCATTGCCGAGAGGGCTGAGGAGATCAAAACGAAGTTGCGCGCTGCCTATAGATCACGAAGTGGCCAGAACAATCGGCGAGCGTCTCGCGGAGCCCTGGATCTTGCCAGATCGTTTGAAAAGTCGTCTAAGATCACTGATCCAGATCGTAGATTGCGAGTGATTGTCGGTGGCGCAGCGAGCAGAGGCAAGATTTCCGATGTGCTACGGCAGCTGCGTGCGCCTCAGCCGCCTACGGTAGTGTTGTTCGAGGGTGTACCTGGGATCATTGAGGTTCTCGCCACCCAACTTGAGATACATGGAAACTGCAAGACATCGATGATGCCCCAAGACATCGCCGATTTCAAAAACGGCGAGATTTATATCGGGGACTTGCGATCATCGGCGTCATCTCTATCGCCACTTAGCATTGAGCGACGAACGTCGATCATGGTGTTTAGTGACGTAAGTGATCCAGGACTTCGTCTTTTGTCGTCATTGACCGGGTCTCATTTGATTGTGGAAGAGGTGGCGGAGGAACTCCCAGGTGAGAGGAAATTGAAGCCCAAGGCGGCCAAATATGTTCCGTTTACAAGTTTGCTTTTTGACTCCGATGACTACTTGAATAAAGCATAACGCTATGATCGACCAAGTTATTCAGCTTGAACTAGGTAAGGCTACGGCTCAACGCGGTGACGCCGTGATTAGCGCCGTTGTTGGTGGGCGAAACTGCGTAATTTGTATGATTTATCCTGAGTATGCTGGTGCCGTGATGATGAGCAGTGCGGCAGTAACTGCAAACGAATGGTCCAAAGACCTTGAATTCATGACCGAGACGGCGCGCAGCAAGTTCAATACTAAAGAGCCTTGGTCTTGTATCTGGAAGGCTATTGGAAACGAGCGCTCGCTTGCGACTATTTCGCAAATCCTAGGTCTACACGGCGCATCGTTAAAGGGCGCGTCTCAGACGGATGGTGGTGATGTCGAGGCGTTCCTGTTTGTCCAATCAGGGCGACTCAGGGTTCGAGAACTGGCGCCACCAAGTGAAATTAAAGTCGTAGAAAAGAGGCGTAAGCGCGTTCTGATTGTCGACGACTCGCGTACCATGCGCGAGCTGCTTCAGCGAATTCTCTCTGTCGATCCAGACCTCGAAGTGGTCGGTTTAGCGGATCGTCCGTCCCAGGTCGAGGACCTCATTAAGTCGCTGAAGCCCGATGTGATTACGATGGACATCGACATGCCTGAGTACGATGGCCCCACACTGATTGAAAGGCTTCTGCCAAAATACCCGCTGCCGATCGTCCTCATCTCGGCACTTGGGATGGAGCAGGGACGACAGGTTTTGAAGGGTCTCGAGGTAGGGGCCGTCGATTACATACAAAAGCCTGTCCTCGATAAACTAGACGAAGCGAGTGTGATCATTCGGGAGAAAGTCAGGACCGCAGCTGACATCAAAGTAAAGCATAGGCCGGATCTGGCCAGCATCGCCAAGGCTCCTCCGAAGCCATTTCGCCACAGTAGCGCCATGGAGAGGGTGGTCATTGCCATCGGAGCATCGACGGGCGGACCCGAGACTCTCACCGAACTTTTCAGAAACCTGCCTGACAGGATTCCCCCAATTCTGGTCGTGCAGCACATACCGCCCGTATTTTCGCGAGCATTTGCCGATCGTCTTAATGGCATGTTGCCATTCCAAGTGAAAGAAGCCGCTGATAATGACGAGGTCAAGAGAGATCAGGTGCTGATCGCTCCAGGTGGCATGCAGATGGCTCTCAAAAAAAATGGCCACGGCCTAGTGGTGCGCGTCAAGGATGATCCGCCCATGAGCGGTCACAAACCGTCTGTCGATTATCTGTTTGAGTCAGTTGCTGAGGTGGCTGGTGAGTTTGCTATAGGCATCCTGTTGACTGGAATGGGCGCCGACGGCGCAAAAGGCCTTCTTGCCATGCGACAAAAGGGAGCCCGAACCATGGCCCAGGACGAGGCGTCAAGTATCGTCTACGGGATGCCGAAGGCGGCGGCGCAGAATGGATCTGCGCAGCTCATCTGCTCCGTAGCCGAAATACCTGAAAAGCTGACCGAGATCTTGGGCGGAGTGGGCGGGGCCAAGCGCCGGGTCGGCTAAGTGACCACCACAACCAGTGTGGCCAGTATAAGTGGCGGTCCCGTCGAGAATTTTTTGGAAAATCTTTAGCTTTTTGTGCACCTGACTAAATTTTAGTCACCCGTGGTAGCTAGAGGGCCAAGCTTTTTTCCTCGTGTTTCTTGGTAGTTATTGCTGTCTTAGTCCTGGCAACGCGCTTGCTAGATGTAGCTTGACCCGTTTAACGGGCCGTGGCCAAATACTAATAACTGACCTGATCACACACGAGTTGCCCTATGTTGCGCTGCACACTACCCATAATTTCTGCTGTATTTGCCCTTCAGCTTTCAGGCTGTGTCACTAGCACACCCCAAGCCTCCGAGAGCGACGAAGATACCCTGATCGAGTCCCCGAGTAATGAGGGACGGACGGCAAAAAAAGGTGGCAAAAAGAAGCAGCCAGCCGTCACCGACGAGTTCCGCATCGACCCGCTACCAGCCTTGGGCGATGGTCCGGACGACTTCCAAGACCTTGATAAACGGGCCGAAGCCTACGAAAAAGAGGCTAAGGTCGAAAGTGAAGATTCCCGCATCGAGCGTGAACTGAGAGAGATCCGTGAGGCAGAAGCCAAGGCTAAAATCGTCGAGGAGCAACTTGAAGCGCAGCGCCAGGTCGAACTTCGCCGCAAAGCCCGCGAGGAGCACGATGCCAGCGTCGAACATAACCGTAAGGTTCAACGGGCTGCCGACGAGAAGGCAAAATCCCTCAAGGGAATCGACAAAGACGAGCTTGAGTGGAACGGACTCAACTGAAAACCGCTCCTCAGTGGTTCTCTAACGGAGCAGCTACCAAGACGGTAGCTGCGTGATATTTATCGCAACTGTCTCGAACAAAGCCACGGAGTCGATACTCCGGTAGTGATGGCCAAAGTAGACCTGTTTGACGTTGCCCAGGTTAATGAGCCGCTTGGCGCAGGCAGAACAGGGCATGTGGGTAACAAAAGCGATCTTCTCGGTCGCCCTGGGGCTATCGCAATTGATCACAGCGTTCTCTTCGGAATGGAGACAACCGCAGTTGCCCGGCTCGTCACGGTCACAGCAGTTGGGTAAGCCGGTGGCGTTGCCGTTATAGCCGACGGCCAAAACCTTGCGAAAGTCGACGCTGGTGATGACGGTGCCAACTTTCAGACGCTTACAGGTCGACCGCTCTGCCAGTCCAAAAGCAAGACGCATGTAGATTTGCTCAAAACTTGGTCGCGTCGCCTCAGTCATGCCCCTCTAAGTCTCCTAAATGTATAGCGTTGGGGACATACCACCCCGCTAGGTCTTTTGAAAGGGGATATCGCCGGGGTGATAGCGGGGATCTTAGGAGATTCTGATGACAGCCCCTTTGCCCTGGTGTAGTCTACGGCGTCATAGGGGCCCCTTAGCTCAACTGGATAGAGCACCGGATTTCTAATCCGGCGGTTAGACGTTCGAGCCGTCTAGGGGTCGCCATTCTCACCATACCGCACATCCTCACACTAAAGCTTTTGCCTAGCCATCCGATACCTTTTGCAGCCAAAGCAAATCCTCCAGATTACTTAGCTCGAAAGGGTAAGACCAATGGCCAATGCCAGGTGGGTGCACCGCCACATAAAGCCCATTTTACTCCTGGTATCAGTGGCCTTGATGGGCACAGCTTGCCGGACAACTAAGGGGTCAAAACTAGACTCTTGGGCTCTCGACGGTAGCGAGGATAGGGCCGAGCAGTTCATCGTTACGACGGTCTATAGCCACTTCCCTAACCTCCCCGAGGACCGCTCCGTGGCCAAAAGGTTCGCCCGCGGCCTCATGGACAAGCGCGAAGTGCATGCAGAGGAGTCGGAGTACATCCTATCGGTCAAGTCTGCCCAGGGGCCTGAGGCACTCGAAAGCTATATCGTCCTTGAATTCGCTACCTCCACCAATGTCCTCGAGCTCGCGAGCACGACTTCAACGCTTAAGTACCTTGGGCCAGCGCATGAACAGAGTGATGTTGAGTAAATAATATTTTTCGATTTTTCGTGTCGGAACTTGTTACAAGCAGTGGAGACATGTCACATGGCACAAACACTGAGTTTGCCCCAAAAAGACGCACTTCTTAGCCGCCGCACGGAACAGCTACTGGCGCGGCAAACGGAATATCGCTTGGTCGTTCGTCGTGGACTTCCAGTCGGTGAGGCCTTCCATCCCCGCGATAAGCCGAGTCCTTCTTGGGCGCTAAAACTTCTCGTCGCCTGCTATAAAAACCGAGCCAATACCGAGGAATACTTGAAGGTGGCCGGCCGCACGTTCACTAACGCCCTGCCAACCAAATCACCTAAAGACCTGGCCAAGATGCTCCTGAGCAAGGACTTCTCCGAGATCCTTGGGTACTACATTCCACGTATGGGACTAGTAACGTCAGGTAACCCTCGCCCAAGCGGGATCGATGACTACCGCAAGATTTTCCAGAAAGAGCCGCTCCCAAAAATCGCGGAACACTTTCTTGAGGACTGGGTTTTTGCCCGTGGTTTTGTCGCCGGCCCGAACCCAATGGTGCTTCGTCGCTTAGACGCTCCGTTGGCAAAGCTGCGTATAACCAACGAGATCTTCACGCGTGGACCTGATTTCAGTAACGACTCGTTTAATACCGCCATTAGTGACGGCAGGGTCTACATCGCCGACTATGCTATCGCAGGTGGGCTACAAAATGGCGTGCATCCGCAACAACCAAAATTCCTGAGCACGCCCATAGTCATGTTAGCTGTGCCCCGAGGCGGCCGCTCACTCGTCCCAATTGCCATTCAAACTGGACAGGAGGCTCAGGCACCTATCGTGACCCCATTTGATGGATGGACTTGGCAGATGGCTAAACATGCCGTTCATGCGGTGGACGGCACCTACCAGGAAGTGGTCACACACCTAGGACTCACCCATCTCATCATTGAACCCTTTGTGGTTGCGACGAGGCGTCATCTTGCCGAGCAACACCCGATTTATGCTCTCCTGTCACCTCACTTTGAAGGAACCATGCCGATTAATGCTCTGGCATTTGGTCGCCTCATAAATGAAGGGCAGGACGTTGACACCCTAGTCGGCTGTACCATGCCTAGCGCCTATAAGCTGCTCGGGGAGTCCCGCCTAAACTTCAGTTTCAGTGATAATTATGCTCCCCTCGACCTCGCTAACCGAGGTTTAGATGACGCCACGCGCCTGCCCGATCATCCCTACCGCGACGATGCACTCATGATCTGGCAAGCGACCCGTGGTTGGGTCAGCGACTATGTCGATCACTTCTATAAAACTGATGACGACATCGTCAGGGATCACGAGCTAGGCAATTGGACCGCTGAGCTCACCGATCCAGCAAGTGGTGCTATTAAAAACCTAGGGCAGGGCGGCAGGATCAGAACCCGAGAGACGCTCAAAGACGTCGTCACGATGGTGATCTTTACCTCATCTGCGCAGCATGCGGCGGTCAATTTTGCGCAGAAGACCGATATGGCATTTCATCCGGGCTATCCACTGGCAAGCTATAAATTGGTCCCGGAAAATAAAGATGTCTCAGAGCAAGACTATCTCGACATTCTAGCCCCGATCGACGTCGCCTTTAGATCACAGCAGTCGCTTATATTTCTCGGTAGCTTGAGATACGGTCGTCTCGGACACTACGGTAAAAATTATTTCGCTGATCCCGCACTCAAGCTGCTCATGCTCAAGTTTCAATCAAAGCTAGGCGAAATTGAGTCGACTATCTCAGCTCGGAACTCCCAAATGGCGCTACCCTACATTCATCTCATGCCGTCACTGGTGCCCCAGAGCACAAACATTTGAACTGCATGTCGAGTATCTAGTCGGGTTGTCGCGGTATTTAGCCAATAAACGAATCGACGTCTGTAACCGCTGGATGTTCATCTAAAGTTGGATAACCCGTCCAGATGAGCTCGGCTGCGCTACCGTCGTGATATTCAAGAATGTTAGTGCTCACAGCAAACTCTTGCACTAGGTAACGCGCAAGATCGTCCTCCGAAGGATTGCCTTGACTCCAGAGTGCTTTAATAAATTGCGCCGACTCGGTCTGCAAGTACCTGTCGTCTTGGATGCGCGCCACAAATGTTTGCACCGTTTTGCGCGCCGCGTCCTGGAGCTGATAGTTCTCAAATATCTGATCAACCATCCAAGCGGCGCAATCGGGTGAGCGGAAAAACTCCCAGGTCAGTACGACCCCTGGAGCTACGGTTGCAACTGAAATTCCAGATCTAAGGAATCCACGTCTACTAACGCCGTCGGTCATGGCTGTCACCCGTCTCTGAATTGTTGCAGCTTAATCGATGTAGTATACTCGAATCATACTTCAATAAAGGGTCTAACTTGAAGTCTACACCAATTATTTTTTGTAGCGCTGCACTCGTTTTCACCTCCCTAAGTTGCAAGCGAGATGGCGCCACATCATCCGCACTTTTGACGACTAAGACTCAGCCAACTACAGAAATCCCTCTGACCGAAGACAGTACTCCCGAGGTCAAAAACCCGCTCAACGTATCTGCAGACGATCTAGATCCGACGCGGCACATCCTTGGCGACACTTTCGTTCGCACTGATGTCGGGTCTTTTCAAAAGCCTGGCACCAACCTCACCGGTACCCCGTCAGAGCTGCAGGGAATTTGGTGGATGGACGGTAACCCCCTAGCCGATGAGACTGTGAGCTTCGCTACAGTGGATTTCAGTCAGGAGCGACCGCTTCTACCAGTATTTGGTCTCAATGCTTTTAGTTTCCACGCCGGCGAGGGCGCCGACGCTAGTGAAACTAAGCGAGGCAATATGGCATTCTCTCTCGCCAAGAAGTTTGCCTTAATATACGAGTTTCAGTTTAATGGCACCGCTAGTAAATATGACAGCGCCAAAATTATTCCGACCATCTTGATGAAGGTAGGTCCATTCGCTAAACGTTTTCGCGTGTCTGAAAAAATACTTGGGTTCACGATGAGGCGTATCGGCCCACACATATATTCCCGCGATAATACGGTGCGCGGCGAACAAATTGAGAGCTACCTGTTTAAACGCATTCTTGTTCCAAGCGAAGTTGATCCGAGCACTCTTGAAAAAACCGAATGGTGGGATAGTTACGCTAACCAAAAATCGCCGTCACATCTGCGCCTATCAAAGCGCAGCTGACTGCCTCTCGCTCGGGCGATCAAACAGCGATAATCAAAGTCACGGGCACAATCTTCACGACGTTGCCCATCTGCACGGCCCTCAGGTTTACGACGGCTAGCGAGGCCAGGAACAAATCATATGCCTCGTTGAAGAGCATTCGTCTCGGGGCAAAAATTTGGATCTTGGTGTTAAGGGTTGGCTCCATAACGAAGTTATACCCTGACCACTTTGAGACATCGCGCAAGACGATGCTAAGCAAAGTGGGATCAGGATAATTCATCTCGATCACTGGCACAGGCCTGAGCGGCAAAGCCGGTGTGGAGACTTGCGTCCCTGACTGAGAGCCATGTGGCTCACCGCCTGGTAAATCTTCGAGGTTATCTGTCGTCCGACCAGCCACCCTAAGACCTCCGAGAAGAACCCACTCTGGTTCGGGTCTGGTTTGGTCTTCGGATGGCTGTTGGAAATCTTGAGCAGAATTTAATAATACGTATTAAATACAGGTTCTTAAGGCCTGATAGGACGCGGCCAAGCGTTGACCGGCAACTGTCTCGGCTCAAACCCGCGACCGGGTATGAATGAGCGATTAGAGTTCATGCTGCGCCCGTAGATGTGAAGCGAGATGGCGCAGTCACCGCCTGCATGCTCGATCTTGTGAACGTCACGCGCCGGCGGCAAGTTATGCATAACCGAACCAGGACCAATGACAGCTGAATCTACGGGCTCAGGGTTTACTTCGCAATCGGTATAGGTAGTCACTTTTAGCTGGTTTTGCAGCACCAGCTCAACCCCCCAGGTGCCATGATCATGGATCGGGGTGGCATCACCCGGCCCCCAAACCAAGGCCATGATGACAAAATCGAAATCCGGGTCCTGGTAGCAAAGATACCTGCCTGGACGAGGATTCGGTTTGAAAAGGAGCTCTTCGCCGAGTCGAGGGAAAGCGCTGCCGACTAGGAGCTCAATGGATTTAATGGTCGATTCATCGACCTCGCCAGCCCCTACGACCTTGCGTAGCTGTTGGACTAAGTAATGCACAAAAACCTCGCTCAAACGTCTTTTCGGCAAAATCCAGGATTTGCTTGAGGACGCTACCTTTAACTCGGGTGATGTCGGCTATCATAGCAAAAAGATTTGCCTTCGTTTAAGGTATTTCAGGGCATCTGGCTAGCAAAAACGGCATTTACTGTTTCGCCACCAGGGCTACCAGTAGTATCAAGAAGGGCAGGCCTTCTGGCCGTCACAAATTCCACCTGATGTTGACGAGAAGCGAGCGCAGACGATGGCAGCAAAAACCGCAATCACTCCGACCCGTAGCGACGATTACCCCGAATGGTACCAGCAGGTGATCAAGGCCGCTGATCTAGCGGAGAACAGCCCGGTGCGGGGCTGTATGGTCATCAAACCTTGGGGTTACGCAGTCTGGGAAAATATGCAGCGCGTCCTCGACAAGATGTTCAAGGATACTGGCCACGTCAATGCCTACTTCCCGCTGCTCATCCCACTAAGTTTCCTCGAGAAGGAAGCCGAGCACGTTGAGGGCTTCGCCAAGGAATGCGCCGTCGTGACCCACCACCGCCTGGAGGCCAAGCCTGGCGGGGGACTTAAGCCTGCCGGTGAGCTCGACGAGCCACTGATCATCCGGCCAACTTCGGAGACCATCATCGGTGCTTCCTACGCTAAGTGGGTGCAGTCGTACCGCGACCTACCGATTCTGATTAATCAGTGGGCCAACGTCATGCGATGGGAAATGCGCACGCGGATGTTCCTGCGCACGTCTGAGTTCCTGTGGCAGGAGGGTCACACGGTCCATGCCACCGCCCAAGAGGCGATGGAGGAGACCATGCGTATGCTCGACGTCTACGCAGACTTTGCCGAAAATTACATGGCGATGCCTGTCATTAAGGGCGAAAAGACTCCGGAGGAAAGATTCCCCGGCGCCGTCAACACCTATACTATTGAGGCCATGATGCAGGACCGCAAGGCCCTGCAGTCGGGTACCTCGCACTTCCTCGGGCAGAATTTCGCCAAGGCCTCCGGGATCAAATTCCTAAACCAGGACAGCCGTGAGGAGATCGCCTGGACCACGTCGTGGGGCGTGTCCACCCGGTTAGTTGGTGGACTACTGATGACTCACTCGGATGACGATGGGCTTATCCTGCCGCCGCGTTTGGCACCGCACCATGTGGTGATCATGCCTATCCACCGCAACGATGAGGAGAAGGCGACTGTTCTAGAGTTTTGCAGTAGCCTCAAGAAAGAACTTCAGGCGCAAACATTCGGTGGCTATCCGGTCGAGGTCCATCTTGACGTGCGCGACCTGCGCGGCGGTGAAAAATCGTGGCAGCATGTCAAACGAGGTGTACCACTGAGAGTCGAAGTGGGCCCCCGTGATGTGGCGTCTGGTTCGGTGGCTGTGGCTCGCCGTGATCAGGAACCCAAAGC
>Ga0078894_10000459_pt1 | contig 28380 bp, 25 predicted proteins | sample LauGreSu1BDMLBSD_2_FD_67506 | JGI IMG/M metagenome (GOLD analysis project Ga0078894, IMG submission 67506) | Freshwater lake microbial communities from Lake Michigan, USA - Su13.BD.MLB.SD (version 4) (version 4) | ecosystem: Environmental > Aquatic > Freshwater > Lake | place: Lake Michigan... | reverse complement strand
CGCGCAACAGGTGATGCGCAGCACTGGTTTACGGTTCTGTCTGGAATCAGTCACCCGCGGCTGCTAAAATTCGGCCCGAAACTCAGGACGATCGCCAGTATGGGGACTTCGGAGCGATTTCCCGGCGACGTCGGCAGACATGGAGGTAGTGCTGTGCGTGAGAAATTCCTGTCATTTTCGCTGCCGCTGGTGGGTGCCGAAGAGATCGACGAAGTGGTCGCTGCACTCAAATCCGGCTGGCTCACCGCCGGTCCGCGGACCCGACAATTCGAACAGGAATTTCGCGACGCGTTCCACTGCCCCGCAGCCCTCGCACTCAACTCCTGCACCGCCGGGCTGCACGTGGCACTCAAAGTGCTCAATATCGGCCCCGGCGATGAAGTCATCACCACCCCCATGACCTTTGCCGCATCGGTCAATGTGATTGAACACGTCGGAGCGCGCCCGGTGCTGGTGGATGTGGAACCCGACACGCTCAACCTGCAGCCCGACGCAGTAGCCGCCGCCATCACACCGGCCACCAAAGCCATTATCGCCGTGCATTACGCGGGACACCCGGTCGAACTGCATTCGCTCCGTGCCATCGCGGAAGAATACCGACTTGAGCTGATCGAAGACGCAGCTCACGCAGTGGGAGCTCGCTTCGAGGGCACACCCATCGGCTCCGGCACGAACTTCACGGCCTTCAGTTTCTACGCCACCAAGAATCTCACCACCGGCGAAGGCGGAATGCTCACCGGCAGCCAGGAACTGCTCGACCGCGCTCGCATCGTCAGCCTGCATGGCATGAATCGGGAAGCTTGGAGCCGTTATGCGGCCGGCGGAAAATGGGCCTACGACATCGTTGAGCCCGGCTTCAAATACAACATGACCGATCTGCAGGCCGCGCTGGGACTGCAGCAGCTCCGCCGCTTCGACCGCATGCAGGCCCGCCGCCGGGAAATCGTGAACCGCTACAACGAAGCCTTCTCACGACACGCCGCCTTCCTGACTCCGTCCAGCCGCAGCCACGTCGAAAATGCATGGCACCTGTACGTGCTGCGACTGCGTGCCGGCGAGCTGACAATCGATCGCAATCAGTTCATCGACGAAATGACTGCTCGCAATATCGGGACCTCGGTGCATTTCATCCCCATCCACATGCACTCCTACTACCGCGATCGATACGGCTATCACCCGGATGATTTCCCCGTAGCCCACGCCGCATTTCGCTCCATGCTCAGCCTGCCCCTCTCACCCTCCATGTCCGACCAGGATGTCGCGGATGTGATTGAAGCTGTGCTCGACATTCGCGAAAAGTACGGACGCAGACGGATGGCCGCCTGATGAAACCCCGGTTCCTGATCCTGCTGGTGCTGCTCTCAGCCGTCGTTGCCGCCACCACATGGCGACTCGTCGATCCTCCCGCCGGACAGATCGCCAGTGTCTCACGAATCCTCAGCGGTCCGGCACCCGACTTCCAGTTGCTCGACCAGAACAACAGGCCCGTCAGACTGCAGGGATACATCAGCCGCTTTCGCGTTCTGCTGGCGTTCTTCGATGGTCAGACCGGGCCTGATGCCGATCCGGTCATGCAGTCGCTGAAACAATTCAGCAGCGCACTGCGAAAAAACAACATTCGCATCCTCGCAGTCTCGACACCGCTCGGACCGCAGCTGAAACCACAAACGCTGTCCTACCCGTTCCCGGTACTGCGAGACACCATCGCTGGGACTCCGGAATCCTGCAGCGTTCGCTGGGGTGTCTGCCAACAGCCACCCGCGCCCAATACCGCTGCCCGCATCACCCCGGCCCTGTTTCTTATCAGCCAGGATGGACTGGTGCAGCTCAACGGTCAGCTGCCTGAAGCACTGCCCGAACCCCTGCAGACCATTTCAAAACTGGTTCAGGGCGACTGACTGCCCGCAGTCAGAGCACCAGCGATCAGAGCGATATCGTCCACGTTTCCCCCGGAAATCAGAACCACCACCCGCCGCCCACGAAACACTTCAGCATGCTGCTGCAGAACTGCCAGTGGAACCGCCCCCGACGGCTCGGTAATCAGCCGGCAGACAGCCGCCAGATGCCCGGTCGCCGCCCTGATCTCTGCTTCACCCGCCAACAGAATGTCGGTCACCAGGTGCTGAATAATCGGGAAAGTCAGTGAGCCCAGCGGAGTCCTTAAACCGTCAGCAATCGAATCCGTACGCAGGGCCGGTTCAATGCGCCCGGACTGCAGACTGCGACGAGCATCGTCTGCCCACTCCGGCTCGGCCCCGAATACCCGCACATCGGGACGCAGCGCCCGGATCGTCAGCAGAGTTCCCGCGAGCAGACCACCACCACCCACAGGCACAATCACATCCTGCAGGTCCGGATACTGCTCCAGAATCTCCAGAGCCGCCGTTCCCTGACCCGCTATCACTCGCGGATCATTGAACGGATGCACCAGCACCGCTCCGGTTCGCTGCTGCACCTCAGCAGCCGCGGCTTCGCGAGCCGCAGCGGTGGATTCGCACAGGATCGGCTCAATTCCCAGCTGCCTGACAGCCTGCAGCTTTACCGCCGCCGAATTTCGCGGCATCACGATATGCGCTGCAATGCCACGCTGCAGGGCCGCTCGAGCCAGTGCAGCCGCATGATTCCCCGAAGAATGTGTCACCACTCCGCACGCCGCCTGCTCGGCACTCAGACTCATCACCGCATTGGTCGCACCCCGCGCCTTAAACGCTGATCCCCACTGCAGGTTTTCACACTTCAGAAGGACGGACACAGCATCACAATCGGGCAGCCCGGAAGTGGGCAACACCGGAGTCCTGCGGATCAAGCCGCCAAGACGCTCTGCTGCCGCTTGAATATCGGCAAAGGTCACCGCCCATTGCTCATTCGCCATGCCGCGGCCGCTCCTGCCGGCCAGTCGCCAGCCGCGCCGCTCGAGCAGCACGATCCGCACGGTCCGCATCCAACTCGCGCTGCATGGATTCCTTACGCCGAATAATCTTCTCAAGCGTCACACTGGCTGCACGCCCACGCTCATTCAGCCACGTCCCCAGCAGCACTCCCGGCAGCAGACTGATCGAAAGCGTCATCAATATCGAAGTCGGCTGCAGCAGAACCAGACTGGCAGACAACGCGTCTTCAGACACAAGCAGCGAGCTTGCCATCAGCGTCAGAAGCAGGAACATCCACACAACACCAACCGCACAGAGCACCACAAGCGAGGTGAACAGCGGCGAGTTACGCAGGCCAGCTGACCGGTCAGCACTGTCCCCGGATGCACCTTCCGCACGCCACGGATTGCCACCAGCAGAATGCCGTTCCATCACAAGTCACTCGAGGTCGAATTTCGGAGCAGCAAAGTCGTCAGCGGCGGCCGCCGGAGCTGCGGGGCGAGCAACCGGGCGGCTGCGCTCGGCAGGAGCCGTGTCGTGCATGTCAATCGCCATACTGCGCTCGGCTTCGCGAGTCACCGAGCGGAACTCTTCCTGAAACCCCGACAAACCCTTCTTCAGCTCCGCCATGCTTTTGCCCATATTACGAGCAACGCTGGGGAGATTCTTGCCAAACAGCAGCAGCGCAATGATGCCCACAATCAGCATTTCAGCAGTGCCGACGCCAGGTAACCCAAGCATACCAGTAGTCCAAGCAGGGCAGTTCTGAATCCTGAATACCACCACACAGCCAGCAATCACACAACCGCTGGCCCGCCGTCCGCAACCACCCTGCTACTGCAGACGATCCCCGGAACCCTCGCCCTCGCCCTCACGCATCCCCTTCTTGAACTCTTTCAAGCTGGTTCCCAGTGATCGCATCGTCGACGGCAGACGACTGCCGAAAAGCACCAGACAAATCACCAGAATAATCGCCAGTTCACCCATGCCAGGCGTCCAGCCCAGTACAGAAGATGACACCAGTTGCACAAGATTCGCCTGCACAAAATTTGCAGCCATGTCAGTCATCCAGTTGGTCAGTTTGCGAAAAACAAGCCGGTTGCATTCTACATGCCGGCCACACGGAAGTCACAGACAGTCAGCCAAAATCGTGTTCATGACGACGGATTCTGTCGAAGGGACCGAAAATTCACGTTCGAGCGAGTCGTTTTTCCCGGGAAACTACTTCTCCTCCAGTATTCGCGGGACCAGGAAGTACTGTCCATCTGTTCTGCAGGCGTTCGCCAAAGCTTCCTCCCGACCCAGACTCAATCCCGCCTCGTCCTCGCGAAACACGTTCTGCAGCGGCACAGGATGATACAACGGCTGCACCCCCTGCAGATTGTCCGCCTCATCCAGTAATCGCACATAATCCAGCACCGCCCCCAGACGCTGCTGATACTCCAGCAACTCCCCCGGGTCCACCGCCAGCCGCGCCAGCGTGGCCACCTTTTCCACGTCCGCCCGCTCCATCTGCCCACTCCCCCAGCAAACCAGAACCCCAAACACAGTCTTCCACCCGGTAACACTTCGCCACACTACTCCGACGCCTGCTCCGGTAACCGCACCCGCCAAACCGCCTGCCAACGCCCCTCACTGCCTGCCAGCACAGACTTGCCCCCACTCTCAAAACACACCGACTCACCCTGCTTCCGCAACGGCACTGTCAAAATCTGCGGAGCCCTGCGAATCGCCTGCCCCCAAACCTCCCCTGCCCGCCGCCCAAACAACACCCCACTCACCGGATTCACAAGCACCAGACGTAAACCGTCCGCAGAAATGTCCATCCCGGTCGCATACGGCACCGCCAGCGACCCCTCCTCCCGCAACTCCACCCGCTGCAGTCGCTGCTGCACATTCAGCTCCAGCGAATACAAACCAGCCTGCCCCGCCGGACGCTTGCTGACCAGAAATACAGTCCTGCTGGTCACGTCCACCGCCACACTCTCACAGTCCCGCGGACCACCCGGATACGACACCTCAATCTCTGAACGCACCTCGCCCACCCAACTCTGCACCCGCCCCGCAGCCTCCTGCCGCAACTCAGGCTCCGCCAGCAACAACAGCCGACAGCCACGACGATCCCGCCCCCTGTCCCCCGCATTGTCACCCACGTCCGCCACCAGCAGCCAGCTCTGCCCGTCCAGTTCAAACGAACACACGTCCTCCCAGTCCACCGGATCCGCCGTCGCAACTGTCAGGATTCCGCGAGTCATCCCGGAGGCATCCACCAGAAACAGTCGCGGTCCGTCGCCGGAATCGTTGTGCGTCCAGAAGCAGTCGCTGTGCCTTCGACTGATCGCCAGCCCGCTCGACTCGGCAATCCCCCAGTCCTTCACCACACACACTCGCTCCCCCGATGCCACCTCCGCCACAGACTGCTCGTCAACAAGTCCATACAGCACCGCCGCCGACAGCCCACCCAGCCCCGTACTGACCAGCAGATACCAAACGGATAACCCCAGCAGACTGCACATCACCACCGCTCCCGCTGCACGACTTCTCAACCGGCCCCCGTTCACGGCGTTCCAATCACAACACCAGGCAATCCCAGAGCATGGTTCAGGATTTCCGAGGCCACCTCGTCAATCGAACGCAGTCGCCCGTCTGCGTCCAGACCAGGCACCACACGCCAGTCTTCACGGTCTGCAGCCAGCGTCAGATAACAACGACGCACACGCTCCAGATAGGGCAGATCCGATTCCTGCAGATCCGCCTCACGCTCCGTATAGTCCCGCTGCCCCTTCCGCGATACCAGTTCGCGACTCATCTGACTTGACATGTCAATCAGCACCGTCAGATCCGGACGCGGCAGTTGAAATACCCCAAACTCAATCCGCTCAATCCAGTCAATCAGCGTCTGCCGCGCCACCCCCGTCAATCGAGAAGCCTGATGCGCCAGATTCGAACCGACAAACCGGTCCAGCACCACCACATCATTCTGCTCCAGCAGCTCCAGCAGCAGACCCCGCGATTCAAAACGGTCGCCCGCATACAACACCGCCGCCAGCTGCGGATGCACCTCGGCCAGAGTTCCAAAACGCCCGTTCAGAAAATCGCCGATCGCAGCCCCGAAACTGGTCGCTCCGTACCGCGGAAACTGCAGCACCGCAGACCGCAGACCACGACTCGCCAGCGACTGCTTCAGACGGCTGGCCTGAGTCCCCTTGCCGGCACCATCAATGCCCTCAATCGCAATCAGCCGCGCCATTCCTGCGCTCCCCTGAAACCGCCAGTTCCCAGCGAAACCAGAGACAGACCAGCGGCATCGCAGGCCCCCACTTCCGAACCACAATCAGTACCCGACGCCACAGACTCCACATCAGCCCCCGGATCCCGGGCACGGACTGCCGCCACCACAGTCTCTGCACGCAACGGCTCCAGACGCTCTGCCACCACACCAGCGCGATCCGCCGAAATCGCTCGGCAACGCACAAAATTCCCCAGATCAGCCACCGTCCCCCGAAATTCCACCGGCATATACCAGCGGTCCGTCCCCCGCAACCAGCCCGCACCACGCTCAGAGACCCGCTCCGCCAGCACCTGCAGGTCACCCTCGTGACAGTCCAGACCCTCTGCCACCGCCACCGCCGAATCCGACACCCGCTCAAGGTAATAACGCTCCGCCAGCTCACGCTCGATATCACCCAGAACCTGCACCCGCCGACGAATCTCCTGAGCAGGAATCTGGCCGTCCATGGTGGCCGCCGGAGTGCCGTCGCGACGACTGAACGGAAACACATGCACCTTCATGAACTGCGCCGCTCGACAGGTTTCCAGAGTCTCCTGGAACTCACGCTCCGTCTCACCCGGAAAACCCACAATCACATCCGTGCTGAATGCCGTCTGCCGCCCCAGCAGGTCCCGAATCTGCTGCAGACGGTCAAGAAATCGCTGCACCCGATAACGTCGCCGCATGCGACTGAGCACCGCGTCACTGCCACTCTGCAACGCCGGATGAAACTGCGGACACAAATGCTGACACTGGCCACAGGCGCGAATAAAATCATCATTCACCTCCACCGCCTCAATACTGCTCAGACGCATGCGCCAGTCACCGGGAATCCGATCCAGCCGCTGCAGCAGATGCCACAATCGCTCCGGACGACTGCCAGCCGGCAGATTGTTCGTATCCACCCCGAAATGCCCCATGTGAATACCGCTCAGCACAATCTCGCGGTAACCATGGTCGATCAATGCCCGCACTTCGTCTTCAATCACCTGCGGATCACGACTGCGCAGCCCCGGCCGCACAGATGGAATGATACAATACGAACACTTCAGAATGCAGCCATCCTGAATCTTCACAAAGGCTCGCTGACGCCCCTCGAAATCCGTAATCCCCGCCGGCAACTCAGCAACACCAAATCGCGACAGCACGTCAGGCAGCTCACGCTTGTCCTGCACAACCTCAATCACGTTCGGCAATGCCGCCACCGCCCCCGCATCCCGCGTGGCATAACACCCCATCACGATCGTCTTCGTGCCCGGATTCTGTCGCGCCAACTGGCGAATCACCTGACGCGATTTCGAATCACCAGTGTTCGTCACCGTGCAGGTATTCACCACACAGACATCCGCAGACTCACCCTCCCCAGCCTCCCGATAGCCACTCTGCAGCAGGGCCTCACGGACCAACTGTGTCTCGTACTGGTTGACTTTGCAGCCCAGAGTCACAAGGCGGCAGGTGCGATCGATATTCATGGACGAAAACGTCGGTTCAGGCAGAATCGGAAACTGAGGGAGATACACTGAATTCCGGATTCTAAGCGGGGTTCGCTGCAGAGTCGAATGAAACCGCGGGATTTCAGAGCAGTCCCGATTCTTCCTGCACAACATGCACACAAAACAGCCTCAGGCCCCCCCCCACTGCGGCAACACGACGGCTGCGCTAACACGCTCGCCCACCTCATCGTCCCGCTGCTTCCCACACTCACCGCAGCCCACGCAATGATTCGGCCGTCGCACTTCCCGATTGCTGCAGCAAATCCAACGGCACTCCGCTGAACATCAGCTGCCCGCCCGCAGCCGCCGCATCCGGCCCCAGATCCAGCACCCAGTCAGCCCCCCGCAGCACCTCCAGATTGTGCTCAATCACCACCACCGAATGCCCCCGCTCGCACAGACCATGCAGATGCCGCATCAGCATCCCCACATCCAGCGGGTGCATCCCGCTCGTCGGCTCATCCAGCACAAACAAAGTCGCCGGCCCCCCGGCACCTGATAACTCCGTCGCCAGCCGCGCTCGCTGATTCTCTCCACCGGAATACGTACTTGTCGGCTGACCCAGCTGCAGATAACCCAGCCCCACATCACAATATGTCGACAACGCAGCACTCAAGACCGGAAACTCAGAAAACAACTCCCGCGCTTCATCCACTCTCATCTGCAGCACCTCCGCCACAGAGCGACCGCGAAACCGAATCGAATTCGCCAGACCGCCAAATCGTGATCCGCGACAGGCAGTACACACCACCGCCGCCTGCGGGAAAAACGCCGTCCGCACGCTCCGACTGCCCAGACCCAGACACTCCCCACAACGACCACTACCCGCATTGAAACTGAAGAACTGCGCTCCCAGACCACGAGCCCGAGCCTCACGAGTCTTCGCGTACAGTCGACGAATCTCCGTCCAGATCGGTCCCAGAGTCGCCAGACACGAACGCGCCGAACGGCCCGGCGGAGACTGATCAATCGCCACAACCCGCTGCAGCGACTGCCAGCCTGTCACTCCAGCACACCGCACCCGCTCCGCCGCCTGCCGCAACTGCTCCCCGCTTAAACCCTCCTGCCCCAGCACTGCAGACAGAAATGGCCCCAAAGTCCCGCGAATCAGCGAACTCTTCCCCGAACCACTCACCCCGGATACCACCGTCAGACACCCCAGCGGTATCTCAGCCGTCACCGCCTGCAGATTGTTCAGACAGGCTCCCTCAAGACGCAGCCAGCCACGCTCACCACGCTTCACCCGGGCCTCCCCGGACACACAACCGCCCGCCGCCGATCCACAAGGTTGCTCGCCGCGAGTCCTCAGGAAATGACCGGTCGGCGTCTGTGCCAGCATTCGACACTCCGCCGGAGTCCCGGCAAACAACAACCGCCCACCGTCACGCCCCGCGCCCGGACCCATATCCAGCAGCCAGTCCGCTGACAGCATCACATCCGCATCATGCTCCACCACAATCACCGTACAACCCTGATCCCGCAGCTTCCTCAGGGCCCGCAGCAGACGCTGAGTATCCCGGGGATGCAGACCGGATGTCGGTTCGTCCAGCACATAATGCGCTCCATGCACTCCGGATGACAGACTGGAAGCCAGCCGAGCCCGCTGATACTCACCACCCGACAGTGTCCGCGCCGGCCGATCCAGCGTCAGATACCCCACACCAATCTCCTCCAGACACCGCAATCTCGCCCGCAGCTCAGGCAGCGTCCGCTCCGCCACCAGAGCCCCCTCACGCGATACAGTCTCCCCACCCGACCCCAGACGAGCAATCCAGTTCTCAGCAAGCTCCAGCGCCTGCACCACAGTCAATCGACAGAATTGCGGCAAAGTTGTCCCCAGAAACTGAATGCCCCGTGACACCGGATTCAATCGCTCACCACCGCAGCCCACACACACCGCCGCCTGCGACATCAACACCGACTCATCATCCTCCGCCACCGCAGTCCCCAGCCCGCGACATTCCACACAAGCTCCACGAGCGGAAAAATGACTGAGACTGGCGGGCTCGGGAGTCGGAAAGCTGAGACTGCAGTCGGGACAGACAAAACGCGTGCTGTAAAAGGTCTCACGCCACTCACCCGCTGACTCGTAACTGATCAGACAAGTCCCCTCACTCTCCCGACACGCCAGCTCAATCGATTCCCGCAGCCGCCCGACAACCCCCTCCTTGATCACAATCCGGTCCACCACCGCCTCGATGGTGTGCAGGCGACCGGGGGCCAACGGAGCAGCTTCCGTCACGTCCAGCAACTGACCGTCAATCCGCACTCGCACAAACCCATTCCGCACGATCCGCTCCAGCACCTCGGCATGCGCCCCGCGGCGCTGCCGGACCAGCGGAGCCAGCACCATCAGACGCGTACGCTCAGGCAGCGCCAGCACCTGCGACACAATCTGCTCCACCGACTGCTGCCGCACCGGTCGCCCGCAACTGGTGCAGTGCACCGTTCCCGCTCGCGCATACAACAGCCGCAGATAATCGTGAATCTCAGTCACGACCGCCAGAGTGCTGCGGACGGGGGCCGTCGAAACGCGCTGATCCACACTGATCGCCGGCGCCAGCCCCGAAATCTCGTCAACGTCCGCCCGCGGCAATTGCTGCAACAGCGAACGCGTGCGAATCGAAATGCACTCCAGATAACGCCGCTGACTCTCGGCAAACAGAGTGTCAAACACCAGCGAACTCTTGCCCGAACCGCTGACACCCGTCACCACCGTCAGACGACCGATCGGCAGGTCCGCATCCACGTTCCGCAGATTATGAGTCCTGGCTCCGCGAATCCGCAGCCAGCGGACAGAACCAGCCGACAACGCTCCCCCGGAAACCCCCACGGATTCAGAAGACTCTGACGGCATAACGGCCACATCCCGCTGAAACTGACGCAGCCGTCAGGCAGACTGTGCCGGGGGCCGAGCACAAGGAGTATAGCCGATACCACCCAGTTGAGCCAGGCTGCTCATGATGTGATCCGTCACCTCCGCCAGCAGCTCCGGACTGCTCCGACGCCCACGCCACGCCGACAAATCCAGCGGCTGACCATAAATCAGACGTACCCGCGCACGCCGAAAAAATACCCACACCATCGAACCGGATCGCGGAGCACTCTGGATGAAGATCGGAATCACCGGTACCGCCGCCTTCAGCGCCAGCCACGCGACACCCGTGTCACCCGCCAGCAACCGCTCATCCGGACTCTCCGCGTTCAGACGCCCCTCCGGAAACAAACCCAGTAATCGCCCCTGCTTCAATCGCTCCAGAGCCTGCCGCACCGACTGCATGTCCCGTCCATTGCGATCCACAGGAATACACTCCATCGCACGACACACCCAGTTCACAAAACCCGGCAACTCAAAATACTCCCGCGCCGTCAGATAGCCAATCACCCGCAGATGCGGTCGCCGAAAAGCAGTAAAATGACGAGCCCACAACAGGATCGGATCCACCGGACTGGTGTGGTTGGAAACGATAATCGCAGGCCCCTCCTCCGGAATTGTACACACTCCCACATGCTCCACACTGACCAGCAGACTCCGATGCACTCGCGCAATCTCATAACACACCCACGCACGCCAGCCCGCACGACCGATACGAATCCCCCACGCAGCGGCAACCGCCGGAAACAGCACCGCCAGCCCTGCCCCCACCAGCCACACCGTCAATGAATCACCCATGCTGCCGACCCTCTGATGGCAATTGCCTCGCCCCACATACCACGGCCCGACAGCCCACCTTCGTACTGATTTGACGCCACAGTGTCAAATCCGCCGTGCCCCGCTGAGTCTGGCAGGAAATGCCGTAGAATGCACCCCACCCATTTCGCCCCCCCACGAACTGCACGGCAACACCACCATCTCTGTAGACGAACTAAAAACTGTCTGCTACCCTCCGCCGTCCCGGATGGTCCTACAACCTCCGGGACTGGACATGATGTCCCCGGTTACTACCTGTCGTTCTGCGTGTCTGCAGCAGGGATTCGCTGCACAAAAGCTGCCCCACAGCCTGAAAAAACCCGCCATTCGACAGGCCTGCAATCTTCGGTGTAGTTCGTTCTTATCGGCACGGAGGCCGGTATGGCAGTCAGACGTACAGCTCAACAAAACCCGGCAGAGGGCAACGATGATCGCCCTCGTCTGGAAGCGTCACGCACACAGATTCGCTGGCTCATCCGCCGCGATATGGACGACGTACTCGCTATCGAACGCAACAGTTTCCAGTTCCCATGGACTGAGGAAGAATTCCTCTGCTGCCTCCGCCAGCGCAACTGCATCGGAACCGTGGCCGAACTGGACCACCGCATCGTCGGATTCATCATCTACGAACTGCACAAATCCATGCTGCGCATCCTGAATTTCGCCGTTGCTCCGGACGTCCGCCGCAATGGCGTCGGTCGGCAGATGGTGCAGCGACTGATCGACAAACTGTCGCAACAACGCCGCAGCGAAATCGTCCTCGAAGTCCGTGAAACCAACGTCCCCGCCCAGCTGTTCTTCGCAGCCAGTGGCTTCCGCGCTGTCACGGTCCTTCGCGGCCACTACAACGACACCTGCGAAGATGCCTACTACATGCGGTACTGCCTCAACCCCGAGGCGTCAGAGTTGTTCGTTCCCCGCAATCGTATCGCGGATATGGACGCAGCCTGAACAGAAACTCTGCCGTCAGCCGATGAACTCCGGCACAACCAGTCGGGGAATAATCCCGCTCTCGTAGCCGCGACGCAGCAACAGACGAACAGCTTCCCTTCCGCGCGGCCCGAAATCCACCGTCCAGTCGTTGACATACATTCCGACAAAGCGGTCCGTCTTGGCGTGATCCAAATCTCGCCCGTACTGCATCGCATGCTGCAACGCAGCCTCCCGATGCGCCAGTCCATACTCGATACTCTGCTTCAGCAGCGCCGTCACCTCCAGCATCGTCTGCTGACCAAGATCCCGGCGAATCGCGTTGCCACCCAACGGCAGTGGCAACCCACCTGTCTCGTCGTACCACCACTTGCCAAGGTCAACGATCAGTTTCAGGCCCTGGTTCGCATACGTCAGTTGCCCTTCGTGGATGATCAATCCCGCGTCATACTTGCCGGCAGCCACCAGATTCAGAATTTCATCAAACGGCTCCACCGCATACTCGAAAGTGTCGCCCAGCAGCAGTTTCAATGACAAAAACGCACTGGTCAGCGTGCCCGGAACGGCAATGCGACGGCCCCGCAGGTCGGAAATCGCCAGACCCTCCCGAGCAACCACCATGGGACCGTAGTTGTCTCCCATGCTGGCACCGCAGGCACACAGCGCATACTTGTCGTCAATGAATGCAAACCCGTGAATGCTGACCGCCGTCAGTTCCAGCTCACCGCCGAAAGCCCGGCGATTCAGCGTCTCAATGTCCTGCAACTCATGCACAAATCGATACCGTCCGGTGTCAATCGCATCGTTCGCCAGAGCATGAAACATGAAGGCATCGTCCGGATCCGGACTGTGACCTACGCGGATCAGTTGTTTTTCAGCATTCATTCCGGCTGCTTCTTCCATCTTCTTGTGCAGATTCAACTCAGAAACGGCAGGATTCTAGCCAGACCGGCACAGCAGTCGAGCGAGCCGTGGCAATTCGCCGGCCCCCGACCGCTCACCCGCTGAAGACCCGCTCGGTCCCCCCAAAACCACCACGGTCTCGAACCGCCCGTTCACCCGAAAATTAACGCATTCGCAGCCGTTCTGCCGATTCCCGCCCCGCGATCTCGATCTTCCCAGGCCTCGGAATTTTGTCTATCGTTCCGATAAAGACTCATGACCATGGCCGGTCAGAGCTTCCGTCATTGTCGAAGGATCGAGTGTTATGACACTGTCGAAGGTACAGAGAAGCAGCTGGCTTCTGAGCGGTCTTTGTGTCATCGCAGGCTGCGGCGGTGGTGAGTCCGAATCATCGACCGCCGTGGCTCCCACGCCGGCAACCACCAGCGCAGACAATGCCTCTGCCACGACACCGAAATCAGCTGCCGCCACTCCAGTCTCTGCAGACGCCTCCCAGGCCATCGTGCGGCCTGCCACCCTGAGCAAAACACCCGGCACTGAAACGGCGCCTGCAGACTCGGCAGGTAACGATCAGAAAACCCGAGGAAAATCCAGCACGGAAACCGCTGCCACTCCAGTTGATGATGCCTCCTCAACACTCCGCGAAATTCAGAAACTCCGCGTTTCACCGGTCCCCAACGACCTCGAACAAGCCAGAAAAGTTCGCCGCGAACGCAATGAACGCATCGTCGATATGGCCACACGCGTCATTCGCCTCACCATGACCGACGAATCGAAAAAGCCCCAATTCCAGGCAGCCGTCAGTCAACTGCTGGAGGCGCGCTTCCAGAATGCCCTCGCCGGAGATGATGCGGACATCGACATTTTCTGCTCAGATGTCCAGGCCCTCAGCGAACGCGACCCGAAATCCGCTGCAGCCGCCGAAGGCGTGTACTACATGGCCCGCTTCGCTCACACGCGAGCAGGACTGGTGGGTTCCGCTCAGCCAGTCTGGTTTGAAACACTCTCCCGCTGGGCCCGCGAATTCGCTGATCGCTTTCCGGAGCAGCAGAATCGAGCTGCCTCGCTGCTGTTTGGAGCCGCCCGCAGCTGCGAACTGCACGCCGATGCCGTACAGGATCCCGAACTGCGACCAAGACTCCTGACCGAAAGTCGACTCTGCTACGTCGCACTCTCCGAAAAATTCTCCTCCTCCGACCAGGGACAGGAAGCAGCCGCCTCACTCCGCAGACTGTCTGTCGTTGGCCAGAAACTCACCCAATTCACCGGTCCCACCATCGATGGCGGCCAGATCTCTGCTGATGACTTCCGCGGCAAAGCCACCCTGATTTACTTCTGGGATTCCGAAAACGAAAACTTTGCAGAGCAGTTCCTGCCAGCCATCAACGCCGCAATCGCATCCGCCACCAGCGATAAATTGCGCATCGTCGGTGTTGCCATGGATGAGGAAGAAGGTCGGCTGAATCGCTTCCTCGATATGCATCAGATTCCCGGACAACAGATATTCTTTCCGGATGCCGAACAACGCTCATGGAACAGCCCCATCGTCACCTGGTGGGGACTGGCCCGCTGCCCGTCGATCTGGCTGGTGGACGGCACAGGCAAAGTCGTCTCTACCAGTGTTTCCCCGAAAAATCTCGCACTGGAAGTCAGGAAACTGGTCCGCTGACCAACCTGCCGACACTCGCTGATCGCGTTGCCCTCAACGCCCGCTGAACCGACCGACCCTGAATCGGTCGGTTTCCCGTTTCCGTGACGCGCAACGCCACCGGATTCCCCCAACCAGTGACGGATTTGAACGTCATCCGGGGTTCGCCTATCATTACGAAGATTCACTCGCCTCTGTGGCCCGTTTCTGCAGGTCGCTCAAACGGATCAACAGTCGGCGTTGCAGGAGCATTCAGCCATGACAACACATGTCTCGACTCGGTGGACGTGGTTAGCACAATCCTCAGTGCTGCTTCTGCTGCTGTCGTCTCTTGCCGCTGTGCCGGCCGTCGCAGACGAACTGACGCCCCGCGAGCAGGCCTTCACAACTCAAATGGAAAACTGCGTACTCGTGGGCACATTCACCGTCGATGGTCAGACCGACGGTGATCCGCTCAAACCCGAACGCTACGAAATTGAAAGTGCCGTCAAAGCTTCAGGGGACCTCTGGGTGTTCACTGTCCGCATCAAATACGGCAAACTGGATACGAAACTGCCGGTGACCGTACCACTCCTGTGGGCCGGGGAAACTCCCATGGTGTCGCTCACCAATGCTTCCATCCCGGGACTTGGCGAGGGCTTTTCCGCCCGCGTCCTGTTCCACGAAGACCGCTACGCCGGAACATGGCAGCACGGAAAAGTCGGTGGCCACATGTTCGGGAGGATTGAAAAGGCAAAACCCGCAGCTGCCGGCGAGAAAAAAACTCAGCCTGACGCTGCTGGCAAACAGGGTTCAGGCAAATAAACCGGCGGTATCTGCCGCCGATTTTCAGAAATTTCCAAACCGGAGTACTCTCGATGAGACTGTTCTGTTCGCTGGCTTTGGCACTGTTCCTCGGCTCCGCCTGCACATTGCAGGCGGCAGATGAAACATCAAAGAAACCGGCCGAAGCCAAAGCCGAAGACACCACCACCGTCAAACTTCGCGACCTCTCACTGACGCTTCCCAAATCATGGTCAGCCTCCGATCAGCAGAGCCAGATGCGGCTGGCAACCTACTTCATCCCGGCTGCTGCCGGCGATAAGGACAAAGGCGAACTGGCCATTTCCACATTCGCCGGTGGCGGTGGCGGAATTGCCCCCAACCTGCAGCGCTGGATCTCGCAGTTTGATGCCGCCGGACGAAAGGCTGTCGTGAAGAAAGGCAAAGCCGGAGCCAACGAGTACTACATCGCTGATATCTCCGGAACCTACCAGAAATCCGTCGGTCCCCCGATTCTTCGCAAGACCGAACCGGCTCCCAATTACCGCATGCTCGGCGTCATCGTGGTCCTGCCCAGCGAAGAAGTGTACTTCCTGAAACTCACCGGACCCGATGCCACCGTAAAGGCGCAGGCCGAAACGCTTCGCAAATCATTCGGTGGCAAAAGCGAAGGGGAAGAGGATTTCGAACTCTGAGCCTCGCCCTCACGGCCCAAACCGTTCCCCAGGGGTTGCTCGGGCACGCCTGCCCCAGCCACCCCTGAAAAACGGCACTTCCCCTTCGCCCCAATACCGCTTCCCAACACACTGGTTTCACATTCGGGGCATGAATTCAGGTCGATCTATGCAGATCACGTTGAACGGTGCATTGCGGGAAATCCCCGACGCATGGACGATTTCAGATCTGCTGGCAGAACTGAACATCGAAAATCGCTATTGCGCCGTTGAACGCAATCGGCACGTGGTGCCACGCGAAACGCACCGCAATGTCACCCTGCTGGCAGGCGATCAGATCGAAATTGTCACACTCGTCGGCGGTGGCTGAAGAGTCAGAATTTATGGCGGAAAGCAGCATTTGATGAGTGTGCAGATGGCAGATCGACCCCTGGTGCTGGGCAGCCACACCCTGAACTCCCGACTGATCGTGGGCACCGGCAAATATGCCACCCTGGAACTGATGCAGCAGTGCCTTGAAGCCAGCGGTTCCGATGTGATCACCGTGGCAGTTCGCCGCGAGCGGCTGGTGGATGCCTCGGGACGAAATATCCTCGACTACATCGATCTCAGTCGCTACACCATCCTGCCCAATACAGCCGGCTGCTTCAATGTTGAAGATGCGGTGCGAGTCGCCCGGCTGGGCCGGGAAATCCTCCGCGGACTGGAAAACCCCGGAGCCGACTGGGTAAAACTCGAAGTCCTCGCAGACACTCGCACCCTGCTGCCCGACCCCGTCGCCACCGTCATCGCCTGCGAACAACTGGTCGCCGATGGATTTCAGGTGCTGTGCTACACGTCCGATGACCCGATCACCGCTCGGCGACTGAAACTTGCCGGTGCCACCTCCGTCATGCCCGCCGGCAGCCCCATCGGCAGCGGACAGGGCATCCTGAACCCCAACAACATCCGTATCTGCCTTGAATACCTCAAGGAAAATGATCCGGATTACCCCGTGATTGTGGATGCCGGAGTTGGTACCGCCAGTGACGTCGCTGTGGCCATGGAACTGGGCTGTGACGGAGTCCTTCTGAATACCGCAATTGCCAGTGCCCGCGACCCCCTTAGAATGGCTCATGCCATGCGACTGGCCTGCCACGCCGGCCGGGATGCACTGCTTTCCGGACGAATCCCCCGCAAACTGTATGCTACGGCCTCCAGCCCGACCGAGGGTGTCATCAGTCGCGCCCTCGGAAACTGAGTGCCCGGCCGAAAACCGCCTTTCAGAAAGTACAACTCATGTCCCAGCAGCCCGACCTGGCCACGACCACAACTCGACAGGCTGTCAGAAAGCCCGTCAGCGGTCGGACAGTGGTGGTGCTGATGTTCGTGCTGGGGATTCTGGCCACCGCGTTTCTGTACACATACTGGACGCTGCACCTCACACCGTTCATGCCCCTGCAGGAAGCAATTGTCAGGGAATTCCCCGGATCGGCTCCCCGCGTCAACGGCGGTCGCAGAAAGATTCACAAAAAGACACCCATGATCCTCCGCGTGGCCATCAAGTCCGAAGTGGACCCCACGTCAGAACAGCCCGCCGAACAGCAGGCCATGCTGCACCTCAGACAGCGAGTCGCAGCCATGACCCGCGAACTCCAGCCGCTGCCAGGTATCGAACAACTGGAAGTCCACGTCTACAAACTGCTGAAGGAAGATCAGATCCGTAAACGAGCATGGCAGCTGCAGATGACCGACGACGCCCAGTGGCAGCAGATGGACGAAACCGGCACAGTCTCCACCGTACAAAAACCTCAGGATGCCGCTGCCGCGGAAAAAAGTCCATGATCACAACCATCGAACTGATGGCGGTCATCAGCGGGGCTGTCTTCGGAGTTCTTGCAGCGCGACGCAAAGGACTGGACCTCGTCGGTGTCGTGTCAGTCGCCATGATGACAGCCTTCGGAGGTGGTAGCCTGCGCGACCTGCTGCTGGATCGGCACCCGCTCTTCTGGATAGAACACTCACGCTATCCCGTCATCGTCTTTTCCGTCGCCTGCGGACTGTCGATGCTGCCCCGCATTCCCCGGACGGCCGTCCGACTGCTCGATCTCGCCGATGCCCTCGGACTCGGGCTCTTCAGTATCGTCGGGACCCAACTGGCACTGGATCAGGGAGTCGCTCCGTTCGTGGCGGTGCTGCTGGGAGTCATCACGGGATCATTCGGCGGTGTCATTGCAGACATCGTCTGCAATGAAGTCCCCGGACTATTCCGCCCCGACACACCCCTCTACGCCACCTGTGCCTTCACCGGAGGCTGGATCCTGATCGCTTTGCTGCACCTCTCCGTCAGTGCTTCCCTCGCGTTCGCAGTCGCCACCGTCTCCGTTGTACTGATGCGACTCGTCGCCCTGAAATTCCGCATCGTCCTGCGGTCAACTCGCCCCGGGCAGGAATAACACCGGTAGCCCCCATCGCCCCCTACCCGCAAATTTCACGCAGGGATTGGAAAGCCGGCAAACCAACTGCTCCATCCGGGCAATCCAGGCCGATTTTTCCAATAAATCCGATTCGGTGGAGCAGAATGAATGCGGCAACCGCAGTGAATTTGCCGAATCTGTCGACAGGAGATGTTGCGCAGATTCTCCGCGAGGCCCGCTATGATGTCCTGGCTGCTCAGTCAACCACTGCCGGCAAGACTACTTCGTCGACGCCGCTCTCCCTCTCACAGTGCCGCAGAATCACTGGAAGCGCGCCTGTGCGCAGGCAGCCTCAACGCCCTGCCCGCTCTGCTCCCCACAGACCTCGATGACTCCCCACAACAGACTGTGAATTCGGCAACCGCCAGCACAACAAAGGCCGGCAGAAGCCTGCGGATCGCATGGGACTTCCGTAACCTGCCAAACAGCCCCAACCTGATCAACTCACAGCAGCAGCACATCGCCGAACAGGCACTCAAAGCATGGGAACAGGCTGCTGCCGGCCGAATTCAGTTCTACCGCGATACCAGCAGCCCGCTCGACTCCATCCTGAACATCGGCATCGGATCGCTCAATCCACTCAATCTGCCCTCGACACCGGGCGGACTGCTCGGAGTCGGTGGCAGCAACCTGCTGAACTCCTCGGAAAACCACTCCGTCCACGGACTGGTCTGGCTCGACTCATCCGAAACGTGGGGCAGTAACAGCACCTCGGCCGGCCAACCCGACCTGTTTACCGCCTTCGCCCACGAAACCGGGCACGCACTGGGACTGCCCGACACCAGCAGCGGCGTCATGAACAGCAATTACTCAGGCCCCGCCACAATCGGCGATTTCCCGAATCTCAACTCTGCCAGCAACTCCGGCACCGCTGCTGTCAGTCCCGTTAATGGCGGCACCGCAACAGCACCTGCCGCAAACAGCACACCTGCAGCCACTACCGGCACCACCGCCAAAACTCCAGTTGCCACCACCCGGAACTTTCCCGTTTACGGACTGGGTGACCCTCAGCTGACAGCCGCAGAAGTCGGGATACTGCTGGATCGCGCATCCGCCGCCACCCCCAGCAATGATGCCATCATCGCCGTCGTTGATCGTGAAGGCACAATCCTCGGAGTTCGCACGGAAAGCGGAGTCTCTGCTCCGGACAATCAGACACTCGCCTTCATGATCGACGGAGCCGTCGCTAAAGCACGCACTGCCGCCATGTTCTCCAACGGCGATCCCTCCGCCGGTACCGTCGGACCACTCACCTCACGCACCATCCGCTTCCTCAGCCAGACCACCATCACCCAGCGCGAAGTCGAATCCAATCCGAATTCCGCCGATCCCACAGTTCAGGGGCCCGGCTTCGTTGCTCCCATCGGCGTCGGTGGACATTTTCCGCCCGAAATTCGGCACACGCCCCCGGTGGATCTGTTCGCCATCGAACACACCAACCGCGACAGCCTGCTTCACGCCGGACCCAACGGCATCCGGGAAAATGGCGGCGGCGACGACCTGCTCCTCTCAGCTCGCTTCGATGCCACATTCGCTGCCGGCAAGGATGTTCCCGCCCCCGAATCGTGGGGCTTCGTCACCGGACTGGCACCCACACAACAGTCCCGCGGCATTGCCACGCTGCCCGGAGGAATTCCGCTGTTTCGAGACACCAACAGCGATACCATCGGTGACACTCTGGTGGGCGGCATCGGAGTCTTCTTCCCGGGACCTGCAGGCTTCGCTTCGTGGGAACAGGGATTCGCACCCGGACAATCCGAAACCGCCCGCACCAATGCCCCCAAAGTCCTCGAAGCAGAAATCATCGCACTCGCCGCTGCCGGAGGCAGTCGCACTGCCGAGATCTTTGGCACCGGAGCACCCGGAGCTCACATCGACACACTCGACGGCATCCCCGCCATCCCCGACATCGATCTGCCCTTCGATCACATCACACTCGTTGGTATCGATCTCGAAATTGTCGGCCCCACTCCGGGAATCGAAGGCGTCCGACAGACTGTCGCACTGGCTCAGTCACTCGGTCCAGGCACTGTGAATGGAGTGAATCAGCCGGTGGCACCGGGTGGCATCCAACTGCTGCCCGGCGGAGCAGTTCCCAGTGGCTGGCTCGTGCCGCCGCAGAATGGCACCGGAATCACAGCCGCCGAAGTGCAGCAGATTATTGATGAAGGCATCATCGCCGCTGACAAAACCCGCGCCGCCATTCGAGTCCCCGCCGGGTCACGCACCAGGATGGTGCTGGCGGTCACCGACACCACAGGAGAAGTCGTCGGACTCTATCGCATGCCCGATGCCACATTCTTCTCAATCGACGTTGCCGTGGCCAAAGCACGCAATACCGCCTACTACGCCAGCACCGCTCTGCAGCCAGTCGATGCAGTCGACGGCGTCCCCGCAGAAACCGCCTTCACCAATCGCACATTCCGCTTCCTCGCGGAACCTCGGTTTCCCGCCGGCGTCGAAGGGACGCAACCGCCCGCCTTCTCCACTCTGAACCAAATCAAGAACCCCGAGATCAATCCGCGCACAGCGGAAAATATTGGCAGCCCGGTTCCCGCCAGTGACATGTATGACACCGTCCTCGGATTTGATGCCTTCAATCCCGGACGCAACTTTCAGGATGCCGCTACCAGTCTGCGACACCAGAACGGCATCGTATTCTTTCCCGGCAGTACTCCGCTGTATCGCGACGGCCAGCTGATCGGCGGCCTCGGCGTCAGTGGCGACGGCGTCGACCAGGACGATGTCGTCACCTTCCTCGCAGCTCAGGATTTCCTGCCTCGACAGAACGGAGTCCTGAGTGCTGATGATGTGTTCGTCGACGGAGTCCGACTGCCATACATCAAATTCAACCGAGTTCCCTTTGGCTGACATCGGCTGAGAACATCCATGCAACCAATCTTCCGCCCGGCGATCCTGACCACAATCCTGCTGACACTGCTTCTGCCCGCAAATACCCGGTCAGGCGATCGCGAACCACGCAGAAGTTCCGGGAAAGCCTCACTGCAGCCCTCACAGACCCCCGCCGCACGAGCCGGCTATCCAAAACGCGTGGCCCCGTGGGCTGCCACGTGGCCAAATCGCCGAACCCGCGGATACTACGTCGGTGGCGGAGCTGCCCTGTTCGGATTCCCTGCCACACCACTCTACGGCGAAGGACGCCGCAGCAGCGAAGGAACATTCGGAGTCGACTACACGCCATGGTACTCACACTACAACCAGCACTGGTACCACGGACAGAATCAGCAGGGAGGCGAAGGACAGTACGAAGCCGACCACCGCATCAATCCGCTGGATGACTTCCTCGGCTTCGGCCCACGCCGAAACGCCTTCCCCCGCCGACACTAATCACCCGCATTTTTTCGGATCAACATCCCACGACTCCGCCGGCCCCTCCCACCTCCTTTGGGAGGGCGAGGCTCCCGCCGAGCCGAACATCACCCAAGCCACTCAATCCCACGACTCCGCCTGCCACCTTCCCTTGGGAGGGCGAGGCTCCCGCCGAGCCGAACATCACCCAAGCCACTCAATCCCTCGACTCCGCCTGCCCCGTACCCTTGGGAGGGCGAGGCTCCCGCCGAGCCGAACATATATCACGCCATTGAATCCCACGGCTCGGCAGGCGCCTCACCCTCGCACCTGGAACCAGCCAGCACCACTTCGGGGCCCCCCTGCAAAAAAACACCCGCTGGCTCCCGCCAAAGGAGCCCCTTCAGATACCTCTGCAATTGGCTCTTTTCGCGCCCTTCGTGGTTCAAATACCACCCCTCCGTGCGGCACATCCCAAAACTCACACACCGCCTGTGACGTACTGCCCCAACCACCGCTAAGCCGTCGCCAGCACCTGCTGCAACCGCTCGAACAACCGATCCAACTCCGCGGCAGTCTCTGCATCCAGAGTCCACCCATACGGCTGACGCCGAGCAGCCGAAGTGAACACACCACGCTTCACCAGCAGATACTTTTCAATCGCCAGAAATCCGTCCAGTCCCGCCTGCAACTGCAGCGCGACCAGACCGCAGATCGGATACCACAACTGATAGGCTCGCTCCTGCTCACCACCACACAGAGCCCGCCATAACGCCACCACACCGTCCAGCAGATCCATCCCCGGCATCGTCCCCTGCACCCCACGACGAAAACTGTCCACAAGGTGGATACCGCCGGATCCCTCAAAAATCTGAGCTCGCCCGCCACTGGCCTCACGCAGCGCCGACAGACACGGACCAATCGGTGATGCCTCCGGCTTGAACACGATCTTCTCTCCCCCGTAAACATCCAGCAGCTTCAGACTGACCTCCAGAGGAATCGACTGGCCCACATATCCCGAAGCATCCTGCACAATCACCGGCAGCGTTGTCCCTTCCGCGATCGCGCGAAAATAACCCGTCATCGCCTCAGCACTCAGACGCGACGTCAGCGGAGGCACAGCCATCACCGCATCACAACCCGCACGCTCCGCCGCTGCAGCATACTCCACGGCCTGCTTCGAACTCTCAGCACCCACAGCCGCAAAGACCGCACCGCGACCACCCGCCAGCTCCGCCATCAGCTCCGTCAACCGCAGACGCTCGGAAAAAGTCAACCGGAAGGTCTCTGAGACCATCCCCGATCCCAGACCATCTGCCCCCACACCAAACGCCCAGTCAATCTCCCGCCGCAGCACCGGCACATCAATCTCATCAGCTGCGGTGAATGGAGTCTGCACAATGGGCAGTACGCCCTGAAGTTTTCGAGCCATCGTCGGTCTCACTGTTGATCAGACATTCGCACTAAAACGCCGTACCCAGTCCCTCGGCATGACCACGCAATGCCGTCAGCACCTCGTCCGTACTGGATGGATCCACCGCACGACACGAATCCGTCAGCAGCGACGCCAGATCCGCAAGATCCCGACGCCACTCCACAGGGTCCACCATCGGCGGTTCAATTTCAGAGAATTCTCCCAGCAGCAGAATCATCCGCAGACAGTGCCGAAACACCACACCCTCCTGCCGCTGCAGATCCCGCGCCCTCACAAAACGATCAAAATTTCCCCCGAACCGCAGCAGGTCACCCACACACCACACACTCCGCTGAGGCACATCCAGCACACCGGGAAACTCGCTGTGAAACAGCATCCGCATGCGATCCCCCAGCGGCAGCGGATATACCCGCCGACGCTCCACCTCATCAAAATACCCCGTCAGCTCCTGCGGCGTCAGCAGACCACGCGACAACAATCGCGGATTCACATACTCACTGGCCAATGGCCCCGCAGGCATCGAATCCGGCAGCGGCACACGCACCAGCACCGCCACAGACGAGGGCATGTCAAGCACGCTCTCCAGCAACTGCAGACGCTCCTCATGACTGGCCCGATGCATATGCTCCGCCAGAAATAACCCGTACAGCGGATTGATGCTGCGAAAACAATTGATCAGCGGCAACAAAGGAGTCGCAATTGCCAGACGCGGCTCATACCCATCCCACACCGGCGCCACAGCAGCCTCTCGCTTCACCGGCTTCAGCACCTTCTGCCGATCTCCACTGCCCGCTCGACCGCCCGTTCGAGCCTCCTGAATCAAACGCCCCAGCAGACCGCCACCACCATCAACCGCCTCCGCCCGTCCCTCAACCGGCTCCGTATCCGCAACGACATCTGTCGCTTCCACTGCTGCGTTCCCGGCAACCTCAGTCTCAACCTCAGTCTCAACCTCAGCCTCAACACCCACCACCGACTCAACACCCTCAGCAAAAATCCCCTCCCCGAAATCCAGCACCGCACCGGCTTCCGACACACTGCTGCTCTCAGCCAGCTGCTCAGCCTCCGACAGCAGCGGCAGCGAGGACGACAGCCAGCGCGACTGAACACTGCCGGCATGCGTCTCGATGGCATACAACAACTCCAGCGCCGCTCGCTCAGCCGCCCGCGAACGAAACACCACCTCCTCAGCCGCTTCCGCCGAAATCACACCCCGACGCGGGGGCGGTGGCTCCAGCTTCAGAAAACCGCCAGCCTCCAGAGTCATCAGCATGCGAGTCACCTCACGCATCGACTCCTCCTTCGCCGCCGGTTCCAGCAGCCGACGACGAATCGCATCCTGCACCGTCTGCACCGTTCCCGTCCGACGAATCAACCACGCCAGCAGACGCCACGGAAACCGACCACGACTGGCCAGTCGCCCCGGAGGTGCATCCCGCAACGACAAAAACTGACGCTCAGACCAGTACTGCATCCCCTCACGACGCTTCGGCATCTTCTTCTTCAGATTCTTCTTCGCCCGAATCAGCATCGGATCCTTCGTGTCCTCCGGTATCTGATCATACTTCTCCTGCCACTTGTGCAGCCGCACGTCATCCTCATGAGCCACCGCAAATACATAACCACGATCGTCATACTGCGGTCGACCAGCCCGACCGAACATCTGATGCGCTGAACTGGCATCAATCAGCTTCATCCCGCCCGGAGGACCCTTCAGCAGCGATGTCATCACCACAGTCCGAGCCGGCAGGTTGATCCCGGCAGCCAGCGTCTCCGTACAAATGCACAGACTCAGCAGCTTCTTCTGAAACAACGATTCCACCACCCGCCGGTAACGCGGCAGCAATCCCGCATGATGCAGACCAATCCCACGCAGCAGAAACTGCCGCAACTTGCCACCAGCACCCACCGACCAGTCATGCAGGTCCAGCTCTTCAAGTATCAAACGCTGCTGCCCCGCCGCCAGCAGATCCCTGCCACGCATCTGCTCCGCCACACTCCAGCACTCGTTCCGGTTGAAACAGAAAACCAGCGCCGGCGTATACCGGGACGTCTCGTCCCCCGCCGACAACTGCTGCAACTGGTCCGGCAGAAACTCGTCCGTCACCCAGCGAAAGTCCAGCGGTACTCGCCGCTCCTGACTCTGCAGCAGTCGCAGACGACGACCATGATCCCGCGCTAACCACACCACAAAATCCACAGCATTCCCCACCGTCGCACTGATCAGCAGCAGACGACAATGACGCGGCAGCATCCCCAGACTCAGCTCCCAGACAATCCCACGCTCCGGATCGTTGAAACTGTGGAACTCATCCATCACCACCGCCGACACGTCCTCAAACGACTCCTCCTCCCGCTCCAGCAGACGGTTCAGCAGTATTTCAGCCACCACGACCAGAATCGGAGCCTTCACGTTTTCCCGACGATTCCCCGTCACCAGACCAATACTGTCCTCAGAAAAACCCCACCGCACCGCTGATTCCCGCAACTCCCGGTACTTCTGCTCAGACAGGGCGATCAGCGGAGTCGTGTAGTAGGCACGACGCCCCGTCATCAAAGCATGATATAACGCCGTCTCCGCTATCACCGTCTTGCCAGTGCCCGTCGGAGCACACACAAGGATCCCGTCCTCAGACTCAAACCAACTGAAAATCGCCTGCTCCTGAAACGGATACGGTGGCCACGGCAACTGCTCAAGATACCGCAGGGCTATGTCTTCATTTGTCAACGGCTCAGACGACATCACCAGTACTCCGCAGATTTCACGCTCACCCGCAGGCCTGCCCGCGAAACCTCAACATAACACATCCAACCCCGACAGCCAGCAGAATCAGAACAGATAACACAACTTCAGTCACTCCTGCCACACTCACCAACAGGCGAGACACTGCCGAAATCCACCGCCCACCGATTGATTCCACTCCCAACAGCAGGTAAGAATTCCACCTCAGCAGGGAAACCTCAGGCTCCCCGGAATCTCGTCCCAAGACCCAGCCACTCAGAATCCACCCCATGGCCGCCAGCGAAATTCGCTCCGTCACCGCCTCCGCAGTCCCGCTCCTGCTGGATGACATCGACACAGATCGCATCATCCCGGCCCGCTTCCTCCGCTGCGTCACCTTCGACGGACTTGGCGAACACGCCTTCGAAGACGATCGCCGCCAGGATCCACACCATCCCTTCGACCAACCCCGCTTTCAGGGTGCCGGCATCCTGCTGGCCGGGCGCAATTTCGGCTGCGGTTCCTCCCGCGAACATGCCCCCCAGTCCCTGCTGCGCTGGGGTATCCACGCCATCATCGCAGAATCCTTCGCCGAAATCTTCTTCGGCAACTGCAACTCGCTCGGCATCCCTGCCGTCAAAGCCTCACGATGTGACCTCGAAACTCTGGCCACCATCGTCGAACAGAACCCCGCCACACCCGTCACCGTTGACCTCGTCAGCCTCACCGCCTCCGCAGGAAACACCACCGTCAACGTCTCCCTCCCGGAAAGCGCCCGCGATGCTCTCGTCACCGGACAGTGGGACTACCTCGGCCGACTGCTCAGTGCCGCTGAACAGGTCTCACAGCACGCACAACACATCCCCTACATCAGCAGCTTCAAAGCCTGATTAGCCAATACCACTGCGTCAGCCCGGCCCCCGGCCACCTGACAAGCCGGACCGCCAGCCCGGCCCGTCAGAAAGCCTGACGCACCGGCCACGCACCGCCTCAGATGTCCAGCTCCTTCACATCCAGCGCGTGCTTCTCAATAAACTCACGACGCGGCTCAACCGCATCACCCATCAGGACCCGGAAGATCTCGTCCGCAGCAGCTGCATCCTCCATCCGCACCTGCAGCAAAGTGCGTTTTTCCGGATCCATGCTGGTGTCCCACAACTCTTCCGAATTCATTTCGCCCAGACCCTTGAAGCGAGTCACGCTGAGACCCTTTTTCCCCAGTCGCCGCAACTCCTCCAGCAACTCCCGCAGACTCTGCATCAGCACACGGTCGTCCTCACGCTGCAGCAGAAACGGATACACCGGTTCCGCATTGCGCACCTCCGCCGGAGTAAAGTCAGAGATGAAAAAGCCGTAATCCTTCAACTGCGCAAAACACTCGTTCAGCGTCCGCACCTCGTGCAGATCCACCAGCTGCGCCATCGTGGTGCGAATCGGAGCGACCGATGATCCACCGGCCGCAGCAGCCGTCGCCGCAACAGCATCAGCCACCGCCGTCGCACTGGCAGCCGAATCCACCGGCTGCAGACCACGCACAAATGCCTCTGCCTCGTCACGCTCCATAAACCAGCGTTCCGTGTCGGCATACAGTACCCGATAACGTGGCAGACGCGATTTTTCACTGCCCGTAAACCGCAGCAGATACCGAATGTCCACACCCCGCCGCTCCAGCAACTCCAGCGGCTGCTCCATCCGCTCCGCCAGATCCACCATCTTCTGCAGATTCTCACCCTCAAAAACCGTACCGTCCGCACGCACCGACAGTCGAGTCCCCGTCATGCCCAGACTGATCAACTCCGCCATCATCTGCGGAGCCGTCTGCACATATCGGATCTGCTTCTTCTGAGTCACTCGGAACAACGGCGGCTGCGCAATGTAAACGTGACCATTCTGCACCAGCGGACGCATGTGACGGAACAAAAAGGTCAGCAACAAAGTCCTGATGTGACTGCCGTCCACGTCCGCATCAGTCATCAGAATGATCTTGCCGTATCGCCGCTTGCTGATGTCCATTTCCTCGTCACCAGCCGACGGCGACAATCCCACCGCGCGGAACAGGTTGCTGATCTCATTGTTGTCCAGCACCTTCACCAGTTGAGCCTTCTCCACGTTCAGGATCTTGCCACGCAACGGCAGAATCGCCTGAATACTGGAATCACGCCCCGTGTCCGCAGAACCACCGGCCGAATCACCTTCCACCAGATACAACTCGGTCG
>Ga0078894_10000457_pt1 | contig 28453 bp, 36 predicted proteins | sample LauGreSu1BDMLBSD_2_FD_67506 | JGI IMG/M metagenome (GOLD analysis project Ga0078894, IMG submission 67506) | Freshwater lake microbial communities from Lake Michigan, USA - Su13.BD.MLB.SD (version 4) (version 4) | ecosystem: Environmental > Aquatic > Freshwater > Lake | place: Lake Michigan... | reverse complement strand
TACGGATACACTTGAGGACTTGGAGCGGAAAGTAACTCTGGCTACGATCCTTGGTACCATCCAGAGCACCTACACGCACTTCCCATACTTGCGTAAGATTTGGCAGAAGAACACTGAGGAAGAGCGTCTCTTGGGTGTGTCGTTAACTGGCATCATGGACAATAAACTCCTCGGGCCTTCTAACGCAGGTCTCGACAAAACCCTCAAGAGGCTCAAAGATGTCGCTGTTGCTACTAACGCTGAGTGGGCTGAACGTCTTGGCATCCCTGCTTCTGCTGCTATTACTTGCGTTAAACCGTCTGGAACGGTATCTCAACTGGTCGACTCCGCTTCTGGTATTCATGCTCGTCACTCAGCCTATTATATTCGTACTGTTCGTGGTGACAACAAAGACCCTCTGACGCAGTTCATGAAGGATCAGGGTATCCCTAACGAACCTTGCGTTATGAAGCCTGAGACGACAACGGTGTTTAGCTTCCCACAGCGGTCTCCTCAGGGTGCCATCACTCGTAACGACATGACCGCTATTGAACAGTTGTCGTTGTGGCTTACGTATCAGCGTAATTGGTGCGAACATAAACCATCTGTGACTGTTACCGTACGGGATCACGAATGGCTGGAAGTTGGTGCTTGGGTCTACAAGTACTTCGATGAAGTCTCTGGTGTATCATTTTTGCCACACTCGGACCACACCTACCAACAGGCACCCTATCAGGATTGCAGTGAACGTGAGTACTTTGACGCTCTTGCCCTGATGCCTGAACGGATTGATTGGACTAAGTTGAGTGACTACGAGAAGGAAGACATGACCAAGAGTTCCCAGACGTTTGCTTGTAGCTCTGGTGTCTGTGAGATTGTTGACCTAACCTAACGTTAACACATCCTGAGCATGATGTTAAAAAACTGCTCCTTTGTTAACATAAGGGAACGACACAATGCCTGCACTTTATCCTTTTCTAGACTTCCTCATGCTAGGTATCCTAGTCTTTGTCGCCTACAAAATCATCAAGTTGGATTAAGTAAATGTTAGAGAAGCCACGGGGTAAGCGGACGACAAAGTACAAGGGAGCACCCGAGGAGGCTACGTCTCGTACGGTAAGCCTAGTTCCCATGAACGACAATCAGAAGCTTTACATTGACGCCCTCAGTAGCCACCAACAGATCATCGTCTTAGGTCCGTCTGGTACAGGTAAGACTTACATTGCAGCATCGTACGCAGCGAATCTGTACATTCTCCGTAAGATCGACAAGATCATTATCACTCGCCCTGCAGTATCTGTCGGCAAGTCATTGGGTGCTCTACCGGGTGACATTGGGGAGAAGTTTAGCCCTTGGCTGTCACCAGTGTTGTCGGTCCTTGAGGAGCAATTAGGTAAGGGTGTCGTCGAAACTGGGATCAAGAACGGTAACATCCAGATGGCCCCGTTGGAGTATATGCGTGGCAGTTCCTTCAAGGATGCGTTCGTACTAGCCGACGAGTGTCAGAACCTAGACGTGGCTCAGTTTAAGATGCTAGTAACCCGTATTGGCGACAACTGCAGATTGGTGATGAACGGTGATATCCGTCAGTCTGACATCAAGGAACAGTCAGGTCTGTCTAAGGCGATACACTTGGCTAAAAAGTACAGCATAGATGCCTGTGTCGTTGAGTTTGGTATTGACGACGTGGTACGTTCTGATATATGCCGACAGTGGTTGGAAGCTTTCTACAAGGAGAATCTCTAAGATGGCTAAATGGAAGATCGTGGACACGGAAGACGGAGGGTACGACCTCAGTGAGCACATGGAAGACGTAGATAACGTCAATAGCCCTGACCATTACAACACAGGGTCCATTGAGTGCATTGAGTACCTTCAGGACAATATGTCTTGGGAAGGCTTTACGGGGTATCTTGAGGGCAACACCAAGAAGTACCTGCACCGTTGGCGCTACAAGGCAAAGCCTCTGGAAGACCTCAAGAAGGCACGTTGGTACCTTGATCGTCTGATCGAAGAACTAGAGGGTCCAGATGAGTGACGTAATCATGTACGGTTCTATCTTCTTCGTAGCTTTCGTAGTCTTCCTGCTCTGGGCTCTTAGTCTAGTGGACTAGAGTAAAACAAAAGGGGAGCTTTAGCGGCTCCCCTTAAGTCATTCTACGGTGAGAAGAGAGTTACTTCTTCATCTGTTTCTTCTGCAAGGCAGACCAATCCTTCTCCATCCTGTCGTACATCTTGACGGTAGAGCTGGTCTTTGCAGCCTTTTTACCTACAATGCCCGCGATTTCACGGGAAGCCTCAGCCCTTGCAGCAGCCTGTAGCCCCGCGAAAACGGGAGAAGAAGCATTCTTACTTGCTTTAGAGATGGTTTTCGAGCGTTCTTCAGGGCTATTACCCCGAACATACTGCTGAGCACCACCTGCAGTCTTAGACGTTCTTGCGGTAGCTTTGGGCTTAGGCCCCATAGCCCCTGCTTTACGAACTGGTTTCTTCATCTTACTTACCCTTAGCCATAGGCTTCTTAGCGGCAGGTTTAACCTTCACAGTAGCCGAAGCCTTAGCACCTGCACCAGCTTTGCCTTTAGCAGCGCCTTTAGCTTTCATTCCCATCATCATTGTAGTTCTCCTTATTTTTGGTTACGTTCACGGAGGGTCATGCCGAGTTTAACAGCACTACGATCCTTCTGCATAGCAGATTCTTTTTTCAGACGAGCCAACCGAGTTGCGCTTTTCCCGGTAGTGCCACGAGAAGCACCAGAAACAGCCGACACAGAAGCAGTGTTTGAAGCTGGTTTAGCCTTAGGGCGAATGGACTTCGATGGTGCAGCCGAGGCAGGCTTACTCACCTCTTCTTTAAGGTTAGTCGAGTAGGACTTACCGTTCCATTCAAAAGTTTTGCCAGCACCAAGTTTCTTACGTGCGGCGGCGAAGGCTTCCTTGAAAGATGCCATAGTTACTTGCCTTTCTTCTTACGAGCGACACCAGCTTCACTAAGAGCAATGGCGATAGCTTGTTTCTTGGATTTAACGACAGGAGCTTTCTTCGGACCCTTAGGGTTCACGCCACCGTGGAGAGTGCCTGCCTTATACTCCCCAAGTACCTTAGCAACCTTGGCCGATTGCTTCTTAGTTTCTTTAGCCATGACTTTCTTCCTCGTCAGTTGCTTTGTATTCTGTGTCGTCATAGGCATTAGGATACCTCTGGTGTAACGACAACAGATAGGCCATTGGCACTAAGAGTTTCAACCCAGTGGTCGTAAGGAGCCAGAGTACCGCTGAACGAATAGATCAGCACGGCCACCAAGGGTTCATTCTCCGGGCTAGGGTTCTCCACCATTTCGATGAAGCTAGGGCCAACGTCTGCACGACAGCCCCAGTGGGTTGCGGGTTCACTACCGTCACCAGAGAGAGCGACAGAGAAGTTATTGTCACCCCACCCTTGCTCGACACCGAAGGCATTGCCTGCGTCACGGTTAGCGTCAGGGAGGATTAGGACTGCGCTGGTCATTAGTAAGCTCCCGTCTTAGAGTTGACCCAATTTTCCGTGCGTGTGATTGTGGTATTATCAAGGTTAGACCCGAACCGCACGATCAGGCTGTACATCTGGCCATTGAAGGAGTTTCCGACTCCGCCACGGCGACCGAGGTATAGTGGGTAGGCCAAGAAGTTGCCTGTACCTTGATCTGTCGTTGTCGTTTGGGTATCAACGCCGTTCACACGGATGGTTGCAACGTCACCAGATATGTCCCCGATCCCCGTCACTACGTTAGTGGTGGGAGCCGCAAATCCACTGGCGACTGCTTGTACAAGAATTGTCCCCTTACTAAGCCAACCATATGAGGCACCCGATCCGGGGGCACCCAGGCGGAACGCACCGTTGTTGCTGGGTGTGGCGGCGCTTAACTCGCAAAAAACCCCAATCGCAAGAGCATCACTGAGCTTCCGCAATCCGGCGAAGACCTGCACCTTGTCGATACCGGGCGTGATGGTTGGCGTGACCATGCTGTCGTCCACGCCGTCGAATAAGAGGTATGGCCTGCCATTCCCGTCAATCTGATACGTTGGCCGCTGCGCCAAGGTAGCCTGCGTGGCGTCGTTGCCCCGGCCAGACTTGTCGTTAATTCGTGCCACGCTTTGCCCTGTAGCCGTCACTGGTGTCGTTCCAGCAGTGTCTTGGAACAGCGTCGTGATGTCAGACGGATCGTACCATGCGCCGGGTTCGTTTAAGGAGAAGAGATTAGCGGGAGAGTACGACAACCAAGAAGCCATCATATCAGCCAGAGAGTTAGTATAGCCCTTGCTCCTAAGGAAAGCAAACTGCCTATCGTTGAGGGTACCACTAAAGCCTTGGTCCCCAAGGGACTTGAACTCTTGGTCCACTAGAAGTTCTGGGTAAATTCTCATTCCTTACGTCCTGCTTTTTTGTTTCTCGAAAAGCTTCTGTTCTTCGAGGGAGCCTCAGCCTTAAGATTACCCATACGGTTGTCACCTGTACGGTTGTTCTTGTGGGCTACGTCCTTACCGTCCCCCTTCGACACCTTACCAGCCTTCTCCATCTTCCTACGTGCAGCATTGTTCTCCGCACGTTTCTTCTTGGCTCTGTCGGAGGAGTGGTAGTTCTCGTACTCTGACTTATAATCTCTAGACATTACCACTTCACCTTATCTGCCCAGTACGCTGCACTCATCTTACCCTTAGCGATGTTCTTAGCGTGACGTGCCTTAAAGGACTTCTGACGTGCCGTAGGTTCTTTATCCCCCGACACACCCTGCTGACCAAAGCGGATAGTCTTCACTGTGTCGCCCTCTTTAGCAACGACAACATGAGACTTGGTAGGGTGGCTAGGGGTCTTCTTAGGCTTGTTGAAACCTGAGACACCAGCACGTTCAAGGCGAGGGTCTTTAGCCATCTTACTTCTTCCTTGCAGTCTTTGCGGATTCCTTGAAGGCTTTAGCCGTAGGAGCACCTTTAGTACCCGGCTTACGCATCTTCTCTCCCGAACCCTCAGCGATACGCTTACGCTTAGCGTTAATGTTGGCGTAAAGACCTTTAGCCATTGCTCTTCTTCCTCGTGAGTATGTTAGTAAACCAACGACCAATCTCGTTAGGGCTAGGGAGGAGCCATCCTAAGATCAGGAGTAAGATGACCCACGGCTGTACTTCATTCACTGTTACTTCGTCGACACTTTCTGCAGACACTTTAGCTTCTACGGACTTAATGTCACCACTCTCGGTTCTCTGTTCAACAATCTTTGTCGTCCCGATAGTCTGGCTATTTGTCTTCCCCGCCTGAATGTTGGCTGCTACGTTTGGCCCACCTCCCTTCATAAGAGATAGAGGACTCAGACCACAGCCCGTTAGCAGGCTTGCCGACAAAACAATAGCAGTCAGGTTAGCCTTAAGGTTACTGACCCAAGCCACCACCGACCACCCATGCTACTATTGACGCAATGAAGCCACCACCAATGATCCAAAGAATCTTCGACAGACTGTTGTTTATGCTACAGACATTTCTGTCGATCTGATCTACCTTCTGCTCAAGGAGAGCCAAACGTTTATCCATCTCAGCGATTTCCTTTTGAATGGCTTCTGCGTCCATTTCATCCCCCTAGCGATTAAGAATTAACGGTACCGAGCCTACGGACTGAACCATTCTTACGGACTACGTAAACCTCTCCGTTGACGACAACAGTGTCCCCAGCCTCAAGTTCACCACGTTCTTGTGCCGCAAGGAACTCAGCCTCTGAGGCGTAAGACTTATCAGGGTCACCAGCGATCTCCTGAATAAAAGCCTGTACATCTTTGTCGACAGCGATAGCAGGGCTAAGCTCACTTGCTCCTTGAGTACCCATTGCGCTTTCCGTAGGGATAGCCTCGGGGAGAGTAGCGTCAGCAACTTCCATAGGGGCCGTAGGAGAGGCACCAGAGGACAGAGTAACATCTACGCTAGCTGGTCCTGCCGAAGGGTTGACTGCACGTTGTACGGCTTCTCCTGCGCGACTAGCCACAGCATTAGCATCTGAGGGACGACCCACAGTGGATGGGATGGTTCTGGTGTTGTTAAACTTGTCCAACCAGAGGTTAGCGAACTCACCTGCAGTCATGTCGGCATTACCACCGTTAAGACGTACAGCCTCAGCCCCAACAATATCAACAGCCTTAGCGTTAGGGTTGCTCAAGAGCCTACGAGCACCTTCACCGCCTTGTTGGTGCGCGAGGTACAGTTCAGCCCCAGTAGGTTCACGACCCAAGGCTGCAGTCAGGGTACGCATGTTATCGACAGCAACATCTACTGCGCCATCGGTAGCCTGAACGGGGTCGAACTTGTCCTTTACGCCGTACTGTTTAGCTGTGCTGTCGATGAACTGGAAGAGACCACCAGCCGACGACTTAGGGTTCTTAGCGTTAGGATTACCTTTAGATTCAATGAACGCAGTACGCTCAAGGTAGCCCTGAGGCAAACCGTTCTCAGCCTCAAGCGTAGAGAAGTCCAGACCCAAGGCGTCTCCAATGTTATTCACAAGGGTGTCGTTACCTGCACTGCCTTTAACCTCGTCTTGCCCTGCGCCGCCCGACTGTGCCGTAGGCACCTCAAGAGCCTTCATCGCACGGTCAATCGTAACGATAGCTGCACGACGATCCATAGCCTGACGGATAAACTCTGCGTTCTCCTGCAGAGGCGACATGGTGATAGCACCCATACCACCGAAGCTAGGGACGACACGAGGGCCACTAGCCTCAGCCTCAGGGGTCAGAGCGTAGGCAGTGCCATTCCAAACGATGCCCTTGTCCTGCAGGTAAGCCTCAATGGTGCCAAAGTTAGTGACCTGACGACCACGTTCAATATTCAGACCAGAGCGGACATACTGACGGGCTACCGTAGCACCCTCAGGGTCGATAGCATCCAGAGCGATAATGTTACGAATGAAGCCCGGATTTGCGATAAGCTGCTTGAGGGCCGAGTCCGACAAGAACGACTCAGACGGGTTGTTCATAAGCACAGCACCGATAGTGGCTGCGTTAGTAACGAACTGCTCTTTAGCTTCTGGGCGATTAAGGTCAGCGGGCTTTACGAGACCTGCAAGTTTACCAGAAGCATCCAGACCGTTGAAGATTTCCTCAGGGGTCTTACCTTCGATACGGGTCTTAACGGTATCGGGAATTGTCGACAAGAAGGAGTTAGGGTCTTCCACACCGACGAGAGAGCTTTGGTCGTCAAGAATGTGACCAAAGAAGTCTTGTTGTGTCGTCTCAACGTTAAGGTTGCCCTTACCGATACCCATGATGTAGGTGCTAAAGTCGATACCAGCCAAGTTAGCCACAGTAGCAGGGTCTTTAATCGCAGCCATACCAGCAAGCATCGACTCCAACGACCCATCCCCACCGCTGGTCATAGCCGTAGCAAGGGACGTAGTGAACTCCTCAAGAAGAACGTCAGAAGAAGCAGCTTTCTCAAAAGTCGTAAGAAGATTGTCTACGTTAGCAAGCTTGTCTTGAGTAGCTTTCCATTGATCGTCAGAGATATTGCTAGGACGAGACAGTTGAATCCTAAGCTGGCCCCACTGAGCTTTCAAGTTCTGAACGTCCATAGGGCTAACACGAGCACCTTGCTGAGCACCTGCGGCCAAAGAACCTAGGCTAGTATTCAAGAAAGTGTCGACAGCAGTACCGTACGCAGCCTCAGTCTGGACCGACCACTGGTAACCAGCTTGTGCTTTAGACTTAGCGATCTCATTCTCAGCAGCCTGCAGAGTAGCCTTCTGGCCGATAGCATACTCAATACGCTGCTCTTCGCTCCAATCCTTATTGACAGCAAACGACGCAATGTAGGATGCCTGAACCTGAGGATCGTTAAGAGTGTTTTGAAGCATGGTAGCCTGAACGTCCTGACCGTAGCCAGCCCACTGACGACCAGTAGTTGTGGTGTAAACGTCTTCATAAGCTTTGTCGAAACTGATACCAGCCATAGCGAAGTTAGACGCAAGCTGACGTTCAGCTACTTGAGCCGCAGTATCCCCACGTTCCTGACGAATAGCCTCAACTTTATCCAAACCTGCACGGAAGGCAGTAAGGTTGGAGTCTACCTTAGGGGCTGCAGTGGCTTGCCTACGCTGAGAGTCAGCCAAGCTACCGACAAAGAAGCTACCGAGTTCAGCCAAGGCTCCAAAAGCGGAAGGTGTCTCGGCAGGCTGGTTAAAGCGAACCTCTGTGCCAAGCTGAGGGGCGAAAGCGTCAGCCATTATTCATTACTCCCTTGGAAGATAGATTCTGCAGCACGTAGGCCGTAGAGATTGTCTGTATTGATAAGGTGCTCTTGGATTTTAAGCCAATCTGACTCAAGTTTCGACACAGCAGACTTACGCAGTGAAGCCATTTGCGTCTGGGTGAACCCTGAGAAGGTGATACGAACTTGAAGCTCCTCCATCAGGCGGATAGCTTGGTCGATATCGTTATTGTCACCCTTGAGAAGTTGGAAGATACGTTCTGCATCCCGGTTAACATCCTTGCGGAATGTCGTAAACTTCTTTGTGTCGGTAAACATTTCAGTCTTACGGTTGTAGAACTCAGTTACCCTTTGAGGGGCAAACCCAAGTAGTGCCGTAACACCCTCAGAGACAGTCATCTCGAAGGGAAGGGCTACACCAGTTTTAGAGCGGTAGATGCCGTTGTTGAAGATACCAATAGCCTTAGCCACGTTGTCGATACCTGACGGAGTACGAAGGATTTGGATCACATCTTCCGTAAGAGAGGCCGTTTGCCCTGTGGACAGAGACGACGCAGCACTCATAACCGATTCGTAGAGACCACGGGCAATCTCGCCAGAAGGACCACCGACAACCTCAAGGAACTTACCCTCAGTGAGGTTCTTGTACACGTCAAAGAAAGCACCTGCAGGGGCCAGACGCTGACCAACGCTGATGTCGACACCTAGGGTAGCAAACAGTCCGTCCAGAGCACCATTCTTGAGGGCGATGTACAGGTTGCTATCCGGCGCGATACCAAGCTTCTCAGCAATGTAGTCAGCCGAACTGGTCAAACCAAAGCCAGCCAAACCATAGAACGGAATAAGGATTGCGGCCAGACGAGCACGTTCTGCAGCGGTAAAGTTACGACCGACGAAGACAGCCTCAGAAGCACGGAAGCTGTACGACAACCACTGGGTAGGAACCTTCATAAACCCAGACTGTGCTTTAGAGCGGGCAGAGGAGTTCATGTTGAACGTAAGGTCTTGCTCACGACGAGTAATCCACATACGCGCTCTGTCGTTAAGAAGAGACACACCGGGGTACTTGTTCTTGAACTCAAGGATAGCAGTGTTCATCGCAGTCAGTCGGGTCAGACGTTCACCAAACTGGAAGGGCATAACACCCGCATCAAGTCCTTTGTCGACAAGCTTAGACGCAACGTTCTTAGCTGCCGCAGTCTTACTGTACTGTAGTTTCTCACCCTTCCAGCCAGAGATACCCCAACCGATAGCCGTACCGTCTTCGATAGCATCACCTTCGACAACAGCACGACCAGAGGTACGGATATACTCAAACCACTCTGCAGCTTCTTTCTCGGTAATCTCAGCAGCCTTAGCGAAGCGTTTGACAGCCTCTTGCCCTGCACCCTTCTCATACGCACTAAGAGCACCACGCATCGGGTTCACTAGGGCTGCACCCTTGAAGCCATGCACAGGGGAGATAGCCATGATTGTCGTAGCGTGGAAGCTCTGCAGGAAAGCCTGAGACACGTTGAAGAAACCAAAGGCAGATTGGAAGCCGATCTTGAGGAGAATGTTCGAGGGGTCGCCTGCAAGATCAAGTTTCATACCCGTCTTGTCGAACACATACTCAGCAGCGACCTGACCGTAACCCTCCATCGTGAGAGCGAAGTCGTCTTTCATGTTGAGCTTACGTTCAGTAATCTCTTGAAGCTCTTTCATCCTACGTGCGAACTCGTCGGTACCCGTAACCTCAGCCTTACGGAAGAGTTCTTCATAATTGTTAGGAGACACGTTAGCTGGCAACCAACCACGACCCGACTCTTGAACTCGCTTGACCCAACCAACCATAGCGTTACGCGAGTAAGCACGGTTAGAGTAGGTAAAGGCAGATTGACCGAACTGAGACAGAACGGAGTTCACCGGGTCTTCATTATACGCTCTTCCGCCACCAAAGTCAAGTAGCACCTTGTCGTTACGACGAAGATCGTTCTGAATGTAATCGTCTGCGCGGAGACCGACAAAGACACCTTCGCCATCTACCTCAGCATCAATGATGTCGTCGTTACGGCCCTTGACGTTAATGCTACCTTTGGTAAAGTCCCAGCCTTCTTCCACCATGAACTTACGAAGATCGTCAGCCGTTTGGATACCGGGGTTCCAATCGTTGTTAGCACGGACAATGGCGTCGTCGATAGAGCCTGTCTCAATAGCAACCTTGAGGTTCGTAAGTTGCTCCTTAGCCAGCTTAGCTTGCTTCTCAGAGAAGGCACCCATGAGAGACTTAAGGCGCTTACCACCGAGGACGACAAAATAGTTAAGGAGAGGGTTGACACGGGAGCCACCGGGGTTGTAGCCCATGACATCCGTAGGGTCAATCATTCTGACCTTCTTCGGGGTGATTACGTATTCCTGCCCGTTAGACGTAGGCTTGTCCAGTTTCCAGATTGGGAAGTCTTCATCCCCAAGTTCCGTCAGACGCAGAGACACACCAGACTGTCCGTCGATGATACGAGCGTCAGCAGGGATATCCGACCGTGCCACAGTTTTAGCCGGGGCAAAGTAGTTGTCGAATACCTGAATGGTGTTGCTGAAGCCCTTTTCGATATAGCGTTGGAGCATATTCGTCGATTTAAGCAGGTAGTCGGCCTCTTCAACCGTAGCTACCGCTTGGAAGGCTTCAAACGCTTTAGCACTAGGCTCAGCATTACTAGGGTGCATTTCGATGTATTTGTTACGGAACTCAGCCTCGTTATAGCGGAGACGAAGGGCTGCGTCGGCACCATCCCGAAGCTCACCGTAGACACGCTGGATCGTGTACGTTTCTTTGGGCGACAAAGATTCCATAGCACGGAGGTATGGGTTCAGAACGTACTGCTTCACAGCGGCACGAGCGGATTCACCCATGTTGTTCAAGGTCTCAAGACGCTGAACGTCACGCAGAGCGGTCGACCCCATAAGAGGGTTGTTCATCACCTTACCAATGGTATTACGTACCCAGCCACCCGACAAACCCTGTACTTCATTGATAGCTTCTTGCAGACCAGAAGTATTGATACGTTCCTTGACTTCGATAACGTAACCCTGACGCAGATCATCGGGGTTCACAGGGACAATCTCAGCCTCAGGAGCACGGGTCTTAATGTCTTCTAGGTAACGCTTAACGCTCTCAGGTGCTTCACCATTAGACAGAGGTTTGAACGGAGCACCATCCACGGCACGACCAAAGCGGACAGCAGTGACGTAGTTACCCAAGCCTTCGTCGAAGTACTTCCAATCGAAAGCAGGGCTAGCGATATTCTGTTTCCTACGTTCAGCAATCTTACCTGCAGCCTCAGCGACAGCTTCCTTAGTGGCTACACGACCAAAGGCACCCTTCTGGAACAGATCGTCCATCTCCGTAGCAATCTTGTTCTCAGACATCTTCTGAACGAACCTAGACTGAGGGACACGTACGGGCTGTGGTGCAGCATCCAAGACGGACGGAGCCACATTGTTCAAGGTGACAGGATCAGGGGAACGCTCAAGGATTTTAGCTGCAGCCTCAGCACCAGCCTCAGGGCCTTTAATAGCTGTGACACGACCAACTGGGGTAGAGGACTTCAGTGAGGGTTTGACAATGTTCTTTACACCCTTAACGGCGACACCGAGGGTAAAGCTTGTGGCTACATCGACAGCAGCAAAGAGTTGGTTAGCGCCCTTCATAGGGTCAAAGCCTGCACCAGCGATCTCGCCAGACAGTTCCTCAAAGGCACTCAGGGTATTCTCGCGGAAGATACCTTCCTGACCTACTTCGTCGGCAAAACCTTCAAACCAGACCTTAAACTCAGCCGGGGAGAGCTTAGCTGCGTTGTCGAGAATGATACGTCCATTGCTTTCTGTATCTGCCGTGATGTCTTCGTAAACACCGATAGGCGACACAGCCCTTACGAATCTGTCGACAACATCAAGGCCACGACCGAACATGGACTTCTCTTCACCGATAGCCTGCATACGGTTCTGGGTGATCTCTTGGGCAACCTGCATGTTGGCTGCAATACGAGACTCGACAGCAGAGTACTCATAGTCGTCAAGCGTAAGGCCCTGCTCAGCGACAAACTCTTTATTGCTAAGGATATCCTCACGCTTCACACCGTTAGATGCTACTTCTGCAGAAAGTTGATCGACAGTCTTACCGTTCTGGTAGCCACGAATGAATGTGTCGTAAAGAGAGTTGTTAGACGTTGACAGAACGCGAGTCTTAGCTTCCTCTGTCGGCATATCCTCAAGGGTAGTCACAAGGATATCGTCTGGGCGTTCCTGAGGAGGCTCAGCCGCAACACCGAATTGTTCGTCAAGAGTTTGGATGTTGATATTGTAGCCGAGAGGAAACTTTGCCATTATGCGACACCCGCCAGAAGATCGGCGTTAGAGCCTTTACCCTTACCAAAGGCATCAAACCCACCAGCCAACTGGAAGACACTACCACCAAGGTTTGCGATAGCACTAGCAGTATTTGCCTGATTCTGAGCCATACCAATTTGATTCGACAACCCTGACATCTGCGAGGAGAAGCCCAAGGAGCTACCAAGTTGAGAATTAAGGGAGGCAGTACCACCAGCGACAGCAGAGCCACCTACGGCACCGAGAGCCTGAGCCGACGACATGGTTTGTGCTCTACGGATTTGAGCTTCACGGATAGCCTGACGCTGAGACTGACGAGTAGCTAACTGCTGCTGCTGTTGCTGTAGACGTGAAGCTCTCTTCTGTGCGTTGACGGTAGCGATAGTGCCGCCAACAGATGCCACAGCGCCGATAACTGCTGCAATTGGACCCATTTTATACCTCGTGTCTGTAGACCGTAAGATCGTCGCTATGACTTACGAATTGAAACTTTAGCCCACCAAGAAGTCTTTTGATCTTGATGTTGTCCTTAGGAACCGCTGCCCATAGATAGGTGTGTCCCATAGCCCTCAGGAAATCCGACCAATCCTCAAGTTGGATCAGCATGTCTTGGAATATTTCCTTAGTGAATTTGTCGATATCTCTCAGGTGGACGATAACGTATTCTTCGTTGTACTCTAGACGGATTACGTAACCATCCCTCTGGATAAGAAGGGTTTTAGAACCGATTGTTTCGTCCACCAAGAACCCCATATCCAAGGAGAACAAAGTCTTTGCCTTGCTCACTCTCGAAACGCATACGCATTGAACGACCACGCCCACGAACCTTAAGGCGAGTTGTGATTACCGTGTCAGGGTACCCAAAGTCACTAAGGTCACCGGGATCAACAATAGGCGTCGTCTTGTAACGGTAAGCCTGTTGTGCTGCGCTTGAGGGTGTCGTAGAGAAGTCCCAGTATGCCGACACAAAGATAGAGGATGGGCGGATGGGTTCGTAACCTGAGCCTGTGTTGGTCCAACCTTCTTCGGTGACCCGGCTGTACACGATGATGTAAGGGGCAGTCTTCTGGAGCATAAGGTCTCCCATGAAGTCATACCCAGCCTCAGCGAAGGAGGAGTAGTTTGTCGTACCCCAATCAAGGAAGTTATCACCAGAGAAGGTACCCATCGTAAGCTTACCCGTAGCACCGTCACGGATCAAGAGGACGATAGAGGGGTCACCTGTAGCGAAGTCCGAGAACTGTGTCGACACAACATCGTCTGCACCCTGAACCACGTCGTCACCAGTGGAGAGAACAACGTCAAGAACAAGCTCGTCAGAACCGTAGCCTGAGTACACCGCAAGACCCATGATGTAATCCGTCGAGGATGCCTCGTCAGAAACCTTCCAAGGATAGAACGCACCCAAGGGGATATCAAGGATCAGGAAGTTGTTCAGCTTGTTCGCATTAGTCTCTGTGGTGTTAGGGTAAGCCCAGTAGATTTTCTTGTTCAGTCGGTCGTACGTAGCCTGAACGAGAGAACGAGAGTTAGAGCCAATCTCGTCCCAGAAGGTCTGGATCGTAGGCAAGCTAATGTTTTGCTCCGTAGGGTTACCACTTACTTCGTCGAACTGAAGAGTATGGATACCCGTCTTGGACCACCAGAACGGAACACCTTCTGCCTCAGCAAACGACTCAGCCGTAAGCATCCCGGTATACGACACACGACGCAGAGAGTACTCAGTCGCACGGAAGACGTTATCGACACCGTTGATCGACCACACACCGTTATCCGCGAAGATAAACAGGTTAGCACCGAAGGCGTAGAGGTACTTGATGTTCACAGCGTCTGGGATACGGACGACACCACCATCGGTATCTAGCAGATCGCTGATGTCTTCTGAGGTGGGGTCGTTAACTTGGAAGCATTCACCAAGCTCACTCAAGGTCTCAATCTGACGCGAGAAGAGAATGACACCTGCGTTCTTAGCCGACTCAAGACCAGCGTAGAAGATACGGCCAGCAAAGGACTCGACAGCCTTGAAGCGGGAGCTTTCGATATCTGCGGTAATACCCGCGATACCAGAGGCTGCACTACGGTCCTTGTTGAAGAAGTTAAGGATGTACGTTCCGTTACCGATAAGGCTGGTACCAGAGAAGATGTTCTGCCACTCGGTCTTCGAAAAGTTACCGCTAGAGTCCTTACCTGCGTACCACGGGAGGGTCAGCGGAGGATAAGCACCGTAGGCAGTAAGGGCAGCAGAACCTTTAGTACCCGACCAACCAGCGTTAGCGGTATCATACTTCCGTGCAGTTGATGCAGAACCAGTGGCAATCTCTGTGGTGTAAGTGCTTTTGTCGCCAATCCATTCAAAATCACGAATACGAAAACTGATCTGGGTCGTCGTCAGAGCACCAGTGGAATTGTTACGTTGAATGTAGATCGTGTTGATAGCCGGGGAGGAGACGACAAGAGCACCATTGATGGATGCAAACTGACAGTTAGCGTTAGCAGCGCCAACACCACCTGCGACTTCGTAGGTAGCCAAGTTAACAGTCTGGGTAATTTGATGAGACGAGTAAGGAAGCTCTGCTTTGTTATAGAAGCGTAGCGTAGAGCCAACTTGAAGGACAAGAAATTCAAGACCAGACTGACCCCCTACGTTCTCCCACTTACCCGTATGAAACCGAGTAGAGGTGCTTACGGTAAACGAAGACAGAACACGACTATCTTCCACCTTAGCTGCAAGCCTACGACGACGTGAGCCATCCCGACGCAGATCACAGTTGAGTTCATCGACAGAGGCATTCTCAGGGAACGTAAGTTCACCAGCCTCGGTGATAAGACCTTTTACGAAAGTGTTAACTACCTTCTGAGTCAGACTTTGGGGCATTTTTTAACGCTTTCCGTTCTTCTCGTTCTTTGGCGAAGTTCTCACGACGCGCACCGATAGTCTCTTTCATGTTTCGAACGTAGTGCTCGACAGCTTCCTTAGCCTTGGGGATAGAAGAGTAGCTCCCCCTTAGCTCCATGGGCATTACCCCTTTGTCGGTCACAATCTCGAAGAAGATAAATCCGCTACGGTCTTTCTGGATCGTCAGGGCCGTAAGCATCTTTTCAGGGCAACGACAAATACAGATTTGCTTCTCAGGGTATTCTTCAAACTCTACCAATTCAATTCCTGCCGTAGTGGTTGCGTACGTTAGGGCGTTTAGTCCGATACATGTCATTCTGAACGAAAGACTTCAAACGACGAGCAGCCTGTTCTACCTTAGGGTCCGACCCAGACTTGAAGAGGGAGAAGCAAGTGGACTTAGCTTCAGCCAGAAGGTATGGCAGCATGGTGTCGTCAAGATCAGGGGTGAAGCTATCAGCGATGGTAAACGTAGGGTAAACCGTACCGTAGGCCCGAGTCTTAGAAGCCTGCAGAATGGTCTCTACGGTAGCATCGTAAGCATTCATCACGATGTGGAGATCATCAAACGAGGTGTAGTACGTAGGCATCCGGTCTTTGAAGATAACCAACGAAGTGGACGCTACAGCATCTGGGACGACAAGAGTGCTGTCGGGGTTATTATAAGGCATCCGCTTGAGGAAGTCCAGAGGCTCAACGAAGTGAATCTCTTGGTAGTTAACGCCACCCTGTACGTCGATGTTGTACGACAAGTCCACGATGTCACGGGTATTCGTAGGGTACTGGAAATGGGTGGGGCGTACGGATGACGACAAAGAGGTGAGTTTGAGAAGCTGTTGGTGCTCAGGGATGTTACGTGCAGCAATGATGTTGTAGTACACGTCCTCAATGACTGAGGCTACCTGCTGAGCTTCTACGGTGTCGCTGATGGAGTTTACAGCTTCAGAGTCCATATCCGAAAGGATCGAACTTACCATTTCCAAGAGTGTCTTCTTCATTATGCTGCAATCCCGAAGATACGGAGGTAGCCAGAAGCGAAGTTAAGGGTAGTGGCAGAGTTAGCCTTTACGAAAACTTCAAGATATCCGTTGGTTGCAAGGGTGGTGTCGAAGCTAAAGGAAATCGTATGCCAAGAGCTAGAATCAGAGGTGGTAATGACCCGGCTACCTAGTAGTTCCGTACCATTCTTGTAAAGAACCATCTCTACCTGACGTGCAGTACCCGAGGTTTGCTGAATAGAGAAGGCTGCGTCGATAGAAGCGTTAATGGTCTCAGTGCCATCGTAACGGATACGAGCGTTAGGGGACGACAACCCTGTAAAGCCGTTATTGACTGAGGTGCTAAACGTAGGGTTCAGAACTGTGTCGGAGGTCGTAACGGAGTGAGCGTACGGGCTGCTAGTGGAGAACGTAAGGTACCCACCGAAGATACGACTATTCTCCACCCAATCTCCACTACCAGCACCATCAGCTACGTAGATTTGACCTGCCAGAGCAGTAGAGACACCCTTGGGTTCGTGAAGGTAAGGGTCAGTCAGAGTGTTGTGGTTTACGTTAGCCATACGGAGAGTCCTTAAGCTGTATCATCTTACAGACGAGTCAGTCTGACGTTAGAAGCTATAGAGATATAGAGTATATATCCATTGGGAAGCACTTAAGCTTATTATACACTGTTTTGAGAATCTGTCAAGTACAATCGTAACAGACCATCAAAGTAGTGTGGGGTGTCACACTTAAGCAACACCCCTAGAGCCGATTACTCGACCTTGATGTACTCGACGATCAGGGTAGCCGAGCCAGCGGTGAACGCAGCCGTACCGTACAGAGCGCCAATGTAGACCGGGGCCGAACCCACGGTAACGACACCAGAGACCTGAGCACCGTCACACTGCACCACGTCACCGTCTGCGTCGATAGCAGTCAGAGCGATAGCAGCATCAATGCCGTCAGCATCCACAGCGGTACCAGCAGCGTTGTAAGTACCAATGGTCAACGTAGCCGAGCCACCCGAGGTAGCAGCGTCAGTGATAACCAGATCGGCATTCACGATGATAGCACCAGCCGGGATCATAGCTTCCAGCGGGTCGATGTTCGAGGAACCAAACGACGAACCAAGAGCAGCCAGCGACAGCTTCTTGGTGATGACCTGACGAGCACCACGAGCGGTGACGCCTTCGTCGTTAACAGCACCCTGAGCACCATCGGTCAGGACAAAGAGACCGTCAGCGTTAGTGTAAGACATGTTATATCCCTCCTAATTACACGTTGGTTTTCGTGATAACACGAACCATGTTCTCGGGACGGTACAGCTTAACACCGTAGCGAGCAGTCGTAACATACTCGTGACGCTGGAAGTCTTTGTTGTACTCGTAGTCCACTTCCGGCATCTGACGCCATGCACCGACAAAAGCCTGAGCAGCGGGAGCAGCCGAGAAGAACAGGTTAACCTTGCCGTTGTTGGTCGAGAAGTCAACGTTACCGGGCGAAGCAGCTTTGTTGGTCAGAGCCGAATCGGTTGCGGTAGCAAGGTAGTTCGAGGTATACACGTCGAAGCCGTACACGTTCTTCACGAAGCGCATACCAGTAGCGATGCCATCAGCGACAACGCCTTCCCAACGCGGGTTATCCGAGACCGACACAAGGTTGGTCAGGGTGTTGATCGTGTATTCAACCGAAGGGTCAACGACAGCGATCAGGTTGGTGTCGGGAACGTTAGCCTTCTTGAGAGCGTAACGAGCACGAGCAAAGTCAGCAACTGCGATCACAGCAGCCGAACCCGAACCAGCCCAACGGTGGCCAACGCCATCAATTGCAGCTTCCGAGTTAGCCGACACACCAGCTTCAGGTGCAGCAAACGTGGTGGCTTCGAAGTGAGCCATGATGGCCCGCTCTTGTTCCGGCACGAAACGCGACATCAGTTCAGCCGAGTAGAACGAATCTTGCTCTGCTTTTTTGGTGATGTAGGTAGCCGACGACAGGTACTTGTCAACGGTGAAGGTGAACTCACCAGTGTCCATCGGACGGTAAACAACGGCAGTATCTTCTGCGTAGTTGTCGACCTGAGCTTGGCCAATCGACGGGATCGTGAACTGGTCACCGTCAGGGAAACCTTCAAGCATACGCACGTAGCGTTGTGCCATCATTTCGTCGCGCAGAATTTCCTTAAGCTCCGAAGACCATACTTCCGAGCGAGTAAGGAGACTCATGTTGGCAGTAGTCATAGCCATTTTAGTCTTCTCCTAGTTTATGGTTTCCACTTATTCCCAAGACGAGCAGCATCATCCATCATCTGTCGTTGAACCTTGGGAGTATAGTAGAGGGATTTACTTTCCCGACGGAGTTTTTGGTAGTAATCGAAATTACGCTCCGCCGAAGCTTGCATGTTGACCCCTTCCGTGCGAACCGTCCCCGACACAATAGGTTGGAAGGATTTCTTCGGTTCACCAATCAGGTTAAAGAAGGCGTTAGGGGACTCAGACGCTAGTTCCTGTAGACGCTGCACAGTCAAGCCAAGTTCTTGGGCTTTCTTCTGGACAACGGCAGGGGCCTCAGTGCCGTAGGTCTTCTCAAGTTCCTGATCGACAAGAGCGAGGTTCTGTTTAACAGTGTTGTCCCGATCTCGTGCAGTCAGAGTTTTCTCAACAAGGCTCTTTAGGATATCCTCACTCACTTGCGGCGGGGTATTGCCATCAGTATTAGTGCCACCGTTATTATTGTTGTTAGCCGCTGCAGGTTTCACGTTGGTGGGCGACATGGCCTTGGTCTGCAGTTCTTCGAGTAGAGTCTTGGCATAGTCCTGTTTCTGGAGGTCTTCACGCATCTGCGTAAGCTGATCCTCTAGATTTTTAATGTAGCCATCAGCTTCGAGTTTGCCTTTGGCTAGCACTTCAGGGTCTTTCCAGTTCTCTCCCTTAGTGGCGACGAGCTTTGCCAGATATGACTCCTGTTGTTCAGTTGTCGTCTGTGATGCTTGGCTCTCTTGACTCTGCCCAGATGGTTGCTGAGCTTGGTCGAACACGTTTGTCAAATTGTTAGTCCTTGTGGTTAAGGTCGATTAAGTTGAGTAGATCGTCGAGAACAGCGTTATACTCATTAACGGCGATCTGTTTGTATTCCCAACCGGGGGAATAATCCCGAACAGCTTCCTTACGGACATAGTGCTGCTCTAGAATTTCACGTAGGTCGTCGAAGGCATTACGGTACGACAACACTTCTTGTTTGCGTTGGTTCCGATCAGAGTCCTTGACGCCTCTAAGCCATACAGCTTGCATTAAACACCCATCTGTTGAGCAGCCATCAGTTGTTCTTGGTTAACCATCTCGGCTTCCTGAACGGTCTGTTGGGTCTCAAGTTGTTCGATAACGCTGATGTTCTCACCGTACAGACGAGGCTCACCAAGCTCTTCAGCCATGATCTTAGCCATCTCCTTACCCGACAAGTGAGGGGCAATGGTGGGGTCGGCAAGCTTAAGCTGGTAAAGCTGCGTAAGGTTCTGTACCCGACGAGCACGTTCAGCGAAGTGACGAGCACCGACAGGAACAATCTTACCCTTGGCAGTGATATCGTCTTTGGTGATGCTACGGAACAAGATAGCCCCAGTGGCGTCGTCAAGAACCCGGATGGTGTCCGACATGTTCATGTTACGACGAGCAACTTCCAGCATAGCGTTCATAATAGGTTCAAGGAACGTACGCTCAAAGTGGGCAGTCTTATGTTCAAAGATACGCGAGGCTGAGTTCTGCAGGCTCTGGACCTCAAAGGCAGTCTTCTCACCGGGCGTACGGATACCCATAGCCTGACGAGGAGCACCAGCCATCTCCTCCATCTTGTTCTCAAGGAGTTGAATCTGGAGGTCAGCTTGAAGGGCAGTGCCATCCGGCTGCAGGTAGCCTACGTCGCCTTCTTCACCGAGGTAAATACGAGCACCCGGTTGGAAGTCAAAGTCCTCTACGTCCCCACGAATCTTCATCACAGGGTAGGCAATCTGGTCGAATACGTCAGCCTTAAGGTTCTCAAGGTGGTCGATACGATACTGCATACCGACGAGGTTATCCAACGGACCCATAGCGTACAGGTTATCAGGGCGAGGACGCCAACCCGACATGAAGATAGGCGCATGGCCCAGCCACGAGGGGTTCTCTTCATTGTCCAGAACGTAAGCACGGTCGACAACAGTGATGATACGATCCGAGTGCAGCTTGTTCTGATTGTAGTCGAAGATATCCCCGTAGAACGAGAGAACCTCAACGTAGTCCGACTCGTAGTACTGTTGGATCGACGTAAAGCCATCAGCGATGAAACCGTCAGCTTTGTTATACGCAGAGTCAGCCGAACGGATAGAGGCCCGAGCGTACATCATCTTGTCGATAATGGCTTGCCAATGAGCCTTAGACGGGTCTTTGTCGATCATCCGTTTGATCTCACCGAGGGTAAGAATGCTCTTGATGATCTTGGGTGTCTTGTAGAAGTCAGAGGCCGTAGGGTTAAATACGATGTCGTAAGGAGAAATACGGACCAGACGAGGGCCAATATAATTCGTCGTTACTTCACCAGATTTCTTGACGTTGTAGTCTTGGTTCCACTCGACAGTAGCAAAGCAGTTACCGTACTGAATCCAATCGTACAGAAGGCTAGAAGCGGTGTTCACAAAGTCGGACTGACGGACCTTATTGTCCATGTACGCTTGAATGACATCACGCTTAGCTTTAGTGCCATCTGCAGCCGAGGTGCCTTCCCAACGCATCCACTTCTGCTGAGGGAACAGAGTAGCAAAGTAGTTCGCATGGAGGTTGTCCATGATCTGCGTCAGCTTAGGGGTCGTCGTAGAGTTCGACCACGGAAGGGCAGCATTCTTCGTCGTACGGGTGTCCGTAGCGTAGAGGTAGTTACGGAGTTCTTTCTTTTCGACAAGCCACTTGTCACGCAGAGAGTTCCACTCGACCCAACGATTAGCAATCTCTACAGCGAGAGTATCGGGGTTAAGCAGGTGCTCAAGTTCGATGGTAGTTCCGGCCATTATGCACTGCCTCTAAATCGTGAGTTAGCCCAGACGATATTGCTACTCTTGCTGCGCTGAACGTTCTTCATAGGTTTCACAGCCATGTCGACAGCAGAAGCTAGGGCGTCCTTAACGTCGTCGTGGGCTGGGTTACGGCTAGACAGTTCTTCCTCAAGGATTTGAGTGTTACCGCCTCTGTAGTGCCAGATCGAAAGGTTGTCGTAACGAGGCTCAAGGACGGCTGCGATACGCTCTTCCTTACTGCCTTTATTCGGTCGGTACTCTTCGATGGAGATCGACAAACCATGTTGCTTGATGAGTTCTTTAAGCTGCTTCACAATAGCTACCTGAGCCACCGTGACTTCTGCCCTCATCTTCCTGAACGACCACTTGTTACTAAGCTGTAGAATATGGTCGAAGTAGTCACTGATGCGATCCGTACGGAAACGATCAATCTCTAGGACGTAGACGTTATTCTCACCATCGACACCGACGACAACCATAGCAGTGTAGTCAGCTTTCTTACTAAGGCTAAACGCAAAGTCCACTGCACAGTAAACGTTCAGGCGGTGCGTCTTGTAGAACCAGTAACCGTTATCAAGGTGAAGATGCTTACGGTCGTAGTACTGGAACTTGTCGGAGCCTACGGGTACGTTATCTGGGTCCGTAGGATCGTTGTAGTACTGCGCCCTGAACTGTCCTTTGTCGAGGTACTGCCCACGCTTCTTAGCTAGAATCTGTTGGTCGAAACCAAACCACTTACCGTCTTTACGTTGCTGACGAGGCCACAGGAACTCACCCGTACCATCGCCCCTATCTTCTACTGCACGTTCAAAGATTTCGTAGATGTTCTCTTCGCCAACCTTACCACCATCTTTGTCGTACTGATCCTCAATCATCTGCATCAAGTCGTTATACAGATCAATCGGATGGTAGCGAGTGCCTACGACCCACTCACGAGCCTCAGCACCTTCGATGGACGACAACAGAGAATACTGGCTTCTTACTTTGTCACGGCCTTCGTTAGTGTACGCATTCTCGTAAACAACAACGTCATCAAGTACTGCAATGTCGCAGTGCATACCAGTAAGGGAAGTAGTGAGGCCACCAGTGAAGATGCTAGGGTCACGTACGTTTTCTTTCTTACGCTGAGGATGGTCTAACGCAATCTCCGAGGTGGTCCAACGAGTACGCTTACCTTCTTCAGGATGGACGTGCTCAGGCCAGTAACGACGATATACCTCAGAGGTAAAGATACCTTTCATAAAGCCTAGCTGCTTCTCCGCGAGGTTAGCCGTAGCAGAGATGTAGAGCACACGCAGCGTAGGATTCTTCGTAAGCTCCCACACAACCCGGTAAGCTACCATACGAGACTTCTGATGGTCACGAGGGAACAGAACGAGTTGGTGAGTCTTGCTGTCTTGACGTGTCCACCAGCCGAGCAACTCAGAGTGACATTGACCAAGGACTTGCTCAGGAGCGACAAGCTTGATGAAGGTCTCTAAGTCAGCCTCGGCAGCTAGACGGATTGTGTCGTTGACTGATAAAGAACTCATGTGACAATAATACCACAGTTGATTTGGTTTGTCAAGGGGTACGTTTTGCCTTACAGCACTACGCTTTTAGCCAACCGTAAATCTTCTCGGTCTCTTTCTTTCGGTGATCTAGGCCAATGTATCCACCGTTCACCCGCTTCGTGATTTGCTTGATGATGTCTTCACTTACGCCTTTATCTGCGATAGCAAACAAACCATTCTTCTCAAAGAACCACATGGCAGTCTCCATCGCATAGTCAGTCTCGACCAGCGAAGGGTTCTCCATAACATCAGGCACACGCATGTCAGAGGCAAAGGAGCGGTAGTTGTCCTTGCCCGTCAATTGCAAGAAACCTCGTCCGATCCAGATATGGCCCTCGCCTTCTCCGTTGCCCATGCGCCCAGAGTAAACCTTGTCAGCCAGAGCCTTGGGGTTACGAGCGTAGGGTGCAGCCTCAGCCACACTCTTGAACCGAGAGGGCCAAACCTTGCACATGGTCTCAGCGGAATAATTGAGGTTCTCACGGGTGAGCATGAAGCCCCCACTCTCATGGCTTGCTTGCCCGAGCAGGTGAGCACCACGTTCAGGAGAAAGCTTAAAGTGCTTAGCGATAGCTCGTGCCGTGTTAGGCCCAAAGGAGCCATCAGCGACGACACCACACTTCTCTTGCAGCTTCTTCATAGCGTCAGACATTACGTTTACAGGCTCTCTATTTGTCGTTACATTCTTGTGCAGGCGGCTCATCGTCTCCACCCTTATTGCGATTGTTCCCAGCGGCTAGAACGCCACCTAGCGCACCCACTAGGAACGACGTAATAGGGGTCAGAATTGAGAACAGTGCTCTGTCGTTTTCACTCGACTCACCCAAAGGCTGGGTTACGAACACCAAAGAGTAGAGGATGATAAAGATACTGATGCCAAGGATCAAGGTCAACGATACCCCTACGAAGTAACGTAGCTTAGCCTCTAGATATTCAGGGTCAGTCTTTCTCATTCTGATGTTCCTGTTAGGTCAGTGGCGCACATTCGGGTACGAAGGCAAATAGGAGGTTGGCATTCAGGAGAGTCGAAATGGGAGGGCGACTGACATTCATAACGATAGAAGCCATCACCGCTGAAGTAAAAAAGTACACCAATGGCAATGACAGACGCAGGCCATATCCAATGTTCTAGTACCATCTTACCACCTCTCCAGATAACGACCCCAGAAGTACAGACCAAAGCCAGCGATAACGCTTGTTGCTAAGATAATACCTGTCCAGAGTGCAGCCTCTAGGATACCTTCGATTAACTCTTTGCGACGGTAGACCTGTTCGCGCTGCTGCTCTCGAACCCGGCGCTCAATATTCTGGAAGTCTAGCCACGCATCATGCCCGTAAGTGTATGATATTAATTGCTTTAATTCCTTACGCTGTTGTTCGCACTGCTTCTGGGCTGCAAAGACATCAATGGCGCTCTTCTGAGTGTCCTTACCAAACAACGTCTTGAAGACACCCGGTGGTTCATTGGCTTTGTCGGCAGCGTAAGCAATATCAGAGACAGCTTTACCCCACTCGGAGAGTTGAGATGCCATGTCTTGTATTTCACGACCAGCAGCAATGCCCTGCTTAAGCATTGAGAAGGCTTTGCTTCCAACGCTGATTGCCATGCCAATGCTAACTGGGTCAAACATCTACAAGCTCCACAGCGTTAGACTTTCATACAACTCGTAGTCACGTTGAGCTATTTTTTCGAAAGAGGTTAAGGCTTCTTTAGAAAGGTCAAGTTGTGCATCGCGTGATACATTGTGCCTCTCAAGTTCAACTTTAGTACCACACGCAGAAGAGAGGTGGTCTACAGCTTCGTGTAGGTTTTCATAGCGATAAAGATGCTCTACACTCTTACCATTACGAGAGACGTATGAGGTTTGATCTCGCAGAGGTTCTGGCCACATGTGCTGTCCCCTGACGTATGCCAAAACAAACTGCTCAAAGGTCTTTGAGTGAAGGCCCCAGATTGAGTCAGTTCTTGCAAAGTATGGCGAGAAGCGTAGATACTTGTAGTAGCTTTCCATCCAGCGAAGTGGGTGCCGAATGACAGCTACACACGGATTAGGGGAGCAACCTTTTACGATGTCCACCGAGTCGTGTTGGTGAGGCTTGTAGTTCGTCGCATACGGAGAGAAGGCTTGCTCAATAGAGATCGTAGCAGTTTTTGGGACAGCGACAAAAGATAGGTTTGGTAGGTAGAGCGTCACTGCATGAATGCCGGAAGGGTGGGCCAAGTCACTTCAAGCGGAAATCCTGATTGGTCCGTGATGTCCAGCAACGCACGACGATAGGTAGCAACCTCTGTTTGTTGCTCAGCAGTTAGGTCAGCCCACCGCAGAGAGTTCATAACAAGCGGGTCAACAAGCGTCGTGAGCAGACGGTTCCTTTGAGTGCGAATGTCTAGTGCTGCGGTCGCGGGATCAACAGGGGCGGGTGGTGGCGCAGTGAAGACACCATTAGAAAAGGCCCAGCCAATGTCCACAAGAGCATCGTCGGAGATTGGATATACCTCTGGAAACGACGACAACTCTTCGGCGGTATCAGCCAAAACCTTATTCTGTACAGTGCCGCCCGAGATGATTGCGTATATGGTCATTCCTTTACCCCTCAATATATGAAGATGACAGCGCCACCGACACCACCAGAAGCAGTGTTAGTAGCCACTTCCCCAGAGCCACCTGCACCGAACAGGTTTGTTCCGCCAGCGGTGTAGGCAATAGCGGCTGTTGAGGACGCTCCCCCCGGTCTTGGGGTCACCTGTCTGTAGATCGCAAGAGCATTGTCCACGAGTGAGCCTCCAAGCGGCATGAAGGAAAGAACCCCAGACCCGAATTCAACTGCGGCGTTTACCAAATTCCCGCCAGAGCCTGTTCCACTTGCACCACCAACGGCCCCACCTGTGGCTGTGAGCGAAAAAGTGCTGACCGTTGTTGTTCCCCCAGCAGCGCCAGCCGTGGTGTTGCCCCCTGCACCTCCGGCTCCGACTGCGTAGGTAATAGTGCTGCCGGGGGTGACTGTGTGCTTTGAGGCTACAAACCCACCCCTGCCTCCGTTTGCGCCGGGAACTGTGCCACCGCCACGGCTTGTGGTGTTTTGGTTGCCACCAGCACCACCGCCAGCGGCAAGGACATAGAGTTCTGTTACACCAGCGGGAACAGTGAAACTCGTCCCTGACGTTTGGATGCTGATGTTTTGCAACCCAGACAAAGCAGCAATGGCCTGAGCCGTGCGAAGGGGTGTCATAACGTGCGCGTTGTCGGTACCAGCTTCCGCCTCAGCCTGTGACGCAATGTCAATAGAAACAGTAGGTGCTCCTGCAGCCCCAGTGCCGTTAGTAACAACAATGCCAGTACTGGCGGTCAGAGTGCGCTTTGCGAACGTGTTCGTCCCGGTCTGAACCACTAAGCCTGCGGTCGCGTCAAGCCCAGCCAGAGCAGTGAGAGTGGCGTCTTCATCCTGCTTTGCATCAAGCTGGGTCGACAAATCTGTAACATCGGATATAGCAAGCCCGTCTTTAACAAAAGTTTTGACTTGAGCGCCAGTAACCTTTTTTGACGCACCACTCTCGTTTACCTCAAACTCTTGTGTGCCTAGCGCAGCAGCAGCGGCGGTAAGCTGAGAGATTTTAATGTTAGCCATCAGTTAATCCTTTTCCATCCGCCATTCATGTGCCGATAGGTTTTTTCTGGTACGACCCACTGTTCGTCTACTTTAACGTAGGGTATTGCTACTTTCCAAGAGCTAGAGACTTTACAGTAGACGATAGAATCAAAGGCAATATACGTAGGGGAGGCGACAACAGACCCTATCCCTGTGTTCTCCGTAACGTTGCTTGCAATTCGTGTATCACCATCCTCGGTGATCCTTACGTCGTCGGCTTCGGTTTCACGTACAGGGTCTTCTTCAAACGGGCCAAAGAAACCCCCTGCGATGTAACGGGGTGCTGCGGAGAAGATACCTTCAGCTTGGATGTCTGAAGCACCTACGAACTTAAACCCTGCCACAGAGGCTATAGAACCCGCACCAGAGAGGCTAGTCGCACCGGGTTGAATCCTTACTCCTAAAGAGGAGAGTGTGCCTGTAGCCGTTCCTGCGTGAGCGCCTGCAGCAACTAGGTCACCATCTACGCTTGTCGTCCCTACGCCAGTAAAGTCTGCCCTACCGAAGAGCACCGCCTCACCGACAAGAAGAACACTCCCTTGTGAAGTAAGGTTGACGTTACCAGTAGCCCGAGTAGAACCGACAACAGAGAGGCTACCCTGTGCTGTCAGGTCTGCGAAACCATCCAGAAACTCTTCGGTAATCCGGCTATCACCGTCCTCGGTAATACGGAAGTCACCAGTTTCTGTTACACGATAACCCCCTGCCATTGAGTCCTCCTACCTAAAAGGACTAATTAGGCGATGGTAAGGTCGATGTTACCGATTGCAAATTCCAGAGTGTCGCCGTCAGCAATAGTCTTCGAAGTCGTCATCGAACCGTGCCACAGCAGGTTACCAGTGGTCAGCGCATCATGGATACCGATATGGGTAATCGTACCCCAGCTACCGCCAGCAGCCGTAAAGGTCACAGCGCCTGAGTTAGAAGTTGTACCACCGGGGGTCGACGCTGCAGCAAATGCTACAGTCTGACGTGCATAGCCATTGCCCGATACTTCAGTGCCACCACCTGAGTCAGACGGAGCCGCAGTGTAGAGAGCAACGTACCAAGCAGTAGGGCGTGTAGCCGAACCTGCGGTCATCATCCAATCAAGGAGTAGTTTTTCAGCGTAGTTGGAAAGAGCCGCCATGTTAAGATACCCTCTGGGCTATTGTTAGGTGGAAACTTTGGGTGTCAGCTACTGACTTTGAACCAGATATCACCTGACTTACCACCTGAGGGGGCCGAGGTGCTGATGGTGATTCTGTTGATAAGGGAAAATACGTCGACACCGTTAATTGTAAGGCCACCAGCATTCAGGATGTCGTAGCCGTTCATGTCGAAGTCAGCGTTCATAGCGTTAGGCAGGCTACCGTCCAACGACACAGTATTGTCAAAGGCATCACGCAGAGCTTGGAAGTTCTGGTTGATCTCCGTAGTGGAGTTAAAGCCTGACGTAACGTTGTTGATGGTTGGTTTCTTAGCCATGACGTTATTGAACCTTAATCCCTAGACGCTCCGCATCCTCAGAGAGTAGCGACAGAGCTTGCTGATTCATCTCTTCTTCTTCCTTAGCCTTCAGTTTCTCTTTAGCCTTGGAAGCACTCTTGTCGTCAAGCCACCCCCGCTCCAAGAGAAGCTTAGCAGCACCAAACGAAGAACGGCCACCCGTACGCATCTCATCTGCGATAGAACGAATAGCCTCAGACTTAATCTTAACCTCGACTTCCTTACGCCACGCCTCTACGTCTTTCTTGATGTAGTTGCTATTGGACAGTTGAAGCCAAGT
>Ga0078894_10000456_pt1 | contig 28453 bp, 23 predicted proteins | sample LauGreSu1BDMLBSD_2_FD_67506 | JGI IMG/M metagenome (GOLD analysis project Ga0078894, IMG submission 67506) | Freshwater lake microbial communities from Lake Michigan, USA - Su13.BD.MLB.SD (version 4) (version 4) | ecosystem: Environmental > Aquatic > Freshwater > Lake | place: Lake Michigan... | reverse complement strand
GCGGAAGTGTCCGGAGTCGGAATGGAAGGGTTTGTGAAAGGCGGTTCGTTGTCGCAGTTCGAGTGCGGGCGGTCAACAGCCTGAATCTGTGAAACGTGGGGTGGGCTGGCAGGTGAACGTGTGTGTTGTGCGGGGATCGGCGAAATTCGCATGCTGTGGGTGGCAGTCGGCGAAAAGCGGTTTTTCCGGGGGAGCGAATGCAGGCAAAAACTGCCGAGAGTGGTGGCGTGCTGTTTGGAGGCATCAATCGGATTAAACCGTCCTCTGGCGAGCTGATCGTCATGGAAAACCAGCAATTTTTGCAGAAGAACTGGATTTCTGCGGTGAGAAACTTCATAGTACGGGGTTTGTCAGCCTGGGAAATGGTTGATTTTCCGGGGTGCTGCGGGTTGTTGGCATCCTTCTGGTCAGTGGTGTTTTGGGCAGTGGTGTTTTGGGCAGTGGTGTTTTGGGCAGTCCGGCTTTTGTGAGCCGGTGGACAGCAGTTGCGTTGGATGTTGCAACTGTCTTTTGGGTGTGCTTCCAGATGTTTCAGGGATTCGAATCATCTTCAGGAGCGGTGCAGATGCTGCATGTCGACCGCACATTTGACGTGCTGATAACCGACGACAACGCGTCGTTTCGTCGTGTTTTGCGCGAGGTGCTTGAGGACCGCCCGTTTCTGCGGCTGCACGAGGCAGAGTCCGGCGAGCAGGCGCTGGAGGTTGTGACCATCCAGCGGATAGACATTGTGCTGCTGGACATGCATATGCATGTTTTAACGGGTCTTGAGACGCTGAAGGTATTGAAGCGTCTGGACCGTTTGCGACCCTGTATTCTGATTACGTCGGACACCAGTGACGAGTTGCACCGTGACGCGCGTGAGGCGGAGGCCTTTTCGGTGTTGCGCAAGCCCGTTCCGCCTCGGCAGTTGCTGCAGACGGTATCGACAGCGCTGGCGTCGGCATATTCCGCGTAGTGTCGTGCCTGCGGGATGGAAAGCTGATTCGCCCAGTGGTACGTCCGGGGGCACGGTGTGTGGTGTCTGTGAGGCGTGAGCTGTGAGCTGTGCGCCGTGAGCTGTGGCGGTGGTTGCGGGCGGGTGGCTGCAGACATTCAGGAAAAGTGTCTGGCGTGCGAGCTGTGTGGGGTGTGGTTCGATGTGGATGAGAGACTACACTGGTGTCCGCTGTGTCGACGTGGTCTGTCGAGGTGTCTGGAAAGAGGTTGCGTATGTGGACGGTGCGGTGGTGTTGTGTGGTTCCTGCGCTGGTGTTGCTGGTGGGTTGTGAGCAGCAGTCGGCTGCGGTTCCGGATGTTCAGGCGGCAGCGACGGGCACGGTGGATTCGCCTGAGTTTGTGAAGCCACCGCTGACGGACGTTGAGATTGCTGAGGGGTGGATCAGTCTGTTTGATCAGCGTTCTCTGTTTGGCTGGCAGGTTCCGGCAACCAGTAACTGGCGGGTGGAGGGGGGGGAGATTGTTGTGGATGCGGGCGAGAAGAGTCTGCTGCTGACGCCGTTCCAACTGGATGATTTTGAGCTGCGGTGTGACTTTCATCTGTCGCCGGGTGGCAACAGCGGGATTTTTCTGCGGACGGCTGATCAGGCGGCTGATCCGGCACGGGACACGTATGAGCTGAATATCTGCGACAGTCATCCGACTCACGGGACGGGCAGTCTGGTGGGTCGAGTGGTGGCTGAGGATGTGCCGGCGGTTGAGGGTGCGTGGCACAGTTTTCGGGTGTTGTGTGAGGGTTTGCGGATTCAGGTCTGGCTGGATGGCCGGCAGATACTGGATTTCACGGACAAGCCCGAGACGGCTCGACGTACGGGCCGTCTGGGTCTGCAGATGAATCAGGGGCGAGCGGCTTATCGTAATGTGTGTGTGCGGCCGCTGCGTTTTCGCAGTCTGTTGAGTGGCAGTGATCTGTCGGGCTGGCGAGTGGTTCCGGGCAGCAAGGCGCAGTTTGCCGTCAAGGACGGTGTTGTGCATGTTTCCGGGGGTGCTGGGTTTCTGGAGAGCGAAGGCCAGTACGACAATTTTGTGCTGAAGGTGTCAGCTCGTCTGAACAAGCCGGGTTTGAACAGCGGAGTGTTTTTCCGGGCGATGTCCGGAACGGAAAAAGCGCCGTCCAACGGCTATGAGCTGCAGTTGCATAATGGGATTGAGGGTGGGGATCGCAGTCGTCCGGCTGATTCGGGGACGGGTGCCATATTTCGCCGTGCTGCGGCGCGTTATGTGGTGGCGGACGACGGCGATTTTCTGACGGCGGTGCTGATTGCCGACGGAGATCGTTTCTGTTCGTGGGTCAATGGTTATCAGGTTGTGGACTGGCGTGACGAGCGGTCTGAGAACGAGAATCCGCGGCAGGGGCGACGTCTGCAGCGTGGTCATTTCAGTCTGCAGGGGCACGATCCGGGGACGGATGTGGATTTCCGGGCGGTGGAGGTCCATGAGTTCGGGGACTGAACGGTGGTGGCTGCAGTCGGCCAGTATTCGGAATCAGTGTTTGCGGTGGGGCAGGGAACTGTATCGGGACATGCGGGGCGATAATCTGCGGCAGCATTTCTTTGTACTGTTCTGATGGAAAGTCGTCACGATGTCGAATCAGGTTGAAGCCAGCATTTATGACTATCCTGTGTATTATGATCTGTTGTTCGGTTCGGACGTTGCGGCCGAGTATCGTTTTCTGAAGGCCTGTTTTCAGAAGCATGCGGGTTGTGAGGTGCGTTCGATCTTTGAGCCGGCGTGCGGGACCGGGCGACTGCTGATCAAGCTGGGTCGCGAGGGTTATGCGGTTTCGGGGAACGACCTGAATCCGAAGGCGGTGGAGTTCTGCAACAAGCGACTGGCGAAGTACGGCCTGCCGGAGACGGTGGTGGTGGGTGACATGTCGAAGTTTCGGGTGAAGGCGAAGTTCGACGCGGCATTCAACATGATCAATACGTTTCGTCATCTGGCGACGGACGAGCAGGCTTTGGGGCATCTGCAGTGCATGGCGCGGGGGCTGAACAAGGGTGGGCTGTATGTGCTGGGAATTCATCTTGAGCCGACGCTGTGTCAGCCGATGCAGGAGGAGGCGTGGTCAGCGCGGCGTGGGAATCTGGTGGTGAATTCGTATATGTGGTCGAAGGGCATTGACCGGAAAACGCGATTGGAGCATTTGGGTCTGCACGTTGACGTGTTTACTCCGACGAAGCGTCTGCGGATTGTGGATCACATGGAGTATCGGACGTACAAGCATGCTGAGTTTCTGGATTTGTTGAAGCGTGTGCGGGGGTTGGAGATCGCGGAGACGTACGACTTTGGGTATAATATTAAAAAGCCCTGCAGTGTGAACGGGCGATCAGAGGATGTTGTGTTTGTTTTGCGTCGCAAGTGAGTGAAGTGGTAAGCCGGGATTGAGGCAAATCCGGTGTTTCGCTAGACATAGGCGGTGGTGGTCTGGTTTGGGGCTGCCTGGTATCAGCGGTTTTTGGCTCGAGGGTTTGTCTTATGTCGTTGATTTCCCGCGGCATTGTGGTGATTTCGTCTGCTGTGCTGGTGTTGTGCAGTGCAGTGGCGGTGCATGGACAGGAAGTGCAGCGGATTTCGGCGCATTCGGCATTGCTTGAGGTGGTGCGGCGGGTGCCGATTTCGACGGAGGTGGCGGGTCGCATCATCAGTGTGACGCCTTCGGACGAGGGCGTGCTGGTGAAGGCTGGTGATGAGATGATCCGTCTGGATGATGCGGTGATCCAGGCGGAGGTGAAGCGGGCGAAGGTGGAGCTGGATCTGCAGACGGAGATTGAGTTTGCGAAGGTGTCACTGGAGGTAGCGAAGGCGGAGGAGCAGCAGAAGCGGGAGGCGAATCAGCGGCGTCCTGGGGCGTTCAATCCCAGTGAGATTCGGCAGGTTGAGCTGGAGGTGAAGAAGGGTGATGCTTCGCTGCGGAAGGCGGTGGACGACAAGTTGATTCAGGAAGCGGATCTGCAGATCAAGCAGGCGCAGTTGGCGCAGTACACTGTGAAGGCTCCGTTTGACGGCCTGGTGACTCTGGTGAAGGTGTTTCCGGGTCAGAATGTTCGACCGGGTGAGCAGGTGCTGGAGTTGACGGACATGTCTGTGCTGCGTGCTCAGGTGAAGGTTCCGGCCAGTCTGCGTCGGATGCTGTTTGTGGGGGATCAGGTGGAGATTCGAGTGGGTGAGGCGAAGCCAGTGGAGGGTGTTCGTCAGGCTCCGGGGCGTCGTCCGGGAGGTTCATTGTTTGACGGTGAGGGAGTGGCGGGTGCATCCGGAGCGGGTGATCCGGCGGAGTTTGCGGCGGCTGAGGTGCAGGTGGGTGATTCTGAGGACAGTGTATTTCTGGGTGAGATTCGTTTTATTGATCCGGTTCTGGACAACATCTCCGGGACTCCGATGACAAAGCTCAGCGTGTTTGTTCCGAATCGTCAGGATCAGTACGGGCGGTATCTGCTGTATCAGGGTATGCCTGTGACAGCGACGGTGCTGGCAAAAGCTCGCAACTGACGACGAAGCTGTTGGTGCGATCCTGCGTACAGAGAGGCAGTGGGGAGCGGTGCAGGTATGAGTATCGGCGGCATGATGGCTTCCAGCCAGCGTCCGGTCCCGCTGGAGAAGCGGCGGGATCTGGTCGTGGCCCGGATAGATTATCTGGGTGTGGGCTACGAGGTGATCAAGGATCCGATTGCGCTGAAGTATCATCGTCTGCAGCTTGAGCAGTATCGGATTCTGGAGCTGCTGGACGGCAATCGCAGTCTGGAGCAGGTGCGGGACGATTTGAAGCGAGAGTTTCCGGCGCTGCAGATTACATTGAGTGACATTCAGCAGTTGATTACGGACCTGCACAAGAAGGGTCTGGTGATCAGCAATCGTGCGGGTCAGGGTGCGGCGGTGATACGTGAGCGCCGCAGGACTCGCAGGGAAAAGATCCAGCAGACTCTGATGAGTCTGTTGTCGCTGCGACTTCCGGGCTGGGATCCGGAGCGGACGTTGCGGGCGATGCAGCCGTGGCTGGCGTGGATGTTTCATCCGGTCTGTGTGTCGTTGTGCATGCTGTTTGTGGTGTCGTCGTGGCTGGTGCTGGGAGCCAATCTGGACGAATTTCGCAGTCGTTTGCCGGAGTTTCAGAGTTTCTTCGGGTGGCCCAATCTGATTTATCTGTGGGTGACGCTGGGGCTGGCCAAGGTGATTCATGAATTCGGGCACGGGCTCAGTTGTGTGCATTACGGTGGTGAGTGTCACGAGATGGGTGTGATGCTGCTGGTTTTCAGCCCGTGTCTGTACTGTGACGTCACTGATTCGTGGATGATGAAGAACAAGTGGCATCGCATCATCATTGGTGCGGCCGGGATGTATATCGAAGTGATTCTGAGTGCAGTGGCGATTTATGTGTGGTGGCTGACGAAGCCGGGGCTGCTGCATCATCTGTCGCTGAACATCTTTTTTGTGACAACGATTACCACGGTGATCTTCAACGCCAATCCTCTGATGAGGTTTGACGGTTACTATATGATGAGTGACTTCCTGGAGATTCCCAATCTGCGGCAGAAGTCTGAGAAGCTGCTGCGGGAGGCATTTTCGTGGTACTGTCTGGGGATTGAGTCCCGACCGGACCCGTTTATGCCTGAGACGGGTCGGGGTTGGTTTGTCACGTATGCGATTGCGGCGTGGTGTTATCGCTGGGTGGTGCTGGTTTCCATCAGTCTGTTTCTGTACACGGTGCTGAAGCCGTATGATCTTCAGAGTGTGGGTGTGACGGTACTTGTGTTTTCCATGGCGGGGATCTTTTTTGCCCTGTTTCGCAGTATCTGGCAGATCATTTCCGCTCCGAGGACAGAGCCCATGAGTAAACCGAAGATTGCGGCATCGCTGGCTGTTGCCGGTATAGCCTGCTGGCTGGCGGCGACGGTACGGATTCCGTGGTATCATGAAGCGGCGTGTGTGCTGGAGCCGCAGGGTGTTGTGGTTGTACCGGCGCCGATTTCCGGTCGGATTGTGCGACCCTCTGAGTATGCTCAGTGGGTACGATCGCTGCGTCAACTGGAACAGCGAGCCCGGGCCAGCATGGTTGCGATCAGTGAGCCGGGTGAATCCGGGCGTCTGGCGATTGATCCGCAGCAGCTTGGTCTGCTGGAGGGCATGCCGGACGAGACTGAGTATGCGGTGATGCCGGGCAATGGTGATCGTGTTGAGCAGCGGGCTGTGCTGGCGGTGATGGAGAATCCGGATGATCTGAAGCGTGAGGACGAGCTGCGTCGGCGTGTGAGTGAGCTGGTGCTGCGTACGGAAAACTACGATCGCTATCGGAACATCGGCGATGACGGTTCCGCCAGTGATACTCTGGCGGAGATTCTGGAGCTGGAGCAGGTGATTCGTGAGCTGGTGAAGATCAGTCCGCACCGTGTCGTGCGAGCTCCGACCGCCGGGACTCTGGTGGCTGCCCGGCGTATTCCTGAGCAGCCGAAGAATGAACTGGATCAGATGAAGCTGGCCTCGTGGAATGGTACTCCGCTTGACCTGCGGAACGCCGGCTGCAGTCTTGAGGCTGGTCAGGAAATCGTCAGTATCGCACCTTCCGAGAAGCTGCAGGCTGTGCTGTACATTGATCAGACGGATCGAGGTGCGTTGCCGAAATCGGGTGAGGTGCAGATCAAGCTGGAGCAACTGGCGGACATCACGTGGCTGACTCGGGTGACCCGACTTTCACCGAAGGGTGAAGTGGTGGCACCGGAGAATCTGACAACTCGTTTTGGTGGCTCGATGGCGACTCGGCCGGGCCAGAGTGGTCAGGAGCAGTTGGCCAGCACGGCATATCGAGCGATTGCGGAGCTGCATTTTGACGATTCTTCGACTGCGGCGGATGCAGCACTGATGAAGCCGGGGATGCGTGGCCATGCTCGATTCATGGTGGAGGATCGCACGCTGGTGGACTGGGCGAGTCTGTACTTCTTTGAAACGTTCCGTTTCCGTCTTTGAGGATGATTCTGCTGTCAGCCGTCAGCAGGGTCGGGCAGCCTGATAGCCTGCCATCGGCCGATGGAGCCATTGGAAGATAATGACTGCATCGAAATCGTCATCAATCATGAACCCCATGACGAGAATCGCCGCCGCCTCGATCAATACGGAGTCTTTGACAGGCAACTGTTTCAAGACCTCGATGGGATCGCCAAATGGCTGAAGCACCGGGTATGTGAAATTGACGGGCCGTGCTGACTATGTTGCGTTGTCCGTCTTCGAGGTCCGGAGTATCGGATTCTGACTATGACATACAGGTGAACGAAAAGGGAATGAATCAATGATTACCAGAGTCTATGCACATAATTTTCGGTGTCTCGTCTCATTCGAGGCTAAGTTGGATTCATTTGGAGTCATATGCGGCCCAAATGGTTCCGGGAAAAGCTCGGTAATCGATGTGCTCAAGCTGATGCGCGATCTTGCGATGGGCGATGCGTACCTTGGCGGCGAAGGCGAGAAAGACATTCGTCAGCTGGATTTTACCAAGTGGCTCAATATTACAAAGCAGGACTTTGAGATCGAGGTGACAGCCGAAGGTCACGACTTCAAGTATGCACTTTCTCTCGAACAGACGGATAGTGATGAAAAGCCGAGAGTCATTCATGAGCGTGCCACCTGCGATGATCGAGAGTTGTTCATCCGGGATCTCGATGGTGTTCGTTTTCAAAAGTGGGATGGTACATCAGGGCAGTTTCCGCTCGATTGGCGAAGAGCAGCACTTGGAGCGATACAGCCAAATGGTCCGCTAAAGGACATTCAGAGTCTTCAGGATGCGCTTGCCAGGCTTTTGATACTGCGTCCCAACCCCAGGGGAATGGATGCTGAGAGCAGGAGTGAATCGCGAAGTCCATCGTTTTATTTGACCAACCTGATTTCGTGGTATCGTTCTCTTTCTCAGGAACAGGAGTGGACAGATGCCCTGCGCGAAGCGCTGAAGAATGTCTGGCCGGATTTCAGATCGTTCAAACTGGTGGATGCAGGGATGAATACCAAATCGCTCCAACTTCGCTTCGAGGGCGTCGATACTTTTTTCCATCAGCTTTCTGACGGTGAAAAATCGTTGGTTGCTCTTTACATGATTCGGGCTGCGTTGGAAACCAACGCTGCCCGAACCGTGGTTATTGACGAACCTGACAACTATGTCGGACTCCCGGAGCTTCAACCGTGGGTGCTCGCCATGCGGGCACTTCTGGACGATGACCACCAGGCCATTTTGATTTCACATCATCCAGAGATTCTTGGAAGCGCCGGGGAAGAGGATGGAATGTACCTTTGGCGAGATAGCCATCTTTCTCCGACTCGGATTGGGTCGCTTAAAGTGCCCCGGGGCCTCAGTCCCGCCGAGGCAGTTGCAAGGGGGTGGGTCCATGGCTAACAGAACTCAGATGGTATGTCTGCATGAAGGAAAGAAAGGGCGAAGTATCGATCCCGTTTTCATCAATACCCTGATCAGGGCACTTGATCCGTCATGGCTTCGTCAAACTAAGGGAAGCAATTTAATCCGGCTCGTTGATTGTGGTAATCGTGAAGAACTAATCGAGAGAATGCCAGCGGAGTTGCGTGCATGCCTGAATGCGGGGGCAGACACAACGCTTGTCGTCTGGGCCGATGTGGACGACAACAAAGAGGATTGCGATCAGTTAAAAAATGAGTTCTGGAATACGGCTAAGGCGGCAGGGATTTCGTCAGAAGAGTTTGCTCAAGTCGTTTTCGCATTCGCAAAAGATCGCCTTGAGAACTGGATTCAGTTTTTGCGCACAGGAAGCACTGATGAGACAGTTGAAGGGCCAAGGATCAAACACACTCGTGACGTGGCTGATGCGGCAAAAAGTCTGGCAAAAAGGTGCTTGAGTCAAATCTCAGGGCCACCTTTACCGACATCACTCGTCTGGTCCTGCCATAATTGGAAGAAACTGGTTGAAAGAATGAAAATGAATTAGCAATTTACAGGGCGCCGTCAACTGATGACTAGTCAGGGCCAGCGCACACTAACTCCCTGTGACACCAGGGACTTGCAACAGGAACTTCCAATTCCAGCCACAGGATTTGCGTTTCATTACGAGGCTCATCTTCCCTGGATGCTGCTTCAACAGTGACAAAGCGAATCGTCTGAGCCATGCCATGTTTTCCGTCCCCAGACGATTTCGGGACTTCAATCCATCTTCATTGTACGTCACGTCAAGGCTCCAGTGGTAAGTGCTCTCAATCCCCCAATGATTGCGGACGCAGGATGCAAACACTCCGACATCCGGTGGCAGGCTGCTGAGGTGGTATCGAATATCAGTTTGCTCTTTGTCGCCCCGAGTAATCGTGCAGGCGACAAGTCCGATTGTCCTGAGCCCTGCCCACTGACTGCGGTTCGGGAAGTCTGATGAAACTTCAAACTGCATGTACATGCGTGATTCATTTCTGCCGTGAACCCGCTTCGTCGGTGACTCATCCAACTGCTGATGACGGGTCCCAGAAAGATCATTATTCAAGTGTTCCTCAACATAGTTGATAACAGCTGTGTGAGTCGATTCGTGATCAGCTTTCAACGCGAGAATGTAGTTGCCCTTTCCGTCAACGATCTGCTGGGCAATCTTTTTCTGAGTTCCCACAGCATCCATCGTGATGATGGACTTTCCAGGGTCGATCAACTTCAGTAACTCCGGAATGGCAGTGATTTCATTGGATTTTTGATCAGTCGGCACTTGAGCCAGTGTAAGTCCTTTCTCAGAAGCCCATGCGCTCACCAAATGGAGCGGCCCGATTCCTTTGCTCGTGTCACCGCTTCCAATCAGACGATGAATCCACTCGCTGAAGCATTGCTGAAAAACTTCCGGTCGCAGCGCACACAGGACTCGGCGAATCACGTCACGAGATGGAATACCATTCGGGAGATCCAGAACCTGCGGCAACTGTTCTTCGAGGTTCATGGCCCAGCGATGAATCGAAGTTGGTCCGTCAGCGCCGGCAAGGACTGCCATGATGCTGATCGACACAACGCTGACAAGTGGATGCTTTCGATTCACCTCCGAACGTGGATCTTCCAGGTCCTCGAAGCACGTCACCAATTCTTCAGGAGTCGCCAATTGCGCTCGACTGGCCATGTTCATCCCTCCCTGAAATTCCTCGATCGGAAAGAGAGAGTCATAGCAGATCAGCGAGCCTGGCGCAAACTTACCAACTCAACGCAAAGCCCCCCAGAGTGTGCGCTAGCCGTGATCATCGTGCGATATGCTGATGATTTCGTGGTCGGTTTCCAACACCGACGGGACGCGGAACGTTTCCTGGTGGCCTTGCGCGAGCGATTATGCAAATTCGCTCTCTCGCTCCATCCGGATAAGACCCGCCTGATTGAATTCGGCCGCTTCGCGGTCGAAAATCGGCGCAAGCGTGGAGAGCCGAGACCCGGGTCGTTCAACTTCCTGGGTTTCACGCATACCTGCGCACTGTGGTCGAAAGGCGACTTCCGACTACTGCGTCACACGATCAAGAAACTACTGCGCGCCAAACTGCGTCAATTGCTGCTGGTCCGACGGCATCTACCCCTCGATGAGGTCGGCTCCTGGCTCCAAGGGGGCGTGCGTGGTTACTACAACTACCACTCGGTTCCCGGCAATAGCGCGGCCATGCAGGCCTTTTACCGCGAAGGACACGAAGAGCACGAAGGAATTCAGAGCACCGGTAGCTCGATGCTATTTTTCGGTTTCATCACGTTGAAATTCATCAGCAGTTGTCTGCCAGTGAATGGCCAACGATCCGGCGAGCCTCGGCTTCGATTTGTTGTTCGTCTGTCAGTTTTTCAGCAGTGACCAGGAGGGAATTCCGGGTCTTGTACGGAGCAATTTTCTCCATCGATTTGACGGGGCTTTCCACACCCAGTGTGGCGGACAAAACGGAGAGCAGCAGTGAGGTCTGTAACATGTTGTCGACTCCTGAAAATTCGAAATCGCCCTGGGACTTTTTGCTGCTGTGGCAGGGAGCAGCAATGAGAAACCTCAAACGACGATCAGCGGGGGGCCGATTCCTGGCGAGTTCCTCGCCGACCTGCACTGCACAGATCACACTGCAGTTTGCGTACCAATATGACAAAACGACGCAAATCGTGGTTTTTTGCGGTTCAAAGCTTTGGGTTTCGTGCCAGTGTCAGCACAAGCCGGATATAAAACTGCCGGACAACGGCCAAAAACAGTCCATACGATCGAACCCCGTGTTGGGATGACCAGTTCGTGGCCGCTGAGTGTCAGCGGCGGCCGGTGGGTATCGGCAGCAGTACCGGGGCTTTATTCTGGCCGCTGCCGGGTTCTGCAGGTGGTGGTGGCAGTTCGCCGGATTCTCCGAACAGGGCCTTGTTCCAGTCCGCGCTGATCAGCAGATCGAAGCCAGGATTCTGTTCCTTGACCTGACAGGAACAGGCTCCACACAGAAACTGTGACAGGTCGTGTACGAGGTCTGCGGACAGCTTTGATGCCGGGATCACTTCCAGTGCCCGACCTCGTCCGAACACTGGAATGACCAGCGGTTCGCCCGCGTCAAATGCCTGCTGCTGAAATCCGGCCAGTTGCTGGACGAGATATTTTTCGGCCGGATTGTCGGCTGCCAGTTCCAGCACGGAGAATTGCAGCAGCAGTGGCACTTCGGAGTACAGTTCAGATCCGGGCAGGCCAATTCCTTCGGGCAGTTCGAGGCTGTTGGGCAGCAGCCGACACTGCTGCTGCAGCATCTGCAGGCAATCGGCGAGGGCCGGATGGGCTGGGGCATCTGACTTTGCAGGTTTCAGTACCAGCCAGACAATTGCATCACCGTGCTGCAGCCGTCGTGTCAATTCGCGTCGTACCGGAGAATTCTGCAGCGAAGCAGCCTCGGCATCCTGCAGGCTGCTGGACCAGTGATTCACGATCTTTCCCCGACCATGTCGCGACCGGACGACGACCCAGGGAGTTTTTGCGGCTGAGCTGTTCTGTACCTGCTGCCAGAGTCCCTGCATCGCGGGATCATCGATCCGGGTAATGTCGACGGGGAACACAGTTGCGTTGACGGGCTGGTTCTGAGTGGCGGCCTGCTGCTGCAACTGCGTTAAAAACTCGGCGGCTTCGCCTGCGGGCGGTCCTTCCGTAAACAGGACGATTTCGCTGGAGTCGGGTGTCCAGCGTTCGAGCGCATAGCGGAATACAGGAATGTTGCAGGCAATTGCCAGTGCCGTGGAGCAGCAGACCACAGTGGCAACAGCAATCAGCCGGGTCGGCCCGAGGAGACTTATTCTGCTGTTCATTTCAAACTGCTTTCATGGTTCAGGGAGTGCGGGTCTGGCCGAAACACATGACCTGTCCGTCGAGCGTTGACAGGAACAATCGTCCGCGGGCGGCTGCCAGTCCGTCCCATGCGGGCAGAGCCGGCAGTTCCAGTACCTGCTGAATCTCGCCCGTTTCGGAATTCACGGTGACAAGTTTGCCGCCGTGGCTGCCTTCGAGGGCAGCGGCCTGGGATGCGAGCTGCTGCTGGACGGCCTCGTCCTTCTGTGCCAATTGCTGGAAGGTGGCCTCTTCGTCGATCAGATCGGGCGGACCTGCGATGAAGAGGTTGAATCCTGACAGGGCCATGGCTCGTACGTAGATCGGTACGTCCACATTCCATTTGGGTTCGATCAGGCTGTTTTTGGAATTGTCGGGTGCGGCTTTCTTCTGGGCTGTACCGGCCTGTTTTTTGCCGCCTGCTCCAGCACCTGCTCGGCCACTGAACTGAATTGCTTCACCGAATTTTCCTGTTGCCGGACGTCCTCCGCTGAGCGTGCCGTTGTTGCGGTGCAGCGACATATCACGAGCTGTGCCGTCATCAAAGCTGATGACCAGCGCAGGTTCAGGGTGCATTTCGGAGCCGTCCGTGAAGCGGGCTTTGACGGTGGCTGCATCGACGGCAGCAAAGTACAGGCGGACTTCATCAATGATGCCGACAAACTGATTGGGCAACTGGTAATTGCCGACGGCGGACCCTGCATCATTGCCGATTTCGAGGCCCTGTGCGGGGTCTTTTGTCAGCATGCTGGTGGCTCGACCTTCGGCAGCCAGCTCGCCATCCACGTACAACTGCATACCGAGGCTGCCATCGAGGACTCCGACGAGGTGATGCCAGCCACCGACGATGCGTTTCGAGCCGACGACCGAAGTGAGCTGGCTTTGCGCCCGGATGAGGAAGGCTGGCTTGCCGTTTTCGAGGGTCAGTGCAAAGCCTTCCGCCGGACCGCCACGAGCCACCACCACACCATTGGGATTGGTGGCGGTGATCCACGCTTCGACGGTGATCGGTCGACTGGTGGGATCGAGTGCCGGCGTTGCGGCGAACTGAGCAAACTGGCCGACGCTGGCAGCGGCTTTGCCACCGGCGGGAGCAGCTTTGCGGGCAAAGTCGGAAGGAATCTCGGGAGGTTCGGGGACTGCCGCATAGAGCTGACGTTCCATGGTTGTGGTCCAGCGGAAGTATTCCGGCTTGCGACCGTATCCGAACACGTAGCCGCCGCCGTTGACCATGATGTCTCCGGAAGGGGCAAATCTGCCGGCCTGATAGTAGCCACCATGTCCGCCGGCGAAGTTGCGACCATAAACCCAGTACGAGCGATGAAACCAGCTGTCATCCAGAAAGCCCATGGGGGCGAACAGGTGCACTCCGGCGCCGCGCTGAGCCGAGCCCTGTTCGACGAAATCTCCGGAAATCGGTCCGATTTCAACTCGATTTCCCTGGAAATCGAACTTCTGGGACTTCATGTAAACGAACTGGTCATCGGCGGTCAGGATATCGGGCAATCCCACTGGCATCTGCAGGATCTGCAGTTTTTCCTGCATGTTGTTGCCGGTTTCGGGATTGGTTTCGTCCATGATGGTTTCTGACAGTTTTGTGCCGTCTGCCAGATTCAGTCGCACCAGTCTCAGTCCGCCGTCGAGGAAGTTGGATCGTCCGGCGACGGCCCAGACAACATCCTGTTTGACCAGTACGCTGCCGTGGACGGGCCACAGGGATTCCAGTTGTTCGAACGCCATGACTCGGCGGTCCAGCGGAGCGACTCGGTATTTCCATGCCAGTTGACCGCTGTCGGCCTGCAGGCAGTAGACCCAGCCATCGGTGCAGCCGAACACAGCGCGGCCGCGATTGATGGTGGGTGGCGAATCAATGCGGGCTCCGGCAGTGAACGACCAGCGGATCGTGCCCTGCTGGTGATCGATGGCGTAGAGTGTGTGAGCATCAGAGCGGGCGACGTACGTGAGGGCTCCGGCGATGACCGGTGAGGTCAGCCGTCCGCCGAGTGTCAGTTTCCAGAGTGGCTGAACTTTGGCGGGAACATCCTGCCGGGATGTACCGCTGCGTTTTTCGTCATGGCGGAATGTTGGCCAGTCATCATTGCCGTCGAATTCGGCGATTGCTGCCAGTGGTTCCTGCCACGCCGGGCCTGTGGTCAGTCGCCCTGCTTCGGGAATCTGACCGGGGATGGGTCGAGTCGGAGCGGTGGGTGCGAGGGCGTTGAAGCCATACAGTTTGGCTTCCGGATAGCAGGCGCAGTTGTGAGGCGGAGTATAGGTCAGGCCATTGCAGGGCATGACACCGTACAGACAGCCGCCGCGAACCCAGTGGTGGATATCCCAGTGTTCCTTTTCAAAGTCAACGAATTCCACTCCCGTGCGAGACGGAATCAGAAAGTTGTCGGTGGCTTTGGCGATGTAACAGCGATGGTGGAACCAGTAGGTGTCAACATCCGGAGCAAACTCCTTTTTCACGGCCCCGCTGCGTGGATCGCGACCTGTGAAAACGCCGGTGTCCTTGCCGGAGGTGGTGGGTGCGCACCAGACCAGTCCGTCAACAACCATCAGGTCCTGGGGTGACTGGTATCCGGAATTCGGATGATCTGATTCCCACAGTTGTTTACCTGAGTCTGAATCGACGCTGATCATTTTTCCATCACCGCCGGCGTACAGGACGACGTCCTGCCAGACGACCAGTCGCGGCCCGAAGTTGAATGTGAACTGGCGGCGTCGCGTGACGGGTTCACTGGCCCAGACGAGGTTGCCGGATGTCGGATCGAGGGCGGTCAGGGATTCGCCGTCGTGGTAGTACACGCGGTGCTGATCGGCGGCGAGTGTCAGTGGAGAGATGCGAGTCTGTCGGGCCCAGAGTTGTTTTCCACTGGCTGCATCAAACGCCATGATGACTCGTGGTTCTTCGTTCCAGAAGAATTCCTGCCCGACTTTTGCCTGGTCACCGACGCGTCCGTTTGCCGGAGCGTAGTTGTCGCGTTCGCCGGGTCCCTTGCGTGAGACGGTAAACAGTATGCCATTGGCGAGGATGACTTCTTCGGTGGCAGCGGAGCCTTCGTAGGTGCGGAGGGTTTCTCCGGTGGCAGCATCGAGGGCTTCGAGGGGTCCGTCATTGCTGAGCACGGAGTAGACTTCGTGATCGGCGGAGATCAATCGTCGGGCGAGGTGTGTGGGGCCACTTTTCAATGGCCACAGATGATTCTGCCAGTCGGTGATATCGCGTTTCCAGAGGATGACTCCGTTGAAGGCATCGCGGGCAATGAGTTTCCAGCGGGAGGGCAACTGAATGGAGATGCGGCTGCCTTCATCCATGATGTAGAACATGCGGCCGTTGGTGGACACGAGGGCGCTCATGCTGGCCATGCGGTCATGATGTCGGGACCAGCGTGGGCTGCCCACCCACTGCAGGTGTCTGGGTGAATTGACGACGGTGTCGTGGGCGACTGCGTTTCCAGTGGAATCGTGCAGGTAGTGGGACCAGTCATCGATGGATTCGGGGCGGGGTTTTGTGATCTGCAGCCACTGTCCGTCGGGCTGCCGCAGCAGGGCCTGTCCATTGGGCACCAGCACTCGCAGGATTTCTTCGCGATCTGCAGTGCTGCCGGAGTCGGCGATCAGCAGATTGACCATGTTGTCCACGTAGGGCAGTTGTGGATCAGTGTGCTGAATCACGGAAACGTGGCCATAGAGTCCCGCATTGCGAATGCTGCTGCGTGCCTGCTCAACCAGAGCCGGATCAGATTCCAGTCCGTGCACCTGAAAGGCGTCGGACTGTCGCAGAGCGAGTGTCAGGCTGCCATTGCCGCAGCCGGAGTGCACGACGAGTCCGCCACGGACCTGAGTTCTCTGCAGCAGTTCTGCAGCTTCATTTTTTCGATCAGGGGTGTCCGGTGACTGAGCAGTGATGGGCGATGCTGTGATTGTCAGCAGCAGACAAAGCAGCAGGTGCAGTGGATGCAGGGACATACAGAGATTCCTGGAGTCCTGAGTGGGGGGGGGGAGTGATCTGAGAAATCGTAAAAACGGCTGATTTTGTGATGCTGCAATGTAACGAAGGAAATTCGGGAGAGCGAGCAGGCGGGGCTTCCGGCGGCTGAATTGCACGAAAACCGGGCGACACTCCCGGACAGGGCTCGACAGTCTTCCACCGGCCCGTGAGAATTCGGGCGGTTATCGGGCAAGTTCGGGAGGGATCAGAATTCGAGTTGAATCCGGATTCAGGGGAAGTGCAGATGCTGGTGGAAAGTTGTCCGCAGAAGACGTGGCAGCACGTGACTGCCGCTCGGCAGCGCGGACTGCTGACGGGTTGTGTTCCCACGATGGGTGCACTGCATCAGGGGCATGTCAGTCTGATGCAGCGGGCTCGCACTGAGTGCGGGTACGTGACGACTACGATTTTTGTGAATCCCACGCAGTTCGGGCCGCAGGAAGACTTTTCAAAGTATCCAAGAACGCTGCAGGCGGATCTGCAGTTGTGTGAGCAGGCTGGTGTTGATCTTGTGTTTACGCCGCAGGCTGATCAGATGTATGTGGCGGACGCAGAAACGACCGTGCAGGTGGGACGGTTGACGACGTTGCTTGAGGGGGCTCACAGGCCCGGTCACTTTGACGGAGTGACCACAGTTGTTGCCAAGCTGCTGATGATCACGCAGCCGCACAAAGCCTATTTCGGCCAGAAGGACTTTCAGCAGCAGCTGGTGGTTCGAAGAATGGTGCGGGATCTGAACATTCCGGTGGAAATCGTGACCTGTCCGATCATCCGTGAGCCGGATGGACTGGCGATGAGCAGCCGCAATCGGTATTTGTCGGTGGCGGAGCGGCAGACGGCTGTGGCGCTTTCGCGTGCATTGCGGCTGGCGGCAGACCTGTGCAGTCAGCCTGCGGCGGTCCCGGCTGAGGTGGAACGGCAGATGCGGCAGATGCTGCTGCAGACACCGGGGCTGGAGTTGCAGTATGCTGTGCTGGCTGATCCGGACACGCTGCAGCCGTTGCCGGAGCGTGTGTTGAGCGGTGCACGGGCTGTGGGGCTGATAGCCGCCCGTGTGGGTTCGACGCGGCTGATCGATAATCTGCTGCTGAGTTTTGGCTGAGCCTTCTGGAAGTCATCATGCGCACAAATCTGCTGAGATTCATGTTTGATTCGGCGTGGCGTTTTGAGGCTGCGGGGAATGAGTTGTATGTGGGGGCTGGCTGGCTGATTCTGATCTGGACACTGGCGGTGTGCGTGCTGTCGGGTTGGATCTGGTGGCGGGAGAGAAGTCTTGCGGAAGCCGTGCTGACGGCCGGGTTCTGGCTGTTGATTCCGGCGGGATTTCTGAGTTTGCTGCTGTTGCAGCCGGATTTTGGAATTGTGCGGGACGGGTGTCCGGTGTTTGGTTATGGATTCATGATGTTTGTGGGCTTTTCCACGGCAAGCTGGCTGGCTGCGCGACGAATTCGGATGATTGGCGTGGACTCGGACATTATCTGGGACATGCTGATGTGGGCATTGATTCCGGGTCTGATCGGAGCGCGGACATATTTTCTGCTGCGACACGGCAATCCGGAATTTTCAGCGGCGGTGGGAGTGCAGAAGCTGATCGCGGCGGTGGCGTTGTGGGATGGTGGGATTGTGTTTTACGGCAGTGTGATCGGCGGGATGGCTGGTATCGCGACATTCTGTCGTCTGCGTAAGCTGCCGCTGGTGCCGATTCTGGATGTGCTGACTCCGTCGCTGCTGGTGGGTGAAGGATTCGGCAGAATTGGTTGTTTTCTGTATGGCTGCTGTTATGGGCGGGCCTGCAGTCTGCCGTGGGCCGTGCGTTTTCCTCCGGACAGCCTGACGTTCGGCCAGTTGGTGGTGAAGGGGCAACTGGATCCGCTGGCGTTTTCGACGATGCCATTGCATCCTGTGCAGCTTTACAGTTCCGGAGCTGCGTTTGTGCTGGCGGGGATTCTGTCGTGGTATTTTCGCAGGCGTCCGTATGATGGAGCGGTGGTGAGTCTGGCGGCGATTCTGTATCCGATTTCGCGATACGGTCTGGAGTCATTGCGGGCCGATGTGGCTCCGTTCAGTCTGGGGCTCAAGGACGCTGAGATTTTCAGTCTGCTGCTGGTGGCGGCTGGAATCGGTGGGATGTATTATTTTTCGCGTCATCGACGGCTGACGGGAACTCGGAGAGTGGTCGGTTTGCCGACCGTCTGAGTGGACGTGGCTGGCAGTTTTGGTGGCGGATTTCAGCGGACAGGTTTTCAGCAGGCGAACTTGCGTGGGCGAGCCATCCGATCAGCAGCTGATATCTGATGCACTGCAGGGTGCTGCGGGTGGGGCAGCGGCGTTTGACGTGCTGGTGCTGCGGTATCAGGATCGGCTGGTGCACAGTCTGGAGCACAGCCTTGGTTCGCGTGAGGATGCGTTGGATGCGGCTCAGCAGGCATTTCTGCTGGCGTGGAGGCAGTTGTCGAAATTTCGCGGGGAATCCGGGTTTTATTCGTGGCTGTATCGGATTGCCCGCAATGCAGCGATCAGCAACGCGCGACGTCGACGTCCGGTCGGATCGCTGGACCAGCTGACAGAAGCCGGACTGGCGGAACCTGCGGATCAGGGCGCTAAAGTGACTCCGGGAGCAGCGATGGAAGTGGACGAAGAGGTTCAGCGCCTGCGACAGGCACTGGCTCAGGTTCCGCAGGATTTTCGCGAGGTGCTGGTACTGAAGGACATTGACGACATGTCTTACGAGCAGATTGCGGAGCTTCTGGGGATACCTGCCGGGACAGTGCGCAGCCGCCTGTTTCGAGCTCGCCAGAATCTGCTGGAGCGAATGCAGCGACTGGAACGGGATCACTGAGCCTGCTGCTGCAGGGGCAGGGGATTCCAGGAAGCGAAGTACATGGCGTGGGGAACTGTGGAAGCGGCAAACTGTTCGCTGAGTGAGGGCGTGCGAGCGGTGGCTCCGAGGATGGCATCGATCAGTCCCGGCAGCGCCCGATATTCAAACAGCTCGTACTGTTCCAGTTGCAGTTGTGCGGCGAGCGATTTCACAGCATCTTCCTGATAGCCCAGTTCATCCACGAGGCCATTGTCGAGGGCCTGCTGTGCCGTGTAGATCTGGCCGGTAGCGAGTTTGCGAATGGCTTCCTGATCCAGTTGTTTCCGGCCGGCATCAATCACGCCGATGAAGCGGTCGAAGGAGTCCTTCATGATGGCATCCCAGACCTGTGTTTCCTGGGGTGTCATATCGCGGAATGGGTTGAGGGTATCCTTGAGTGGTCCGGTGGTGAGTGGTTCGACTTTGACGCCGATGGTCTCTGCCAGTCGGGTGGCGTTGTAGCGGGCGATAATGACACCGATGGATCCTGTCCAGGTGGTGGGTTCGGCGAAGATTCTGCAGGATTCTCCGGCTGCCACGGCGATGTAGTATCCGCCGGAGGCTGCCAGTCGTTTCATGGACACGCAGACGGGTTTCTTTGCGGCCAGCAGTTCTATTTCGTGGTGCAGTTGGTGGCTGTCAGCCACAAAGCCTCCGGGGCTGTCAATTGACAGCAGGATTCCGCGGACTGAATCGTCCTTTGCAGCCTGTCGCAGCTGGCGAATCCAGCGTTCGGTGAAGGGCGGGCTGATCATGCCTTCGACGGAGATTACGGCGATTCGTGCGGCGGCGCCGCGAGTACCCTCCAGAAACATCTCGGGGACGTCCGTGTTGGCCGTCGTCAGGGAGGGGCCCAGCAGCAGCCAGAAGTTCAGCAGCAGGGAGATTGTCAGCAGGATCCGGGGAAATCGTCCGGGAGGTTTGCCGGCGACATCTGCGGATACGACTTTGATGGTGATCTGCTGCTGCCCGACGGTTACCGATTCACCGGTCCGCACTGTCGTTTCACTGCTCATATGTTGCCGGGTTTTTCTGAGTACTGCCTGAGTGGTGAGTTCTGAGTGAGCCTGTGAGGGGAGTATGGACAGAGTGATTGAGTGAGTCAAAGCAGTGGGGTTGGGATGTTGAGATCAGCGACTTTCGGCATTTCCAGCCACTTGGGCGGAAATCGGAGTGGATTGAGGGGGTTTTGGCTGGATGGGGGGAATCTTTCGGTCGTTCCGGTTTTTCATGTTCGAGTGATCCTGTCTGTCGCAGGGACTGAAAAACCCAAACAAGTGCACCAACCGGCCTTTTCGGAACCGTCGATACAGACGGTAGTCGGTAGGCCTTGATGCGTGGATCGCAGCGTGGCATTGAGGGGCAGGAAAGTTCCGGAAGAGGAAATTTGTCATGAAGACAGAGAAGTGGGTGTGCCGCACGTTTGTGGTGGCGGCGATGTCGGCCACGGTGGCGGTGCCGATGTCCGGGGCTGCTCAGGGGATGCAGGATTCTGCAGTGTCTCGAAACAGCGGCAAAGCGCAGGTGCATTCTGCGTCGCATGGCACGAGTGTGAACGGGGAACTGCAGAAGCTGTTTCAGCAGAGCGGTCAGGAGATGCCGTCGATGCGGTCTCAGGATCTGCCGAATGCTCAGAACATGCAGTCGCAGCTGGTGCGGAAAAAGCCGGCTGAGCCTGTGAAGAAGGAAAACGTGTTCAAGAAGTTCTGGGGCAAAGTCACGGGGCGTGGAACTGCTCCTGCTGCGGCACCGGCCCCGGTTCCACCGGACTACCGTGAGCCGGCACCGGCGTCTGCAACTGCGGGTCCGGCGGGTGGCCTGCGTCGCACCGCACCGCAGCCTGCGGCTGCTGCATCCAAAGCCGCTGGAGCTCGGCCGGCATTTCCCACGATCATGAAACCGGCTGCAACTCCGGCCGGCGAACCTGCCGCTGTGCCTCCGGTGGCTGGTCACAGTCTGCGACCTCGTACAGTTGTGTCGGAGCCTGCGGCCGCGGGGCCTGCCGGTCTGCCGGCACTTTCCGGTAAACCTTCGCGTTTCGTGCAGCCCGGGGCAGCACCGTCCTTCATGCCAAAAGCTGAAGCGGCCGCTGCGGCCACAGCAGCTTCGGCTGCCGCCGCAGCGAAGCAGGTGTCATCAGCAGCCGATGCGACGGTTGATGCAGTAAAGAAGCAGTCGGAGTTTCCGGATCTGTTCGGCGGTGCAGAGGCTGATGAAGCTGCAGATCCGCTGGATCTGGATGCGATTGCAGAGGCGATGAAGGATCAGGAAAGCAGCGTGAAGCAGCAGGCCAGTGAAGCTGCTGATGCGATCGCAGAGACAGTGCAGCAGAAGGCCGCTGCGGCTGATGCTGTCGTGCAGGAAGCGGAGCAGGCACTGAAGTCAGTGGCTGAGGAGAATCCTTTCACGGGAGTGATTCTGGAGCAGCAGAAGGAAACGCTGCCGGAAGCCATTCAGTTTGAGGAGGCGGAGGCAGCTCAGCAGCCCCGTGTGGCTCAGCCACCGGTCTTTGAACCTTCGCTGCCGGCTGAGCCGCCGGCATTCCCCGCAGCCGCTCCGGCAACGACCGAGACAGAGGCTGGGGCAGCAACGGCAGGAGAATCGCAGGCTGCACCTTCTGAGCAGTTGCGGAGCCTGCCGGATGAGAAGCTGCGAGTGGCGATGGAAAATGATGAGCGACAGAAGCAGTTGACTCGCATTCGCGAGCGGGGTCAGCAGACGGGGTTCAAGGGATTCTGCCCGGTTGCTCTGCGGGATCACCGAGAACTGATTGATGCGGACTCAGCAATTACCGCGCAGTTTGGTCTGCAGACATACAGTTTTTCATCCGAGCAGGCTCGTTCGCTGTTTGAAGCTGATCCGACTCGCTATGCCCCGGCCTCGGGTGGCTGTGACGTGGTGGTACTGGCGAGGGAAGGTGTGGAGCGACCGGGGCGTCTGGACTTTGCACTGTGGTTCCGCGGTCGTCTGTACATGTTTGAAACGCGGGACTCGATGTCTGAGTTCCATGCATCTCCGAGGACCTTCGCAGTGGAGCAGTGAGCGTTGCCTGCGTGGCGAGTGTGCGAGCGGCATTGATGATGTTGAACTGAAGCCGGATCCTTTGGATCCGGCTTTTTTTGGATCACGGTGAAATCATTTGCGCAGCTGCAGACTGCATTGCTACGGGTGTTGACAACGAGTGGTCCACGCAGCACCGAGACAACCGAAGAAGGGGGTTTCCGGCGTCGGGGTTTTCTTCCTTTGGGAGGGCGGAGCTCTTTGGGAGAGCGAGGCTCCTGCCGAGCCGAATACGTGCGAGGCCACTGGGTTGTGCGGTTCGGTTGGAGGCTCGCCGTTTGGGAGGGCGAAGCTCCTGCTGAGCCGAATCCCCGTCAGTCCGCTGGATCGTCCGGCTCGGCGGGAGCCTCGCCCTCCCGAGGGGGTGGACTTTGCGATTACTGAACACTGATTACTGAGCACTGACGTCCGGCTCGGCAGGAGCCTCGCCCTCCCGAGATGGGGTGTTTCGCGGTTAGAATACTTGTTCACACCGCGCACTTCATTTTTTGTTGAGCCCTTTTTTTACTTGATGGTGTGAGCTGTTGGGCAATTGAGCGCAGAATTGGCGTTTGTCGGCATTCTTGCTGCTCGGATGGGGCCCTGATCGGGCGGGTATCGGCAGAAAATGCCGTCTATGGATCTTTTTCCGGCAGGTGTTCTGCCCGAAACTCGGATTTCTTCAAAATCGACCACGGTTTTGCCTGGATTCGCTTTGAAGACGTGTTGACACTCGCGACCGATCACAGCTATCAATCGGCCTCTCAACCCGGACCTGACTCACTGGTCCAGATATCCTTTCCAGTTCTCCTCTCTTCCTCTCCGGACTTGCTCCGGAAAACTTCCTGATACCCCGCTTCGTTTCCGTTCAGGGCTTTCTCGGCCTGATGTTCGGAAGTGTTGCTTCAGGAAATTTCGTCTCTCTCCCTCCGTCTCTCCCTCAGCTCTCAGATCGAGGACATCATGAACGAGTTCCCGCACGGTGCTCATCATGAGCCGCATATTCTGCGGTTCCCGCATTCCGCGCCGATTGCCACTCCGGAACCCCGCACAGCTGCTCCGGAACCGGAAGCAGTCAATCGCACAGTTCTGGTATTTTCGCCCCGTCCGGGAGCTCGCCAGCTGCTTGCTGACGACGTTCGCAAACGCGGCATGCAGGTGTGCGAGACAGACAGTCCGGACGCCATGCTGTTTCATCTGAGTCGGCAGGAGTTCTGCTGCTGCATCATGGATGACGCGGATTCGGTGTCACGCATTCAGGAAGTGAATGCCGCCATCCGAGCTCATTCGCGAGCTGCTCAGGTGCTGTGCATTGTGAGCGAAGATTCCCGCTGGGGACGTGAAACTGTTCCCTCGTTCGACTGCGACGTCATCGAACGTCCCTATTCAGCATCCCGCTTCGGCGCTGCTCTGCTGAATGCACTGCGTCGCGGTGAACTGGTTCGCGAGAATGAAAAGCTGCGACGTCAGCTGCTGAATCGCAATCTGATGGATCTGGTGGGCAGTACGCCGGCCATGCAGTCACTGCGGGAATCAATTCGGATTGCTGCAGATGATGATCGCACGGTACTGGTGCGGGGCGAACCGGGCAGTGGCACGACGCTGGTTGCTGAAGGCCTGCATCGCTGCAGCCGACGGGCCGGTCGACCGTTCCTGCGTATTGACTGCAGCCTGCACTCGGTGGAAACGCTTGAGCATCAGTTGTTCGGAGATGAGGCGGTAGATGGTTTCCCCGGTTACCTGAAGATGGGTGACGGTGGATCCATTCTGCTGGACAATGTCGACACGGTGGCTTTGCCGTTCCAGAAGCGGCTGGCACAACTGCTGGAACAGCGGGCTGCTGCGGTATTGAATGGAACCACGGATGGTCCGAACATCCGGTTTATTGCAGCGACTCATGGAGATCTGAATCGGCTGGCCATGGAAGGTCGATTCCGTGATGACCTGCTGCAGCATCTCAGCGGTATCACTTTGCAGTCACCGCCGCTGCGAGTTCGTACCAACGACATTCCGCTGCTGGTGGAACATTTCATCAGCCAGATTTCTCTGAAGGAAGGTCGACCGCCGCGGCAGATCAGTGCGGAGGCTCTGCAACTGCTTGAGTCCCATGCGTGGCCGGGCAACGTGCGGGAGCTGCAGAATGTTGTGGAACGCTGCTGCACAGTGGATGCGGATGAATGCATCAGCCCGGATGACCTGAGACCGTGGCTGTCGCATGATGCGATTGAAGACGGAGCTGAGTGCGTCGGTATGACTCTTGCGGAAATGGAACGCAAGCTGATTGAATCGACTTTCGCTCGCTGCAATGGAAATCGGGAAAAGACCGCGCAGATCCTGCAGATTGGTCTGCGAACTCTGTCCGGCAAGCTGCGTGAGTACGGATATCCTCCGCGAGGCGGTCCGGGTTCGAATGTTCGTCGGCCGCAGATCGCTGCTTTCAGCGGCGAACGCAAAGCCGCCTGATCAGAGCACTCGCAGTCTTCAGAGTTACACGAAATCTCTCCCCTCCTGAAAAGGCTGGCTCTCCCCCCGGAAGCCAGCCTTTTCTGCGTGCATGCTCCGGAAACTTCGCTGTTTTCCGGTTTCACGCAGAGCGATTGGGTGCTGCTGCCTGCCATGGTCTGAATCGGCAGGCGAGGCACCGACTTTTGACAGACCCGATCTGCGGCGTTAGTCTGCGGTCTGCAGGGGATCGCGAGGCTTGCAGTATTTTCAGAGGCGCGGTGGAAATGAACGGGCGGGGCAGTCTGCGATGTGTGGGGTGTGGTGATGCAGGCGGCAGCACAGGTCAATGGCTGGTTGTCGGGCTGCTGGGGATTATGGCCCTGCTGTACGGGACTGAAGTGATGGGGCAGGATCGAATCCAGCGACTGCAGTTGACGAGCTGCGGATTTCCTGAAGCGGTGATCGTTGCGGGTGATACATGCTGGACGGGGCAGGTGCAGCCCGTGGGGGCGCTGAATGGTACTGCTGAGCAGCAGGCTGAGGCCTGTCTGCGGGAGTTGCAGCGGATTCTGCAGGCGCATGGTGTTTCCCTTGCGGCTGTGGCACGCCTGCATCTGTATGCCGAGTCTGAGGAGATTCTGGCAGCGGCTCGGCAGGTGCTGCAGTCTCACTGGGCCGCGGACGCGCGTCCGGCGCTCACGCAGGTGATCACGGGTATTTCCGGGCCCGGAGTACTGACGATGGATGCGATTGCGGTTGCAGCACCGGCACCGGCACAGGTGGGGGCGGTGCAGGTGACAGCGGAGTGGGCGCGTCTGCCGGCCGGTCGCCAGATTCATGTGGCGGGTCAGGCAGAGCAGTCCGAGTCGGTGTATGAGGCTGCCTTTGCGACACTGCAGAGTCTGCAGAAAACTCTGCAGTTTACCGATTGCACGTCTGCCGACATTGTGCAGCTGAAGGCGTTTGTGCAGCCGGCCGCAGCAGCCGGCGAGGTGCAGCGTGCCGTGCAGCAGTTTTTCGGGCCGGATCGTCCATTGCCTCCGCTGGTGATTGTGGAGTGGAAATCCAGTGCGAAAGTGCCTGTGGAGATAGAGCTGGTGGCGGCGGGGGGGCCGATGCAACCTGACCAGCCTTCGATTGTGTGGGTGACGCCTCCGGGAATGACAAAATCGCCGGTGTACAGTCGTGTGTGTGTGGTGCAGGCTGAAACGTTGATTCTTACCAGTGGGATCACGGCGGCGGAAAAGCGACGCGATCAGTCGGCTGCAGCCGCGAATGCGGAGTCGTCGGCGGTGCTGGAGAATCTGCGGCGAATAGTCACTTCTGCGGGCAGTGATTTTCGGCATCTGGTGAAAGCCACTTATTACGTATCCTCGGATGCTGCCAGTCTCAGCCTGAATACTGTGCGCCCCGGGTACTACGATCCTGAACGTCCGCCGGCAGCATCGAAAGCGATTGTGTCCGGGACTGGAGTCCCGGCGGCTGAGCTGGCAATGGATCTGATTGCCGTGCCGGCCGGAGCAACAGGTCGCTGAGTCGTCTCCGGTTCTGTTTCGTTCTGTCTGTGGTGTCGAAAACATGCTGCATCTGAAATCCGTGTCACCCGAACGCTGGCTGTGTCAGGTCGACGTGTCTCTGCCGGAGATACTGCTGGATCATGCACATTGCGAGCAGAAGGCGGCGGCGACAGCGATGGACCTGATGTTTGACTATGTGCAGTCTGACGATCTGTGTGACTGCATGTCGGAGATTGTGCGTGAGGAGCTGGAACATTTTGCCCTTGTGCGGAGTTTGCTGAAACGCCGTGGTATTCGTTTTCAGGGGCTGAAACCCGGAACCTACGGTCGTCGACTGAAGGAGCTTGTGCGTCGGCAGGAGCCATTGCGGGCTGTGGACCGTCTGCTGATAGCCGCCCTGATTGAGGCGCGCAGTTGTGAGCGTTTTGTGCTGCTGCGGGATCATCTGCAGGATCCTGAGCTGCAGGCATTTTATGGCAGTCTGTTTGAATCGGAAGCGCGTCATCATGCCACGTATGTGCGGCTGGCGCGATTGTTTGCCGATGCCGGTTCGGTGGATCGGCGGCTGCATGAGCTGGCAGAGCAGGAAGCCGTGATCATCGCGGAGGGTTGTCCTCTGCCGAGGGTTCACAGTTGATCCTGTGCAGGTGTTTGAGGAAACAACAGTGACCAGTGCAGAATCTGTCCCTGTCGATTCAGACGACCCCTTTACTGTTGTCTACACAGAGCTGCGGCGGATAGCGGCAGGCTGTCTGGCTGATGAGGGCCGAGTGCACACGCTGTCGCCGACGGCGCTGGTGCATGAGGCGTGGCTGCGGCTGCAGGGATCCGGTCCCGAGCGGTTTGCGGGCATCCGCAGCATGAAGGCACTGGCAGCGCTGGCCATGCGTCAGATACTGATTGAGTACGGCCGTCGCAAGCGTCGTCGGCTGCGTCTGCTGCAGCACGAATTCAGCAGTCGCAGTGATTCTGAGACGGTGAAGGAATCTGAATCCACTGTGGATCTGCTGGACCTTGACGATGCTCTGACGGCGCTGGCTCCGGAATACCCTGAGCATGCGCGGCTGGTGGAGTTACGGTATTTTGGCGGACTCAGCCTGCGGGAGTGTGCGGAGGAACTGGGGGTTTGTGAACGCACGGTGGACCGGCACTGGCAGTTTGCCCGAGCGTGGCTGAACAGGCGTCTGCAGGGCAGCACCTGAACGGCTGCTCGGCGAGTTGTTGACGATGGGCCAGCAGTGGCAGCATGCGGACTGCAAACACGGACCATGCCTGGTACAGCAGCAGGCTGCAGAGCAGGGCGGTCAGTACCGTGCGGATCACAGTCTGTCTGCGTCCGCAGCGTTCGGCAGATCCCGGCGGCAGCGGCAGTGCAGTTACCAGCGGGATGGCGGCAAAGCAGCTGCACTGCAGGGGTGTCAGTCGTCCGAAGAACAGGCCGATCAGCAGCAGGCAGCACAGGCTGCCCCAGCAGTAAGTCAGCGGCAGGGGTCGGTCAGGTCGCGGTCCTGCGAATACGTTTCGCAGTGCAAATGGCAGCATGCTGCCCGCCAGTGGCAGGGCCAGCAGGCCACCCTTCAGGTAGCCTCCCAGCATGATCACAACTGCGCTGCAGAGCAGGCAGCAGGTGAGGTTGAGGGGCAGCCCGGCAGCGACTGCAGGTCGGCTGAATCCTGTTGTCAGACGCTGCAGCAGCACTGCACCGGTGAGCGGCAGTGGTGTCAGGCCGGCCAGCAGCAGCCAGCCTGTGGGTGTAATTCCCTGAATGGTGGCCGCGGCGGGCTGAGTGAGCCAGACGGATTGATGCAGTATGAGCGGGACAGGGGTCAGCAGCGCGGTGGATCGCAGCAGCCGATGCATGCGGGTTGGGAGTACTGTTTCGGCGAGGTCAGCCAGCATCAGCACGGGCAGCAGATACAGAAATCGGTCGGCGGCGGAGACGGGGGGAAAGCCGGGCAGGATCTGCAGGACGAGCAGTCCGCAGACGCAGCCGGCCAGCATCAGCAGCGGATACAGCCGCGTCGCTGCCCCCGGGGCAGCGACCACGGCCGCGGTCAGAAACGCCAGCAGACTCAGCAGGGCGTCCGGCATCGAACTACTTGCTCATGCCTTCGCAGTCAATGATTACAACAGCCTCATCACCAATCGGTCCGATGGCATTTTTATCAAAGTTGTAATCGCTGCGTTTCAGACGCAGTTCCGTTGAAAAGCCCACGCGACGCACACCGCGTGATTCGATCTGTCGGCCACCCATGAGCTGAATGGTGATTGAGCGTGTTGTCCCGTGCATGGTGAAGTCACCGGTGACCTCATAGCCGCC
>Ga0078894_10000455_pt1 | contig 28468 bp, 48 predicted proteins | sample LauGreSu1BDMLBSD_2_FD_67506 | JGI IMG/M metagenome (GOLD analysis project Ga0078894, IMG submission 67506) | Freshwater lake microbial communities from Lake Michigan, USA - Su13.BD.MLB.SD (version 4) (version 4) | ecosystem: Environmental > Aquatic > Freshwater > Lake | place: Lake Michigan... | reverse complement strand
CAAGAATTGCCAAAAAGTAATATTTCTATAGGAATAGACTTAGGGCTAAAAGATTTAGCAATTACCTCTGAAGGAGAGGTTTTTCAAAACCATAAATTCTATAGAAAATCTGAAAATAGATTAAAATTTCATCAGAAAAAACTATCTCGCAAGAAAAAAGATTCTAAAAATAAAAACAAACAACGAATCAAAGTAGCTAAATTATATCAAAAAGTTTCTAATAAAAGATCGGATCAGCTACATAAGATAACTCATCAGCTAGTTAACGAAAATCAAGTTATCATAGCCGAGAGCTTATCAGTTAAAAACATGATTAAAAATCATAAATTGGCAAAAAGCATTCAAGATGCTTCCTGGGGAGAATTGATAAGACAGCTGGAATATAAATCTAAATGGTACGGTAGAACTTTTTACCAGATAGATAAATTCTTTCCAAGTAGTAAAACTTGTAATTCTTGTCAATTTGTGATTGATGCATTGCCTCTAAATATTAGAGAGTGGAACTGCCCAAAGTGCAATCAACATCATGACAGAGATTTAAATGCTGCTTTGAATATAAGAGATAAAGGTTTAAAAGACTTGGGGTTATGGAACGTAATCCCGTATCAAAAACTTAGTGAGGCGTCAGCAATAGCTGAGTCTATGACCTAAGAAGCCACCACCTTTATGGTGGTGGTAGTTCACGGAGCTTAGCGTTATCATAAACATTTTGTGAAGGTTTAACTAAAAATTTAGTTATGTCATAACCCCAAAATGATTCATCAACTGTCCCAAATGAGTTTAATGATTTGATGGCATTTCTCATGGTAGCGCCAGAATCTTGATTGATGGTGCCTTCCATTTCACGAGTTACATAATATTGAAATAATCTTGAAAGGTTTTTATATCCTTTTTTGACGCCAAATCGATTATCGTTATATTCTACAATTGCAGTAGCAACGTGAGCGGTACAAGAACCAATTGGACCCTGATCATCAATTGGAGAACAAAACTTGCTATTGTCGATCATGACCGGAGCAGCATGTAAAATATCTGTTGGGCTGGTTTTTAAAATGAAATCTCTTTCATCAGGCTGATCAACTTTCCAGCTTTTTAGATGGACGGATTTACTTGAACCTAATAAAATATGAGTTGACATAGTTTGCTCCTATCTTAATGCGATATAGCTGATATATTTGAGGAGGTTTTATGAGCCACGTTAACATACAAATCAATCAATTTTTTAAAGAATTAATCAAATATGGTCTAGGAGAAGAGGTTCATTTTTGGGGAGTCAGCAAAGATTTCGACCCTGAACAATTAGAAACCCTCATCTCTAACATAGACGAAATGGATCGAGTCATGTCGGATCTTAGACCTATTGTTATTAATGCATTAAAACAAATCGCCGAAGATTATAAGAAAGAAAAATCTAAATGACGGTTAAAATTCTTTTCCGAGGTTCATTAACAGAAGAGTCGGAACTTCTTGCTGCTTCTAAATATTTTACCGTTCTTCAATCCAGGGTAAAAGTTCAAGCAGGTGACTTTATTATTCCAAGATATTCCGTAATTCCTTTTGCTAAAGAATTTTTTGATGATATGAATTATGCCGGGGCTAAAACTCTTAACTCATATCAACAATTTAAATATATTGCCGATTTAAAAAATTACGTTTATGACCTTGGCGACTTAACTCCAAGAACCTGGCTTGCTTCAGAAGGAATTTACAACCTTCCAGATAATTCTAAATTTGTTTTGAAAGGCGAAACCAATTCTAAAAAGTTTGAATGGCAAGAAATGATGTTCGCTCCAAACAAGCAAGCAGTTTCTGAAATTCAAGGAAAACTATTAAAAGATGGTTTGATTGGAGATCAGGAAATTTACGTTAGGGAATATGTTCCTTTAAAAACTTTTGAAATTTCTTTTAAAGGCTTGCCAATAACAAATGAATATCGCTTCTTCATTGCCAACAAGCAAATTGTTAGCTCAGGCTACTATTGGTCGAATTATTTTGAAGACTTGACAGAAAAAGGTCACGACTTAAGCTGTGACCGGGTGCCAAAAACGTTCATTCAAAAAGTTATTGATAAGGTTGGCAATAATTCCAATGCTTTCGTAATTGATATTGCTGAAACTGAAAGCGGAGATTGGATTGTTATCGAGTTGAATGCTTTTGAGCAGTCTGGACTGTCAGAAAATAATCCAGAAGTTTTATATGCAAATTTAAAAAATATATTAAATATATTTTGATATATTTTTAAACGATTAGCTCCAAGGAGGAATTATGGATGATGTTAAATTTAGAGATGCACTAGAGGCAGTTCAAACGCTTGCTAAAATGTATGTCGCTAAATCAGCTAATTTTTCGAAATATATAAATACATATCTTGATGAGCCAGTACCGGATAAGAAAAAAATCTTATGGTACAAGGTTGGTCACGATAATAAAAATCATTTTTATCTAGGAGTAGACCCCAAAGGCAATATCTTTTTACGAACTTATCCTGAAAAAGGATGGGATATGGAAAAGAAAGAGCCTATTTATGGTAAGGGCAAAACTACCAAAGTTAAAAATAACGAACTAACTGGAGTGTATTTCGGCAGCTGGTAAAACAACATATAAAGGAGGAGCGATGAGATTAGACAAGTGCCTTGTAGTAGAATCTGTATCTGTGGAAGAATTGAAGAATTCATATTCTACTTGCTCAAAAGCTTTTCCTCAATATGCGATTACTATGCAGTTTCCTTGCGAATTTATGGAAACTGTAGACAATCCAAGACCTATTGGGTTTCGAGATGCTGAAGAATCAAATCTGCAAAAAGCAGATTGCGGATTCTTATTTGAGCTTAAAAATTGCAACCATCAAAATTTTAATGTCAAGTTAATTCATTTTAATGGTAAAATTTATATTTTCAAAGGCGTTTATCAATACGCCAACTATGTTGCCGATCAAGTGGCAAACTTCTTGAATAGCTTAAAAACTTTATCTCCAGATCAAGTTTTTGAATCAGAGCCGTATAGATCTTGGTGTGACGAAGAGTTTAAAAAAGAAAGTTTAGTTCTTCACAACTATAAAGTCGATAAAGAAGATCTAAATAAACTTGGACTATCTGTTTAGGAGTAAGAAGTAGTTATGACAACTTGGAAAGTTTCTTTTAGTCAACCTGTTAATATTCATGTCGATGTAGATAATGTGGAAAAGTCACCTTCTAAAGAAAGCATTCTTAAAAAATTAGAAGAGTCTAATTTGTCAAGGTATGATAAACTTCGTGCCAAAAATTGTCTGCACAGTTTAACTGTACCATGGATTGTCACGGACAATTCTCCAGTTTATTTTCATTCCAGTCATCCCGATCTTGGAAATGTTTCCATTACTGTTAAAAAAGCATGATTTATCATCAGAAATCATCAGAGCGTGAAGTAATTATTACAAGAACTTCTGACGGCAAGATTAAAAAAGAAGTTTATTGCTTTTCTCCTTATATGTTTGGTAAGTCTTTAAAGCTTAGACTTGCTGCCTTTTCTCATTTTTTGGACTGGATCAAAGCCAATCCTGTGCCGGGATTGGTAACAATTTATGATAGCTCTACAAATTTATCTGAGAACTATTACTCTTATATTATGGAAGAGCTTAAAGAACTCAATAAAAGTGAGGAGAATCTAGTAGATGATTATTATAAGTATCACAACGGAGATTTACCAAAGAAAGAAGAACGAGAATATAATTCACTTATTAAAAGGCATTATAAACTCTATTGTTTCTTAGAAGAAAATTCCGGGCTATACGATGACATCCACGGTGGAAATATCGGAATTTCTAAAGATGGAAATTATAAATTCATGGATCTGGAAGGATCTTCTTGGGATTTTGATGCTAAACAAGATACTATTTGGGTAAAATTTAAAAATAAAATTATTTTTCAAGGTTAGAATCATGAAAGCTTCAGTTGGATTTGATGGTATTTCTTTGTTGACTTTTGAATCAAAGAAAACATTTGTTCACATAGGATTATTTCACCCCTTTCAAGTTTGGGGTCGAGGGGAATATTGGTGTAATAATTTGGTTTTTGATTTTGGATTGGGTCCATTTTTTAGAATTATTAAATTTGATATTAAGGAGTAGAGCATGAATATTGGAGATATTGTTGAAGTTCATTGTGACCTAGAAGGTCAGCCAGTTAATTACCCGCAAAATTATTCTTTTACAGTTAATAGAAAATTCAAAGTCGTTGGAAAATCTAACAAAGAAGATCTTTATTTGCTAGATTTGCATTATGCCTCTCCTTTTGGAGTTAAAGCTTCTAGAATGGACTTGAATAATTTTGAACTAATGTCCGGAATTGATTCCACTAATCTTCCATTGATGAAATTTTTTCCAGTAAATTCTAATGCCTTTCTAACAAAGGTAGAAGTTAAATCCTCTGGTGGAAATTGCGTTCATTGCGGGGAGCATTATCCTTATGCCGAAGTTAAGAGGCAGGACAAGAAATTTCTTTGCTATTCTTGCCGAGCATCGGTAGCAGGAAAATATCCTGAGTTTGCGTGAAAACTTTGATCTTTTACTCTCTTGACCTGCAATCTTGGATGGCTATGTTGCTTCATGCCTGAGGAGAGGTGTATAACATGGACAAGAAGATTTTTCAGTATCTGCGTGTTGCGGCAAACATGGCTCGTAAGAAGAAGGACCAACGGACTTTTTTCTTGGGAGCCGTTGGTATTCGTAAGGACGGTGTATTCGTTCAAAGCTTTAACGCTCCTTCTTTTCATCCAACTCCTTGCGGTCATGCAGAGGCTCGTTTGGCTCGTAAATTGGATCGAGGAGCCGTAGTTTATGTGGCTCGTATCCGAGCGGACGGATCTTTTGGTAGCGCCAAGCCTTGTGTTAATTGCGAGAAGGTTCTGCGCCAGAAGGGCGTTAAGAAGGTTTATTATAGTCTTGCAGATGAGGAATATGGCGTTCTTTGTGTGAACAAGAACTATGAGCCCGTCTTGAAGCAAGTTCGTCACGTTCGCTGAGAAATAAGATATAGGAATTATAATGAGCAAAAGAAAAGAAAAAGATCTAAAAGATTTCAGCTATTCATTAGACGAGCTAGGAAATCTAAATCTGTCATATATTGATTTGCGAGATGGTAATCGCAATTTAAAATATAAGCTTGCAATTATTTTGCCTGACGGAATCAGATTTGGCGCTCATTTTTTTCACTGGGATGAGTGGAGCAAAGTTATTGCTGATGTTAAAAAAGGCAAAGCTAAATTAGAAGAAATTCAAGCTCATAAAGAAGCTGTAAATATTTCTATAAAAACACTAAATGAGAAAGTTGAGGGGCGATAATGTCACAGCCTATGGTAACATTTTTTCTAAAACCAGAAACCGCAAATGATATTTCTTATGCATTGGTTAAATATCGAGATGGAGCTTCTCTAAAACATAATGTCAATCTTTCAGCTGGAGAAGACTGTTTAAAAGTTGAAGTTGAACCAAGTGCTTTGAGTCAATCTATTGCAATTGAGCTTAATTTCTGTAATGAAAAAGGCTGTTCTATTTATAGAACGGCAATCTGATGAATTTGCTATTAACAATTTTCATCGGCATTGTTGTTTTTGTATTTTTCATATTTTATCTAGTCGATAAACTGTTCGAGGATTAAAATGCAAGATTTAGCCAATATAAAACAAATATCTCAAATCATACCACACTCTAATGCTGACGCTTTAGAAATTGCCATTATTGAAGGTTGGCAATGCGTAGTTAAAAAAGGAGAGTTTAAACCCAATGATTTGGTAGTTTATATTGCTATTGATACGGTACTTGATAGTAAACCTTCTTGGGCTAGCTTTCTTGAGCAACGCAATTGGAGAGTTAGACTAATTAAACTAAGAGGCGAATTGTCTTATGGACTAATTTTGCCTCTTTCTGTTTTGCCAGAAAATACACCAATTGAATTAGACTCTGACGTTTCTAGTCTGTTAGGAGTAGTGAAATATCAAAAACCAGAATCAAACGCTGGTAAACATTCTTCAGGAAAAACTAAATCCAGTTCATTTCCATCTTTTACTGGAATGCATGTTACTGATGAAATTAATGTTCAGTCAAAACTAAGAATGTTAAATGAGCTGGTTGGCAAACCATATTATATAACTACAAAGTGGGATGGTAGTAGCATGACAGCAATTTATATTGCCACACCATCAAATCCAGACGGTGAATTTGTTCTTGCCTCTAGAAATCGTTGGTTGGAATATTCTGAAGATGCCGTAGATAACTGGAGCAAAGCAGCTAAAAAATATAATCTTCCAGAGATTTTAAAGAATTCTAATTATGGTTTTCAATGTGAGTTAGTAGCTCCTGGCATTCAATCTAATCGAGCAGGGCTATCAGAGGTAGAAATTAGAATTTTCAATTTATTTGATAAAACTACTAAAAAATATGTTGGATTAAAAGAGCTTCAAGATTTTTGCAGTTCTACTGGTCTGCCCATGGTAACTTTATTAGAATCCGGTGATAGTTTTAATTACAGTCTAGAACAATTGCTACAATTAGCAAAAACAGTTAAATATCCTAACAATTTTCCAGCAGAGGGAATTGTATTGCGTCCTCAGGTCGGACTTTACAGTGAAACTTTAAAAGATAAATGGTCTTGTAAGGTTTTGAATAGTGATTATCTTTTAAAGTTTGAAGAGTGACTTTTTTGTTAAAATATTAAACGCCAATCAAAATTCAAATAATTAAATTGTATATAATTGATGATTAAAACTTTTATATTCTTTAGTATTCTGAATTTAGTCAGGGAGTGGATAATCTATCAAGAAAGCAAGACTTGACACGCTCCACCGAGGAGCTATGATGACCGTGTGGAGGGCAGAGGAGCCCAAGACAACAACATTTAATTATTTATTATTAGAGGTAAATTATGGATCAAATTCGTATTAAGTATGTTCGTGACGCTCGTAAGAACCCCGTAGGTTGTGTGGCATATACAGTTAATGAGGGTCAACTTAAGCTAGGAGTTGCATCTTGCAATCCACAAGATCCTTTTAAGAAGGAAATTTCTCGTTCGCTGGCAATTGGTCGTCTTATGACTTCGCCTGAAAAATCAAGCGCTCCAGAGGAGCGTTCACTTAAGGCGCTTACTCTAAGCGTTCTTGAAATGGTTAAGAATAGTTCAAATGCTTCGAGTCGAGTTTCAAGGATGGCAGCTCGTGAAGTAAAGAAGGTTCTCGATACTACTGTTACTAAGTGATATGCAAAAAGTACAACGAGTTCAAAGAGTTTACGTTATTTATGATGAAACCAATGAGCCTTGCTCTGTAGCTCCAACAAAAGCAACAGCGCAATCTTATGTGAGTTGGTTTTTAGACAAAGATAAAAAATATAATATTCAGCCATTCTTAGTAGATACTAATAAAATTAGTCAAGAAGAAATTAATAATATGTTAAAGGAGTTTTCATCATGAAACGTTTCGTAATTCCAGTTTTGCTCGTTGCTTGTTCAAGCGGAGAAGGAAGTCCAGCTCCATGTCAGCCAAGTTCTTGCGCTGATTTCCAGGGCAGTATGCCTCATGTTTGTGGCAAAGTGGACGATGGATGTGGCAAGCAGTTGGATTGTGGTCCTTGTGACGTAAGCGGTCTTGGAGGTGCTGGCGGCGCTGGAGGAGGAGATTCTTGTACTTTATCAGGTCAAGTTTCAGTTGTTTCTACAACTTCTTCTTCAGTATCTTCTAGCTTTATGGGTCAGGGCGGATCGAATATGTGCCAAGACCTGACTTTTGATAAGTGAGATTATTGAAATGAAAATGATGACGGTAATGTTGCTTAAAGCTCTTGATCTTACTCAAGATGAGTCTTGTCTTATCATGGAATGGCTGCCAAATACCAAAATGTACCTTGCAGTTACGGAACCTGTTGGAACTTTTTGTGATGTAAATTCATCATGTGACGGTCAGGGTCATTGCGTTAATGCCCTATGTGAAGCATGTGCGGCGGATATTAATTGCGTATCATATGCAGCTTGCCTACAGGGGTTTTATCCAGACCAAAACTGTGAAGAGCTAGATTTTGCTCAAGAAACTCTAGATCTTTGTATGTGAAAATCTCTGGAAGATAGGGAGGAAGAAATTTCTCCCTATCTTTTTTTTATGGAAAAATCAGAAAAAATTCTAATTCTAGAAGAAAAACTCTCTTTTCTAAAAAGCATTAGAAAAGAGAAAATTAAAGAAATAACAAATATTGAAACTGAATTAAATTGGATCAAAATTCAGCTAGAAGAATTAACTAAAAAAAGATATTAATTAATTGACATATCTTCATGGTTCCATTTTTGTTGGTTCTAATTGAATCCGACAAAATATTCTATTATGCCATTAGATGCCACTTAAATTTTGATTTTAATGGATATGACCATTATATGAAGCTTTATCGTTGTTTTTTGAATGCTTGCGGATATACCGAGCATGATTTTGATAACAAGCTATTAGAATGGATTGATGAACAGTGGCATATTCTTTTATATACTAGCCATGAAGGAAATAGAATTTCATATTGGAACTGATTGCCCTTTTTGCTTTCAGCAGACTAATAATACTTTAAAGGGCTCTAAAAAAATTTCACATAATCACATTTATTGCAGTTATTGCAGGTTATCAGAAAATAACGGAGATGAATTTGATTCAAAATTTGAAATGTGGTTCTTAGAAGGAAAATTAATTTCAGTTATTATTTCTGATTATATTGGGGGCAAATGTTACTATTCAGAATATTCTCCCCTTCAAAAAGCAGTAGTTGTTCATCAAAATGATGAAGACTGTATTGAAAAAAATATTGAATTAAAAAAATGGAATTTAAAAGATCACATGGATATTTTATATCAATCTATTGAAGAAATAGATTTATTATCCATGATAACTAAACCTGGTGCATCTTTAAAAATTAAAGAAATATTAGATAATCCATATATTTCTAAGCCTGTCAAGTCTAAGATCTTTAAGTTGGATCTTTAAGCCCTTGACAGGGCTGCTGGGGTGACTATGTTGGAGTGGCTCAAGGAGAGCTGCCATGACTTTTGATATTGAAAAAGCAAACCCGACACTTACTAGCTGGATGTTTAATGTTAAGCCTTATCTTAAGGCTTTGTCAACAGAGCAAATTAGAGAGCATTGCAAGAAAAACAGCAAGCCATATGCTATCATGATGGCTCAGATCGTAGGAGATTTTAATTTTGCCTCTGTAATTCGTTCTGCCAACGCTTTTGGAGCAGAAAAAGTTTTCTACTTTGGAAAGAAGCGTTTTGACCGTCGAGGAACGTGTGGAACGCACCTTTATATTGATGTGCAATATCTTTCTACCCAAGAACAAATTCAAGAATTGAAACAAGAATATACTTTTGTTGCTCTTGAAAACGTCAATCGCACACACTATCTTAGTGATTTCACTTGGAATACTGGCAAGAAGCCATTGATCATCATCGGTGAAGAGGGAACTGGAATTCCACCTGAAGTGCTATCTTTGTGCGATGTTCAAGTAGAAATTGAGCAGTTTGGAAGCGTGCCATCAGTAAATGCAGCAATTGCAGGTTCAATTGCAATGAATGATTTTGTAACTAAATATAAGAAAGGATTTTGATTATGATTCATATTCACACATCAAAACAAGATGTAGGCTTTGATAAAATGAGTTTTCTTGGACCTTGTTTTAAATACCCAGAACACAAAGTTCACTGGACCAAACAAGGTGCGATTGCTCCAGAAGTTTTAGAATTGCATGAATCTGGTAAAGATGTTCATGTAATTACGCTTTCTGGCTATGTTTTCTGGTCAATTATTGAACAAGGACTTTCTAGAGGCACAATTAAACGAGCTGATTTAAAAATTTACTATCATCGCTCAGAGTTTGTAGTTAATGTTTCTGGAATTGGTCCCAATCTAGAACTATCAGCAGACTTAGATTCTCACTGGGATGGTGGTGGACAACACATTGCTAATGTTCGTAGTATGCTTGGATTCTATAAAGGCGATCAAGTAAACAAGCACACTTTTGATGATTTTTATAAGGAGAAAGTATGACTGACAACGCTGTTTCAACGAATAAGTTAAAAAAGAAAGAAGTAGAACTTAAGGCTTCTCAAGCAGAACATGCAAACAAATTAATGAATTATATTTCTGATAGGGTTGGTAAAAAATTGAATCCATCAGAAGTATATCATATTAGTTTGCAAATGTTTGATAGCGACCCGATTGTTAATAACTTAATGTCCAGCCTAGAAAAAATTATAGTTGAACAAAAACACGTATCAGAACTTGTAAAAGAAATTTCTGATCATTTAGAGTCTCGCAAAGAAGTTAAAGATTTTAATTGATTCTTTTATGTCATTAGAGAATTTAAATTCAGTATTTAAGAATCTAAACCTAGACGCCAAATGCGTTAATTGGTACATTACTCAAAGCTCATCTTTTTATGATGTTGAGCTTGGTAATAATATTACAATTGAAAAATTTTCTTCTCTAGATAAAGAATTACAATTTAGAATCAAGTCTGCAAATCCTTTATTTATTAAAGTCTTGCCAGAAAATGGAATTGTTAGAATTCAAGATTTAAAGAAAAACCAGCAAAAATTAAATTTTGAAGATGTTTCATCCTCTCTTTCAAATGAGAACATTTCTATTGTTCTAGGAAAGGATTATGAAGACAATGTTTTGGTAACAGACTTTTCTCAACACCCTCACACATTAATTGCTGGCACTACTGGCTCTGGCAAAAGCAATGCGTTGCATAATATTATTTGCAACGCTCTTATGAATAAAAAAACAGAGCTTTTTCTCTCAGACTCTAAAGGTGTTGAATTTTTACCTTATCATGATTTAAATAAAGTAAAAATGATTTCACAATCATATGAAGAAAACGTTGTCATGCTATCTAGACTTGCAGATCTTATGGAGTCTCGTTTTCGAATTATGAAAAATCTAAAAGTTAATAGTTACAAAAAAATTGTTGGTATGAATCCAGTCCTAGTTGTTCTAGATGAAATTTCAGATTTAATTTTGCAAGATAACAAAAATACTTTTAAAAATTTTCTTTTAAAAATTTGTCAAAAATCTAGGGCTGCTGGTATTTTTATTGTGGCTGCAACTCAGCGACCCTCAGTAGATGTATTGTCAGGCGTTATTAAAGCAAATTTCCCTGCAAGGATTGCTTTGAAAACAGCTTCTGTAACTGATTCTAAAGTCATTCTTGATGAACTCGGAGCAGAGTCTTTACAGGGTAACGGAGATGCACTAATCAAAAATCACCAATATAATTCCGTTCGATTTAGATTCCCATTCATTGATCCTAGTGAAGTTATTAAAAAATTATGAATAAAAATATTTTTGACCAAGATTTTATTAAACACTCTCAAAATGTACTAAAAAACGCATGTTTTGGTCAAAAAACTTTATTTAAAAAAGATTTTGCTAAACTTTTGGGATTTAATATTGACGACCCAAAAAATTCAATGATGGGACTAAACATAATTTCAATTATGTTTGATTTGGGATATTTTATTGAATATAAAATTGTCACAGGCAAATATGGAGGAATTATCCATGTTCCTTCTTTTCAAAAAAGTCTTGCAGAATCATTTCCAAAAGGATTTTTACAAAACTTATATGACATTCTATGTTTGAACTGTTCTCAGAATCCAATCTCTAGAAATGAAATTGCAAAAAAGTTAAATTATGACCTTCCAGAAGATCAAGTCTGTAATTTAATTACTTCGGCTTTGCAAAAAAAATATATTATCGGATTCAAAGGAAAGCCAGGTAAAAACGGCGGCATTGTTAAAATGTTAGACGTGCAGCCAAAGCTAACGGTTGAAAACGCTCATAGCAGCCTTGACTTGCCAGAGGACGAGTCTATCGTTGCCACGCCTTCAAGCTCATTCTGGGAAGCTCTAAGCCAAGCAGAGCAGTCTACAGAGGAACGAGCCCTAGAGAACCACTCCCAGGCAATTTAATATGATTTCTAAAAAAGAAAAACAGATCATTTCAAAAGTTTCTAGAGAAATAAAGAAAGCTATTAAAGATTTAGTTGAAGAAAATGATTTTTTAGACAGGTATATTGATCTTGAAAATTATTGCGGAGCCTGTGCTATTGCATCTTTAGCAATGTATAAAAGGTTGAGAGAGCAAGGCATTGACTGTACTTGGGCATATGGCTATCATGCCAGCCAAGAGCCTTGGTTTGGTGAGAGGCATTGCTGGGTAGAATATAAAGGTAAAATAATAGATGTTACTTATAAACAAATTTCAGAAAAAAGTAAAAATATCTTCATCTCGCCAATTAAATATGTAAAGATTAAACAAGATCCTCAGCATAGAGTATTTAACAAATATTGGAAATGGCAAAATCCTTTTAAATATCATTATCATTGGTCACAAGGCAATTTAGAAATTAATCCTAAATAAGGAAAATCCAAAATGGAAGTTCAACCAGAAATTTTACTATGCAGTTGCAAATCTTTAGAAGAAGCACAATGGGTACGAGGAGAGCTTATCTCTTTCAATCCTAGAGATTATTGGTTTTATGTTCTTAATGACTTTACTATCAAAGTAGCAAATGATTTTGGCGGTCGAATTTCTCAAGAAAAATTTGATAAAGCCAAGGAAAAAGCAGACCAATTAATTAAAGAATTTAGATCAAAAGCAAAAAGCTAAGAGTTTCTTAATTTAAGATAATATTCTTTCATTGCATTTACGCATTTTTTGCAACGACATTTATATTTTTTATATCGCCAAATGGTGCCATGAGAAGATTCTTTGCCGTATTCTTTCTTTTCTAGAGTCTTTTCATGGTGACATTGTTTGCATAACAGCTGACATTTATTAACTTCATCTAACAAGTTAACATCTGCACGGTCAATAAATTTAGAAATAATAAAATTTTTTTGTCTTGGCTTCAAGTGATCAAATTCTAAATTGTCTTTTGAACCGCATCGCTCACATTTGCCACCAAGCAATTCAATGAATCGCAGTTTTCTGGACTTGCGTCTTTCTTTGCGAGCCTTAGATTTTTCTTGAGTCCATTCTGACATAGCGTCATATATATGAAAATATCCAATGATCAAAACAATATTGCAAATATTTCAGCTACAGTTTTGTTTTTATTAGGAGTTCTAATCCTATTAAAAATAGGTTTTGTTCAATGGGTTCTTTGGAATTCTGTAATTTATTTCTTTATCATTAAAGATGAAAAATTTGTAGAAAGTTTTATGCCTGCTCCTGGAATGAATTTCATTCCAGTTTACGGTTATCTTTGGATGATGACTATTTTGATGCCGATCATTGTCTTACTAAGTTATTTCGCTGCTAGGGCTAGCGGATATAGTAATGATTATGATGATTGACTTACCTAAAATAGGCGAACAAATTATTGTCCATAACATTCGACATGCAAAAGCGACAGTATCCGATATTATTTGGATCCCACTAGAATCAAGATATGTAATTGAATTATCTTGGAAGGATACCGATAATAACTTTATTGGTAAGTCCAAAGTATCTCATTATGATGAGAATAAAATTTGGTTTAGAGAATTATTAAACAATTAATGTTAAAAAAAATTCTTAAAATATTAAGAAATTATTATTTTTTAATTGTTACAGCGATTTCTGTTTTGTCTTTTCTCCTCGGACCCTATTGGGTAATAATTACTTTTTCAATTTTTCTTTCTTTAATATTTGTTAAATATGATTACTTAAAAAGTAAAAGAAAATATTTTATTTTTATTTTTGGCTTTAAAAGCCAAAACTCAATATTAAGAATAATTCAAAATTTAAATGTTAATTTTTCTATATTCTTAATTTGTCCAGGATTTGTTTTTACAGATAGCGTTATATATCTATTGTCAAACTTTTGCAAAAAGGAAAAATTATGAGTCAATCAACAGTAAAATCAGTGAAAAACGCATGGCATAAAGTTCGCAATTTTCAAAAAAAGAAAACTGCTGATGGAGTTGTTACAAAATCATCGAGTCCAGGAATGACATTAAAAGCCTGGGCAAAGCATCAAATCCAAACTTCTGGACCACATGCCGAAGAATGTTCACAGTGGCTAAAGAATAAAAAGACACTTGCTCAGCAGTCTCGTAAACAAAAATGAACGCTTTAATTGTTATTGCGGGAATCATTAGCTTAGCCTTTCTTGTTTTTATTTACTTAGTTGCCAGATCGGACCTCTTTGTAAGATCTTTTTGCCTAAGGCTCTTTCAAGAAAGGCAGCAAAAATTTCTTGTTAAATTTAATAATGATTCTCGCATTATCAATGTCGAATCCAAAGATAAAATTACAGAAGTGATGATTGAGACTTTACAAGAATATCTTTGGGACAAATCTAAAGAGCTAGATGAAGGCATATCTAAACGAACTTTTTCTTTAGAAACTATTTTAGATATTGCATATATTGCTTGGTTAATTTATTTTATAAATAAAAACAATGATGTTGGTAAGCCTTGAGAAACTTTTGGAAATCGTAAATCCTTTACGAGATCCGCCTTGGAAAGAAATTAAAGACTCAATTTCTACTGAGGAAGTTAAAAATTCTTCTTTATCTTCTTCTAAAGAAGAGTATGATTCACTAAAACCGGAATCAAGAGAACAGCACATAGCAAAAATCGCTTATTTCGTTAAGCATGGTTGGAATGATGAACCGATTACAATTGTTTTTAACAAATCTTTATACCCCATTTACGATGGGAATCACAGACTCTGCGCTGCAATTATTCGTAATGATGATTTCATTCTTGCGAATGTAGAAGGAAATGGGGATCTAATTAGAAAAATTGCATATTGACTGTTATAGTTGGTCTGCAATTGTTGGGGGGTCGCCTAGCGGTTATGGCAGCGGACTTTGAATCCGCCATTCGTGAGTTCGAATCTCACCTCCCCTGCCAATCTTCAAACATTAACCAAAACTCGCAACATATAGCCTGTTGACATGAGAACTTTGGTGCTCATACTGAGCCTCAGACAAGGGCGCTACCAGCCCTGCGAGGAGAACATACCATGAGCAACTATATTGATTCGATCAAGAACCTTAAGGTTCTTCCCAACGAAGAAATCGTAAATCTATTCATTTCTTATACCGCTACCAAGAACCAAAAGGCTCGCCAAGAGATTATTTCTTCTACTCTTAGGCTTGTAGTTAGTATTGCTAACCAATACAAGCACTACGGAAAGTTTGATGATCTGATTCAGGAAGGCAATGTTGGCTTACTGAAGGCTATCGACAAATTTGACTTTACCATGAATGTTCCTTGGAGTCATTACTCGGCTCAGTGGATTCGAGCTTACATTCTAAGGTTCGTTTTTAATAATCAGACCATGGTTAAGCGAGGAACTTCGCCCAAAGAGCGAAAGTATTACTGGAAGCTTCTGCGAAGCCGATCAAAGCTAGAGGCTCAAGGAAAGACTGCTGACGCAGCTACTTTGGCAGCAGAGCACAATCTTACTCAGGAACAAGTAGAGTTCATTCTTAGCCGTTCTACTGTTGATTCCAATCTTCAATCAATTTCCCCAAACAACTCTGAGGAGAATGACTCTTCGGAAGACATCATGGATCAAGAGTCTAGCTCTGTAGAAAATGATATTTTGCAGTGCATTTGCGATAAGAATATTGAGGAAAAGATGAATTCATTTGTTGAGAGCCTTACCCCTCAGCGTCGTCTCATTTTCACAAACCGTTTTATGTCTGATGAGTACCAGACATTTGCTCAGCTAGGCGAGCAGCTCGGCGTAACTCGTCAGAGGGTTCAGCAAATTGAATCAGAGCTAAAGAAGCAGTTTGTCAGCCAGGTCAAGATCTGAACGAGATTTGATTTTAAATAATCTTTTAATAAAGAACTAGTCAAGAGTCGTTCAGTCTCTAAATCTAATTATAGATATAAATTTTATTTAAGCAACATATGTTATAGAGTCATTGCGCTCACCAGCGGTGACTCCTAAACACTTTATCCAAGTAATTAAAAAAATAAATTCTTTCCTTGTTATCCGCGTGTTACGCACCTATACGCCCATGCGCGCGTAATATAATATATAATTATATATAAGATCTGATCCGATCCGATCTGATCTGATCTTAGATAACTTTACTTCGCTTCGCTCGTAAAGTTATCGGCAAAACCAAACGGCGGCAAATGTAAGGTTTTCTGCCACTTATTTTATATACGAATTAAACTTTAAACTATTTTTTTTGTATATAATTATGAAAACATTATCTGTGTTATTGTTACTTTTAACCGGATGTATGGAAGCAGATATTAATTCTTCAGAATATGAAGAAGAATTTGAAGAACAATCTTCTGAAGATTATGAATATTATGAGGATTTAGAGCGTCAGAAAGATTCTGAAAAAAATAATTGTCCAGTATACTATCAAAAATTAGAACTTAATGGAATTAAATATTTAATTAAAATTCCTTCCGAATGTCATTTAAATTATATTGAAACTGGTCGTCCTTCACCAGAACAAGATTATAATCAAAATTATGATCTAATTATAGAAACTCCATATTCTCAACAGGAATATTGATGAATAATTCTTGGTTAAAATATGGGTGGATCGATGAGGATGATGACGTAGAAAATTTTCAATACGCAGACACTTTACGCTCTGAAGATTTAGAAAGATTATTAAAAGAAAAGAAAATAGATATTTTTTTAGAGGATTAAAATTATCCTTTACATTCTGAATATTTTGATATAGATATTGAAAATAGAAGGGTGCCAGAGTGGTCGATTGGGCTTGATTGGAAATCAAGTGTACGTGAATAGCGTACCGGGGGTTCGAATCCCCCCTCTTCTGCTAATATCATTAAGATATATGATTAAGAAAATTGCTCAAAAATTAAATTTACCAGAAGATGTAGCAAAAGTTTTGCTTCAGGTAAGTAATAAACTCAAAAGTCACAACATTCCATTTCAAGTAATTGGTGGAATTGCAGTCGGAGTTCACTCATCTCCGAGAACCACCAAAGATGTTGATTTTATTATTAAATCTGAAGATATAAATAAAATAAAAAAATTATATGTCACAAATCCATTGTTAATGTCAAATCAAGATGGATTATCTACAAACATAGATGGTGTGGATGTAGATTTTATTATTATCAATGATGAAGAATCTTTTTTATTTGAAGGTAATAAATCGATTCCAGTTGAGAATCATAGCTTTGATCCATTATCAGCAGCTAATTTGATTTATATGAAATTACAATCTCAACGAACAAAAGACATGAGTGATGTAATTGAAATCCTTAAAAAGGACACTAATCAAATACCTCTCCTTAAAAAGGAAATTTTTTTAAAAATTAAAAACTCGGATTTAAATAATAAAAAACAAATTTTGTCTGATGTTGAAGAAAATTTTGATTCTTTAGCTAATATTGCTCTTCTTGAAGAAAAGAAGTCAAAAAATACAAGAACCGCCTTTTACAAGGCGGTTCTCAATAATTTAAATAAAACAAATTAATTATTAATTAACTTATTAATTGTTTCCGCATCAACGAAGAATGACATATTTGGAACCGCTGGTCTGAAAAAAGAGCAGATTCCTATTAATTTTCCATTAGAATCAAAAGCTCCGCCTCCAGAATTTCCCATATAAATTGGGGCTGTAATATGAAGAAAGCTTTGTTCTTTGCCAGATGGATTAGTGTCGATTCTAAATCCTGAAATTATTCCTGTGAAATATGTAAATTCCACTCTTGCCGGATGACCTATTATGTGGACTTTATCTCCAATTTTACCAAGGCTTTCTGATATCTCTACAAAATATTCAGAAGAATAGTTTTCAGTTTTTAGAACGACAATATCATTATTAGGATCAAATTTTATTATTTTAGCCATTTTTAATGGCGCGTTCTTTTCATCATAAGAATAATTAATTTCATCAAATGTTTTAATAGGAATTTCAATTCCAATCATCTCATTAAGGTCTGGGGTATAACTTAGAGCGGCAATTAATTTAATTAAATCTTCTAATTTTTTATTTTCTTTTTTAAGATCTTCTTCTGTAATTTCATTTTTTGGATTGGGAATTAGACTTTCCCCACAGTGCCTAGCGCTTATGATTATTTCAGGAGTTATAAAAACCCCACCGCAAAATGTTAAATATTTATTCTTTTCCTTAGAAAAGCTTAATAGTGCTACAGAACTATTTTCTAGCCTATAGATTAATTCCGTCTCCTCTTTTATAGGAGAGATTTTTACATGTGACGGAATTGAACAGCACCCAAGTAAGAAAAACAAACAAAAAATAAAAAAAGAAACTTTATTTTTCATAGCCACTCCTATTTGCGTTGCTTGCTCACCTAATAATATACATTATTATAGGTCTTATTTTATAATTATAAAAAATATTAAAAAAATAAGTAAGATATTAACTTACAAAAAAAATATATAATTTGACATATCATTATGGAAATAATACATCAATCAGAGTTTGAGACTTTGGCTAATGACATATCTTCCATTTACAATCTGTTATATGATACTCCAAATTATTATAGCCCCTTACATGTTCAAATTTCTATTTTATTAATGGATTATAATGATGGCTGGGGGTATAGAGTAATAAGTCGAGCTTCTATCAAAAATCCAGAGGAAGAATTTTATGATATGGTGGTTGACATTCAAGGTCAACCAATGGATGCTCTAAGAAAAATGTACGAAGATCTAACAGCTCTTTTAAAAGAAGAATTACCAGAAGAAGCTAAAAAACAAGAATATCGTTATAATTGAATGCTGTTTCAGATAACTATATTAATAATTCAAATATTTTATTTTATCGTTAAAGGGAAAGAAAGATGATTAAAACAGATGTGATTACCGATCTATTGTGGGGCGACAATGGTAAAGGTAAAATTACCCATTCGTTAATGAAAAATAACAAATATGACTATTGCCTAAAATTAGCAGGATCTGCCAATGCAGGTCATACCATTTATCACAATGGAGATAAGTTTGTAACTCATTTGCTGCCTGCTGGGATATTTTTTAATATTCCATCTGTTATTGGTAGAAACTGTTTAGTTCATCCAGAAACATTATTTGCTGAAATTGAACAATTACAGGATCAGTTCAATAAACATGAAGATCTTAAGTCTATTGATATTAAATCTTTAGTTAAAATTGATAAAAACACTTGTATTATCACTGATGAGCATATTTTAGAAGATTCTAAAGATACCATTATCGGTTCTACCAAACGTGGAGTTGGACCAGCTGCTCGTGATAAATACGCTAGAACTGCGGTGCAAGTTCAAAATGTTGACTCTCTAAAAGATTTTGTCATAGATTTTCCAGAGCTAATCTATCAAAAAGAAAATGTCTCTATTATTGGAGAGGGTGCCCAGGGTTTTTATTTAGATGTTAATTTTGGAGATTACCCTTATGTTACAAGTACTCATTGTTCTTTAGCCGCAGTTCCATTGAGCGGAGTTCCAATTAGCTCAATTGATCGAATTTTTGGAGCTATTAAAATTTATTCTACTTATGTTGGAAAAAAGTCTTTTCAGGGAGAAGATCCTAGATTTGATATGATTGCAGAAGTCGGATTTGAATTTGGATCTACTACTGGAAGACGACGCCAAGTTAATTGGCTGGACTTAGATAAATTAATTTATTCTGTTAAAGCGAATGACGTTACTGATTTGATCGTATCTAAAGTTGACATTTTTAGAAAGTTAAATATCTTTGTTTTAGTTAAAGATAGCAAAGTTATTGAATTTAGTAATGAGAATAGCATGAAAATGTATATGCAAAACACACTTTATGAGGCAGGTTGTAATTCTATTAAGAACATAGTTTTCTCAGACTCACCTCACGACATTTGACCTGAGAGCCTTTAACCTAGAACATAACCCTGCTTGACATTGATTCAAGCAGGGTTATGTTGCTTCAGAAGCGCACAAAAGCGTGCGACACGTACCAGAGAGGAAAAATGTCCAAGCTAATTGTTCAGAAGGTTGAAACTTTTACAGATGGCTCTATTAAGGACCATCAATACGGTATTGGTGATGTAGGTCTTGTTCTAGAGATTCTACGAAACAAGCTTTATCGTGATCCTATTTTGGCAGTAGTTCGAGAATATATTACTAATGCTCGTGATGCTCATGTTGAAGCGGGTAAGGGCAATGTTCCAGTAGTGGTTCATTTGCCAACCCGTGAAGATTATTATTTTAAAGTTCAGGATTTTGGTCCAGGACTTTCTCCAGAGCGTATTGAAAATATTTTTTGCAATTACGCTTCATCAACAAAGCGTAATTCTGAGGATCAGGTTGGGTATTTCGGGATTGGAAGCAAGAGTGCTTTTGCTTATTCCGATTCATTTACCATTATTTCGGTAGTAGATGGCGTTACTCGGACATATCAATCTTATATTGACGAATCTCGTAAAGGTAAGATTTCTTGTCTTTACGAGGCTGTTTCCGATCAGCCCAATGGAACAACGGTTATTATTCCTATTAAGCGTTATGATTGTGAAAAATTTCAGGAAAAATTAGTAGAGGTTACTGAGTTTTGGGATGTTCGACCTGTTGTTTATCAAAACAACAGAGTTGCAAAGATGCCATATCGAGATGAGACTACAATTTTCTCTGGAACAGATTGGAAGTTAAATCGATATGAGGGATATCATACTCGTTCTTCTTGTGTAATTATGGGTGGGATTGCTTATCCAATTGACATGAGTCATTTTGATAGTCATCCCGCACGTTCATTTTTTCAATATTCAGCTATTCGAATTTATTTTAATAATTCTGATCTTAGCCTTGCGGCTTCTCGTGATTCTTTGCATTATGATTCTAGGACAATTAAAAAGATCAGCGATAAGTTTAATAGTATTATTGATGAAATCAATGATAAGATTGATTCTCAGATTCAAACTGAAGATAGTTATTGCGATGCTTTGCTCAAGTTTAACTTTGCATTAACGTCCAGCCCTGAGCTAAATAAAGTTCTTCTTACTACAAGTTATCAGGGAAAGACTCTTTTTAAGAATCCTAAAATTGGTTTGCTTGGTAAAAACGCTAAGCTTACATGGTACAGCAAGAATTATATTAATGGAATCCTTGATTATAAGGTAAAAACTGTTAATTATAAGTCGTTCAATGACAGCGCAAGTTTTTGCGACATTATTTCTTCTTCTGATAATGCTCTTGTTTTTAATGACATTGGAAGCAGCGATTTAAAGAAGTATGCATTAAGTGTTTTTGAATTGGATTCTTCGCTAAAGAATGTTGCAGTTTTAACTCTCTCTGATGATAAGGAGTCAACTGCCGCTCATCCAATGTTTTGGTTTTGCGAAGAGGTGTCTGAATATAAGACTAGCGGTATTGTACCTGTAAAAACACGGAAGGTTTCTTCTAGGAAGTCCCTGACTAATAAGGATAATTATTTTCTTTATAAATTTGATCCTAGTACTTCAAGGGCAGATCGAGGAAGGACCACGGTAGAAGTTTCTCCTAATGAAGATATTGTATATTTCTTCTATGATATTAAAGCATGTCTTCCTACGGAAGAAAACTCTAATATTTTTTCTGAGCTAGGATCGCTGGAAACGATTCTCGGAAAGAAAATTTATGGAATTTCTTCTACCAAGAATATGGAAATTCCTGAAAATTGGATCAAATTAAACGTTGCAATGAATAAAAAATTTGAAGAATATTTAAAAATTTCTGAATGTTCTTCAAAGGAAGAAATTTATGATATTATTGCTTCCGAGCGTCAGACAATTACATATAGGAACTACAGTCAATTTGGATTCTCTTCTATTCTAGAAGAGCAGTTTGATAAGAATAATATTATTGGTGAATATTATAGATTTTCTCAAGAGGTAGATAGGAAGCGAAACAAGATTCAAAACTTTAAAAGAATTGAATCGATGCTTAGGTATGTTGATCGGTATAACTTCTCTTACAAAGAGGGAGAAAATTATGCGAAATTGGTCAAGCTAAATGAAGAGATGCACGCAAAATATCCTCTACTCAAGCATGTAATCAGATCTCATGAATGTTCTGCTGGATCTATTGAATGCAGGCATTTAAATGATTATATCAATATGATTGATGTCAAGTGAAATCTAAAGAAGAAAGCCTCCTGTTTAGGAGGCTTTCTTCTTAAATATCATAAGAATTTTTCTGGATTTTCTAAAATTTCATTTGTAAGTTCTTCTGCGATTTCTTCTGCTATTTCTTCTAGCATTTTATTTAATGCCATAGATTCTTCTGTAGAAAGATTTTTTAATTTTTCTAAATTAATTAGATATTTTGGGTCTATTTGAAAAGATTTTTTTATAATTTTATTTTTTTTCATAATTTTCCATTATTAATATTTTTTAACTTTCTCATACCCTGACATAAAATGTGCCGCAATTGATTGTTCTTTGGTAGGCTTGTCTAGCCTGTTTTTTCTTAAATTACTTAAATATATAATTAAGTTTAAAATTGTTCTATTTTGTTTGTGATATTTTGTTTCTCGTAATGGTGTCGGCGTTTCAGTAAAAAATTTATTTTTATATTTTTCTATTAAATTATAACCTGTATTAAGAGCCTCGTCAATTTTATTAATATCATCAGATTCTAATGTTTGTTCATTTTTAATTTTTTCTTCTATTGGAGCAATTTCATCTCTTATCATGAGGAAAAACTTTGCATAGTCTCTGCTTGCTAAAACTGAAAGGGCAAAATCTTTTATTGGTTTTGTTTTTGCAACTTCTTGTTTAATTTTTTCTTTAAATTCATCTCTTGCAAATATTATAGGAGAAATTCCTTGTTCTTGTTCTTGTAATTCTTTTATTTTTTCTTGTAAATCTTTTTTTAATGCATATTCTAATTCGTATTTAATCCAATTTTCAGAGTCTTCTATATATTTATTAATTTCTTCTACTTTTTTATTAAATGAAAAATTTATATCTATTATATTATTTTTAGCATTAATTTTATTAATAATATTGTTAATTTCTTCTGTATTTTTATTTTCTATATCTGTTTGAATTTTTTTATTTAAAGCTTCAAATGCTTCTTGAAAAGATCTTTCTACCGCTATAATATTTTCATTAACTTGTTTTATACTTGTAGATGCGGCTATATTTTTTAATAATGACTCATACATTTTAAAATTTGGATCATCTTTAACAGTATCTTCCATTAATTTATATAATTTTGTTTCTTCTTTTGTTTTATTTACCTTTTTTTGAGTTTCTTCTTGTTTTTTAAATCTTTTTAATTCTAAATCTTCTAATTTTTCAAAATTATTAGAATCTATAGATTCATAAATAAATTTTCTAACTTGATCTAAGACTCTTTCTTTAATTTCATTTCTTTCTTTTGTTATATCATTTTCAAAAGCTACTACATATCCAGCAATTTCCATCTTTGAAAAATCTTTAAAACCCTCAGGCGTAATATGTAATGCTTCGTGGTGCTTTTTTTGTTCATCTATTATTCTTTGTTTATCCCATTTTTCTATAGTTTTCTTTTTTTCTTCAAGAGCTTTAACCTGGTTTAAAAATTCATTTCTTTTTTCATTATCATCAATTTTTTCTGCTTCGTCTCTTACAAATGAAAATAACTTTTCTACAGTGGCATTTTCTGATTCATCTATGTCTAAACCTATTTTTGAAGCTAGTTCTTTTAGAGCGCCTTCTATATCTTTATGTTTTTTAGTGCGTGCAGATCCTCTTTCTCTATGTTCCTTTAACTTTTTTTGTGCCTCAGGGTCTCCCGTGCTAGCATCTTCTTTTAATTTTTTTAAATGTTCATTTGCTCGTATTCTAGCTTTTTCTCTTCTAATTTCACGAGATAATCCATAATCAGTTAAAAGAAATAATTGTTTATTTCGCTCTGCTATTTCTCTATATTTTTGAAAGAGTTGTTTTTTAAAACTTGGGTTTTCTGCAAGTTCTTTTTTGTAAGCTTTAACTAATTCTTTTTGTTCATCATTTAGTTTTTTATATGTTTTTAATTTTTGTAAATATTTATGCCGAGCTTGTTCTCTAGCATTACGTAATGTTTCTGTATAATCTTGTATCCTGTTTTCTGTATCTTGTGCTGTTTCGCCTTCAGTTTCTTTAAATATGTCATTTATTTCTTCGGTAGGAATTCCGATAATGTCGTCAAATTCACCTTCATTGAGATTTTCATCTTCATTCTCTAAAGATTCTAAAGTTGTAAATATTAGTGCTCGATTTGTGTCATCTAAATAGCTTGGTATTTTTGATTGAATATTAAACATTTGAAACTGAAACATACCATACATATCTTGCATGACTCTTTCAGCTTCAAATGGAGAAACGTTCTCTTCCCAATCATTAGTGTTCAGTGCTTGTTCGTAATAATTATCTTTAGTAACATTTTTATAAGCATTATTTAAATCATTAAATCTTTCATTTAATGAATTATTTAATTCTGTAGACAGCTCTTGATTTAATTGTTCTAACCTTCTTTCATTAGAACGCAGTGTCTCAAGCTCTGAAGAGTATTTTATAAATTTATTATAATAATTTGAAAATTTATCTTTAAATTCACTTCGTTTTAAGTCCTCATATAATTTAGAGGCTCCCATTGATAATAAGCTATTATAATCAGATTTATCATAATTGTATTTTTGATATTCTTCATCTTCATCTTCAGAAGAATAATACCCCATCGGGGCACCTGCTTGCCCGGAACTACTAGGGGCTATTTCTACCATTCTGGCAGCTTTTTTATATAAGAAATAAGACCAAAGTGCTTTTTTGTATAATTCTTCGCTAATGTTTAATATATTGCTTGTATAATTCATATTTTTAGCCATTATAAGTCATATTATATCTTGGTTTTTAAGAACGATAATATATTTAATTATTGCATGTTATATAGTTGTCTATGAAGCCCCTTAAATCTCCTTATAAATACTTTGGTGGAAAATCTAGAGTTGCTGATGTTGTCTGGAAAGGATTAGGCAATGTCAATAATTACATTGAACCATTTGCGGGCTCTCTGGCTGTTTTATTAGCTAATCCTAATATTCCTAAAATGGAAACAGTTAATGACAAAGATTGTATGATCATTAATTTTTGGAGAGCCGTGTCTAATGACCCAGAAGGTTTGGCTAAATTTGCTGATTATCCAGTTACTGAGGCAGACCTTCATGCTCGTCATAGATGGTTAGTTTCTCAAGCTACTACCGATTTTTATAATAAAATGAACTCAGACCCGGATTTTTATGATTTAAAAATTGCCGGATGGTGGGTTTGGGGCATGGGAGCTTCTATAGCTAATAATTGGATGCAAAATAAAGGATTAAAAGCTTTGCCCATGCTGGCTGGGGCAGGTAGTGGCATTCATGGCTTATCTCATCCGATTTTAGATTGGTTTAAAGACTTGCAAGAAAGAACTAGACGAGTTAGAATTACTTGCGGAGACTGGAAAAGAATACTTACCCCTTCAATTACTTATAAAAATAAATCTTTGTCTAAGAGCGATGCTACAGGTATATTCTTAGATCCTCCTTATGATTTTTCAGGCAGAGACAAGGTTTATATAGAAGAAAACAACATATTTAAAGAAGTATGTCAGTGGGCTTTAGAAAATAGCACTCAGCCTAACATGAGAATTGTTGTTTGTGGATACGAAGGTTCTTTTGAATTTCCAGATAATTGGCAAGTATATTCTTGGGAGTCAAGCGGGTTTGCTAATTTAGGAAAAAGCAGGGGAACAGAAAATAAAAAGAAAGAAAGAATTTATTTTTCACCTAATTGCCTTCCAATTCTCTAAAGAATAAACTTTTAAGCCCTTGTCAAGAAATTTTCTTGATTTATCTTGTTGGTGGTCGCCAGTCTGGCGGCATATTAAAGGAGTGATTTTATGAAGATGCCGTATACAATTACCAATAACTCGTTAACTCTTATCCGTAACGGAATGCCGCAAACTGTTTTGCGAGACAGTCCTGCTTATAGTCTGATTGTTGAAGCTATTAAAGCAGATGACTGGGATAAAGTTATTGACCTTTTGGACCAAAAAACCATTGTTCGTGTTCTTACTGAAGGTGAAATGGAAGAAAGGGACGGAGATCTTTTTGTTAAATTGGATAATGGCAGTTGGTGGAAAGTTCCAATTGACCTGGGGGATCATATTGGTGATTTTTATAATCAAGGTCTTCCGTATAAACCATGGGTTGCTTTTGCAAAAAAGTTGCAGCAAAATCCATCTTATCGTTCGGTGAATGAACTTTTTCGGTTCCTTCATGCTAACTCATTTACTTTAACTGATGACGGTAATTTTATTGCCTATAAGCGAGTCACTGAAGATTTTAAAGATATTTATACTAAGACTTTTGATAATTCGGTAGGTGTTACAGTTTCAGTGGCTCGAAATGAGGTAGATGAGGATTCTGAGCGAACTTGCTCTCATGGTCTGCATGTGGCAGCTTTTGATTATGCATGTAATCATTTTGGAAGCGATAATGTTCAAGCGGATAAACTTCTGTATGTGGAAGTGAATCCGAAAGATGTAGTTGCAGTTCCAAAAGATTATAACAATCAGAAAATGCGAGTCTGTGAATATAAAGTTCTTGGAGTTTGTGACTATGAGTTTAAGGCTCCTCTTTATTCTGACGAAGAGGGTTTTTATGGCTCTGGTTCAAGGTCAATGGATTATGATGAATATGAATCATGGGATCATTGCGATGATTGTGAAGAATGCGATGAATGTGATGACCCTTATTCTAGCCGGGACTGAAAGTGATTAAAAAATCACTATCTTTATTTTTAGTATTGTATTTTGCTTTGATATTTAATAGTGATTTTTTACAAGCTAAACAGCTTCCATGTACTCCTTGGGTTCCTTATGGGGATTTAAAAGAAATTCCTTTTTACGAAGATTGCGATGTAACTCAAGGAGACATGGCAATAGCCAGAACTAATGGAATTTACTGGTGCCCAGAAGTTGCAGAAAGATTAGATAAACAATCTCCAGGAATCTCCCACTTCATTTATGTTCATGAATATGGTCACTATGTCAAAGGTAACGATGAATTGGCAACAGATTGTTGGGCGGCGCAAGAATTGAAAAATACTTGCTATATTCCAGCGGCAATTTATTTTTTCTTAAAACATGGCAATGTTTATAAAGAAAACTATGGATATATGAGAGATCGTGCAAAAATGATTCAAAAATGTAGTTCTGAGTGAATTTTTAATGGTGAAATTATGTTCAAATGCTTAAATAAGTCTGTTGCTAAGAAAATTTCTAAATGGAAAAAGCCATGTGAAGAGGTTTTTGAATTTCTTTCTATGGAAGACCCTGAATCTCTTGCAAAAGTTATTCAAGAAGAATCTTTAGACGCTTCAGATTTGACTTTTGCAGCTGAACATATGGGTAATTGTGAAAATACCGCTCTTGTAAAGAAAACACTGTTTCCGCTTTTAGATCATGCTGATGCCCTAGTACGAGAAGGTGCGGTCTACGGATTAGCAAATCATTTGGATTCAGTTGTTAAATTTAAGCTATTTAACATTTCTAAGGCGGATAAATCCACTACCGTCAGAGAAGCTGCGTCTAATATTATTTTTCGAAAGTAAAACAGGTAATAATCAGATATATATTTTACAAAGAAAATTTTTTATCCGTTTAAATTTTTTTTAAATATTCGGGTAAATATAATATTAAAAAGACATATCACTTGCAGAAAGTAATTTTTTGTGTTACCTTTTGCAAGTGATGCCTCACCATTTGTCGTTTTAGCTCAGTTAGCAGAGCACCTCATTGGTAATGAGGAGGTCACGGGTGCAACTCCCGTAAACGGCTCAAAGATCTAGTTCCTCTTCTATTTTGGCTAGAACGATTCTGGTCATGCCTAAGTTGCTATTCTCTTTATCTATCACTACGTAGATAAATAGGTTATCTTGTTTTAAAACAAAGGTAACAATATGATAATTGTTATTTAAATTAATAACAATATCTTCAATTTTGTCTTGAATGTTAAGTTTATCTAAGAATTTTTTATGTGATTTAACTACTTCTACCATGTATGCGCAATAAGATTCTACGTCAACATTTGATTTAGAATCTTGAACAATTGACATTCCAGTTGTAATATCTACAATGGAAGCCGCAAGCACGCCATCTAAATCCATGATGGTTTTGATTTTATCTTTGATGCTTTTGAAAGAAGCTGAATTGGTTCTCTTGAATGGTTGAGGAGCTTGAATTGCAGGAGACTCCTCTTCAAATTTAGGAGCTTTGTTTTCATCTACTAGAACGTAATATTCCAGAATTAATTCAGTCCAAGATTTATCAATGGATTCTACATCTGGGAGATCGTTTAAATTAATTTTAAATGTTCCATCTTGCCAGCCAAGCATTTCATAGAAAGCATCTAAGCCAAAATTTTTAGCAGTAGTCGCATGAGCAATCTTGCCGTTGTTTATCCATATTTCGCCCAAAGATTTTTTGTGAGATATAGTAACATGTAC
>Ga0078894_10000454_pt1 | contig 28471 bp, 25 predicted proteins | sample LauGreSu1BDMLBSD_2_FD_67506 | JGI IMG/M metagenome (GOLD analysis project Ga0078894, IMG submission 67506) | Freshwater lake microbial communities from Lake Michigan, USA - Su13.BD.MLB.SD (version 4) (version 4) | ecosystem: Environmental > Aquatic > Freshwater > Lake | place: Lake Michigan... | reverse complement strand
AACGATGAATCCAACCAAGTACATTTTTGTTACAGGCGGTGTAACTTCTTCTTTAGGAAAAGGAATTATAGCAGCTTCTTTAGCAAAATTATTACAAGCACGCGGGTATAGAACTACCATTCAAAAGTTTGATCCTTATATAAATGTAGACCCAGGAACTTTAAATCCATACGAGCATGGTGAGTGTTTTGTAACAGATGATGGAGCAGAAACCGATCTTGATTTAGGTCACTACGAACGATTTTTAAATGTGCCGACTTCACAAGCTAATAATGTAACAACAGGAAGAGTATATCTTTCGGTTATTGAAAAAGAGCGTCGCGGTGAGTTTTTAGGTAAAACCGTTCAAGTTGTTCCTCATATTACCAATGAAATTAAAGAACGCATGCAATTGCTTGGTAAATCAGGCGATTTTGATATTGTAATTACTGAAATTGGAGGAACGGTTGGAGATATTGAATCATTACCCTACATCGAATCGGTGCGACAATTGGTTTGGGAATTGGGAGATACCAATGGAATAGTGATTCACTTAACATTAGTTCCTTTTTTGGCTGCAGCCGGAGAATTAAAGACAAAGCCTACCCAGCATTCTGTTAAAACATTAATGGAAAGCGGAATCAAAGCGGATATATTAGTTTGTAGAACGGAGCACGAACTTTCGGATGAATTACGTCAAAAGTTAGCATTGTTTTGTAATGTAAAACGCGAAGCAGTAATACAATCTATTGATGCTTCAACTATTTATGAAGTTCCTAATTTAATGTTAGAAGAAGGATTGGATTTGGTAGCTTTGAAAAAATTGAATTTACCTGAAAAATCAAACCCCAATTTATCTCAATGGAATGACTTTTTACACCGATTAAAAAATCCAAAACATACCATTAATGTTGGTTTGGTTGGGAAATATGTAGAATTACAAGATTCATATAAATCTATTTTAGAGGCATTTATTCATGCAGGTGCCGCCAATGAAACTAAAGTTAATGTAATCAGCATCCATTCGGAGTTTATTGATCAGGATAATGTTGCCGAAAAACTACAAGGTATCGATGGAATTTTGGTAGCTCCAGGATTTGGTGAAAGAGGAATAGAAGGGAAAATAGAAACCGTTCGTTACGCAAGAGAAAACAATCTTCCGTTTTTCGGAATTTGTCTAGGAATGCAAATGGCGGTTATTGAATATTCTAGAAATGTATTGGGTTTAACCGATGCTAATTCTACCGAAATGAATCCGAATACCAGCAATCCGGTAATTGATTTAATGGAAGACCAAAAAACCATAACCGATAAAGGAGGAACCATGCGATTGGGTTCATGGAAATGTGATATCAAAGAAGGTACTTTGGCAAAATCAATTTATGGTAAATCACAAATAGAAGAGCGCCACCGTCACCGTTATGAGTACAATAATAAATATGCTGCCGATCTAGAAAAAGCAGGTTTAATAAGTTCTGGAATCAACCCAGATACTTGTTTGGTAGAAATTGTTGAAATTAAAGAACATCCGTTTTTTATTGGTGCACAATACCATCCAGAGTATAAAAGTACTGTAGCAAATCCGCAACCAATTTTTGTTAGCTTTGTAGCTTCAATGGTGAAAAACAAAAAATAAAAACCAGTAAGTCATTTCGATTTATTAAAAATATAAACAATAATGGAAGAAAAGAAATTTGACAAGAATTCGATAATTGGCTTTGGGTTAATTTTCCTTATCGTGATGTGGATGATGTATAACAGTCAGAAAACAGAACAAAAAGAACAAGTCGAAAAAGCGAAACAAGCCCAAATTGACAAACAAAAGAAAGCTAAGGAAGTTGCTACTAAAGAAGTTGCTGCCGTTGTAGTTGATACTGAAGTTAATGACACTGTAAAAAAACAAAAATTACAAAGTTCCTTGGGTAGTTTTGCTTATTCGGCATCACTTCCAACTGCAAAAGAAGGTTACACCGTTTTAGAAAATGATTTAGTTAAACTAACTATTTCAAATAAAGGAGGGTATGTATCTGAGGCAATTTTAAAAAAATATGAAAAATTTGCTAAAGGTTCCGGGCAGTTAGTTGAATTGATTAAAAACAACAATGCTAATTTTAATTTGGCATTACAAACTAAAGACAATCGTGTTTTAAATACTAAAGATTTGTTTTTTGAACCTTCGTTTAAACAGGTAGGAGAAAACAAAGTGTTGTCTATGAAGTTAAAAACGGGGTCGACTACTTTCTTAGAGTACAATTATACTTTGAAGCCAAACGATTATATGGTTGATTTTGACCTTCGTTCACAAGGATTAAGTTCGGCTTTAAATACATCTAAAGAAACTAATTTAGAGTGGGATTTAAAAACCTATAGAAACGAAAAAAGTATAAACTATGAAAATCAAAATACTGAAGTATATTTTGAATATGAAGAAGGTAAAATTGATTATGTTTCACAAGGAAGTGATCAAGAGGAAACTCCAGAAAACGCATCGTTTATTGCTTATAAACAACATTTCTTCTCTACTATTTTATTAACTAATACACCATTTAAAACTGCTAAAATTAATTCATCTTCTTTAGTGAATGATGAAAAAGTAGATACTGTTTTCACAAAAGAATTTAAATCTTCACTGCCATTAGCTTATAATAGTAAAGGAGAGTTGGATTATAAAATGAATTGGTATTTTGGGCCAACCGATTATAAAGTATTAAGTTCTTATGAAGGTAAAAATTTAGATAAAGTTATACCTCTAGGATGGGGAATTTTTGGTTGGATTAATCGATTGATTTTTATTCCATTATTTGGGTTCTTAGGAGGATTCATGTCTTATGGATTGGCAATCATCATTTTTACCATATTAATTAAAATTGCAATGTCGCCTATTACTTTTAAATCGTTTTTATCTCAAGCTAAAATGAAAGTATTACGACCTGAAATTACAGAAATTAGCGAGAAAATCAAAGATCCAGTAAAAAGACAACAAGAAACAATGAAGTTGTATTCTAAAGCTGGTGTAAATCCAATGGCAGGATGTATTCCGGCATTAATTCAAATGCCGTTCTTAGTGGCTTCGTTCCGATTCTTCCCATCTGCTTTTGAATTAAGACAAAAACCTTTCCTTTGGGCAGATGACTTGTCTTCTTTTGATCAAATTTTAAAATTACCATTTAATATTCCTTTTTATGGAGACCATGTAAGTTTGTTTCCAATATTAGCAGCAATTGCAATTTTCTTCTATATGAAGATGACTTCTGGTGATAATCAAATGGCACAACCGCAACAAGAAGGTATGCCGGATATGACTAAGATTATGAAAATGATGATTTATCTTTCTCCAATTATGATGTTAATTTTCTTCAATAGTTATGGGTCTGGTTTAAGTTTATATAACTTTATGTCCAACTTAATTACAATTGGAATTATGTTAGTTATCAAAAAGTATTTCATTGATAGCGATAAAATTCATGCTCAAATTCAAGAAAATAAAACGAAACCTGTAAAAGAAGGGAAGTTTCAAAAGAAACTTCGTGAGGCTATGGAACAGGCAGAAGAGCAAAAAGCAAAAGGAAAAAAATAATTTAAAAGCCGTCAGAAATGATGGCTTTTTATCTTTTGATTTATACTAAAAAAACAAAAATGTAGTTATAATAAAATTAAATTACAACCATGAAATATTTAGTAATCCTATTGTTTTATTCGGTTTCATTGTTCGCACAAGAAATCAATCAAATAGATGCTAACGGAAAAAAACACGGTATTTGGAAAGGAGTTTATGAACAATCAAAGCGACCTCGCTATGAAGGAACATTTGATCACGGTAAGGAAATAGGTATTTTTAAATTCTTTGATGATACCAATGCAGGAACTGTAATTGCTACAAGAGATTTTAATTCAAAAGACAATTCTTGTTACACCATTTTTTACAATCAAAAAGGGAATAAAGTAAGCGAGGGAAAATTGGTGAACAAGTTATATGTTGGCGAATGGAAATACTACCATGAAGATTCTTCGGTAATTATGACTTCTGAGAATTATGTAAATGGAAAATTAAATGGATTGCGAAAAGTAACTTATCCCAGTGGTAAAATTGCCGAAGAAGCCAATTATAAAAACGGAAAAAAAGAGGGGTCTTATAAAAAGTATACAGAAAGCGGAATTATATTAGAAGAATCTATTTATAAAAATGGAGAATTTGATGGGCTGGCTATTTTTAGAAGTCCTGATAATGTTATTGTTGCAAAGGGTTTATTTGTAAAAGGTAAAAAAGAGGGAATCTGGGAATTCAATACGAATGGTAAAATTACCAAAGAGAATATGACTACAAAAAAGCCCCGAAAATTTGTAAAAAGAGAAATTACTCGAGAAGAAGAATAAATAGCAAATAAATAAAATTTACTTAAGTATATGTTTTAACAATTAAAGCATATACTTTTTTTTATTATTTGATGTAAATTTGTAACTTAAATTAATCGGATTTTGAAACATGAAGCGTGTAGTAGTTGGTCTTTCTGGTGGTGTTGATTCTAGCGTTGCAGCCTATCTTTTAAAGGAACAGGGTTTTGAGGTTATTGGTCTTTTTATGAAAAATTGGCACGATGATTCGGTGACGATTTCTAATGAATGTCCTTGGCTTGAAGACAGTAACGATGCGCTTTTGGTTGCCGAAAAACTTGGAATTCCTTTTCAAACCGTTGATTTAAGTCAACAATACAAAGAAAAAATTGTTGACTACATGTTTCATGAATACGAGAAAGGGAGAACTCCTAACCCAGATGTTTTATGCAACCGTGAAATTAAGTTTGACGTCTTTATGAAAATTGCTTTAAGTTTGGGTGCCGATTATGTAGCAACCGGACATTATTGCCGAAAAGGCGAAGTAGAAATTGATGGAAAACCTATCTATCAATTGCTAGCCGGTAAAGACGGAAACAAAGACCAATCCTATTTTTTATGTCAATTATCGCAAGAACAATTGGCTAAAGCCTTATTTCCAATTGGCGAATTAACCAAACCTCAAGTTCGAGAAATAGCGGCCAAAATGGAGTTAATTACTGCTGAAAAGAAAGATTCACAAGGGCTTTGTTTTATAGGCAAAGTTAGGCTTCCGGAGTTTTTGCAACAGCAATTACAACCCAAAGAAGGTGTAATTTATGAAGTTGCTGAAAATAATGAAATTTATAACCGAGAAAAACCAACATTTGCTAATTTAGAAGAGGAATTGATATATGAATCTACTCCAATTACTTATTTACCCTCAATGGGAAAAGTTGTTGGAAAACACCAAGGCGCACACTTTTTTACTATCGGGCAACGAAAAGGTTTGAATGTGGGCGGAACCAAAGAAGCCTTATTTATTATTGCTACAAATGTAAAAACCAATGAAATTTATACAGGTCAAGGCCATGGGCATCCTGGTTTATTTCAAAAAGCATTGCGAATTGAAAATTCAGAAGCACATTGGATTCGCCCTGATTTAAAACTTCAACATGGTCAATCAATGGAAGTTACAGCGCGCATTCGCTATAGACAAGAATTGCAAAAAGCTACCTTGTATCAATTTGAAAGCGGCCTTTATGTTGTATTTAATCAATCGCAATCGGCAATTACCCAAGGTCAGTTTGTAGCCTGGAATGTTGACGAAGAATTAGTTGGTTCGGGAGTTATTTCGTAATTTAGACTTATTAATTAAAAAACTATGAAGAAACTGATACTTATAATTACTTTATTTACTGCTTATGTGTCTTTTTCTCAAGAAGATGCTTGGGTTTATTTTAATGATAAGCCAAATGCAGCTGCATTTTTTAGTAATCCTTTATCAGAACTTTCTCAAAAAGCCTTAGATAGAAGAACAGCACAGGGTATAGCATTAGTAACTAATGATGCACCTCTTGAAGTAACTTATGTTGACCAAATAGCTTCGGCAACTGGTATAACCGTAATGGCCAAGTCCAAATGGCTCAACTGCCTTCACATCCGCGGAAGCGTTACTGATATTAAAGCATTAGCTGCTTTGCCATTTGTAAACAATGTTCGCTTTGCAGACAATTCATTAAATAATAAAATGGCTACTTCAGCAACTATTTCTCCTGTAAATAAATCTTTGGAAGTTCAGCAAAGTTTTAATTATGGAAATTCAGCCAATCAAATACAAATGCTAAACGGCCATTTATTGCATCAAACCAATTACACCGGATCAGGCAAAATCATCGCAGTTTTAGATTCGGGTTTTTTAGGTGTTGACACCGCGCAACCTTTTCAAAGATTATTCACCAACAATTTAATTTTAGGTGGGTACAATTATGTAAGTCAAAGTACTAATTTATATGAGTTACACAATCATGGGACAATGACTTTATCTTGTATGGGTGGATATACAGACAATCAGTTGGTTGGAACAGCGCCAGATGCAAGTTATTATTTGTATATCACAGAAGATGTCGCCTCAGAGAATCCTGTTGAAGAAAGTTATTGGGTACAAGCAGCAGAAGAAGCCGATCGATTAGGTGCGGATATTATTACCTCTTCCTTGGGTTATTTTGGTTATGACAATCCAAATTACAGTTATACTTATTCGCAAATGACCGGAAATACAGCATTTGCTTCAAAAGGAGCAAATATTGCGTTTAGCAAAGGAATAGTGGTAGTTGCAAGTGCCGGAAATTCTGCAAATAGTGCAGATCCCCATATAGGAGTTCCTGCCGAAGCTAATAATGTATTGGCTATTGGTGCTGTAAAAGCAGACCGATCGTATGCATCTTTCAGTTCTATTGGACCAAGTTTTGATTTACGTGTAAAGCCCGATGTTATGGCACAAGGTCAAAGTTCAGTATTGTCAAATACCTCTGGAAGTATTGTTACAGCTAGTGGGACTTCGTTTTCGTGTCCAATTATGGCCGGAATGATAGCTTGTTTTTGGCAAGCAATTCCTTGGGCAACAAATGCTCAAATTGTTCAATTTGTGAAACAAGCGGCGGATCGTTTTCTGACTCCTGATAATTTATTTGGATATGGAATTCCCGATTTTCAATTGGCTTTGAATATTGCAAATTTAGCAACTATTGAAAATAATAAAGAGGCTTTTGTTTTGTATCCCAATCCAACTTCTAGTTTTGTAACTATTTCTTTTCCTGTTGATATAAATGATGCTAAGATTTTGTTTTATAATTCATTAGGGCAGGTTGTGTTGCAAAAAACGATTTCTAAATCAGTTTCAACATTAAGTTTAGAAACTTTAAACTCAGGAGTGTATTATTACAAAGTACAAAATGATACAGTAAGTCAATCCGGAAAAATAATCAAAGAATAATGAACAGAATCACCCAACTTTTCAATATTAAATATCCTATTATCCAAGGTGGAATGATTTGGAATAGTGGTTATAAATTAGCTAGCGCCGTAAGTAATAGTGGTGGATTGGGTTTGATTGGTGCGGGCTCTATGTATCCTGAAGTATTAAGAGAACACATTCAAAAATGCAAGAAAGCAACCAACAATCCATTTGGAGTGAATGTGCCCATGTTGTATCCCAATATTCAAGAAATTATGGATATTATTGTGGAGGAAGGGGTGAAAATTGTATTTACTTCGGCAGGAAATCCAAAGACATGGACCCCTTTTTTGAAAGAAAACGGAATTACGGTAGTGCATGTGGTGAGTAGTTCAAAATTTGCTATAAAAGCACAAGAAGCAGGAGTAGACGCTGTAGTTGCCGAAGGATTTGAAGCGGGAGGACATAACGGAAGAGAAGAAACCACTACTTTGACTTTGATTCCTATGGTTAAAGAAAACATTTCAATTCCATTAATTGCTGCAGGCGGAATTGCTACTGGACGTGGAATGCTTGCTGCAATGGTTCTTGGTGCGGATGGCGTTCAAATGGGTAGTCGTTTTGTAGCTTCAACCGAAAGTTCAGCTCACGATAATTTTAAAAAAACAGTTATAGAAACAGGAGAAGGGGATACCATTTTGACACTAAAAGAATTGGCTCCAGTTCGATTGATAAAGAATAAGTTTTGTGCTGATGTATTGGAATTGTACACCACAGGCCCTACCAAAGAAGACTTGGAGAATTTATTAGGAAAACGCCGTGCGAAACGAGGGATGTTTGAAGGCGATTTAGTTGAAGGCGAACTAGAAATTGGTCAAATTGCTGGGTTAATACACGATATAAAACCGGTTGAAGTCATTATAAAAGATATTATCTCTGAATTTGAAGAGGCTAAAACCGAACTGAATTCAATAGGGTTTTAAACTAATTCTTAACAATAACTTAGTACTGCCAACATAAGGAATCCTTAATTTTGAAAAAAAATTACATGAAAAAATTACTTTGCTTTTTTATTTTCATTTTTGTTATTAAGCTTCATGCACAAGACCGTCCAAAATTGGTAGTTGGAATTGTAGTGGATCAAATGAGAATGGAATATTTATACCGTTTTCAAAATGATTTTACAGAAAATGGTTTCAATCGCCTCATCAATAAAGGCTATGTTTTTCATAATACGCATTATAATTACATGCCAACCTATACAGCTCCAGGACATGCTTCAATTTATACTGGCGCAACCCCTTCTGTTAATGGAATTATTGGTAATGAATGGTATAACAGATCTACAAGTAAAGAACGCTATTGTACCGATGATGAAACTGTTAAAACTCTAGGTAACGGATCAAAATCTGAAGGCGAGATGTCACCAAAAAATTTGCTTTCAACTACAATTACAGATGAACTCCGAATGGGAACTAACTTTAAAGGGAAAGTAATCGGGATGAGTTTAAAAGACAGAGGTGCTATTTTACCTGCTGGACATTTTGCCAATTGGGCTTTTTGGTACAGTAAAACCGGAGCATTTATTTCGAGTACTTTCTATGGAGAAAAATTACCAGATTGGGTAAACGATTTTAATAATCAAAAAAATTACTTAAATTATATCAATCAAGGATGGGATTTGTTTAAACCTAAAGCATCTTACAACGAGAGTGATCCTGATGACAGTCCCTACGAAGGTAAATTATATGGAGTTGACAAACCTATTTTTCCCTATGATTTAAAAAAAATATATGAAAAAAATGATGCGGGTATATTGAGAGCAACTCCTTTTGGTAATAACATTTTAGCAGATTTTGCTATTAAAGCAATTGAAAACGAAGCTTTAGGAAAAGATGATGATACCGATTTCTTAGCAATAAGTTTCTCTTCAACCGATTATGTTGGGCATATTTTAGGTCCACGCTCAATGGAATTACAAGACACCTATTTGAGATTAGACCAAACAATTACTGATTTATTAAATTATTTGGATAAAAACATTGGGAAAGATAATTATCTACTTTTTTTAACCGCTGATCATGCTTGTGCTGAAAATGCCAATTATTTAAAAAATAATAAATTAAATGTAAAAAATATTGAATATAAAGAAATTTCAAAAGGCTTAAAAAAATTCTCGACAGACACTTACAACGAAGATTTTGTTACTAATTATTCTAATTTTAATTTGTATTTAAACAAAGATAAAATAAAAGAAAAAGGACTAATTTATTCAATTGTTGAAAAATCATTTATTGATTTTTTAATGACTCAGGAACATGTAAAAAAAGTGTATACTGAAGAGGATATCAAAAATTCTAATGGAAATGATTATTTTTTAAATATGATTAATAAAGGTTACGATGCAACTCAAAACGGAAATCTGGTAATTTTAGACAAGCCAGGTTACATAGAATATGGTGCAACAGGAACTTCACATGGTACACCATACACCTATGACACCCATGTTCCCTTACTATTTTATGGTTGGAATGTGCCAAAAGGAGAAACGCATGACCATAAAGAAATTACTCAAATTGCCCCAACTTTAGCTCTAAAATTAAAAATTACTCTTCCTAACGGAACGGAAGGAAAGGTGTTGTTGGAAGTTTTAAATAAATAGCATTTGTCAGTTTTTGTAATTCAAATTTGATGCATATTATTTAAAATAAAAGTTACTAAATTGATATACATTTACTTTATCAATTGAGACTAATTAATTACATTTGTGGCACTTTATAAAAAGACAAAATTTTATTATGAACATACACGAATATCAAGGAAAAGAGATATTAGCAAAATATGGTGTACGCGTACAACGTGGTATCGTGGCTAATAATCCGGTTGAAGCAGTTGCTGCTGCAAAACAACTTACAGAAGAAACTGGCACTAGCTGGTATGTAGTTAAAGCTCAAATTCACGCTGGTGGAAGAGGAAAAGGTGGTGGTGTTAAGTTGGCTAAAAACTTAGATCAAGTTGCTGAAATTTCGGGTCAAATTATTGGTATGCAATTAATTACGCCTCAAACTCCGCCTGAAGGAAAGCAAGTGCATAAAGTATTAATTGCTGAAGATGTATACTATCCTGGAGAAAGTGAAACTTCTGAATTCTATGTTTCGGTTTTATTAAACAGAGCAAATGGTAGAAATATGATAATGTATTCTACTGAAGGTGGAATGGATATTGAAGAAGTTGCTGAGCATACACCACATTTAATTTTCACTGAAGAAATTGATCCGGCTGTTGGATTACAAGGTTTTCAAGCAAGAAGAATTGCTTTTAACTTAGGTCTTTCTGGAAATGCATTTAAAGAAATGGTGAAATTTATTGATTCACTTTACAATGCTTACATCGGATCGGATGCTTCTATGTTTGAAATCAATCCGGTTTTAAAAACTTCTGATGATAAAATTCTTGCTGTTGATGCAAAAGTAAATATTGATGATAACGCGTTATACCGTCAACCAAAATATGCGGAAATGCGAGATATTAAAGAAGAAAACCCAATTGAAGTTGAAGCTAAAGAAGCAGGTTTAAATTATGTAGATCTTGACGGAACCGTTGGATGTATGGTAAACGGAGCGGGACTAGCAATGGCAACAATGGATTTAATTAAATATGCTGGTTTTGAGCCTGCAAACTTCCTAGATGTTGGAGGAACAGCAGACGCGAAACGTGTGGAGTTGGCTTTTAGAATCATCTTAAAAGATCCTAATGTAAAAGCGATCTTGATTAACATCTTTGGAGGAATCGTTCGTTGTGATCGTGTTGCTCAAGGAGTTGTGGATGCTTACAAAAACATGGGTGACGCTATTAAAGTGCCAATCATTGTTCGTTTGCAAGGTACCAATGCAGAAATTGCTAAAGAATTAATTGACAATTCTGGGATGCCAATTTTATCTGCGGTACAATTTCAAGAAGCAGCAGACCAAGTGCAAAAAGCGCTTTCTTAATTTAAAGAAAATTACTTTATATAGAAAATCCCGAGTTTTGCTCGGGATTTTTTTATTTAACCTTTGGTGTTTTTACCATTTTTGTATTGCACTTTTTCTACAATTTCAATTTTCTTAGTTTGTTTTTTGGGTGCAAATTTTGGGTTCGAACCTGGTTTTTTCTTGAAATCGGTTTTTGGTTTGAATTCCTTTTTAGGAGCACCTTCCATTTTTGGCCTTGCTTCTGTTTTGTATTTAGCAATGACTTCGGCAGGTATTTTCGGACTCTCCTTCGTTCCTCTTAAGTAAATAACCAATCCGTTAAGGAAATTACGCAACACTTGATCGCCACATTCCATATACTTGGGGTGGTCTTCACTTCTAAAAAAGTTGCCCAATTCACCTTTTGACATTCGGAAGTCAACCAGCTTTAAAATTTCTTCTATTTGGTCGTCACGCAACATCAAAGCAACGCGTAGCTTTTTGAAAATATCGTTATTGTTCATTTTTTTTAAGTGCTAAGAAACTAAGTTTCTGAGGTTCTGAGTTTATTTTTATTTTTTTTCTTCCAACTTCCAACTTCCGTCTTCATACTTCTAGAAAAGCCAAAGGTACGCTTTTTTAAAACCTTCGCGCCATAATTTTTCATTGTGTTTTCCGCCTTTAACAATAAGTTTTTTATTCAGCATTTGGCATTCACAGCGTTTGGTGTTGACTTGATACTCCATTTTATTGAGATCTTCCACCATATCGGCATCGCCTTCGTTATCGCCACAAAGAAAATAGATTTTTGTTTTGAAGGACTTAGTTTGATTCATTAATTCGAAAATTTCTTTTCGGTTAAACCAAAAAGAAGGAGAGAAGCAACCCACTTTTCCAAATACTTCAGGATATTTTAGCGCTCCATAAAAGGAAACCAATCCGCCCAATGAGCTTCCCCAAATAGCTATGTTTTTAGCATTGGTTTTGGTGCGGTAGTTTTTATCTACATAAGGTTTTAAAGTTTCTACAATAAATTTCAGATAATTGTCTGCATTTCCACCACCGTATTTTTCATTTTTATAGGGTGTTAATTCTTCCATTCTTTTCTCGCCACCATGCTCAATGCCAATGACGATGACTTGAGCTTTCAAGCTATCTAGCGTTTCATCTACACTCCATTCGCCGGCATAGGATGTTTTGCCATCCATTAAATTTTGTCCATCGTGCATATAAATCACCGGATATTTTTTATCAGATTTTGAATAGTTTTCGGGTAGGTACAGCCATATTTTTTTACTACAATGCAGTTGCGGAGCTTCAAGAGTAAAAGTGCTTACATTTTTACTGGCAGTACTTTGAGCAGTAGCAAACAAAAAAGAGAATACCGATAATAAGGTCAATATAAATTTCAAATCAATAGCGTTTAGATTCCAAGAAAAAGAATAATTTAGCTAAAAATAAACATTTTGAATAATACCCAAGCACAAAAATTAAGTTTATTATCCGACATGATTGCTTTTGCAGTAGTAGACGGAAAGTTGCACGATAATGAATACCTATTTCTTTCTTTGATTGCGGAGGATTTAGGAATTGATTCAACCGAATTTCAGCAGTTGTTTCATTCTGAAAATAAAAGTGAAGTAATCAAAGACGACTTTGAGCGCATTCAGCAATTTTACCGATTGGCACTCTTAATGCACTGCGATGGAGTCTTGCACGAGCGCGAAGAAAAACGGATTCATGAAATTGGTATTGGAATGGGGTTGGATCCTTTTGCTATGAAGCGCGTGCTAAATGCCATGAAACAATCACCTACACGTTTGATTTCCCCCAATTATTTATTGGAAGTTTTTCAAGAACAAAATAATTAATCTTAACACAACTCCTAATGGCGAGTAGCCATAAATACCTTTTTACTTACGGTTTGCAGATTGGCGATGGGCGGGTTTTTCAGCACAAAAGTTAGTTCGGAGAACTGAACTTTCGGCAACCACAAAACTGTCAAGCGGAGACGAAACCCCGCCTGTTGCCAATGTGCTGTTAGTGGCTGGTGTTCTCGTCATTCTACAATTTTTATTACAACATTACCCGTTTTTTGGCCCGATTCAACATATTTGTATGCCTCTACAATTTGGTCTAAATTATATTGTCTGTCAATTACTGGCTTGTATTCGCCTTTTTCAACAAGTTCTTTCAAAAATAGTACGTCTTGTTTTGTTATGGACGGAATAGGAAACAAAAGTTTTTTCCCACCCCAAAGCGGTGTGGTCAATGCAAAAAGTATATTCTCTCCATTTTTACCTAACTCGGTTGAAATGTAAATTCCCTTTTCAGTTAATAACGGTTTGCATTGTCCAAATGAACTTTTTCCAACTGCATCAAAGATGAAGTCAAATTTATCTTCTGTCTTTGTGAAATCTTGAGTCTGATAATCAATAACAGTATCTGCGCCCAGAAATTTTACTAGGTCTACGTTTTTTGTACCACATACTGCTGTAACTATTGCTCCAAAATGCTTTAATAATTGAACAGCCGCAGAACCAATAGCACCAGTCGCTCCGTAAACTAAAACATTTTGTCCACGTTCAACTTTTGCAGCTCTTATATCTACTAAAGCATAATGTGCTCCTTCTGTAAAGGCTGCTGCTTCATCAAAGCTAAATCCGTCAGGCATAGTTGTAATGGCATCAGTTTCAGCAATTGTTAAATACTCTCCATGTCCACCAAAGGTTTTATCATTAAATCCAAAAATTTTATCACCTATCTTGAATGTTGTCACATGTTGTCCAATTTCTTCAACTATTCCTGCAAACTCACAACCTAGTATTTGATACTTTGGTCTTAAAAGCCCAGTAAAAAAACGAGAAACAAAATATTCTGCACTACGCAAACCTGAATCAGTTCGGTTTACCGTTGACGAGTAAACTTTAACCAATACTTCGTTATCTTTCGGAAATGGTTTAGGAACTTCCAATAATTTGGCAACTTCAGGTGGTCCATATCTTGTATGTACAATAGCTTTCATTTTATTAATATTCTTTTGTTTCTATGTTGTTTGTCACACTTGCCACTAACGGTTTGCAGCTACAAGAAGTTGGCGATTTCGAAGCACAAAACTGTCTGCCAGCACTGAAGTTGATACGAAGCACAAAGCTATATTTACTACTAAATTGACAATTTATTTCAGGTACTTTTAGAAGTAGTTTATTCTGTCCAAAATTCTCCAATTGAATACGTTTTTGCTTGTCCACTAATAATCACTCGGTCTCCTTTGTCTTCACAATACAACTTGCCCAATCGTTCAGAAACTTGTTCAGCATAAAGTTCTTTTTTATTAAGTTTTTTCGCCCAAAATGGGATTAAAGAACAATGTGCAGAACCGGTTACAGGGTCTTCTAAAATTGATGCTTGTGGGGTAAAAAACCTTGAAACGAAATCACAGTTATCTCCAACTGCTGTAACAATAATTCCTCCTGGATCTAGATTTATTTGGTCGAAAAATTGTCTGTCAATTTTAATGTTTCTAACTTCTGTTTCATTTTCATAAACCAAAACATAGTCTCTTGATTTCAAAATTTCTTTCGGTTGAATATTTAAGGATTTTGAAATTGTCGATGGTAATATTTCGACAATAGGCATTCTTGATGGAAAGTCCATTCTATATTGTCCATTTTCAACTTTAACAATTAATTCGCCACTTAAAGTTTCAAACACAATTTTATCTTTTTTATATTCAAGAATTGTCGATAAACTATGAGCAGTTGCAAGTGTAGCGTGACCGCATAAATCCATTTCAATTTCAGGTGTAAACCATCGTAAATGTATTTTTTCTCCTTTATCAACAAAAAAAGCGGTTTCAGCAACTGCGTTTTCTTTTGCTATTTTCAACAAGATTTCGTCTGACAACCAATTGTCAAGTGGCACCACACAAGCAGGATTTCCTCCAAAAATTGTGTCTGTAAATGCGTCAATTTGATATATGTTATGTTTCATTATGATCTGATTATAATTTCTGCCAATGTATCTCCGATTATCTATGTGACTGACTTTAAATACTTACTTTCAATTTAGCACTAAACTTGCCATATTGCCAAACCGATGTTAGTGGCAGTTATTTTATTTTCCACGTCTCAGTTTTATAAGTGATTGTAAATTTTTTGCAATGTCCCAAATTGTCAAATCTTTTTTTGCTTCTCTTCCTAGCATTTTTTTAGCTAATTCAATAGTTGCAGTTTCAGCTTCATTTATATTTCCTGATTTAAAAGGTGGTTTTGGGTCATACTCTATATATAATTGATAGGCTTTGGCTTTTTCTTCTCCTACAATTTGACTTGCCAAATACAAACTCATATCAATACCAGCAGAAACACCTTGTGCTGTTATAATTTTGCCCTCTTGAATGTATCTTTGTCCTGTTGGAATAGAACCATAATTCTTTAATAAATGTATTACGCCCCAATGTGAAGTTGCTTTTTTATCTTTAAGCAAACCTGCGGCTGCTAAAATTATGGAACCTGAACACACAGAAGTTGTCCAAACCGTTGTTTTGTCAATTTTCTTAATCCAAGATAATAAATTAGGGTCTTTTATCTCTCTTATAAAGCCAACAACTGAACCAGGAATAAGTAAAATGTCTGCTTTTTCAATTTCAGTTATGTCATACTCTGCAACTAATTTTAAAAAGTGTGTGTCAGAGACAATTACGCCTTTTTCTTTCGCTACAAATTTTACGTTAGCATTTGGAAGTCGGCTTAAAATTTCATATGGTCCAATTGCGTCTAGTGCAGTTAGTCCATTGTATATATAAATTATTATGTCCATTAATTTATTCTATTTTTCCCTTATACGGACGGTTCTGTAAAATTGCCGCCAACGTTCCGCCGCTTGGCGAGGTTGCGAACTTCGTACCCGTTTATTTTCTATTAAAGATAAAATTTCTTGAGAAACGCAGACGTGAATTTACAGCAAAATTCGCAATCTTGCCAAACGGCTGTTATAAGAAGACTTATCATTCGTATTTTAATTCAATAATTGAGCGCTGCAAATATCTAACACTTAGTTTTTTTGTCATATACTTCCGAACTAAGAATCTAATCGGAAAGATTATAAAAGCAGGTATTAATAAGTTGTCAAAAGTCATGTAAAGTAGATAATATGAGTATGGATATAGTACCAAAGAAAAAACAAGTAAAATATTTTTATATTTTAACCATACGGGACTCAGTAAATCTTCATCTTCATTTTTTGCAAATAATAGATTATAAACAAGATAGCAGTTAATTAAAACAAACGATAGTGCAATTGTTATTGCTGCAATTACAATTCCTCCAAATATATGTGCAATAATAGCTACGATAAACAATAAAATTGAAAATATCACTGATTCTGAAGCAAGAAACAAAAATAAACCTGAACCAGTATCATTTTTGTAAATGGTACTCTCAATTTCGTCAATATTTCTAATTTTATTATTTGCCTCTAAGAAATCTTCTTCAAGGCCTTCATGTAAATTTTTAATTCTTTTTAAATCAAGATTGTATACAACTAATGCTTTTAAACCTTGATTTATAAAAGGATTGTAAAACTCTTTACTGTATGGATTATATACGTATCCAAGAGAGTAAATCAAATCAATTTTTTCGTCAAGTTCATCAAACGGCATTTGATTTATTCTTTCATCAACTTCTCTAATTCTCAATTTAGCTAATTCTTTCATATTTTATTTTTAAAGTTTTCTTATAACGTTCCTCCGCTTCATGAAGTGGCGAACTTCGTAAAGGTATATTTTCCACTAAGATAAAAATTCTTGCGAAAGAAAAATATGAATTTTGCACATTTTTCGCCATTTCTTGAAACGGCTGTTACCTGCCGGCTTTTTGTTAATCATTTTATTTTTCGGTTAGAATTATTGTTTCACCACCCTGAATAATATAGTTTTTATCGCCTAATTTGAAAAATAAAGTGATTCAACTTTAATTTTCTATTTTCTTTCCCAAGAGGGTATCAATCCACGTAATCCCATATCAACTACATTTTCTCCTGAATTCGCATCTACATCCCATTTACCATTTCCATTCACATCTATCCATTCAAAGCTTTTGTTAATAGATAAATTCATTGTTATTTCAATATTTTTGTTTTCATTATTATTGATAATCAATTTATTAGAAAATTTTCCTGTTACTACACAAGAACCTGAGGGTATAGGTGAGGTAGCAAATAATGGATTAGGAACGGTTGTGGCTCCTTCTGGGATTTGTCCTGTTTGAACACCTGAAATAGATTCAAAACCCCAATACCCCTGTTTTTTATTTGCATTGACTGTTTGGGTTTGGTTTTTTATTTTATAGGAAGTTATATAATTGTTAAAACCAACAAAGCTTGCAATGGTTCCAGTGTAGGGTAAACTGTTGTAATAAAACTGAACATCATAATTTTGGTAAGATAATGATAATCGAACCCATTCATATTCTCCAGGAGCAACATCCTTTAATGGAATTTCCAAATAAACTTCGTTTGAATTCTTTACGATAGATTTAGAAAAATCTATTGCATTTTCTCCTCCTAAATTTGTTTCTGGTGCGTGAAAAATAATTTCTCCATTTCCCAATGAAGTAAATGGTCCTTGAGCTAATTCAAGATAGTGTGCGGCAATACCATTAAAAATTGGTGTTTGACCTGCATTTCCTATTGGTAAAGATACAGGACTACCATTATTACCTAATCTTACTTGGTTTTCATTCATAACTAATTTGACTATTAGTTTTGGCTCTGTATCTTGTATATTTTCATCTTTTGAACAAGAAAAAAATATTATTAAAGTTGATAATAGAATATGTAAATTTTTCATTTGTTAGTAAATTAATTGTTTTTGTTATGAATAAACTATTATTATTTATTTGGAATGATTATTAACTTTTCTCGACTTCTCGTCAGTTGTGAAGTTCGGAACTTTTTATTTTTTATTTAAGATATAAATTCTTGAGAAAAGTATACGTGATCTCAACACCAAATACTGATTTATAATAAGTGAATGCTTCTTCGGCATTTCCATTAAAGTTGATGTGGGGATTGATTTGAGCTATAAAATTATTTCAAAACATGATGCGCCAATACCTTTTGCACATCATACACATTCACCGATTTATTGAATTGTTTTTTAATACTTGGTTGTGCTTCGCTAGAAATCCAAATTTTTAATTCGGCATCCAAGTCAAATGTACCTGCGGTTTCAATACTAAATCTAGAAATGCTTTTGTAGGTAATGGATTTGTATTCCGTTTTGCTTCCGGTAATTCCTTGAATATCAATTAATATAAGTCTTTTATTAGTGAAGATAAACGTATCACGAATAAGTTTGAAACCCAATTCTATTTCTTCTCCGTCTGTAAGTAATTGACCATACTTTTTTGTTAATTCTTCTTGGCTTACCGCACCTGCGTTACCAAGTAATGCTGAAAATAATCCCATTTTATTGTGTTTTTTTAATTTGTTTCAAAATAATAAAAAATAAACCACAAAACCAAAGTGACTTTTATATCTTCTCTTGCAGTGCTTTAATCTCATCACGCAATTTAGCTGCCTGCATAAAGTCGAGTTCCTTGGCTGCTTTTTCCATGGCTTTTCGGGCTTCCCTAATTTTCTTTTCAATTTCGGGCTTGGATAAGTACAAACTTTCCGGTTCAGCCGCTTTTAAAGCTTGGTTTTCGTAGTATTGGGTTGAAACCGAGTGATTGCCTAAAGCGTTACCCAAACTTTTATTAAGTGCTTTGGGTTGGAGGTTATTTTGGGTGTTGTAATTGATTTGTTTTTCGCGGCGGTAGTTAGTTTCATCAATGGTTTTTTGCATAGAGGCCGTAATCTTGTCTCCATACATAATGGCTTTCCCATTAATGTTTCGCGCGGCTCTACCTACCGTTTGCGTAAGCGATCGATGGCTTCTTAAAAAGCCTTCTTTATCGGCATCTAAAATAGCCACAAGCGAAACCTCGGGTAAGTCCAATCCTTCACGAAGTAAATTCACACCAATCAATACATCAAACAATCCTTTACGCAAATCCTGCATGATTTCTACACGCTCCAAAGTATCTACATCGCTATGAATATAGCGACAACGAATGGAAACTTTGGTCAAGTATTTCGTTAATTCTTCAGCCATACGCTTGGTCAGTGTGGTCACTAATACGCGCTCATCTAGTTCGCAACGCTGCTGTATTTCTTCAATTAAATCATCAATTTGATTCAGACTTGGTCGCACTTCAATAATGGGATCCAGCAGTCCGGTTGGGCGAATTACCTGTTCTACATAAACACCTTCCGTTTTTTGCAATTCATAATCGGCTGGTGTTGCCGAAACATAAATGACTTGGTTTTGTAGACTCTCAAATTCTTCAAACTTCAACGGGCGGTTGTCCATAGCAGCGGGAAGTCGGAAACCATATTCTACCAAGTTCTCTTTACGGCTTCGGTCGCCACCATACATGGCATGCACTTGCGAAATGGTTACATGGCTTTCATCTACTACCATCAAGAAATCATCAGGGAAATAATCCAACAAACAAAACGGACGCGTACCGGGAAGACGGCGGTCTAAATAGCGGGAATAATTCTCAATTCCGGAGCAATAGCCCAATTCGCGAATCATTTCTAAGTCGAAATTGGTGCGTTCTTCCAGTCGTTTGGCTTCCAGGTGTTTGCCAATTTCTTTAAAATAATCGACTTGTTTTACCAAATCTTGTTGGATATCCCAAATAGCAGCTTGCAACACATCTTGCGAGGTTACAAACATGTTGGCGGGATAGATGGTTAAGTTTTCGTATTTTTCAACTACTTGTGAAGTTTTCACATCGAAGACTTCAATTTCTTCAATTTCATCTCCAAAAAAGTGAATACGAAACGGATCATCTCCATAACTTGGAAAGATTTCGAGGGTGTCGCCTTTAATTCGGAAGTTCCCCGGACCAAAATCGGCTTCGGTTCTTGAATACAAACTTTGCACCAATTGGTGTAATAATTTGGTACGGGAGATGATTTGATTTTTGTCAATTTTAATCACATTCTTTTGAAACTCCACTGGATTTCCAATTCCGTAAAGGCACGAAACCGAAGAAATCACAATAATATCTCTTCGCCCCGAAAGCAAAGCCGAAGTGGTGCTCAAACGAAGTTTCTCAAGTTCTTCATTGATCGATAAGTCTTTTTCAATATAGGTTCCCGTTACCGGAATAAACGCTTCGGGTTGGTAATAATCGTAATACGATACAAAATATTGTACTGAATTATTCGGAAAAAATTGCTTGAACTCCGAATACAATTGTGCGGCGAGAGTTTTATTGTGAGCCAAAACCAACGTAGGTTTTTCTACATTTTGAATCACATTAGCAACTGTAAATGTTTTTCCCGAGCCGGTTACTCCGAGTAAAGTTTGGTATTTTTCGCCATTAAGAATCCCTTTTGAAAGTTTTTCAATGGCTTGTGGCTGATCGCCTGTAGGTTTGTAATCGGATACGACTTGGAATTTCATAGAAAATTATTCGACTCACAAAGTTAACGAAGTTTCGCTTAAAAAGGATTGTTTTTAATCGATACATTCCAATAACAAAAGATCACCCGTTTCATGAGTAATAGTAACGATTCCGTCTTGGGCGACATGGTTGCTATTTCCCAGTCGATAACCTAAAATTAAGTCGTCATTTTGAAAGGAATAAAATAAATTCTGACTTGTGATTCCAGTTACTTTTCCAACAGGAATTAACGAAATTGGAGTGTTGGCGGTATACCATTTTTCGAATCTTTTTGGCAAAAGAAATATTTTAGAATGGTCGTCAATAATTACAATTTTAATTTTATCTCGGTAGGAAACGATGTTGGTAATATTAGCAAGTGTATGATCGGCTCTTTTTCCTGTTGCCCAAACAATATTAACTGCTTTATGTCCTTTTTCAACCAAATAGTCAAGCGCCTTTTCTAAGTCGGTTTTTTCTTGATTTGGTGTGTATACAATCTCAAGTGGATATTGTTTTTCCTTGTAGATTTCGGGGTCAAAATCTCCATCGAAATCTCCTAATAGTACATCTACCTTTATATCCAATTGCAAAACACGATCGATGGCATTGTCTAAAACCACCACTATAGGAGACCATTCTAAGAGTTGTCCTAATAATTCAAAACTGCAAGAAGCTCCATTAGCAATGATTAATGCAGGTTCTTGGTCGTCGCGAACAATGTGGTGTGAGGACATATATTAGGTTTAGGATCTTTGGTCTTGGGTTTAAGTTTTTTGTTTAAGGTTTAAAAGTTTAATTGATTACTTCCAATTTCCATATTTAATTTACGATGTAATTTCTGGTATCAATTTCTGATAAATGAAAATAACCTAACGGATAGTTATTTTCGTCTGTTTGGTTCATTATGTTTCCACGAAGTGTTGCCGGTGGAGTAGAGAATGGGCTTCCGCCACTACCACTTGCTGAAATATTGATCAATTTACTCATGTAATTGTAATAGCGTAAGGGAATTCCTTGCAAACTAAAAAATAGTTCATCACCTGATTTTAATACCATATCAGAATAAAGTCCAAACATTTGATTTCCATTAAAAAACTCATCCTTTTGTGCTCTAAATTTCGGAGCAACATCAGATGGGTTTTTTATACCGATAAGATAATTGTTAACCTCTGCGCCATTATCTTGAAAAAAGAATTTCACCTGAATGATATCGCCACCAAAACCTTGAACGGTATTTTGTTCGACAGAATCAATAGTTGGAGTAGCCAATAATTTTTCTGTTGCAGTGTAGAATTGGCCTGCATATTGAATATTTAAAGTGTAGGTTTCATTAATCGCAGGAACGAAATTAGTACAAACATATTCTCCGGTATTTGGAGTTTCAGTAAATACAAAAACCGTATTTGCGCTATTGCTAACCGTAACCGTAGCACCAGAAACCACCGGAATAGTCGAGCTATAAAAATCGGTAGTGGTGGTAAGTTTTATTTTTTGGGTGCTACCCGATGTGCCCTTTTGCCATAAAATATTGGCATCAATTACCAATTTAGGATTGGCGGTATCTAAAGGAATATCCACTTTGGTTTCACAACTTGCAAATAATACGATTACTAAAAGGAAGATGATATTTTTCATTTTATTAGAATTTAAAGTTATAAGAAACCGCAGGGACGATTCCAAAAATAGAAAGTTTGATTGCCTCATTTTGCCCCGAATCTTGGTTTTGACGGAAACTAATGGATGCTGCATTTTTTCGAGCATAAAGGTTGTAAATACTGAATACCCATTCGCGTTTCCATTTTCTTGATTCATTTCTTTTTGGAGTTAGTGTAGCTGAAATATCTAAATGATGGTATAGCGGTAAATTGTTTTCATTTCTTAATCCATAGCTAGGAACGGTAACACCTTGGTAGGTATATTGACCGTTTGGATAGGTTACTGGTTGCCCTGATTGTAAAATAAAATTAGCACCAAAAGTCCACTTAGTGTTCCATTTATAAGAACTTGTAATCGCTAAATTATGAGTTTTGTCATAACCAGAACGGTACCAATTTCCATTATTGATTCCTGTTTCTTCAGCAGTTCTCCCCGGAGTTCTTTGCTCTGAACGAGATAGGGTATAGGCAATCCAACCATTAAATTTTCCAGTATTTTTTCGTAGCATAATTTCCAATCCGTACGAACGCATTTCCCCATTTAAGATTACTTGTTCGATGGCTTCATTTGCAATTAAATCCGCACCATCAATATAATCCATACGGTTTTGAATTTTTTTGTAATAACTTTCTACTTCAAGAGAATAGGCATCATTTTTAAAATTAGTAAAATAACCAATTGCAACCTGATCAGCAATTTGAGGTTTGATGTAGCTGTCGCTTGGCGTCCATATATCTAATGGTGTTGGTGAAGCGGTGTTAGATACCAACTGTAAATATTGAACCATTCTGTTGTAACTGGCTTTTACTGATTTGTTTTCAGAAAATTCATAAGCAACTGAAAAACGAGGCTCCAAATTATCATAGTTGGCCATCGATTTGTTTTTACCATAAAATTCGGTTCCAATGGGTGTTGCTTTTTCATAAATTTTCAAATCTGAATCGAATGTCACCGCTTGATTATTGGCGTAAATATTCTTGGTAAAGCTTCCTAATCTTGAAAACATACTGTACCTTACACCGTATTCTACATTTATTTTATCATTAATTTTTTGTTCAGCATCCAAATAGATGGCTGGCTCAAATGCATATTTTTTTTCAATTTGCTTAAAATTTATACTTGAGGTAGAGCTGGATGGGCTAATAGTTCCCGGATTAAAGTCATAATAAATGGCGTTGGCACCAAAATTCAATTTGATTTTGTCATTTAAATAATATTTGAAATCGTATTTTATATTATAATTTTGAATTCCTGAATCCCAATTAAATCCGATTAGATCTAAATTTAAACCATAATAGTAATCACTATAAATCATAGATAAATTTGAAAATAATTTATCTGAGTACAAATGATTCCAACGTAAATTTAAAATTGAATTACCATAAGTATTTACAAAACTTTGGTTTATAGAAAAAACATCTCTTCCAAAATAACCAGACAAGTAAAGGCTGTTATTTTTATTAAACTTATAATTTAACTTTGTGTTTAAGTCGTAAAAATAAGCTGAGTTTTTATTGTTTGATAGTTTTAAAAACAGATGAGCATAAGAAGCTCTTCCTCCAATTAAAAAGGAACCTTTGTCTTTTACAATTGGACCTTCAGCAAGTAATCTACTAGATATTAATCCGATTCCTCCATTCATATGAAAAGAATTGCTGTTTCCGTCTTTTTGATAAATATCCAAAACCGATGAAGCTCTTCCTCCAAAACGAGCGGGAATACCACCTTTGTATAATTTTAAATCTTTGATGGCATCGGGATTAAAAACCGAAAAGAAACCAAATAAATGCGAAGAATTAAAAATTGTTGCTTCGTCCAATAAAATTAGGTTTTGATCGGCACCACCACCACGAACATTAAAACCCGATTGACCTTCGCCAGCATTGGTTACGCCTGGTAAGAGTAAAATAGACTTAATAATATCTACCTCACCCAAAACTACTGGCATTTGCTTTATGGTTGCAATTGACAATTTGTTTACACTCATTTCGGGTTTTCTAGTATTGGTTTTGTTCTTTTCTGTAAAAACGACTTCCTTTAACACTTGTCCAACTTCAGTTATTTGGAAATCTTTACGAATTTTTTTTGACAGTGAAATTTTCTCTGTGGTACTTTCATAACCAACATAACTAATAGTTATTTCATAGTCTCCTTTTGGCAGGGTAAGTGAATAAAAACCATATTCATTAGTAGCTGTAAATGCCTTTAATTCTTTTACTGCAACGCTTACTCCAATTAAAGTTTCGTTATTTTTTTTATCAGAAATGGTCCCGCTAATTGTAATTTTTTCTTGAGAAAATCCAAAGGTTCCATAAAGAAAAAGTAGTAGAAGCACCACTTTATTTAGTAATTGCATAGTATTTTATTTTGAATTGCAAATTTTACAAATTTAATCAATAAATGCTTTCTAACTAATGTTAATGATTGGTTAATAATTAATAGGAGGTATTTTTTTTTTAAATACATTTACATAATTAATATTTGGTATGAAAAATTGTATTTTTCTATTTATTTTAATTTGTTTTTCCTATTCCGCTTCTGCTCAATTTGAAGCGTCAAAGCGAAAAATAAACATTTCTGCTAAACCTGATAAGAATCTTAATCAGAAAGCTACTGTACCTGAAAAAGTAACAACATCATTATTTCCAGAAATAAAATTCCAAAGTCAACTTCCAAAAAATCCAGACGATAAATTCTTGAAAGGATTGCCAGAAATTCCGAAAGTAGGAGTGGATCAAAATCCTAAATCGTATGCTTTAAAAACTCCTGCTGAAGATTACACTGAAAAATTTAATGAGCAACTTAAAGAAGATGGTATTCGACCTGAATTATACAATCGGGATATGAATTTAGGAAAATTTGTGGTGTATACTCAAAAAGTAAATTTGAACTCAAGAGATTATGGAGCAATTGATGGTGATTTAGTTCGAGTATGGGTTAATGGAAAAATGTATGTACCCCAAGTTTATTTAGATTCGAAGTTTAAAGAGATTGTTTTAGATCTAGAAAAAGGAATGAATATCATAGAAATTGAAGCCTTAAATTATGGTGAGCTTTCACCAAATACTGGACAGTTTGCTTTTTATGATGCTAATAAAGATTTCATAACCAATCAATACTGGAATTTAGGTATTGGCTTTAAAGCCCGAATCACTATTGAATACATAGAGAAGATTTTAAAGAGAAGAGATGAGAAATAAGAAATAAAAAAGACGACCTAGTGTCATCTTTTTTATTAAAATTAGAATAGTAATTCTATTTCAATTTACTCATAATCGCATTAAAAGTTACGCTTGGGCGCATCGCTTTAAATAACAAATCTTGGTTTGGTTTGTAATAGCCACCTATTTCTTGATGAGCACCTTGAGCACCAATTAATTCTGAATTGATTTTTGCTTCGTTTTCAGTTAATTCTTTTGAAATTGGTTCAAAAAGCGCTTTTAAATCGGCATCTTTATTTTGAGCAGCTAAAGCTTGAGCCCAATATAAAGTTAAATAAAAATGCGATCCTCTGTTGTCAATTTCACCCACTTTTCGTGCTGGAGATTTATCGGTGTCTAAGAATTTCTCGGTTGCTGCATCTAAAGTTTCTGATAATACCAAGGCTTTTGAGTTATTGAATACTTGTCCTAAGTGTTCTAACGAAACTCCCAAAGCTAAAAATTCACCTAAAGAATCCCAACGTAAGTAGCCTTCTTCGATAAATTGTTCTATGTGTTTTGGGGCAGATCCACCAGCACCCGTTTCAAATAAACCTCCTCCATTCATTAATGGAACGATAGAAAGCATTTTCGCAGAAGTTCCTAATTCTAAAATTGGGAATAAATCGGTTAGGTAATCGCGAAGTACGTTTCCAGTTACCGAAATGGTATCCAAACCTTTTACAATTCGATCTAAAGTAAAATGGGTTGCTTCAATTGGATTTAAAATTCTAATATCTAAACCTGAAGTATCGTGATCTTTTAAATAGGTTTTCACTTTTTCAATTATTTGTCTGTCGTGAGCGCGGTTTTCATCCAACCAAAAAACGGCAGGAGTATTTGATAAGCGTGCTCGATTTACAGCTAATTTTACCCAGTCTTGAATTGGAGCATCTTTTACTTGACACATTCTAAAGATATCACCCGCTTCTACATTTTGTTGCATTAAAACAGTTCCGTTGGTGTCTGTAACTTTTACAACACCAGCTGCACTCATTTGGAATGTTTTGTCGTGTGAACCATATTCTTCCGCTTTTTGTGCCATCAATCCAACATTAGGTACGCTTCCCATAGTTGTTGGGTCGAATGCACCATGCTTTTTACAATAATCAATGGTTGCCACATAAACTCCAGCGTAAGCGCGATCTGGAATAACCGTTTTAGTGTCTTGTCCTTTTCCTTCTTTATTCCACATTTGACCCGAAGTACGAATCATCGCTGGCATAGATGCATCAATGATCACATCGGAAGGAACGTGTAAGTTGGTAATTCCTTTGTCAGAATTTACCATGGCTAAAGCCGGACTAGTTTCATACACTTTATTAATAGCAGCTTCAACTTCTGCTTGTTCAGGGTGACCTTCAATTTTTGCATACACATCACCTAAACCATTTTTAGTATCTACTCCTAATTCTTTAAATAAATCGGCATATTTAGTGAAAACATCTTTGTAAAAAACATCAACTGCAGCGCCAAAAATAATAGGATCGGATACTTTCATCATGGTTGCTTTCATGTGAATTGAAAACAAAACTCCTTTTGCTTTAGCATCTTCAATTTCTCGCGTTATAAATTGTTTGAATTTATTCAAATTTAAAGCTGAACTATCAATGATTTCTCCCGCTTTTAAAGGAGTGCTCGCTTTTAAAACGGTTGCATTTCCATTATTATCAACAAACTCTATTTTAACATCGGTAGCTTCATTAAGGGTTACCGAAGTTTCACTTCCATAAAAATCACCCTCCGACATGCTTGCAACATGCGTTTTTGAATCTTCTGCCCATGCTCCCATAGAGTGTGGGTGTTTTTTAGCATAATTTTTTACAGCTTTTGGAGCTCTTCGGTCTGAGTTTCCTTCTCGTAAAACTGGATTTACAGCAGAACCTAAAACTTTTGCATATTTGGCTTTTACCGTTTTTTCTTCTTCTGTTTGAGCATCTTCAGGGAAATCAGGAAGCGCATAACCTTTAGATTGAAGTTCTTTAATTGCTTCTTTAAGTTGTGGTACCGAAGCAGAAATATTAGGTAATTTAATAATGTTTGCTTCCGGTGTATTTGCTAATTGACCTAGTTCTGTAAGTGCATCTCCAAGGCGTTGCTCTTCTTTTAAATACTCAGAAAAGTTCGATATGATTCTTCCTGCCAATGAAATATCGCGACTTTCAACGTCGATATTTGCAGTAGCAGCAAATGATTTAATAATTGGTAATAATGAAAATGTAGCCAACATAGGGGCTTCATCGGTAATGGTGTAAATGATTTTAGATTGTGACATTTTGTTGTTTGTTTTATACTAACGAGAATCGTATATTTTAATATAATTATTCATAAATTACAAGGATAGCAAAGATATGAAAATGAGATAAAATAGATTATGAATTCCATCGAAAACGATTGAATTACGAATTTGCTATTTTTAGGCTTTATAATTTATAATTTGATAATTTGGAGGTTGTTTTTTTGCATAAAAAAAGTCCCAAACGAATTGAGACTTATTTATGAATAGAAAATTAGAATTATCTTCTTCTTTCTTTAATTTTTGCTTTTTTACCAGTAAGTTCTCTGAAGTAGAAAATACGAGCTCTACGAACTTTACCTCTTTGATTCAATTCAATTTTTTGTAAAGCTGGCATGTTAACTGGGAAGATACGCTCTACACCAACTGATCCAGACATTTTACGGATTGTAAAAGTTTCAGTTACACCTGCTCCTTTTCTTTGAATAACAACTCCTTTAAAAAACTGAGTTCTTGTTTTTTCACCCTCTTTAATTTCGTAGTAAACTGTGATTGTATCACCAGCTCCAAACGCAGGGAAATCTTTTTTTGTTGATAATTCGTTATTTACGAAATCTACTAAATTTGCCATTTTTAATGCTAATTATGGTTTAAAATCTGAGCAACATTCACGG
>Ga0078894_10000453_pt1 | contig 28488 bp, 18 predicted proteins | sample LauGreSu1BDMLBSD_2_FD_67506 | JGI IMG/M metagenome (GOLD analysis project Ga0078894, IMG submission 67506) | Freshwater lake microbial communities from Lake Michigan, USA - Su13.BD.MLB.SD (version 4) (version 4) | ecosystem: Environmental > Aquatic > Freshwater > Lake | place: Lake Michigan... | reverse complement strand
TTGGTAGTAGAAATAGGTTTAGTGGTCTTACCACTAGTAGGAATTGTAAATGACATATTAACCTCCGCTACCTTTCTTTTTAAACAGACTCTTAACTGCACCTAAGCCAGTAATAATGTCTCCACCGGTTAAAGCTTCGCCACGTTGCGCTTTGCCTAGAATGCCGTCTACCTTATCAATGAAACTAAAGAGGCCGCCTGTCTTACCTGAACCAGGTGCTCCGTGTCTATCGTACATTTGTACATCATCTAAGATAGTCTTAGCATCAATCTGGTCTTTGTATGTAACACCTTCATAGACAATAGTAGCTGTACAAGTTGCGGTGCCCTGTGCGCTGTAGTCAAATGTATCACCCGCCCAACTAACAATTTTCGGATTGTGTAATACGATCATACTTGCTTGTTTATTACCCAATGGATAGATTTCAATGGCCTTGAGGAAAGGAATGTTTTTCTCTCTACCACCGTTTACATGGTAAGCACTGCCGTTGAGTCCCCAACTATAATGCAGTTTTTCAATTTTCTTTTCGCCTTTATCACCGTATACAATACCATTAGCATATTTTCTAAATGCTTCATAAGCATCCGGGGCTTCTTCAGCCGTAGGTGTACCTTCTGTCTTATTACCATTGGAGTCTTTTTTACCAAGTAATTTTTTAAGGCCGCCGGTAATTGCACTTGATATTGCTTTTGTAGCTTTGTTTACTAATCCTGCAAATAGTCCCCCGCCCTTGCCATTATCCCCGGCTGCTCTAGCATCATATGTTTTGCTACCATCTGCAAAATAATAAGCATAGTAGAAGTACCAGAATGTAGTAACAATGTCAGACATGTCATCATGGAATGTTACTGTTACCGGGTCGTACTTAATTTTCTTATAGTTGTAGCTAGCGTGATTGTATTGATTAAGCGAACTATATTCCATATTGAACTTAGGTAGTTCAATACTTTTAGTTAGTACACTTAGTGTATCTCTAACCTGACCTTTAAGTGGATCTAAGCCTGCTTTGAATGCGTCTTCATTGATAATAAAATTAACATGAAATAAACCTTTGTACTTAGGGGCACGAATCATGTCCCCGCCGACAAACACCTTAGTAGCATGGGTCCAATCTTGTACAATGCCTGACTTCAATCCTTTAGGGTTTGAATCACCTGCACCATTGGGTCCACCGCCTAACAAATTGTTAACAGTGCCTTTGGCAATATCTTTTACAAAACTACTAATACCCATGGTATCTCCTATACAGTATTTATAGCCATAAAAAAAGCGACTACAAATGAATGTAGTCGCCTTTTATAGTTGCGGAGAGTTTTAAAGATTAGCCTGTAGCTGAACCAGGACCACGTGCCTGATCGCTTGTTGTGCCTACACCACTTGCGGCAGCACTACCACCAGGACCAGCAAGCTGTAGAGCATTGTCGTACTTGATAGTTAGTGTAATTTCTGCGGCAGCGTTTTCACCGTAAGCCATGTTACCGTAATCTGCACCAGCTAGGTAGCAACCATACATTTCCCAAGTTTCTAATGTTGTTGGGGCGTATGTGCCGTTACCGCCGTCTAGCATTTCAATACGAGTAATGAACTTGTAGTTTGCACCAGTTGAAGCACTTGCTTGCTCAAAGAAGTCCAACTGCTTCTGAATCTGTTCACCGATAACCTTGGATACACCACCTGTGTTTTCGTCACGTACTACTAGTGAGACGTCAGCCCATGTGTGGCGGCCTGCCAAGTTAACCTTGCTGTTGTAAACATCTAGTTGGATGTTTTCCCAGGTTAGGTTAGGTCTTGTTACGCTAACAACTTGTTTTGTTAGTTCTGTGCTCGCTGTTTTAATACCAAAACCGTCTAAAGTAACACGGAAGCGGTACTTTAGTTTTGGCATCAGCATACCTTGTGCGCTTGCGCTTGAATCGCTAGCAATAGGTACTGTAAATTTTGTTAAAGTTGTAATACTCATCTATCTCTCCCCATTTGGGTTATTACATTCATATTTAGTATCAGTCTTAATTATTAACTGGGGGGTGGTTTAGACCCCCCAATTAATTTAAGCTAGTGATTCGCCTGTGTTCTTAATACGAATTGGGATATAGATGAATTCAATTGCCTTGACTGGCTTGATTGCAATATCTACATACAATTCATTACGATCGATACGCTCTGGTGTGTTGTTGCTGTCATCGCAAACAACTAAGAAGTCGTATAAGCCTCGTAAGCTAACTAACTCGCTAAAGAAGCTTTCTACCTGCTTCTTAACTTCGTTACGTGTTTGTTGATCGTTAGGTTCAAACAAGTATGGCTTGACTAAACGATCTAGTTGACGACGAATATAAACAACTAGTCGAGCAACGTTTACACGATCCATTGCGCTGGATGTAATGTTCAATGTCTTCTGACCGAATACTACAACACCGCCTGTTGGCTGGATAACGATTGGGTTTAAGCGGTTTTCGTACATAATGTCACGAACGCCCTGGCCTAGTGGTACAGGAACAAACTCGCCGTCCTTGATGTAACCTACGCTAGTAGCGTTGTTAACAACACCACGACGTAAGCCAGCTGGAGCAAACCAAGGATAAGCAACCTGGTCGTTCAATGCAATAGTACGTAGCATTACGTGACTTGCAGGAACTGCCACATCTAGGCCTGTTAGTTCGCTAGCAAAAGCATTTGGATAGTAAACTGCGGCATACTCATTTAGAGTTGCTAGACCTTGCTCACTATTTGTAGGTGCTAGGTTGCTGTTTGTCATCCATGCTTTTAATGAACTTGCACTTGGTGCTAAACGGAATGGAGGATCAACAAGAATAAACGCTGTATTCTTACGATCTGTGTTTAGAACAACCATTTCGTCTAATAGTTCAATGTAGCTTGGGCAAGCAACGATATCGAAATCGTTTTGCTCTTGACGTAGTAAGTCACTGCTATTAACCATGCCTTGCATTGCAACAACAATAGTACGACGTACTGACTTGCGACCCATATAAGGAGCACCAGTTGTATCTACGCCAACTTTGCTAACCCAACGATTTGGGCTAACTGGTAAGTCGCCGTCTGTCCATGGGTTGCCCTGTGGATAGCTAGCCGCTGATAGGTGGTTTACCTTGTATTCTTTAACGTTGTATCCACTGCGACGTAGATTGAATAGCAAAATTTCCTTAGGATATAGTGCTGGATCTGGAGCATCTGGATCAACATAATCGCTGTTTAACATGTCAACAATAGCGTTGCTAACTTCTTCGCCGGAACCGTTTACGTCTGCATCACGTGCATCTGCAAATAAGATACCATCTTCAGATGTTTGGTCTGTGTTATCAACAGTTACCCAAGAACCATTAGCTGTATAACGCTTGATTAAAGGATAGTTTTCGATGTCGCTTGTGTCTAACCATAGGTCGTTAGCTACTAGTGCTGTTCCATCGCTTTGTGTTTCTGGCTCGCTAGCACCAACAATCGGACCTGCTGGGTCGGTGTTTGGGTAGTAGTTACGATAACCTGTCCAAGCTTCACCATCATGTACCATGATGTCAACTTCGTCAACAATAGTGTTATACCATAAGCGGCCGTCTGCTGGGTTAGCACGTGGCTCGCTAGCTGATGGTGTGTAAGCTAGTTCTGACCAGTTAGTGATTAATGAAGTAGCTAAACCTGCATCGTTTAGTACAGTACTTTCGTATTCGCTGTCAGATAGTTCAAAGTCGCCACCTAGTAAGTGACGTACAAAAATTGTACCATCTGTGTTTTCGCCTGCTTCCATGTTTGGAACACCTGCGGCACTGAAAGCTGCCATGAATGCATCAGCATTTGTACCACCTAGTGTAGCTGTGTAAGTTGTGTTTGTTTGTGGTAGGTAAATGTCAAACTGTTCACCGTTTGTGAACGTTGGGTTAGAAACTGTACCATCTAGTTGTAGTGGAACATCGCCCATGAATTCATAAACTGTAGCTTGCCATGTGTTGTCACCAGCCGCATTGTATTGGAAGAATAGTGTGCCAATAGCAATAGTACTTGGGTCTTCACCATCGCTGGCTAGTGCGGCAACTGCTGATGCGTTGTCGTCATAGGCTGCACAAGCAATTTCTTTCCATTCTTCAGCACTGTTGATCTTCTTAACTTTTAAGTTGAAGCCGCTGTTCGGAGTAGATGTCTTGAACCATACAGAACCTGTAGGACGAGGCTCGTCGCTACCTGTCTTAAAGCCTGGGCTTACTGTGTGCTTGGCTTGGTGTAGCTTAGGTGCATAGTAAGTTTTTTCTGTTAAGCCTAGTTGTGCAACTAGACCGTCTGTCGAACCAGAACCGATTGCTACGTCAACTGTGCTGACTAGGCTTAATGCATTGTTTGTAACACTGGCTGTCATGTTAGCAGATAGTGTAACGTTAGCATTAATGCTTGAAGCTAGTGTGCTGATTGTTGCACCAGCGCCAACTGTAATTGTCTGGCCATTGATAATAAAGCTACCAGTTGTTAGTGTACCACTAACTGCTGATGTAGTTACTGTTGCCCAGCTTTGCTTCCAATCGTTGGAACCTAGTTGTACCCATGCGTTGTCTGCATTTTTGTACCAGCACTTCAATGTTGTTGTAGTTGCTGTGATTGCATAGTTACCGATGATACCGAAACTGCTCTTTGGTGCGCCTGCATCGATGTTGTTTTCATCGTCGATAATCTTAGGAGCAATTGAACGGAAGGCCTGATTAGCTTCGTTCCACTCTAAGATACCCCAGCTTGTTGAAGCTGTGTCTAACCAATAAGAACCAGTAGCTAAGGCGCCAGTTGGGGCTGTGCCGCTGCCTGTTAATTCATTTAGGTCTAAGTCTGCACGGATAACGTATGCTGAACTTGCTACGCCTAGGAAGCTATAAGCTGCCAATAGACCGTATTCGTTTAGTTCGTAACCCTGTAATGCTGTACCACTGTTGTCTGTGTAGAACTTTGGTACGCCAAATAAGTTTACAAGTTCACGCTGGCTAGTTACTAGCTGAACTTTCTCTGCATTGGCTTTTAGTGTGCCAGATGCTGTGCCGGTGCCTGCTCCGTCAACTTTATCTTGTGCTGATGCAACAATGATAAGTGGGCGAGGGCCTGCGGCTGCTGGTAGATATTGACTTTCGTCAATAACATTGATTTGTACGCCGGGCGATGTTAGTGCCATTTCGCTATGTCCTTTAGGTTAATATTCTAGAGCAAAGTGCTCTGCTCTTGAATATTTAGCGAAATAGGGTTTTTTAGGGTTTTTTAGCGAACACTGATTGCACTACGCAGGTCTTCGATAGTGGATTCGTTAGTAATGATACGATCAAAGTCTGTGCCTACCCAACTGTATTCACTAGCATGTACATTTTCTGTCGACAAGTGGTGCTTGGCCATTGCCCAACCTATATTAGTTTCGCCTTTGTTATAGGTAATTGCATGTTCATACCAGCCTGGTTCCGGACCACGTTTGACACGCCATACTTCGCCACCGAGTCGTTTAATCATTGCTACTTCGTTGGGAAATCTACAATCGGCAATTACAACATTATTGTCACTAGTGGCAAGTTTACGCTCTAAGCTAAGAATCCAAATATCGTCATGAAAACTTCTACGACATACTTCTGTACCCCATTGCTGAAGTACCCATCGAGGCGTAATGGGTTTACCTAGTCGTTCTGTCCACCACGGATCGAGCTGTTCACGCCATGCTCTGCTTTCGTCAGTGTTACCTTCAAGCATTGCTCTTGGCCAACCGAACACTGCGGCTACTGCATCTTTAAGTGTAGCGGCAAAGCTATCTTCGACAAAGTTATATTCGTCAACTAGGATATTAGCAACGGTGCCTTTGCCGCTGCCGATGAAACCACACAGGCCGATAATCTTTTTCATACTAGTATTTTAGTAGAAAGTTAGGCGTGTGTCAAGTTTTATTTTTGCTTAACCGATTACCCAAGACATCGGCATACTATTGTCTTGGAAGTTCTTCAAGTCATCGAGCAATGATTCTTTTTCAGCCTGTGCTTCACTCTTTAAGCTAGCACCATTTAAACTTGTGCCGCCTTGCGGTCCTGCAATGTTGCCAAACTTTTCACGGGCTTGTCCTAGCATCATCTTAGCTTCAGCTAGTGCATAACCTTTTAACCAAGGCTTGATATAAATGTCGCCTAACAATGTAATATCAGGTTTGTAGTTATGAACATGAAGTGCCACAATTTCGTTGGATTGGAATTTTCTAGGAATACGTAGGATACGTGTACTACTATCAAAGTGGTACACAATGTAGCCGCCGAACATCTTCATGCTTAGTTCTTGGTATTGTGCAAACAATTCATAAGTTAACAAGCCACCTAAGCGACCTGAATTAACTAGGTATGTGTTAACGTAGGCGGCGGCGAATGGATCAAAGTATGTACTGCCAGCAGTCTGTGTACCCACACCACGTCTATAGATATTTTTAACAGTGACGATTTCTTCAGGTAACTCGTACTCCATAGTTTCCGGAATCATCTGTAAAAACGCATAACTTTCTTCAGTGCTGTTTGCCCCACGTTGACGATAGACGTCGATGGCTGTATCCAAAGCACTTTTATAGTGCTCCGGATCTAGTTCAACATCTACCATTCCATCGCCGAGGCGCAGGCGGATATAATCGTATACTTCTTGTCTTGGGTCTGCCATAGCTGTTCCTAACTACGGTATTTACCTGATTTAGACACTTCGCATGATAACAGTGAATTCGTTACCACGTCCGTTTAGACGATGCTCCACGCTCTTAATGCCTTCAAACCATTTCTTTAGCTGGTTCTTGCCCAGTGTTTGAAACTCTGCCAATTGAGTGGCTGGCTTACGTAGTGTCTTTTGTACGCTACTGGTTTCACCAAAGCCTACCCAGCTATTGCCTTTAATGCCCAAACAGCCAGTGTACTGTCCACGATACACCCCTAGTTTCTTAGTCTTGGTATTGTATACCCAAACATCAGTTACAGTTAGACAATCAACTGGATTCATGCCTTTAAGTTTAAGCTCTGGGAATTCCATAAGATGCTTGAACTTAGCAACAGCCTTGTGCTTGTCAACTGGTTTCTTCTTACGAACTCGTCCGGCTTTTTTCTCAGCCATCAAACGTTGTGCAGTACTGCAAATATCGTCTAGATATGCAATTAGTGCTTTTAGTGTTTTGATACTGAGATTGCTGTAGCCTTCCCTGAGTTGCTCACTGTTATCATCTTTAAGTGTTTTATCTTGTTTAACTAGCAATGCTTCTTTGAACTCATTGAATTCAGGTGTAACAAGTTCAATAATTTTCTTCAGGTGTGGCTCGCCAAAACCCTGTCCGGCCAGACCGGCACGGATCTTAGTTTCACCTGATAGCACAATCTCATCAATGGCAGGGTCAACATACTCACCGACATAGTCACGTACTTGATTCAAAATACGCTCTTGGATAGTAGGCTGTGGCACGGCATTAACTTTAGCCGCTTCTTTGGCCGCTGCCTTGGCTTCATTGGCCGCATGTTCACCTTTGCTAGATTCAAATGCATCAACTATAGCTTGCCAAATTTTAGCAGAATGCTCTTCGTTAAATTTAAATCCTTGCACAGCCATTCGAGCCATACGTGCCGTTGTACCAACAATGTGTTTGTCAGGTACCTTCTTAAGCAAGGCCATGTCTTCTTTGATAGTGTCGGGCCGCTTGATCTTAATGTAGTCCTCGAAGAACCCACGAAACTCGGATCCGGAACAAGCATAGTTGAGCCAATTAAGTCCACGTGTCATTTCACTTACATAAGTGTTCTTGGACTTAGGTCCCGGCTCTTCAAATTCAAAATCCTCTGCCCAGGTAGGCTCAAGTGAGGTATATTTCAAATCCAATGCCGAAAGTTTAATAGGTGTCAGTTTGATAGCTGTAGTAGTGCGTTTTTGGGCTGTCTGTGCTCGTGCCATTAAAACCTCCAAATTTGTTTGTATGTGCTTATTATATACTCTTTGGCCGACCGTGTCAACCAATAAATACTACATCGGAGATCCCTTATGCCACGTTTAAGCCTTTGGCGCCCAGAATACAGTAAAGATTACTATTGGCACGACCGCCAATGTCGTGAGTACTTTTATGTGGGCGGAATTGGGATTATTATCCACAAATATTTGGGTTCTGAAACTGATCCAGCTGACAGCACAGGCCCTGCTCAACCCACTGGTCCCGCTAGCCCTACTGCTATCCAAGATTTACTATTATTAGAGAATCGTGACAGAAAGTACAGCAAAGACCTTTATGAGATCAGGGGTATTTACAACCAAAATGACGTAGACTTTGACTTGAGCCAGTTTGGACTGTTTTTGAGCAATGATACCATTTTTGTTAACTTTCATATTAATGACATGGTTGAGCGCATGGGACGCCCGTTAATGAACGGTGATGTGCTAGAATTCCCTAACTTAAAGGATCCGTTTGCTTTGCACGATGTTGCTAAAGCATTAAAACGTTTTTATGTTGTGCAAGATGCAACAAGAGCCAGTGAAGGTTTTAGTCCCACATGGTTCCCGCATGTTTGGAGAGCCAAAGTCGGTCCGCTAATCGACAGTCAAGAATACAAAGACATTTTAGGTACAGGTGCTAATGCAGAAGACCTATTGAATCACTTGAGCAATTATAACAAGCTCATTGATGTCAACGATGCAGTTATTGCACAAGCAGAAGCAGACGTACCTAAGAGTGGTTACGATACCAGCATGTTCTGGATCAATCCTACCACACCCGAAGGCGCTGTTGATGCAGTTGACAACGGTGACGGTACAGTAACCTATGGCACGCCTAGGTCCAACGGATATACCAAAGGTTATCTAACAGGTGACGCTATTGCACCAAATGGTGCACCAATGAGTTTTGGAACGAGCTTTCCTATGAATCCTAGTAAAGGTGATTTCTTCAAACGCACAGACTTTTTACCGGCTCGCTTGTTTAAGTGGGATGGTGCCAAATGGGTTGCATTTGAAAATGAACAACGTGTTACATTAACTAATAACGCAGATAGAAAAACACTTAAAGGTACGTTTATTAACAACACTGCTTCACATACCGCAGAAAGCGGTGATGTAGTTGAGCAACGACAAAACTTAAATGACCTATTGAAACCGCAGGCAGATTAACATGAGTCAATATTTTTACAGCGGTCAGATCCGTAGATTCCTAGCACAGTTTATTCGTATTATGAGTGGCTTCCCTGTGAAGTTTGGTCGTGACGATAATGGCAATGAAGTGTTTAGAGTAGTGCCTGCAACTTATGGAGACCCAAGTCGTCAAGCGGCAGCTATTCTTCGTAACAACAGTGCTAACACTTTAGTCACAGTTCCGCAAATTGCTTGTTACATTACAGGATTAAAGTACAGTCGTGAACGTATGCAGGAACCTAACTTTGTAAAGAAGGTCAGTGTTCAGATGCGTAAGAAGGACGACGAAGGCAACTATACTAATCAACCTGGAGACCGCTTTACTGTTGAAAGACTAATGCCTGTTCCGTATGATTTAACTGTTAAGGTAGATATCTACTGTAGTAATACTAATCAAAAGATGGAATTACTAGAACAGATGCTAGTATTGTTTAACCCTAGTTTTGAAATTCAAAGTACAGACAATTACTTAGATTGGGGCTCACTAAGTTATATTGATTTACAAGATGTTAATTGGAGTAGCAGAAGTGTCCCTGTTGGTACAGACGATAGTATAGATGTTGCCACTCTCACATTTGAGATGCCAATTTGGTTAAGTACACCTGCTAAAGTCAAGAAGCTTGGTGTTATTACCAATGTCATTACAGAATTGTACGATGCTAGCGGTAGCTTACGTACAGATTTAATCGAGGCCGGATTCACTGATAGTGACTTTAATCTAATGGGCGATAACGGCCAATCCTTAGATTCGTTTGGTGCTTCTATTCCGCAGACTTCGGTAGTACAGCAAGTGCCTGAACGTACTGAAAATTCGCCTGATCAACGTGAAGTTGTTTTTAAAGAGGTTTACCCACAACGACATGACGGGATTTCGGCATCGTACGATATTGTTGTAATCAATGGCAATATGCAACTAATCAGTAGTGCATTAGGTGCAATCGACGAAGGATTAGAAGGCACAGTTACAGCCAGAGACGGTGATCCTACACCTTGGGAACAAGTACAGTTTGCATTTGGTGAGATTAGAGATGGATTGACTAAGGTATTCCTGCGTCAAGACTTAACAGACAACGAAGTTGTTTGTACAGTAGCACGTGATATGAGCGATCCTACTATACTTTCTTTTATGGTAGACACTGATACTATTCCCAGTAACACACTATCCGCAGTAAACAATGCGATTAATCCTTTAGTAAAAGGCCCGGGACACGGACTTCCAGCGGCAGCGGCCGGTCAACGTTATCTACTATTAGAAGATGTTGGTAACTTGATTAACACTAGCGGTGCTAACGCATGGAAAGGCACAACAGGACAAGATTTGGTTGCTTACAAGTATGATATCATTGAATATGTAAACAATCGTTGGACGGTAAGTTTTAGAGCGGCCGGTACTACTGAGCTTAACTATGTAACAAACGCCAGCACAGGCATTCAGTTCAAGTGGACTGGAGTAGATTGGATTCGTAGCTGGGAAGGATTTTATAGAGACGGTACATGGAGAATGGTGTCATAATTAGCCACGGCGCATTTGTATATGCCAAGAACACAAACCGGTTCTTATTCCTGCTTAGACAGGGTAGACAACGTTGGGTATATCATTGGGGGATTGTCGGTGGCAAGCAAGAGCCCAATGAGAGTCCTCTAAAAACACTTAAACGAGAAGCACAGGAAGAAGTAGATTATTTCTTCAATTGTGTACCAACACCTATCGATCATTATACTAGCGATGATGGAAACTTTTCCTACCATACGTATTTGTACATTATAGACAAAGAGTTTGTACCCATGCTCAACGAAGAACACTGTGGTTATTGTTGGGTCCCGTTAGAAAAGTTTCCAAGGCCTATGCACCCTGGTGTATTTTCAAGTATTAAAGAAGAAGATACAATTAACAGACTGCAAGAAATAATCAATAATATTACTTGATCATCACTTCAATAACTGCTGGACCTGTTTCGTTATTGCTCAACGCAATACCAATAATTGCACTATCACGTACATTATCGCCCGCCACTTCAGCATGTCCAGCATATGGCGATGTTGTTAGCAAGTCACCTTTCTTAACAGTACCATAGACTTTAATAGGTACACGACCTTTGAGTGCAATGGCTGGGTGTGTAATATCGCTACCTGCATTGCTGTTCATTAGATACGCTGGGTCTGTAGAAACAACACCAGCTAGTTTAACATCACCGTAAACATTACAAGCTGTTACTTCTTTTTCACCGCCAACCACTAACACAGTACCTGGCTCATAGAATGCATCAGCCTCATAACGTTCTGCCAAGTCAGCGTATCGTGCTTGGTTAGCTGTAGCGTAAACTACGTTAAAGTCTGCATCACCTACTGACCCACTGAATACTTCAGTTGAGTTAGTAGCGTCAGGAATAAACGTAAATCTACCTGTACTGTCATCGTAGCCAAAGAAACCTGTCTTTGCGGCTGTGCCGTTGTGGTATCTAAATTCAATACCACGGTCCTTGCTGTCATCGCTACTAGGAGCAGTGTCGCCACCTAGTGTAAACACAGGATCGTCAACTGTTGTAGTTGTAGAATTAACTGTTGTAGTTGTGCCGTTAACTGTTAAGTTACCAGATAAGACTAAGTTACCGCCAACATAAGCATTACCACCAATACCGGTACCGCCTGTAACAATTAGTGCGCCAGTGGTTGTACTAGAGCTAGCTGTGCTATCTGAAATTGTTAATGCGCCACTTAATGTGCCGCCGGTCTTTGCTAGCTTTGTGTTGGCTAAGTTTGCTGTGGCCGCTAGTGTTGTACTAGTACTGGCTGAACTGTCTGATAGTTGAACAATACCTTTTTGACTTGTTGTACCGTCTTGTACTGCAATTAATACGTTGTCACCGTGAGTTGGATCGTTGCTAGTTACTGTAGTTGTTACTCCAGTGTCCCCACGGAATTTAATTGTGTCAGTACCTGTAGCGGTTGCCGTGTTTGCACCGTCTGCAATAGATGTGTAAGCACTGGTAATACCACTACTACCAGAAGTAGCAATGGTAATTGTGCTGGCATCTGTGCGAGTAACAGTAATACCAGAACCAGATACAAATACAACTTCGTCCGTACTACTATCGTTGCCTGTTAATCTTAAGGCTGCACCGCTGGCGTTTGTTTCAGAACTAATACCATAAGTTGTATTTGTATCAGTAACTGAGCTAGAAATAGTAATTGTGTCTGTGGTTGCATTAGTGCTTAATGTAACACCTGTACCTGCAACAATGGTTAATGTATCGCTACCTGTGTCTGCAACGATATCGCTGTGCCCGGATACTGCAATAGTACCAAAGGCATAGTTTGTAATTGCGCCACCGGAACCATTGAAGCTAGTAACACCTGTGTTTGTAATTGTTAAAGTTGATCCTGCGCCGCCATCTGCAAAACTAATACCTGTACCAGCTGTTAGTACTCGCTCTTGCGTTAGATTACTGTCAGCGGTAAGTGTTAGGTACTGAGCAGTATTTGGAGCAGACACACCTGTGGCAATCTGAGCAGATGTTGTGCCGTCGTTGCATAATTCCCAATAGTTACTACTTGAATTCCATTTAATAAAAGGACGATCTGCACCAATAGACTGGTCTGCATAGATTGCCTTAGTCGATCCACCTAGCTCAATGGTGCCCGTAGCTTTTAACGCACCAGTGAATGTTTTGATGCCGCCAACGTTTAATGTGTTTGAGCCTGTTACAACTGATGCTGTGTCAACTGCTATAGTTAAAGAATCTGTACTAGCATCTGTTGTTAATACCACACCAGTGCCAGCAACAAACGTTAAGGTGTCTGTTCCGCTATCGGCAACAATAGTAGAATTGCTAGATACTGCAATGTTAGTAAAACTGTTAGTTGCGGCAGCAACTGATGACATTGCAATGCTATAGTTGCCGGTTACAGGATCCATTGTGCCGCTACCAGTTACATCACCTGTTAGTTCAATTGTACCTGGTGTTACTGCTTTAAAGGCTGTACCGTTATGAATATACAGCCTGCTGTCATCGCTGTCTAACCATAGACGACCTAACGTACCCGCAGGGCTGGAAGATGCTGAAACAAAACTGGGTAGCTGAATGTAGCTAGTACCGTTGTAAACTTTTAGGTTACTAGTGCCTGTGTCGTACCATAGTTGGCCTTCGACTGAAGATGCCGGGGCTGTATTGTTGGCAAAGTTTTCCAACAACTTAATTGTATTTTCGTTTAATGATTCGCCCCAACCGCTGTAATTGGCGCCAAAAAATGACACCCCGTAAGTCGAATTAGATGCGCCAGAGGCTACAGTTAACAGGACTGTGCCATCGGTTTTGTTTAGTGTGTAGGGTGTACTCATAGTTTTTTCAGCTCCAAACAATATTTATTTGGAAACGCCTTATTATAATGAGCGGAAATCCAAGGTAGTACCTGTTACCCATGTAATAACTAAATTGCTTTCGTCTATCATTCCACGGTCATGAATCATAGCAGAACACCACCTATCAAACAATCCACGCTCATCTAATTCGTATATATTTGTAGTAAGGGGGTCTAAAGCAGTGCTTTGATCAGGATTAGCCGCAATTATTCCTCGTATAACACCTTTTTTAAAGTCAACTTGAAAATAACTGTCCTTGGGTAACCAACCGGTATAAGCTAGCATGTTGATTAATATAGGCATGGTATACCAGCTTTGTTGTCCTGGTTTTGTATCAGTGTGGATTCTACCAAACTTCTTTTTGAAGCTGTTCGGAATGGTAATATACAAATGGCCATCGGGTTTGCAGACCCTGCGCCATTCTGCAAGGGCTTTCATAGGAGTAGCACTATACTCTAGACTGAAATGGCTCCATACAATATCAAATTGAGCATCACCATAACTCATATTATGATAATCTTCTTGCTTAAAAAAGAACTTATCTACCAGCCCGCCGTCAGCAGGGTACAAATCAACCCCATGACATTCCGTTGAAGCTTTTAATCCAAACTTATCACCATCTAGCTTAGGGCGTCTTGTTGCCCACCATTCAGCTTGCATTCCTAATCCACAGCCTACGTCTAAGACGTTAAGGCTTTGATCAAACATCGAGTCGTCAAATAAATTAAGAAACTCTTGGGCCTGTTGATTGGTACTGTAGCTGTCCCCTCGTATGATCTTTGATGGGTCCAAAATCTATCTCCAGTTTAAATGTATCTACGTCTAATTGTTTAAAATTATCGCAATCTGCCCATTCATCGGGGCAGTTAAAATTAGGTATCGTAATTTTTTTTACTTCTGTATCATACCCTGTGGGTACAATACGTACAAATGTTACATCAGGGTATGCCTTAAACACTTGTAGACAATCTCTAATCCAACCAGTGTCACTAACATACTCATCTACGTCTTTATATAGCGGGTGATGTCCCGCATAGATATTATTATTGCGGCCTTCTTCTGGTTGTAAGTCAAACCCAACCATATAAACTGTAGTATGGCCGTGCCATGCGGCCAAGTATAATGCCATTGCACCAGCACTGCTGGTAAACTTGCCTGGCATCAATCGAGCATGTGGTTCTTGATCTTTACGTTTAGCCCATTCACTCCAAGGCAAGTAAAATGGCTCTGAGTAGTCTGGTACTGTTTGATAGAATAGATCTATAATCTCAGGGCTTGCTAAAACTAAGTTGTGCGGTTTAGCTCGCTCTGTATATGCGGCATTACATGCATATACTTCAGGTTTATGTTCACGTAGCAAGCCGCCACCGGCCTCTACAAGTTGAATCATCTTAAAGAATTTACGTCTAGTTAGTCCGTTACCGCAAACTATAGCACTTGGAATATTTGTAGGCTTATAAGGTAATTGGTATTCAATTTGCTCATACTCTTTCTTGCCGTTCTTAATGAACGTCTTAGTTGTAATGGATTCACCATTATACGTATGATAAGTTTTACCTAGCATTATATCACAATTAGTTTTCTAGTGTATTTAATAGTCGAACTAGAGGCTACTGCACAAACTAGTGTTACAATGCCACTAATAATCGATACTGTAAATGTTCCTAAACTACTTCCCATACTTCCGTATTCATTTAATGTTGCCGTAGTACCATCGTGGAATACTCTAATTTCACCTACTTGGTAGCTAGTACCTTGTGTAATCTGATATTCATACTTGGCTGAACGATAGGCTGTTTTGTCCCAGGCATCAACTGTAATAGAAGAACTACCTGTTGCACTGCCTGCGCCAATATCAACGATTCCATTGGCTAATACGCTGTTAACTGCTATAGTGCCAGTGGTACCACTAAAGACTTCGCTAGTATTGGTTGCATCGGGAATAAAAGTAAAGTGACCTGTGCTGTCATCAAATCCAAAGAAGCCGGTTTTAGTAGTAGAACCGTTATGCCATTTAAACTCTACACCCCTGTCTTTGTTATCGTCAGTTGTTGACGGATACCCCATAGTCATAATAGGGTCTCTAAGTACGTAGGATGTAGTGTTAATTGTTGTTGTGGCCCCGTTAACAGTTAAGTCTCCGGTAATAGTAACATCTCCGCTGAACGTGCCATTAACTGCGCCTAAGTCTGCGCCTGTAATAGTAGGGTTGGTAAGAGTTTTGTTTGTTAAAGTTTGATTACCAGCCAATGTCACTACGTTAGAGTTAATTGCCACAGTAACATCACCTGTGCCTGTAACAGTGATTCCGCCGCCTGCTGATACACTGGTAATTGTACCAGTAGTAACTCGTTCGAAAGTTAAGCTAGTTGTACCAAGTGTAATAGGATCGTTAGTGATTAGCTTCCATTGAGTATCTTTATATGCTGTACCTTCACTAACATATATGATTAAGCCGGTTTTGATTTCCGATGTTTCGTCTGCATCAATGGCACGAGCCCAAACACCGTTTGATCCTGTACCTAATGTGGTGATTTTATAAACACCGTTATCACTGCTAGTATTCTGCCCTGTGACTAAGATGCGATTCCCAGTGGCTAAAGATACCCCGTCCAATGTACTCGGGGCAGAAGTTAAATTAATATTATTAATGGCCACAGCTCTACAAGCTGTTTTAATAGTTAAATCAGCGAGCTGGTGGGCACGTGGTTTTGTAAGAGCCATATCTAGAAATCCGTTATCGTGTATTTAACGAAATTTAAGTCAAAAAGAAAGGCCTTCCATTTCTAGAAGACCTTTCTAATTTAGTTAGGCTTATAGTCTGCCAACTGCTACTTCAATAACGCCTTCTGCGCCATCAAAGTTTTCTAGTGACTTGCCAATTACAGAACCCATTACTGGGTTAGCTTCTGCACGAGCACAACCGTTACCTGCGGATACCATCATGTCACCCTTGGCAACTGGACCAATTACTTTACATGGTACACGACCTTGTAGCGCAATCGCTGCCGCTGTGCCTTCTAGTTCTGCATTCATTAAGTGAGCAGGTGCTGTTGTAACAACGCCAGCTACCTTACGGCACATATCTGTGTCGCAAATTGTAACTTCTGCTTCGCCACCAAAGTGTAGAACTGTACCTGGCTCGTAGTCTGCGTCTGCGGAATACTTTTCTGCCAAGTCAGCGTATCTTGCAGTTGTTGATACACCACTGAATGTTGTAGCGTAAATTGTAGCAAATTTGTTACCACTTTGTCCGATGTCACCTGAGCCATCTGAACCGCTCTTAACAATCACAGGAGTTGTGATTTGTGTAGTGAATGTTGGGCTTGTACCAAATACTAATGCACCTGAACCAGTTTCGTCTGTTACTGCGGCAGCTAAGTTAGCACTGCTTGGTGTAGCTAACCAAGTAGCAACGCCTGTGCCTAGACCACTAATACCGCTACTAACTGGTAAACCAGTTGCGTTGGTTAGTGTACCAGAACTTGGTGTACCTAATGCGCCATTGAATAGTACAACTGCGCCGGCTGAACCAGTGTTAACTGCTAGTGCAGTGGCAACACCAGTACCTAGGCCACTAATACCGCTACTAACTGGTAAGCCAGTTGCGTTGGTTAGTGTACCACCTGAAGGTGTACCTAATGCGCCACCGTGGACTACGAAAGCACCTGAACTGCCAGTGTTAACTGCTAGTGCAGTGGCAACACCGGTACCTAATCCACTAACGCCAGTGCTTACTGGAAGACCAGTTGCATTAGTTAATGTGCCGGAACTCGGTGTACCTAGTGCGCCACCTGAATACAATACTGTACCGCCTGCACCAAACGCTACGCTTGAGCTATCAGTGCCTGTGAATGTTAGTGTGTTGCTTACAGTTAGTGTTTTGCCGTCTACAATAGTTAATGTAGAACCAGTTGCAGGAGTAGTAATAGCAACCTTGTTAATAGATGTAGCACTTGCTACGCCTAGTGTTGGGGTTGTCATTGTGGGACTTGTTAGAGTCTTGTTTGTTAATGTGTCAGTTGTGTTACGACCAACTAGTGTGTCAGTTGCCGCAGGTAATGTTAATGTACCAGAAGCAGCCGCACTGGCTTTTAGTAAAGTTGTGCCGCTGGTAGAACCAGTAGCAATGAAGCCTGCACCTTTAAAATCACCAAATGTACCAGTGAAAACACCGCCTGTTTCTGTACCGTCTACAATGTATTCAAATGCTTGACTGTCATTTGCCCAACCAGCGAACGCATGCTTGTCAGAAGTTTTGTAGTAGTGGAAACGTAGGCCGACATCTTTACCATCGTCTGAACTTAATGGGCTACTGTCTGATGTATTATGCAAGTTGATAATGTTATCAGTATAGCTTACGTTAGTAGAGTTAACTGTTGTAGTTGTACCGCTAACTGTTAAGTTACCTGTAATACTAATGTTAGCGGCAGTTACTGTACCAGTAAATGTTGGGTCTGCACTGAATACTAATGTACCAGTACCTGTTTCGTTAGTTAATGCGCTGGCTAAGTTAGCACTTGTAGGAGTAGCCAAGAATGTAGCAACACCAGTACCTAAACCACTAACGCCAGTACTGATTGGTAGACCAGTACAGTTTGTTAATGTACCAGAACTAGGTGTACCTAATACTGGAGTTGTTAGTGTAGGACTTGTTAGAGTCTTGTTTGTTAATGTCTGTGCTAGAGTATCTAAAACAATAGTACCAGTTGCATCAGGAATTGTAACTGTTTGGTCTGCTGTTGGATCTACAACTGTTAATGTTGTTTCATATGAGTTACCAGTGCTGCCTTCGAATACAATGCTTGAGTCACCTAGTGACAAACCAGTTACAACTGGATCTGTATCAAATAATACTTTACCTGAACCAGCTTCATCTGTTAGCATGGTTGCTAAATGAGCACTTGTAGGAGAAGCTAAGAATGTAGCAACACCAGTACCTAAACCGCTAATACCTGTGCTTACTGGTAAGCCAGTTGCGTTAGTTAGTGTACCTGAGCTAGGTGTACCTAATGCTCCACCGTTAACTACTACGGCGCCTGCTGAACCAACGTTGCCGCCTAGTGCTGTACCAACACCAGTACCTAAGCCACTAATACCCGTGCTTACTGGAAGACCAGTTGCATTGGTTAATGTGCCGCTTGATGGTGTGCCTAATGCGCCACCATTAACTACTAGTGCGCCAGATGAACCAGTATTGGCTGCTAGTGCAGTGGCAACACCGGTACCTAATCCACTAACGCCAGTGCTGATTGGAAGACCAGTTGCGTTAGTTAGTGTAGCACTTGCAGGAGTACCTAATGCTGGAGCAACAAAAGTTTTGTTGCTTAGTGTTTCACTACCATTAATAGTTGTAAAATTATCGCCGCTAAGTGCGGCATTAAACTCAGCAACTGTACCAGTGATGGTATTGTCGGCTAAGCTAAGTGTCTTGTTTGTAAATGTTTCTGTACCAGCCGCTGTTGCAATGTTAGAGGCTGTGATAGTACCAGTGGTATAGATATCACCACTGCTAGCAGTTACGGTCATTGGGCCAACTGTTAGGCCATGTTTTACTACGAAATTCGAACTTGACATGTTTCATTCTCCACTATGTCGATTAAACGGGAAGGGTTTTTACACCCTTCCCAAAGTTAAATTAAGCCTTAATGTATGTTGGCATTACCTTAACTGCATTACCTGCGTTAGCGCCAGTGAATTTAACTTCAATGTTGCTACCGTTTACTACTGCTGAGAAGCTACCTAGGCTTGCGGAACCTGTGTAAACTTCAGCAAACTCTGTTACCTTAGCTGTTGTGCCGTCATGTACAACTAGTAGTTCACATGCTTGGAACTCACCTAAGCCGCTGTTTGCAACTTGGCAAACATACTTGGCTACACGATAAGTTGCTTTAGCAAATGTATCTACTACTGTTGCTGTTGTACCAACTGATGTATTTGCGTCACCGCAAATAATTGCAGAACCTGAACGTAAGTCTAATCCCTTGTCAGTAAACATAACAACAGTGTTGTTAGCAACTGTTAGAGGGAATTGGTCACCTGCTTGGTCGTATGTGAATAGTGAAGCACCATCATCACTACCAATAACTGTTTGGTTCTGTGTTGTTGTAACAACCTGACGAACTTCAACTGTGTCACCTAGTTCAGGTGCTTCAGTAAATGTTAGTGTTGAACCACTGATACTGTATGCTGTACCTGGAATCTGTACAACACCGTTGATGCTAACAATCGCTGCCGCTGTTGTTAGTGTCTGACTTAGCGTGAAGTTAACTTCAGTACCGTCACCGCTGAATGTTTCACTAACAACTGTGGTAGTTTGGTTTTCACCAATTGATACCCATGCAGTGCTGTCATATACTTCTAGCTTGCTAGAAGTAGTGTTGAAACGGAACATACCTGTTACAGGAGTACCTGGGCGATCGCCTTGAGCACCAACTGGAAGGATGATTGAATCAGTTGACTCAATGTGTAGTGCGGCTTCTGCATTTGGTGTAATTGTCTTAATACCAATTACGTCTGCACTAGCGTCTACGAAGAACATACCAGCTTGGTTAACTGACTTAACAACAAAATCACTGCTATTGCCTGCATCGTTAACTACTGTAGAACCTGTGCCATTTGGCTGTAGTACTAAGTTACCGTTTGTGTCAGTTGTGCTGATTGTATTGCCGTCGATATTAACATTGTCAACATCTGCTGTACCAGTAACAACTAAACCACCAGTGATTGCAAAATCACTGCTATCCCAAGTTAGGTCTGAATCTTCGCTTACTACGCCACTTGCACCAACGAACAATACACTGTTTGTTGTAAAGTCGCTTAGTGTTAGTGTTGATGCAATAGTATTGTTTGCTACTGATAATGTGTCTGTAGACGCATTATATTCAAAGCCAGCTTCTGCTGTTACCAGGCCGTCTGCGCCAGTGTATAATACTTGACCTGCTGTTGATAAGTCACTAATTTTGAAGTTCTTACCTGCGTCAACAACTACACTACCGCTACCATTTGGACTTAGTGTTAAGTCACCGTTTAGGTCAGTTGTAGAAATTTCGTTACCGTCGATTGTAATGTTATCAACTTCTAATGAGTTGTAAACTTCTAAGGCAGCGTCTGTAAACTTAGCTGTTAAGGTAGCATCGATTGTTACATCAACGTGGCCAGCAGATAAGTTGTTGTCAACTACTTCAACACTTGTGTTGTTCTGGCTGATTAAACTTACACCTAGGCCAAATGTATCATCAACATATTTCTTAGTTGAAGCATCATAGTCTGATGTTGGAGTAGCTAGGTTAGTAATCTTAACACTTGAAACATCAACAGTACCTGTACCATTTGGTAAGAATGTAATGTTGCCATTAGTATCAGTAGAACTAATAGTGTTACCGTTAATTGTGATATTGTCAACTGCTACACTACCGTTAACAGTTAATGCGCCTGTGCCTGTATCAAATAGTAGGCTTGCACTGTCAACAATAGTACCACTTGCGCCAACTAGTACAACACGACCTGAACTTAGGTCTTCAATAATTGCACTAGCCAATGTTGCTTGTGTAGCAACATCTAAGTTTGTAACACCTAGTGAATCACTGCCTGCGTCGAATGTAAATGTGCTGTCATCTGTTAGTTGGCCGTTAGCTGTGGCAAAAATTACACGACCGCTTGTTAGTGCGTTACCCTGGATTGTACCAGCTGACAATGTGCCAGTTACATCAACGTTACTTGCTTCTAATGTGTCAGTGGCCGAATCAAAAAGCAGTGTATTATCATCACTTAGTAAACCACCAGTCGATGCAAACACTAATCTACCGCTGGTTAAACCAGTTGCTGTTACAGTAGATGCTTCAATTGCACTAAACGATGCTGTACTTGTAACATCTAGATTAGTTACACTTAGTGTACCAGTAGCACTGTCGATTGTAAAATCGTTTGAACCAGTTAATGCGCCGCTGTTGCTGTACACTAGGTAACTATCTAAGATACCAAATGCTGTTAAGTTTGTAGCTTCGATATTGCCGGCTGCTAGTGTGTCAGTGCCTTCATTATATGTAAATGTAGCCGCACCATCTAATACGCCGCCTGTGCCTGCGTAGAATACATAACCAGCAACTGTACCAGTTGATGTTAACGTACCAGCTTCAACGTCATTGAACGTAACGCTAGAAGTTGTACCAACTGCTTGACCGATACTAATAACGCCGTTAGTGATATCAACACCTGTGCCACCACTAAAGTGAGCACGTACTTCTGTTGCACTTGGACCAGTGTAAGTGAATTCACCAGTAACTGCACTATATGTCAAGCTGCCATCACCGCCTGCGTCAGTAACACTTAATGCACCACGTGCTTTAGTGTCAGTGTAATATAAGTTTGTTAAGCCTTCTGCTAGGTCGTCTGTATCGTGATTGCTTAGGCTGCTAACTGTACCAGTTACGTCACCTGTTAAATCTGCTGTAACAGTGTTGAAAGTAACGTTGTCAGTTGTGCCAACTGCTTGGCCAATACTAATTTGACCCAGGCTATAAGAAACACCAGTGCCGCCGCTTAGGTGGTTGTCAACTAATGAATCAGCATAATACTTGTTAGTTGTGCCTTCTGCTAGGTCGTCTGTGTCGTGGTTGCTTAGGCTACTAACTGTACCAACTACGTCAGCAGTAACTTCGTTAAATGTTACGTTGTCTGTTGTACCAACTGCTTGGCCAATACTGATTACACCAGTTACGTTGTCATAGCTTACACCAGTACCGCCACTGATTGCACCACGGGCATTAGCAGTAGTAAAGTATAAGTTTGTTGAACCTTCTGTTAGGTTATCAGTTGTGTGATTGCTTAGTGAGCTAACTGTACCTGTTACGTCACCGGTTAAATCACCCCAGAACATGTTACCTTGAACATCTGCAAATGCAAATGATGCATCGCTTGTAGGTACATCCACTCCCGGAGTTGTTGTTAAACTGTCAAAGAACTTCCACTTGCCGTCTGTAGCATCACGGAATACACCAGCATGTAAGTCTGCTGAATCATAGTATGAACCAACTACACCTAGGTCAACGTTTGCTCTAGTGTCAGCGTGTGCTGTACCGCCACTGCTATAAGAACCAGTTGCACTGTTTGTAACTGTAAATTGACTTGTAGTTGCTGTAGCAATCAAACCACTAATGTTATAAGCAACTGGGCTTACACCAGTTACTGTTACAAACTCGCCTGCGGCGAAGGTGTTATTTGCTGTAAATGTAACCGTTGTACCGTTACCGACTGCATTGGTAATTGTTGCATCGGAAACTTCGTTTAAGTGAATCAAGTTATCGTGAACTGTTAGCGATTCTGAACCAACTGTTACAGTGCTACCGTTAACATAGAAGTTACCTTGAATTGTTAGGTCATTGCCAACAGTGGCATTGCCAGTTGTTGCATTAACTGTAAATGCTGTACTGTTAACAGCAAAGTCACCAGTTACGTCTAATGTACCGCCGATTGTTGCATCAGTTGTAATATCAGCTGTGTTAGCAAACAAGTCAGCTGTAACTGTTAAGTCGTTGGCAATAGTTACATCACTGGCTAGGCCGAATGTTACTGTATTAGCACTAACTGTTGCAGTAACTTCGTTAGCTGTACCACTGAATGTTAGTGAATCTGTACCAATTGTTAATGCGTCATTGTTTGTACCGTCTGTGATATCAAAGGTTGTGATATTTGCAACTGCATCATCAACATACTTCTTGGTAGATGCATGGTAGTCTAATGTCGGTGTTGCTAGGTTTGTGATATGGTTTGTATCCATATCGATTGCACCGTTCATTTGTAGACCGGTTAGTGTACCTAGGCTTGTAATGTTTGTCTGACTAGCTGTTAATACTTGACCAGTCAAATCGCCGGACACATCGCCGGTTAAGTCTGCTGTTACTGTAGCAAATGTTACGTTATCTGTTGTACCAACTGCTTGGCCAATTGCAATCGAGCCGCCGGTGTAAGTTACACCTGTGCCGCCACTTAGGTGAGCATCAACTAATGCATCGCTATAGAACTTATTAGTTGTGCCTTCAGTCATGCTGTCTGTGTTTGGCAATGTATAACTGATTACACCAGTTGCATTGTCGTAGCCAAGGTCACCTGTGACGCTGATTGCACCACGTGCTAGTGTATTGCTAAAGTACTTGTTAGTTGTACCTTCTGCTAAGTCGTCTGTGTCGTGGTTGCTAATATCGCTAACTTGACCAGTTAAATCACCAACAAATGTTGTTGCTGTTAGTGAACCGGTACCGCTATCAAATGTTAGACCTGAACCGCTGACTAGTTGACCTGTTGAAGATGTTAGGACAACACGACCTGCTGTGGTCATGTCTGCATCAACTAGGCCGTGAGCTTCAACTGTGCCTGTTGTGCTGATTGATGTAGCACTTAATAGGCCCGAACTGTAGTGTAATGTTGAATCATCAACTAGTTGGCCGCCTGCACCAACAAAAACTACACGAGTAGCAGTTAAGTCTTCAACATAAGCAGTAGCCAATGTTGCGCTGGTGTTAACGTCTAGTGTACCAATGGTTAAATCAGTAACGCTAATTGTACCAACTGTTAGTGTGTCAGTTGTTGCATCATATTCAAAACCAGCTTCGTCTGTTAGTTGTCCATCTGTTGTGGAAAATACTACACGACCTGGAGTTAAGTCGTCGGACTTAACAGTGCCTAGTGCCGCTGTTCCGGTTGAAGTAATGTTTGTAACTGTTAGTGTATCGGAACCAACTGTGTATGTAAAGTCGGCATCGTCTGTTAGTAAACCACCTGTTGTGATAAACGGAATACGTGTGGATGTTAAGCCACTGAATGTACCGCTGACCGCTGTTAATGCACCTGAGCCTACTCCTGTGCTTAGTACTAAGTCACCGGCAGTGACTTCACCACCACTATAAATTAAACCACCGTCGTCAGTGATTGCACCATCTAAGCCTGCTATCAATACACGGCCATTAGTTAAACCGCTGATCTCAAAAGATGTTGTTGCAACAAGGTTTGGAACAGTTAGTGTATCTGTTGTAGTATCATAGGTTAAATCGGTGTCTGTAGTTAACGCACCGTTAGTTGTTGTGATAACAACTTTACCCGCACTAAATGCGCTGATTTGTACACCAGTCGAAGCAACTACTGTTGGAACTGATAGTGTGTCAGATGTTGCATCATATTCAAAACCAGATTCGTTAGTGATAACACCGCCAACGCCAACATATGGTACACGGCCAGCTGTTAGGTTGTTAACCTGTAATGGGCCGTCCATTTCAATAACACCAGTACCGTGTGGGTCTAGGATAATATTCTTGTTAGCAGTAGTTGTAGAAATTGTTTGGCCAGCAACTGTTAAGTCGTCGACAATAACGTCCACAGCAAAAGTAACTGAACTACTAGTAGCAGTTAGTGCTGATGTGCCGTCTACTTCAATTGCAACAGAACCGGGATTTGAGCCATCGTCTGTTACTACTACGCTAGAATCGTCTTGACTAATTGTTGCACCACCTGCGCTAACCGCATTGTCAACATAGTCTTTAGTAGCCGCATCGGTGCTGTTTTGTGGTGTAGCTAAGTTAGTTACTGTGCCGCCGTCTACGTCAATGATACCTGCGCCACCATTTGCACTTAGGTTAATGTTGCCTGTGCTAGAAATAGTGTCGGTGCTGAATGTTAAATCGCCAAGTTCTGCGTTTAGTGCTGTTAATGTGCTAGTACCATTATCCCATGCTAAGTCTGTGGCAGTACTTACTGTACCGCTAGAACCAATAAATGCGATACCTGTTGTATCTAATCCAGGTAAACGGAAATCATTCAATTGATTGACAACTACTGCGCCTGTACCATCAGGACTAAATGTAATGTTACCGTTACCATCGGTTGAAGTAATTTCGTTACCGCTAAAGTTTAAGTTACCAGCAGTCATGTCTGAATCTGCGATAATTGCGTTAACTGTTAAATCTGCATAACCAGTTGATGCAACACTACCGCTAGCAGTACCATCGTCTGTGGTCATAATAGCAACGAATTGATTCGTTGCTTCGCTCCAAATAAAGGCAGCATTTGTGTCTGTGCCTCGTTCAATTAAAATACCAGCGTCTACTGCGCCTGCGCCGGTTTGCCCAGCCGCTAGCACTAATAGCGGGTCAGCTACTGTAACTGTTGTTGATTCAACAGTAGTAGTTAGACCCATAACAGTTAAGTCACCGCTAACTGTTAGGTCTGAGCCATAGGTTAAGTTATTTTCTAACTTACCTGCGGTAACAGCACCGGTTGCAATCTTGTCAGATGTTACTGCATCGTTGCTAATGTTGTCCGTCTTAATTCTTGTAATAGCCATTGTTTAGGTTCCTTTTTGGTACAGCAATACCATTATTTATTTTGGTTTCTAGATACTCTATTGTTAGAGTAGGTTTCTAGACCATTTTACAGTGAGTGTATCTCCTGCGTTGGCCGCTACTGATACCTCTACTAATCCGCCATTTAATGCCACGCTAATATCCATTAAAGTTATATTAGTGTGGAGTTCGCCGTATTCATTCTTGACAACAGCACTCCCGTTAGTCAACACTTGCATACGAATATTCTGAAAATCTACGCCATTGCTGGCTTGAATGAAATAGTCTGCACTATTTCTAGTATTGTGATGCCAGGTGTCTACAACCTTACCAGCATCCGTTACATCCTCTATGGTGTTAGAACTAATACTTGCAGTCAAGTTGCTTAGTTGAGCAAAGGCTCTAACACGAATCTCCAAGCCGTCACCTGGCGGCTCGCTGAAATCTAATTGTGTACCAGTGATTGCATAGCTATCACCTGGGTTTTGTACGATACCACTTAGGGTAACAATCGCACAATTTTGGTCCACTGCATTAGCCAGTGTAAATGTTGATGTAACGCTATCGCCAGTAAAACTTTCTAATGTGCAGGTGACATCACCGCCCATTGAAATCCACTGTCCGTTACTATAACCTTCAAAACTATTCGTAGTACTGTTATAACGGATTAAACCATCTGTAACTGTTGTAGGACGTTCTGTACCAGTACCGACTGGAACCAGAATAGCGTCTGTGCCTACTACACTTAATGTGTATATTGGATCAGATTCATTAATACCAACATTGCCTGTTAGAACAATGTTACCAACACCGTTTGGATCAATGATAACATCCTGATCAGTGTTGGCAGTAGATATTGTATTACCAGTAAATGTAAAGTCGCCAACCTGTGTTAGCGACTGCCAAGTTAATACACCTGCACCATCTGTGACTAGCGCATAACCTGCACTACCGCCGCCAAAGCTAACTTTACTGATATCGCTAATTACAAATCGACCAGTACCTAATGGGTCAACAACGATATCTTCGTCGGTACTACTATAAATTGTGTTAAGGTATGCATTCCAACGCTGGCCATCTTTACCTAGTGCATAAGTGTCGTCTTCGTTGGGAATTAAATCACTGGTAAAGTCTGCAACAACTGTAATGCTATCAGTGTCGGCATTACCTAGTGTAATATTACCGTTGGCAATAATGTCGCCTGTTGCACGGATACTACCTTCAACTTGCAACATATAGTTGCCAGCGTCACTGGTTGTACCAATAATTACTTTGCCGGTGCCGTCTGGTGTAATGTAGATATTACCATTGGCGTCTATACTGCTAAGTGTATTACCGGCAAAACTTAAATTACCGGCTACTAATTCAGTAGTAATCGTGGCAGTACCCGAGACCGCTAGATCTCCGCTGACGTCTAATTCAACAGCCGGTGAACTGGTTTTAACACCGATTCGGCTATTGATTACGTCTAAATATAAGAGATCTGTTTCAAATGCTAAGTCTACACCCTGGCGTTCCAGGTTGGACTTCAGCATCAGACCACTAACTCTACCTAAAGCCATATTTTAGTCACCAATAAATCTACAGAGTACCTTACTCTATATCATATTTATTAGTTAGGTATAATAGTTAGCTGGTGCTATTATATTGTGTCGAAGCCTTGCACTACCACTAAACGCTTGCCGTTTTGTGTGCCGGGTGCGTCGAACTTAATATAGTTAAGTGTGCCGGTTAATGTGCCTGAGCTATTAGATAGTGTAAAGTTATATCCAGGCTCTTGGATAACGTTATCCATATACACTAAGACTGCATTTGTCTGGTAAGGTGTAACAGACAATGGACCGTATAGTGTACCACCGGTAGTTGTGATGAAATTATCCTTAACAATCGTAGCGTTTCCAGTAACACCTGCGGTGCCACTGAGTGTTTTCCATTCAACGCCGTTATAATATTCTAAACTATTGTTGTCAGTGTTGACTCGAATCATCCCGGTGCCAGGCGAGCCCGGGCGGTCGGCCTCAGGACCTAGAGGTAAGGTAACAGCCGATGTACCTGGGAATATTGCGGCGCCAAATTGGTCAACTGTAAATCCGCTGATCTTAGCGGGCTTCTTAGGAAATTTTTCGTTTTTTATCGAACGTGCCATATTATAGCTCTGCGTAGGTAATAGTAGCTACTATTGTATCGGCAGTGTCTGACACTGCCCACAATGCATCAGTATCTTCCAGCACTAATTTTTCTGTATCAAAAATATACGTATCACCTGCTTCGACTGTAACTTCTTTCATAATACCGTTATCTGCGATAGTAGGTGTACCACTGCCTGCAATAAGTGCTAGGCTAAGTGTAGCAGGGGTCGCACCGTTGTTCATAAAGAACATAACAGTGATAGCAGTTGAGCCACTGCTAGAATAAACATTAGAAAGTGTGTTTGACACTTTTGATTGTGCTATTGCCATTAGAATATTAATCCGTATAAAATTGCTCGACGTCGACTTACTAACTCGCCAGTGCCGGCGGAGTTCTTATAGTTCAACTGTGTGTCTGTGCTTGTACTGTCTGCATAAACAATCACGCCCGAAGCATCTACACTTGGTGCAGGTGACTGATATTTAAATGTCTGGCTAGCGTTTAGTACTAAAATGCCAGAGT
>Ga0078894_10000452_pt1 | contig 28557 bp, 25 predicted proteins | sample LauGreSu1BDMLBSD_2_FD_67506 | JGI IMG/M metagenome (GOLD analysis project Ga0078894, IMG submission 67506) | Freshwater lake microbial communities from Lake Michigan, USA - Su13.BD.MLB.SD (version 4) (version 4) | ecosystem: Environmental > Aquatic > Freshwater > Lake | place: Lake Michigan... | reverse complement strand
TGGATCAAAAGAACTACCACTCACCCCTTGACCGGACCATTGACCACCCGAGGGATTTCCACTGAGCGCTACACTTGCAGTACCGGCACAATAAGGACCATATGATCCGGTGCTCACGATTGGCAACGCATTGACAGAGACAGGATACGTGCATACCAAATTTGAAAGAAGAGGATTTACATAATCAAGTGTAAGCGAAAGATCGAAAGAGATCGCCCCTGCATTAACATCGATCGATTGCAAGCCATTGGAAGATTGCAGGCTCGCTCCGTTATTGACGGACCAGATATAGCTAACGTCGGTAGCAGCTGGAGAAGACGCCGTATAGGTCAAGCCCGTTGTTTGAGGACAGACAGACTGAGTGGGAACCGTGGGACATAACTGTGCTGCTGTTACGGTCACCGTCACGGTAGCGGAGTCTAAGCAATAAGGTGCTGTTAGCTGTGTGGCCTTTACTTTGAAGACATAAGTGCCCGCTACTGCGGCCGTAAAGGTGGGGGTACGAGAGGTGCTAGAGGAAAACGTGCCTCCTTGTAAACCACCAGCACTTATCACGGTCCAGTCGTAGCTATAATTTTCATCGGCAGGCTGTCCGTTGAGAACAGCAGCAGCGCTTAACTGACTTTCACTGGTACTGTTCAGTGAGATAGAGCTAGGGGTAGCCGATGCAGACAACAGCGTATTATTGACCTGAACGGGTGTGCCAGGCGCTGTGGATGAATTCAGATAACAAACTCCAGTAATGCCATTGCGTACAACTTGTAATTGCAAAAGATAAGTGCCACCAGGTGTAAAATTGGGAGAGGCCGGCACTACCGCTCCTGAAATGGTGCCGGCATTGGTAGTACCCGAGATGGTACCGGTCAGCTGGGCAGAAGCTGAAAGATTTTGATTAGTGAGCACCCATCGATAGGATACTGGTCCGTTTTGTGCCGCATCGAGGGTGGCTGTATAGTTGATCGGGTAAACACTTGGGCAGATAAGAGTAGGCCCGGTAATGGAGCAAATAGGAGCTGGTGTAACGGCATCTGCAGCTAACTGGCAATCCATATTTCCATTACAAACAAGGGTATTGTCACTCACCTTTCTGACATTCTCAATGAACATGTGATACGGAGAACCCGGAATGGACACCGCGGAATTACCCTGTCCCCAATCTCTTAAAGAGGCAATATGACCACCCCAGGCTAAGACCACTTTATTAGTATTATTTGCCTTCGTAAAGATAACTTCGATACTTGCGGTTACATCTTGCGGAGTCATATTCAACCCTCCTACATACGTTATACTATTGAGTGTACCATTCCAAAGAACCATATTACCCTTATCCCGTACCGTTGCGGAAAGTGTAGAGACCGGATCGGATGTTTCGGGATTAAAGGAGGCAGGTGTTTTGAGCGCGGCGAAACTAGCAGAAGCTGTAGTATTGAACGTAGTGTTATTCGAAAAAACTGGTGCGGGTATCGCCAAGGTACTAATGGTCAATCCGGCTACAGAGGCTAAACTAGTTCCCCGCAACGGATTAACGAATTCAGGCAGATCACCACCATTGACTTGGAGGTTCTGAAAACCTGTAATATAATCAAGTGCGTACTTGCCACTCTTCTTTACATCAAATGAGATCAAAATACGGTAGCGAGTATTAGGCATCAGGTTATCGATCTCAATTCGGTAGGGAACAGAATTCCCCTCCGAAAAATGGGATTTTGAGGAATTACTATTTCCACGAGCAAAATCGATGGGACTTTTTCTAGGAAGCCCTACCCCCCCATTTTGACCCTGCTCAAAATCGCAGGTCTGCGAAAAAGATAAAAAACTGGACAACGTGGCAATAGCCAACAGAAAGTAGCTGGCAAAACCAGTTAAAAGTAGCAATGTTCTTTTCATAAAAAATTGTTTAGTGATGCATGAAAATAGAATGCGCGGCAGGGGCTAATAAAGTGATATTGGCAAAGCCTACATGATACCCATTAAAGAATTACTACTTAAGAAAAGGGAGCGCCTGATCAAAATCAAACAAAGAAGGATAGCTCACCGTAGGCGACCCGGGAAGCACCTAAGAGTTTCTCCACCTGATAACGCGAAGCACCGGTGGGCAAATGCAGTTGATAGCGAAGTGCATGAACAAGGAACCGATAAGAGGTTATTTCTTTCTGTTGAAAGGGCCCCGTGTATCCTTCCATCAAAAAATCATTCCGTCCATTTGTGCCGTTTTGTTCGCGTGTCTCGATGAGTGAATGAACAGGCAGGTCCCAGCAGACCCAATGTGTCCTGGAAGAGAGTGGAGTACCCTGCTGCTCCAGAATGACCAGTAGCGAACGGGCTACCGGAGGTAAGCCCACAATCTGCAAAGGCGGATTACAATTACAACCCTCTGACCGATACGGCATGGGCAAAAAACCTCCATTCGGAAAAGCGGGACTACTGATCTGCAGTAGTAATGGATTGGTTCCCGATGGATAGGCCAAAAAAACTCCATCGCGATTGCCTACCTCTACCCATTCCCTTGGCATAACCGTACAAAAAGGACCCATCCAATTCATTCCGACAATCTAATCAGACAGTGCATCCTGCACAATGATAGTAATCGTAACAACTGTGATCAGAGTCAATGGAAGCCGCTAACACATGGAGTATCATTGTAAAAGACAATTGAAACAAATGAAAAAAAATAACCAAGGATGGGAGCAGATCCTGTTCTACGATATCAGGAGATTGGAAGCCATCGAAGAGGAATTGAAATTTCATTTGCCGGAACTATTGACTAAAACAAGGTCACTGCGTCTAACGATGATCATACAGAAATATATCATCTTTACCGACGAAAGCATCATCAAATTAGGTGCTCTGATCAAAGAAGGGGGTATTGGCGTGTTGTTACAGCCTAATAGCATGGCCTCCGTATTATGCCGAGACACAAAAGAAAAGCTTAACTACTGTACCCTCGAAACAGAGATTGACCACTGTCTTGTCTCCTCACTCATCAGCATCGCTACACTGAAAGCCAACTACTACCAGCAAGTAGCGCGCCTTAGCGATAAACTAGGCCATTCTTCCATGAAAACCCTCCTGCAAAATATAATGGAGAACGAACAGCGAGTCATGAACTGGCTACAAGAAATGCAAGAGAAAGAACAAATCGAGCAAGAAGATGTACCCCTTAGTGGTGTGGTACCCCGACAAGCTTATTGGCTCTTGTAGGGCGTAATGCCAACCGTATTGTGATCTCGCCGTACGCATGGGGCTCGGCCTGACTGAATTCAGCTTGCTGTAAGTACTGTACAAATTGAATATTACCATGGGCTGTCGTAAAGCCAATCCCGAACTCAAGACCGACTAATTGTTTATTTATATTGCGTCTTTCCCCGGGCGACATAACAGCAGTTACCGGTCGGCCCTCTAATAATCGATTTCTAATCACCCATGTTATGGTAGGCGTCGTAAAAAGCGTAACTCCCCCCCTGGAAAGCACTTGTTTAGTTTTCTGAAAAAGCGGAAAGGAGCCCATGGGCCAGCCCATCGGATTATATAGAACTTGTACTCCCCAACGGATCCGTTGAAAAAGAAGACCCCAATCGATAGCTTGATACACCAAGATTCGGCTAGTGGAAAATGAGAATACCGGCTGTCCCGCCAATACAGCAGTTTGCCAAAAAAAACCATTTTCTACAATATGTTCCCATCCTTGCGGAATCTCATCTCCTATAACCCGGTGCAAAAGCTGCTGCGTTCGGCGTGCACCTGCCCTTCGTCCCGAATATCCCCAAGAACTAGATAGCGCCCATAGTGTTTTCGAAGCTGTAGGCCTATGTTGAATTCTATACGAAAGAAACAACAACCCGGCATAGGGATAGTCCAAAGAACGAATTAATGTATCTCGCAGATCGGCCGGTGTATAAAGCTGTTGAACAAAGGAAATATGATGGCGAGAAAATCTTGACTTCTCATCGAATAAAAAATAATCAAGCTGATTCCCCCCGGTATAGTATCGGTCCGTTCCATGACCACGATAGTTCAAAAAATCATTTTGCACTGTCAGCCCCCAAAAGGTATTAACCTGCGCCCATACGGCCACCACGCCATAGAAAAGAAAAATAAAAAGTATCGAACGCATACCCAATTCTCATTTTATAGAATGGTTGATCGGTGGTGTTAAAGCAGGCTGACGAACAAATTCTCGTAAGGCGCGCGGCAAGGTGCCCAATACATCTTCTATCTCTCCCGGAGAGATATACTCATATAATGCCGAGAAAACAGACTGCATAGCCCGTAAGGCCTGTGCATTATTTCCGAAATCATAGCCCGATAAATTCCCATCGGCCTCCCGGATCGCCTCTAAAAATTCATCGAGATGCCTGGCCGTTTGCCGTTGAGTGCGATAGGTCCACCCGTCTACATAAATACCTTTGATGGCCATCGGCAACTGGGCCAATAGTTGAAAAGATTCCTCATATGGCAACCGATCCCGGAGTGCATGCAACACGGCCCTTATGATTCGAGCGGCTTTATCCCTGGGCACTTCCAACTCGAGAGAGACAAAACGAATAAACTCATTTCCTTTTAGCGCATATTTCTCAAAATCGATCACCATAAAAAATAGTATTAATTAATCCGCTGAAATTGTGAAATAAAAGGAGTGCGAGCAATGATGAGTATCAAGAAAATGGTGAGTGCCATCATTTACAAATAGCACCCTGGTCTATTTCTTTGTAGATGTTAAAAAATCGAAATGATGACATTCAAAAAAACGACTATGAAAAAAATTGTACTTGTTCTATTGCCCTTTTTTGTACTCACGCAACTAAAAGCGCAGGAAACGGAAAAAAGATCGACCCCTTCCCCTAAAAACTATCTGTCCTTACAAGTAGGACCTGCTCTATCTACAGGCGATTTTGCCAGAAAAGATATAGACAATGACCAAGCCGGATTTGCGAAGACAGGTTTTGCTTTGGACCTCAACTATACTTACCAATTAAACGAAAATATCGGGCTCGCGGCCAGCGCTTTCTATACGATCAATAGCCTGGCTATCAAGAAAATTAGAGAGCTCACTGGCGTAAATACGCTGAAGACGGACCACTGGCAATCCATTGGGCTAGTCGCTGGCCCGGCATTTTCCTACTCGTTTAGTGACAAGGTTAGAACAGACCTGCGTATCATGGGGGGGATTACGTCCGCTAACTCTCCCGATGTTAGAACCAATGGCTTCTTACTGGCCGATGAGGACTGGGTAACCGCAGCGCTGTTTCAAACAGGAGTGGGCGTACGTGTCGATCTTGGAAAACAGGCCTTTTTTGCCAGCCATCTTGACTTCCGTTATATCAATCCCCGCTTTGACATTACAGTAAGCACTGGCGAAAAAGAGATCAGAAGACAACAAATGTCTACCCTCAACCTCACGTGCGGAGTAGGTGTTAGATTCTAATGTGGGTGTAGCATAGATCGATCTCCAAGGGGCTGGAATGTATTTATTCATGTATCAACATAAAAAAGGTAATTCATAAATAGACTGTAATTTTACCGGAAATTATTCCGGCCATGGTAGACGTACTGGTTCCACTCCTTTCGCTGATCGCCCTCGAAGTCATCTTAGGGATCGATAATATTATCTTTATTTCGATACTGGCCGACAAGCTCCCGGAAGCCCAACGTAATAAGTTGCGCTACTGGGGGCTTTCGCTCGCTATGATCATGCGCTTGATCCTATTGGCCTTTATCGCATGGATCCTGAAGTTGGATAAAGAGCTTTTTCGCTTTCAAGAAATTTCCTTTAGCGGAAAATCGATCATACTAATTGTCGGCGGCCTGTTTCTTATTTATAAAAGCACCCGAGAGATCTACCATAAAACTGAGCTGGCCAGCGAACCCAATGCCGCAGAAAAAACCAGTGGCGGGTTTGCGAGATTACTGGGTGAGGTCATTCTGCTCGATCTGGTATTTTCTATCGATTCCATTATAACTGCCGTGGGAATGGTACAGGAGCTATGGGTCATGTATACCGCCGTGATCGTTACCGTGATGATCATGCTGGTAGCGTCTGCCCCCATTAGTGCGTTTATCCATAAACACCCCTCCTTTAAGATCTTAGCACTATGCTTCTTGCTAATGATCGGAGTAGCCCTGCTGGCAGAGGGACTACACTTTCATATCCCTAAAGGATACATCTACTTCTCAATGGCCTTTGCCTTTTTGGTAGATATCATTCAGATGAAAACGATAAAGCCCGCCGCAAAAAAGTAAGTTCGCTTATTTTTTTCTGAAGTAGATACGAATAGGTACGCCGGTAAAATCGAACTGTTCCCGTAATTGATTCTCCAGGTAATTACGATAAGGCGTTTTTATATCGTCAGGAAAATTACAAAAAAACGCAAACGAAGGAGTAACGGTAGGCAGCTGTGTAATAAACTTGATCTTGATGGGATGCCCTCTCACCACAGGGGGATGATAGGCCTCGATCGCTTTCCCGATCACCTGATTCAACAGAGAGGTATTGACCTTTCGCTTTCTATTTTCATACACCTGCAAGCCGGTTTCGATAGCCTTAAAGATCCGGGTTTTTTCTAACGCAGATATAAAGAGGATGGGCACATCACTGAACGGCGCCAACCGCTTCTTTAATTCCTTTTCATAGGTAATGGCCGTATTGGTCTGTTTAGCGACCAAGTCCCACTTGTTGACGAGTACCACGATTCCTTTTCCCTTTCGGGCGGCAAGACTAAAGATGGTAAGATCTTGCGCTGTGATTCCTTTCTCTGCATCGAGCAGCAGTAAACAGACATCGGCCTCATCCATCGCTTTGATTGCCCGAATGACCGAATAGAACTCAAGGTCCTCGTGCACTTTGGCCTTTCTTCTAATACCGGCCGTATCGATCAACACAAATTCCTTTTGAAACAAGTTGTAGTGAGTATGGATCGTATCGCGTGTGGTTCCCGCTACATCGCTAACGATTGTGCGCTCTTGGCCGATCAGTGCATTCAACAGAGATGACTTACCTGTATTGGGCTGCCCGATAATGGCGAATTTCGGGAGCGCAGCCAACTCTTCGCTTTGTGCCAAATGATCGTCAGTGATCAAATCCGTAATGGCATCCAGCAATTCGCCGGTTCCACTTCCGCTGGCCGCCGCTATAAAAAATAAGGGCTCCATTCCTAAGGAATAAAATTCGGAGGCCTCCAAGAGACGATCATTATTGTCAACTTTATTGACCGTAAGAAAAACAGGTTTTGTGCTTTTTCGCAAAACGGAAGCCATGGCATCGTCCAGGTCGGTAAGCCCGGTAGCCGCATCTACGAGAAAAATGATAGCCTGTGCTTCTTCGACAGCGATCATTACTTGCTTAGCGATCTCTTTTTCAAACATATCCTCGCTCCCATGAACAAACCCGCCCGTATCGATCACATTAAAGGTCTTACCATTCCAATCGGCCATACCATACTGCCTGTCACGGGTAACCCCGCTAACGTCATCGACAATGGCCTTACGCTGTTCAAGCAAGCGATTGAATAAGGTGCTTTTTCCAACATTGGGACGACCTACTATGGCTACGGTAAATGACATGATGCGTTATTTTTAATACCCGTACTCTTTCAAATAAAGCTCATTATCACGCCACTTTGGCTTGACCTTAATGAAGAGTTCGAGATATACTTTTTGTCCAATGAATGATTCAATACTTTTTCGCGCCGCCGTACCGATCTTTTTGATCATAGAACCGCCCTCTCCGATCAAAATGGCCTTTTGTGTTTCGCGCTGAACAATAATATCAGCGGTTATACGACATAACTCTTTTTTCTCTTGGTAATCACGAACAGATACGGCCGTATGATAGGGCAACTCATCTTGCGTCAGGGAATATAGCGTTTCGCGAATCAGCTCCCCCACAAAAAAACGAGTTTGCAGATCACTTATATCCTCCCCATTAAAAAAGGGATCTGCCTCGGGGATGTACTTAAGTAGGGCATTGATCAGCTTTTTTCTCGGGATACCCGACAAAGCCGATACTGTAATAACTTCTTTTGCATAAGGAGCGGCTGTAAAAAAGGCAACCCCCTCCTCGATCTTTTCCTTGGGCAATAGATCGATCTTATTGAATATAACCAAGGCCGGCACCTTCAACTTCAAGGAGGTAAATACGTCATGAGCAGCTTGCCAGTCATCTCGCCCATCGACCAACAACAGGGCCAAGTCAGCATCTTCCAGGGCACTCCGGACTGCCTCCATCATCTTCTCGTGTAATTTGTATTTAGGCGTGATAATGCCGGGGGTATCGGAGAAAACCAGTTGATAACGATCGGTGGTCAAGATCCCCTTGATGCGATGACGAGTGGTTTGCACTTTAGGAGAGACAATAGCCAACTTCTCTTCCATCAACGCATTGAGAAGAGTGCTTTTGCCTGCATTGGGCAACCCGAAAATATTGATAAATCCCGCTTTCATATGTGCGCGGCAATTGCGCGAGGTCTTTAATTAAAAAGTCCGCCGGGTGAGGCGGACCTGCTGTTGCGAAGGGGAGGATCGAACTCCCGACCTTTGGGTTATGAGCCCAACGAGCTACCGCTGCTCTACTTCGCGATATATTGCAAAGCTACGTGTTTTTTTTGTTTTTACCTAACTTTGCGCTAGCTACACGAGGTAACTGTCTGGTAGCTACAAGTTTCCCGGGGTGTTTCCGGTCTGAACCGGTCACTGAGATCAAACCCGTAGAACCTGGTCAGGGTAATGCCTGCGAAGGGAAGGATAGCAAGTTGATTCCTCTTCCGCAAAGCGTTCCCTCTTGTTTTTAACCTTAAAAAGTAAAAAATGAAGAGGATTTTTTTTACACTCTATTTTGCTCTACTGGCAGCACCGTCCTTCGCACAAGCTGTTTTGAAAAAAGATTCCACGCGATCCAGCAGCCTCGTTCCAAGGCAAGACAGTACGGTTCGGGATAGCTTTTATTGGCTGACCCCGGCCGATGTAAGAGCGGTGCGGGCCGGAGAGAATAGTCCCTTTACCCGTACCAACCTCAACAAGAAAGAGATCAACGCCCTCAACCTGGGGACCGACATTCCTTTCTTGTTACAGTCTACTCCCTCGGTGGTTGTTCACTCGGATGCGGGGAATGGCATCGGATATACCGGTATTAGAATCAGAGGAACCGATGCTACTCGGATCAATATCACATTCAACGGCATCCCCTTCAATGACGCGGAAAGCCAGGGAACCTTTTTTGTGAATGTACCCGATATATTATCATCGACCAACAGTATTCAAATACAACGAGGTGTTGGCACCTCCACCAATGGAGCAGGGGCCTTTGGCGCCAGTATCAACTTCAGCACCCACGATCAACAACCCGAAAAATACCTGGAATTCAATAATAGCTATGGATCCTTTCGTTCGCGAAAACATACACTCAAAGCCGGTACCGGAAATATAAAAGGATTTCATACCGATATAAGACTCTCTTCCATTCAAAGTGATGGATTTATTGACAGAGCATTCAGTGATATGCGTTCGTTCTACCTATCGAGCGGATATCAACAAAAAAACACCCAGCTACGACTAACGATATTTTCGGGCAAGGAGAAAACCTATCAGGCCTGGTATGGCATTTCCGAAGCAGACCTGCGTAGCGGAAACAGGACCATCAATTATGCAGGCACATCGCATCCGGTTGCCCCCTACGAGAACGAAACCGATAATTATACCCAAACCAATTATCAACTTTTTGCCGAGCACCGCTTCTCCGCAAAATGGCAATTGAGCTCAACGCTTTTTTTGACCCGTGGCAAGGGATATTACGAACAGTACCGTGCCAATGAAAAATATGAACGCTATCAGCTAATCGCTCCCACTGTCAATGGCATAGTACAAACAAGAGCCGATTTTATCAGACAACTTTGGCTGGATAATTACTTCTACGGACAACAACTTAATCTTCGCTATCAACATCATAAAACGGAGTGGCTACTTGGTACCCATCTGTCCAATTATGACGGCGACCACTACGGAAAATTGACCTGGGCTACTTATGGCCTACCCTCCAATCGGCCCTGGTATCAGCATAATGGTTTTAAAAAAGACAGGACCTTGTATGTAAAGCAGCAAACGGAATTAGCCAAGAACTGGTTTGGCTTCTTTGATATTCAGGTCAGACAGGTGCATTACACCGTTGATGGATTTCGAGATAACCCCTCCTTAGCTGTCGATAGTCGCTTTACCTTTCTCAATCCTAAACTAGGTATTACCTACCGCAAAAATGGATGGAGATCTTATTTTTCGTATAGCAAGGCCAGCAAAGAACCCAACCGAGACGATTTTGAAGCGGGTGCCTCGCAACGCCCGGTAGCGGAAAAGCTACACGACCTCGAAGCCGGCATTGAGAAACAAGAGCGCTCTTACCAATGGAGTATTACTGCCTATTACATGTACTACAAAGATCAACTGGTCCTGACCGGCAAGATCAACGATGTGGGGGCCTATACGCGCACCAATGTGCCGGTGAGTTTCAGAACCGGAATAGAGCTACAAGGACAATGGAAGCCACTTTCTTGGTTGCAAGCAGCGGCTAACCTGACGATAAGTAGCAACCAGGTCCGCCAGGTAGAAGAATACATCGATAACTACGACCAGGGAACGCAGGTTCGTTCGATATACCCTCGGTCTACCCTGGCCTTCTCTCCTGCCTGTATCAGCAATGGCTCAGTTACGATACTACCGATCAAGAACCTGCAACTGACACTGAGCAGCCGCTATGTGAGCCGTCAGTATTTGGACAATACCGAACACGTCAACAAAAGCCTGGATCCCTTCTTTGTTCAGGATGCTCGCATGGTGTACACGAAAAAGGGTAAAAACAGAAAGGAGTGGAGCCTCAATGGTTCTATCAATAACCTTTTCAATTCGGCATATGAACCCAATGGCTATACTTTTAGCTATATTTCCGGCGGTCAGTTAACGACCGAGAACTTTTATTTTCCCATGGCCGGGATCAACTTTATGCTGGGTGTCAATATCCGTCTATAAATGGACGAAGCAGTAAGCTTACTGGCCGAACTGTTGCTTCCAGGCCAAGATACCACCGGTCAGATTACGCGTATGTTTATAGCCCAAAGCGTCTAAAAACAAACAGGCCATCATGCTGCGCTGACCACTGCGGCAATGAATGATGATCTCATCTTCTTTATGATCTTCCAACTCGTCCAATTGCATGGTCTGAATTTTTCCGAGCGGAACCAGGGTGCCCCCTATATTGAATTCGGCATACTCGTGTGGCTCACGACAATCAATGATGGTCAGTTTTTCTCCGCTGTCCATGCGTTGTTTTAATTCTTCGACAGTGATCGTATCCATAGGGTTAAAAGTTAAAAGTATCCAGGGCGGGACGATTGGTTCCTATCCATATATCTATTAGTTGACCTGGGCGAATTTTTACCGGCAGTCCATCTTCGTCTAATCGTTCGGGACTTTGTCGATAGATCCAACCCGATAAGGTGTCGCGCAACCCGGCATCTAAGACGATTGCGCCAAAGCCCAGACGGCTACTATCTAGCAGGGTCTTCGCTGATAAATAACTTATCCCGATCAAACTGGGAACGTCTATGGGCTGGTCTCCGATTCCATCGCCCAGCACCAATGTAATGAGACTTCCCTTACGAATGCGGGTACCGGCCTCGATAGGAGCACCGTTATAGCGCTGCTCTAATACTGCGTTTCGAGCAAAGTCGGGGCGAAACAAAGTATCCCCGACACGGAGATCCATCGTACCAAGTACCACCTCGGCGTTACGGTAACTATATCCGATCAAATTCGGCATTTCGATCAAGGGGGGCTCAACACTGCGCACGATCAATAAAACCGTGCGATTGGATTTTACAACCTCATCCGCATCTGGAAGCTGTTTGATGATCTGTAAGGGCGGGACAGTATCAACATAAAGAGAATCTTGGATCTCGTAATCAAATCCGGCCTCATCCAAGATCTTTTTAGCTTCTTCAAAACTTTTTCCAGTTACAGAAGGAACCGTAGCAGATTTACCATGACCGGTAAACCAACCCAGCGAAAAGAGAAACAAACTGAACAGCAATAAAGCCAATAGAATTGCCGCCAGCATGTTTACCCACAAGGGCTTCTTGGTAATAAAATCGAACATGATCACTATTATTTCGATGTACTGGCCAAACAATCCAGCAACAAAGTATTATATAATTTACTGAGCGCCCATCCCATGCTTCGAACTTGTTGTGGAATAATGCTGGCCTCGCTTTGGCCGGGAATAGCATTCAACTCGAGCATATAGGGTTCTTGCTCTGATTCTTGATAAATAAAATCGATACGAACAACGCCGCGACAATTAAAGGCGCTATATACTTTTTTGGCGGCAGCCCTTATCTTTTCGGCCATGCCCTCTTCTATCTCGGCAGGGGTGGTCTCCGTAGACTTTCCTTGATACTTTGCTTCAAAATCAAAAAAGGGCATATCGGCATTGGCCTTGACCTCGGTGATGGGCAATACGGTCAGCTCGCCCCCTGTACTGAAAACGCCAACGGTAAACTCCCTACCTTGAACCATTTCTTCGACAAGCACCTGACTATCTTCTGCAAACGCTTTGTAGATGGCCTCTTCTAAGTCCGCCCCGGGATGATCGACTTTAGACATGCCGATACTGGATCCACCATTGTTTGGCTTAACAAATACAGGAAAACGCAACGCGGCGGCTTCTTGCCAACCCTCTGGCGACTGCCCTTTGATCAGGAGAACAGAACGAGCAACGGCAATACCGGCGGCCCCAGCTACAGCGGTAGCGTAACGCTTGTTGAATGTCATGGCCGAGGTAGCCGCATCACATCCTGTATAGGGGATACCCAGCATGTCAAAATACCCTTGCAATTTCCCATCTTCTCCAGGGGTGCCATGCATGGCAATAAAGACAGCATCGAATTGTATTCGCTGCCCCGACACCGTAATGGTAAAATCATCCTTGCAAACCGGTATCAGATTCTTTTCGGCATCCACATAGTACCAGCCCTTACGTGTAATATCAATGTAAAAAATATCAAAGGTGGCGCGATCTAACTGACTGAGGATGGTGTTGGCTGTACGGTAGGATATTTCGGACTCCCGGGAGTATCCACCCGTAACCAATGCTATTTTTTTTCGGCTCATAGCGGATAAGGAAACTATATATGGAGCTTTTCTTTTTTCTCCATGAGTTGCTCAACTGTCTCCTTGTAAAGTTCATCGGGAACGCAGCAATCGACAGGGCAAACAGCGGCGCATTGTGGTTCCTCATGAAAGCCTTGGCACTCCGTACATTTATTGGGCGTAATGTAGTAGGTGTCGGCCGCAATGGGCGCATTGCGTTGCTCTGCACTCACCACACTACCGTCCATGAGCGTAAAAGCCCCTTTTACGGTGGTACCATCTGCGATAGCCCATTCTACTCCGCCCTCGTAGATGGCATTGTTAGGACATTCGGGCTCGCAGGCGCCGCAATTGATACATTCATCGGTGATCTTGATCGCCATAAAATTTAATTGAATATTGACTACTACTTTTGCATCACAAATTTAACTGAGCGGCATGAATTTACCACAACGAATTTCTCTACTGGTCCGGCTGGGACAATACCTGTTGGGCCAAGAGGCGAGCTGGCTAGCGGCCAAGGAACGGGCCGAGCAGCAAAATGGGTGGTTTACGCAGCCCTTTATTGACCATGCTGTCCAACATATTGCTCAACGCTGGCTAACCCGGGAGGTGCTGGAACAATGGGCTGCAGGCGGGCAGGTTCCCCTCGAGCGCAATAACCCAAAAAAAATTGGGATCGTAATGGCCGGTAATATTCCGCTGGTGGGGTTTCATGACTGGCTATCAGTTTTTATAAGTGGGCATTGGGCATTGGTCAAACTCTCTTCTAAGGATGCGGTATTACTGCCGCACCTTTTTGAAAAGATGGCTTCTTGGGACCCGGCTTGCATACCCTATACAAAAGTGGCCGAAAAACTCACCGAAGCCGAGGTCTTTATTGCTACGGGAAGCAACAATTCGTCGCGATACTTTTCTTATTATTTTGGAAAGTACCCACATATTATTCGAAAAAACAGAACGGCCGCGGCCCTACTGACCGGCAAAGAAAGTACCTCCGAACTCGAAGGGCTGGCCGATGACATTCACCTTTATTTTGGGATGGGGTGCAGAAATGTCACCAAACTCTATGTACCCATTGGCTATGACTTTATACCCTTGCTAGAGGCGCTGAAAAAATACGCCTACCTGAGCGATCATCATAAGTATAAGAATAACTACGATTACCAGTTGGCGCTGCATATCCTGAACAAGAACTACTACATGACAAATGGTACCATCTTACTGGTGGAGAACCCCTCCCTATTTGCCCCGATTAGCCAACTGCACTACGAATATTATCAAGCACCTGGAGAAGTCCTAGCCCCCCTTAGGGCTCACCCCGATCTGCAGTGCCTGACAGGAACAAGCACCCTCCCCTTTGGCAGCAGCCAGCATCCGGCAATTGATGACTATGCCGACGGCGTCAATACCCTTGTCTTTTTGAACAAAGAAATGTTAAACTGACACCCCCAAAGAAGCATCTCCACTGACAGTTTGTTATTTTGTCCTGAAAGGCATTTAATTTGCTTTACGATTAAAAATTCTCGCTATGAAATGGAAACAGCTTTTACTCGTGATCGGTGTTAGCGCTGTCTCGGCCGTGAGCAGCGCTTGGGTGTACAACTATTTTGCACATAGTAAAAACGGCCTCTCGATTGGCCAGTACACGGACGGAAAGGTGCCGGTCAATTATGCTGGCTTTTTTGAAAATGCCGCCCCCGGAACGGAAGTAACTGATTTTACCAAAGCCGCCAATGCGGCCGTACCCGCCGTGGTGCACATTAAGACAAAAACGCCTGCCAAACGGATCACCAACCAGCTCCCTAACAGGAATAGAGGCGGGGGCATGTTCGACGACTTCTTTGATCAATTCTTTACCTACCCTCAAATGCAACCGGAGCAGAAAGCGTCGGGCAGCGGGGTGTTGATCAGTGATGATGGCTATATTGTCACCAACAATCACGTGATATCCGACGGAGGCAATGGGGTGGCAGAAGAAATTACAGTTACCCTCAGCAACAAAAAGACCTACAAGGCCAAGGTCATCGGAAAAGATCCCAGTAGCGACATTGCCGTACTGAAGATCGACGGCACTGGATTTCCCTACCTGATCTACGGCAATTCAGACAATGTAAAGTTGGGTCAATGGGTATTGGCCATTGGATATCCCCTAACCCTCGAGACAACCGTTACCGCCGGTATTATCAGTGCTAAAGGGAGGTCCATTGGCATCAATGGCAGACAAAGCCAAACGCCAATTGAATCCTTTATACAAACCGATGCCGCGGTAAACCAGGGTAACTCTGGCGGCGCTCTAGTAACCACCGATGGCCAATTGATCGGTATCAACTCGGCTATTTATGCCCCTACAGGCACGTATGCAGGATATTCTTTTGCGATCCCCGTAAACCTGGCTAAGAAAATCGTCAATGATCTTATCAAATTTGGCGATGTTAAACGCCCTTATCTCGGCATCATGTCAGATAATAAGAATGTGAATTCTACCGATGGTGCCTATGTGGGCACAGTAGCTCCCGATGGAGCGGCAGCCAAAGCCGGGATCAAAAAAGGGGACATTATCAAAAAGATCAATAATGTACCGATCAGCTCCTGGAGCGAGTTGCAGGGCACGGTCGCTTCGCTTAACGCCGGCGAGAAGGTAGATATCACCTACAAGAGAGAAGGAAAGGAATATACCACCTCCGCTACATTAAAAGCAGACCAGGGCACCTATCAGAATGTAGCTGCCAATAACCTGGGCGAATTGTTGGGAGCAGAGCTGGAAGATGCCGATAAGAAGATGGCCCAACGCAATGGCGCAGAAGGTGGCATTCGTATCAAGAAAATCAATAAAGGCGGACCGTTGAGTCGTACCCGGATGCAGGAAGAATTTGTTATCACCAGCATTAACGGCATGACCGTTACCTCAACCGAGGAGTTGATCAGAGCCCTGTCCGGACTCAGCGGGGGTAATATCAGCTTGGAAGGATTCTATGACGGATACGAAGGACTCTACCGATATCCGGTCGTATTGTCCCTAGAGGAAGAATAAATCACAACGCTACATCATAACCGCCCGGTGGACCTACTCCACCGGGTTTTTTATTTCTCGTACACTAAATACTCCCAGGGCTGCATCTCAAAGCTGCGACTGGCCGTAAAATCATTGGCGGCACCTGAAAAAACACTTCGGTAGGTGCCCATTACATGGTTATCCAACAGATCAAAATGAAGATCAGCTTGGTCAGAGAGATTCAATACCACCAACACTTCGCGATTTTCTTTTTTTCGCAAAAAACAAAATACTTTATCATCAGCACTGGTCTTGACCCGATAGGTCGACACCGTAGGATCGCCGGCCGAAAGAGCTGGATGTTGTTTTTTTAATTGTATGAGTGACTTGTAAAATGCAAAAAGTGAAGCAGCATCGGGAGCGGCTTGAAACCGATCTTTTTCAAAGAAGGCAATCCGCTTTCTATTTCCGATCTCCTGCCCTGAATAGATCAGTGGAACCCCGTTCCAAGTAAGGCTGAATACCGCCAGGGCCTTGGCCATCTTTCCGTATTTCTCGTACTCGGTTCCATTCCAACTATTCTCATCGTGATTGGTGGTAAACCAAGACCGCATAGTACTATCTCCCAATTGATCATACCGATGTAATACGGAAAGCAGCGAGTCCAGTGCCTTTCCCTCCTGATAAAATTCCTTAGCCCGGTGCATCCAGGTCCAGGTATAACTTGCATCAAAGACCTCTCCGTAGGCAGGCGTATCCAACTCGTCATACTCGCCGAACCAGAAAAGAGGCTTGACAGCATCAAGGGCCGGGCGAGCCTCTTTCCAAAAATCAAGCTCTACCCAAAATGCCAGATCACACCTGAATCCGTCAATATCATACTCCGTAATCCAATACTTCATGGCCTCGATCATGGCCGATCGCAAGGCCGGGTTTCCATAATCCAATTCTATAATATCATCCATGCCGGAGGCGATCTTAAAAGTACCCGTTGCGGAATCTTTCAAATAGTAATCGGGATGTTGCGTTGTCCAAACATGATCCCAGCCCGTATGGTTCGCCACCCAATCGATGATTACCTTGAACCCCAACTGATGGGCTTGTTGTACCAATTGCTTAAAATCGGCAGCAGTGCCAAATTCTTCATTGATGCCCGTATAATCCGAGCAGGCATAATAACTACCCAATGATCCTTTTCGATTCTGCTTGGCAATAGGAGTAATCGGCATAAACCATAGGGTCTCTACGCCCAACTCCTTTAAACGTGGTAATTCGAGCGCAAAGGCATTGAAGGTGCCGGCCTCGGTGTACTGTCGTAGATTCACCTCATAAATAGAGGTGTGCCGTACCCAAGCGGGAGTTATAAAGGGTCCTTTCATAGCGGTAGACTGCTTTGTATCGGAAGACTCCTCGCGGGGCATCAGCTTACAGGAACTAGCCAGGAGTACGAAAGTGACTAACCATCCGACCGAACGCATAACAATTTTTTTGTAAGATACAACAACATTGGGTTCCTTGTCTTTGCAGGATTCCAAGTCGCTGCTACAGCCAACGGCTGCCCGGCTTATCTTTGTGTCATGAAGCGTTTTGATGTGCCCTTATTTTATAGAAGTCCGTTGATCAGTGCGGTCAAACGAAAGCGCAAAGAAGAGGATAAGATGAAAAAGGATTTTTCTCCTACCCTGCTTGACTTCGGCAATATCAAGATAGCGCTGGCCCGTCACTTTGGGTTCTGCTATGGGGTTGAAAATGCGATCGAGATCGCTTTTCGCACTGTGGCCCAACATCCTGAAAAAAGGATCTTTCTACTCAGTGAGATGATCCATAACCCCCAGGTAAATGCTGATCTGCAAGCGCAGGGCATACGATTTTTGCAAGACACCCTGGGAAAACAACTGATCCCCTTTGAGACACTGACCGCGGATGATATTGTGCTGATCCCCGCCTTTGGTACTACCTTGGACATTGAGGCCCGGCTAAAAGCGATCGGTATCGAGACCCAACCCTACAATACCACCTGCCCCTTCGTAGAAAAAGTATGGAACAGAAGCGAGGCCATTGCGAAGAAAAACTTTACGGTCATCATTCACGGAAAACCCGGACACGAAGAAACCCGCGCCACCTTTTCGCATGCAACAGCCAACGGACCGGCCATGGTAATAAAGGATATGGAAGAAGCCATGCTGTTGGCAAAGTTCATTAGTGAAGATCAGCCCCCGGCCCTCTTCTTTAAAACATTCGCAGGGCAGTACTCCGATGGCTTCGATCCCCAACGAGACCTGCAGCGGATCGGAGTAGTCAACCAAACCACCATGCTGGCCAGCGATACGCAAGCTATCGCTGACTTTCTCAAAAACAAAGTACTGGCGCGATATCAACAAGAAGACCAGGTCGCCGATACGCGCGATACGCTATGCTATGCCACGCTGGACAATCAAACCGCCGTAACGGGCATGCTAAACACCCCGGCCGATCTTGCCATAGTGGTGGGAGGGTACAATTCATCGAACACATCGCATTTAGTGGAACTCTGTGAGCAGAAACTCCCTACTTATTTTATTAGTCATCCCGATAAGATCGTATCGGAAAATGAGATCATCCATTTTGATCTCCATTCCCATCAGGAAAAGACCAGTCACTCATTTTTACCAAGTAAAAGACCCCTTCAAATTCTGATCACTAGTGGTGCTTCTTGCCCCGACGCCATGGTAGAAGCGGTAATCGAGAGACTATTGATGCTCGGCGGAGCCACGCTCAGTACAGAATCGATGGCCGGTCAGTTCGCCTTGTAGAGCAACTGGTAATACTCGTCTGCCATTCGATTACTATCAAAGGCAAATCGAACATCTTGCATCCCATTTTTAACGATCTGACGCCAGGTATCGTATTGTTCGTAGTAAAGTGGTAAGATCTCCCCCTCCAATATCTCATATAGCTTGTTGAGGTCGTACTCATCTTGCTCATGCACGGCCATCTGCTCATAATCTGCCTTGGGCACCACAAAACCATTATGTCCATGATTCACGAATTCGGGGATCCATCCATCGTCCGTAGAGAAATTGACGGCCCCGTTCATAGAAGCGGTCATGCCACTGGTACCTGAGGCCTCTCGGGGAACACGCGGATTGTTCAGCCAACAATCGGCCGCTTGCTTGAGCCGCTTGGACAAGGTAAGCTCATAGCCAATAAGGACGGCCATATTCTTGAATTTTTTACTCAGGTGCACCAGTTGATTGAATTCGCTGATGGCCGGGTGATCCATGGGATAGGGTTTGCCTGCCCATATGATCTGCACAGGATACTTGGTATTCGACATCAGCTGCTCGAAACGTCTTTCATCGGTCGTAATCAACCCCGCTCGCTTGTATCCGGCAAAACGACGCGCCCATACGATAGTGAATACATTGGGGTCGAATAATTTTCCAGTCTGATCGGCCACCAACTCGAAGGCCCTTTTCTTCAGGTATTTCTTGCGATCATCCAGACCATACTGATCGGCCGCCTCGGCAAAACGATATAGCTGCTTATCGGCCCAATACCGCCAATTCTGTGCATTCGTTATCGAAATAATGGGGCAACCTCCTTCGTACTTACTCCACATGGCCCTCGATACATCGCCATGCAACTTGGATACGCCATTGGCAAGGCGAGCAAATCGCAAGGCCGCCAACGAATGATTGAACTGATCGCTGGGCTCGGCGTACAATTGCTTGACCTCATCCACGCTCAAGCCACAGAAATAACTCATACGATGGCAGAGATAAATATCATGCTTTTCATTTCCGGCCTCTTCGGGAGTATGCGTAGTAAAGACCAGCCGACGACGAACTTTGTCGATATTATTATTGAATTTTCGATACAAATAAAAAGCTGCCGAGATACCATGGGCCTCGTTGAGATGATATACGTCGGGTTGAAAGCCCAACAAGTCTACCAACTTGGCCCCACCGATACCCAGCAAGATAAATTGTGCCACCTTGGTCGCCACATTGGCATCATAGAGACGATGGGTGATGGTCTGCGAAACATAGTCGTTCTCGGGCAGATCGGTAGAGAGTAAAAAAAGAGGGGCCGTCTTAAAAATATCCGGAGCTAAATACAAGGCCTTGACCCAGACGGGATGTTCATGGATGATCACCTGAAACTTGATACCGGTATCCTGAAGAAAACTATATTGCTTCTCGTTCCAGGTTACCTCGAGGGTTTGGTCCTGGTTACGAGACTGGTCATAATATCCGTATTTCCACAAAATACCGATGCCGATCATGTTTTGCTGAAGCTCGTAAGCACTACGCAGGTGAGAGCCGGCCAAAAAACCCAAGCCTCCGCTATAGATCTTTAACGGCTGATGTATGGCAAACTCCATGGAGAAATAAGCGACCCGCTTACTGTAGGCATCCTGTACCGTATAGGGTACCGCAAAAGAAGTAAAACTCATAATGTGTCTTTTTTACACGAAGTCGCAAGTTAACCTTTCTTTTTATTTCGGGGCTTTTTTTTGCGCACTAATGAGCCATCGAAAAGACAATCAGGACCGCGCCGAGAACCACATTTTTGTTCCCGAAGCGTTACACTCCCATTGGAAAATTGAAACTGCAAAACACAAGGATCGCCATCTTGCCTGTATTCGGCTAAGCGGGGCGTTTTCCAAAACGCCTCTCCCTTTAACTCCCCGATACAAGTGCCATTCTTTTTTTCGAAATGCACAAAAAAACTAATTCGATCGGGCTTTCGGCCATCACGGATGGATACCAAATTCATTTTTCCATTTTGATAGTCTCCGGCCAGGGCATGGTTGGCGGGGAGCGTATCGATCGGGTTAATCAATTCAGTGGGTCTTTCATCCAAGGCATCGGTAAGGATAAGCATGAATTCGCCCGACGCCTGGTTGAGTGCATAAACATGTTTTCCTTCGCTGAGTGAGCCGTCCAGATTTTTCTTTTGCTGTGTAAGAGAGAATAAAAATCGCCTATCGATTGAAAACTGTTGTGCAATCTCTTTTTTTCGAGGCCAGTAGATCGTCTCCAGATAATTGATCAGCGTATTGTCTTGGGTGAGTGCGAAGACGATCACGCTGGCCTGCGTTCGGTTATGCTGGCCGATCAGTAAATAGGTTTCCCCATCGGGCACCCTAACCTGCCCTATTGCATAGAAGGTGGTTCCTGCTCCCTTCAACTTGATCTTCTGTAAAATAGAGTCCGCCAAGATCACCCGCATATTGGCGGTACTGATCTTGACTGAGTCGGTCGGCTTCTTTGATAAAGAAGTATCTGACAGCGCAAAAGGAAGAGAAAGCGGTTCAAAAAAGCGAACGAAATCAGCTGCCGTTACGGGTTCATCACCCTGCAGCGAGATCGTTTTTTTTTCGCGACATCCAACTGCCAGCAGTAAAAAAGATAGAATGGTAAAACCCCAAACCCTTTTCATGGACTTCGAATATACCCTTTTTCATTTACTTGATTGGTAACCCTTCGCGACCGTTTCGTTAGATTTGTGTAAGAATCGAAGTAAGATGAAACAGCTGGAGCAACTTTTTTTTCAAATTGGTCCTGTTTGGTCGGCACTATTGGCCACTACGTTTACCTGGCTGCTGACGGCCCTGGGTGCCTCCCTTGTATTTTTCTTCAAAAAAATGGATCGATCCATACTGGATCCCATGCTGGGCTTTACAGGGGGTGTAATGGTAGCCGCCAGTTTTTGGTCTTTATTGAATCCAGCTATTGAGATCTCCGAAAAACTTTATCCGGGACTAAGTTGGATGCCTGCCGCTGTTGGTTTTTTGCTGGGAGCCCTCTTTATTTTTATGCTGGATCGGGTAATGCCTCACCTGCACCTGAACTTTGGTCTTGAAGAATCGGAGGGACTACAAACAAAACTGCATAAGACAACCCTTCTCATATTAGCCATTACACTGCATAATATCCCCGAGGGCTTAGCCGTAGGGGTATTGTTTGGGGCAGCGGCTATTGGTATGGAAGACGCCTCCGTTGCCAGTGCCATTACACTGGCTATCGGTATTGGCATCCAAAACTTTCCCGAAGGCATTGCCGTTTCTATGCCACTACGCAGAAACGGTGTATCGCGCTTTAGGAGTTTTTGGTACGGGCAACTTTCTGCGATCGTAGAACCCATTGCAGGCGTGCTGGGGGCCCTGGCCGTGGTCTATATTCAGCCGATCTTACCTTTTGCCCTGGCCTTTGCCGCTGGTGCCATGATCTTTGTGGTCGTCGAAGAGGTGATCCCCGAAACACAGCGAGATCGCTATACCGATCGCTCGGTACTGGCCTTTATTGCCGGCTTTCTGGTTATGATGATATTAGATGTGGCCCTGGGCTAATTCTTATTAGTTTTTAATAGCTTCGTAGATCTTATTCCTTTTAAATCTCTTTATCAAATGGCTGCAAAAATTAAGGTGACGAACCCCGTTGTAGAATTAGATGGCGACGAAATGACGCGTATCATCTGGAAATTCATCAAGGATAAATTGATCTTGCCTTATCTCGAACTCGATATCAAATACTATGACCTGGGCATTGAATACCGCGATAAGACCAAGGACCAGGTGACCGTTGATGCAGCAGAGGCCATCAAACAATACGGTGTGGGTATCAAATGTGCCACCATTACCCCCGATGAGGCAAGGGTAAAAGAATTTTCGTTGCAGCAAATGTGGAAGAGCCCCAATGGAACCATTCGTAATATTTTGGACGGTACGGTATTTCGCGAGCCGATCGTGATCCGTAACGTTCCTCGTTTGGTCACCAACTGGACCGCTCCAATTATTGTAGGACGTCATGCCTTCGGTGATCAATACCGGGCTACCGATACTGTTATCAAAGGAAAGGGGAAATTGACCATGACCTTTACACCCGAAGGGGGCGGCCCGGTCCAAACCTTCGAAGTATACAACTTTAAGGGAGATGGCGTGGCCATGAGCATGTACAACACAGACGAAAGTATACAGGGATTTGCCCGAAGTTGCTTCAACATGGCCCTGAGCAAAAAATGGCCCTTGTATCTATCTACTAAAAACACCATTTTAAAAAAATATGATGGCCGCTTCAAAGATATTTTTCAAATTATTTACGAACAGGAATTTAAGACGTCATTTGAAGAAGCCGGGATTGTGTATGAGCACAGATTGATCGATGATATGGTAGCGAGTGCACTAAAGTGGAATGGCAATTTTGTCTGGGCTTGCAAGAATTATGACGGCGATGTGCAAAGCGATACGGTGGCGCAAGGTTTTGGCTCACTGGGTTTGATGACCTCTGTCCTTATTACGCCCGATGGAAAGACCATGGAGGCGGAGGCCGCACATGGCACGGTTACCCGACACTACCGCGATCACCAGGCCGGCAAACCCACCAGCACCAACCCCATCGCCAGCATCTTTGCCTGGACAAGGGGATTGGCCTTTAGAGGAAAGCTTGACAATAACCAAGCACTGATTGATTTTTGCAATAGTCTCGAACAGGTCTGCATAGAAACCGTTGAGTCTGGCAAAATGACAAAGGATCTGGCCGTTTGTATACACGGCAACAAAGTGAAGCATGGAGAGCATTATCTGTACACAGAGGAATTTTTAGACGCTATTGACCAAAATCTGCAGCAAAAAATTGGCCACTAAGAAACGAGAAGACTACATCAGCTGGGACGAATACTTTATGGGGGTCGCCCTCTTATCGGCCCGAAGAAGTAAAGACCCGGGCACCCAAGTGGGGGCCTGCATTGTCAATGCCCAAAATAAAATAGTTGGGGCGGGCTACAATGGACTTCCTGCCGGTTGTCATGACGATGATTTTCCTTGGGAAAAACAGGGAGATTTCCTCACTACCAAATATCCCTATGTCTGTCATGCCGAACTAAATGCCATTCTCAATAATATCGGCATGGACCTGCATGGCTGTAAGATCTATACGGCCCTTTTTCCCTGTAATGAATGCGCCAAGGCTATCATTCAATCGGGGATTAAAGAAGTCATTTTCCTTTCTGATAAATACCAGGGACAAGATGCAGCCCTTGCTTCGCGACGCATGCTGGAGACGGCGGGCATACATTGCAGAAAGGTCAATACCCAACTAGAACGATTGACCTTATCTTATCTTGAAAAAGATGTTTGATCTATCGAATCTGCGCGTTGAGTAAACCTCGCCCCGCTGCCGGTAGCCATTTTCAATTTCTTCACCCCTTTCTTTTTGGATGGACAAAAAAAATCCCGGTACTGTTGGCAGACCGGGATCTCATAAGCAGTAATACGTTAAATTCTGAAGTGAGCAAAAGCCTTGTTGGCCTCGGCCATACGATGTGTATCTTCTTTTTTCTTGAAGGCTGCACCCTCGCCTTTGCTGGCAGCTACGATCTCGTTGGCGAGCTTATCGGCCATACTGCGACCATTACGCTCGCGGCTATAACGAATGAGCCATTTGATACTCAGTGAAGTCTTACGATCGGGACGCACTTCAGAAGGGATCTGAAAAGTGGCACCACCGATACGACGGCTGCGTACCTCTACGGATGGAGCTACGTTCGCCAACGCTCTTTTCCATACTTCATATCCATCCTCGCTAGTTTGCTTGGCTACTTTATCGAGGGCATTGTAGAAAATCGTGAAGGCTCCACTCTTTTTTCCTTCCCACATCAAATTGTTCACAAAACGGGTAACTAACTTGTCGTTGAACTTAGGATCGGGGGCTAAGGGGAGTTTCTTGGCTTGTGCTTTCCGCATATCAGAAAAATGTTAGAACGTTGATGTTATTTTTTGGCTTTCTCTTTTTTGGTACCGTATTTAGAACGACTCTTCTTACGGTCTTTAACACCGGCTGTGTCAAGCGAACCGCGAACGATATGGTAACGTACTCCAGGAAGGTCCTTTACACGACCGCCGCGAATGAGCACGATGGAGTGTTCCTGTAAATTGTGACCTTCTCCAGGTATATAGGCGATCACCTCTACCTTGTTGGTCAAACGAACTTTAGCCACTTTACGCAGGGCAGAATTGGGCTTTTTGGGCGTGGTGGTGTACACACGGGTACATACGCCGCGACGCTGAGGACACTCATCGAGTGCTCTGGATTTACTTTTGGCTCGGATGATCTCTCGTCCTTTTCTTACTAACTGTTGAATAGTAGGCATTCTTGACCCTTATTTTTGGGAGAGCAAAGGTAAAGGCAAGGCTATGAACCACCAAAAAAAGGGCTTGGTTTTTTGAACCGGCCCCCGGGCAGCACCTTTTTTGCTTTTGTACTGATTATCAGCCCTTAAAGACGGGGGCAAGACAAATACCGTATAGGACGCCCCGAAGGAAGACCCGTATAGGTGAGCGAAAGTTCAAAACTGCTGGTGCCTGGCACCTGCTTACCTAACTCACCGGTGGCCACATCATAAGAGAACCCGAATAGCCACTGACCGTAACCCAATGCCAAATAAGGAGCCAGGGCATCATTGACCCGATAATTTATGCCCGCCAGCAGATCAGCGCTGGAAGAAGCTGGCATTCGAACGGACACGCCCACCATTTGCTCCAATGCGCTCCCCTGTTTCATGAATAAAAATTGGGGAGTCAGTTGTATTCGCTCGTTCAAACTGATCTGCAACCCGCCATGTGCTGTCAATCGCATAGGTATTTGCTGACTGACCGACCTGGTTACAAAAGGATCCTGAGGACGATTTAAATGGAAGGCTGCGACGCCCCCAAAAAACCGCATGGGTCTGTTTTCTCGTGCGTCACTATATGCCATTCCGGCTCCCATATCGAGGTCGCTAGATGAGGTGCGGGGTAATAGATCTGCCGAGGAAACAGAGGCATCGTAACCTGTAATGGAGTTCCACTGGTCTCCAAACTGAAAACCCGAAGGATCGAATTTTCTGGCAAGAGCCCCGACCTGTATCCCAAAACTTAGTTGTTGTTTTTCGTCTTCTCCAAATCGCACCCCTCCATAGCCAATGGTCAGATATCCGTGTTGGTAATGATAGCCTGCATTGCCAGCGGTTTGGTTAAGAAGATTAATGCCAAAGTTGATATTCTTTTGTGTGGCCACATCGGCAGAAATTCCCATAGTGGTAAAGGGAGTCATTACCTGTGCCCATTGTGTCCGGTAAATGGCACTAACTCTGAAATCTCCGCCATTGACACCGGCCAACCCGGGGTTCAATCCCATGGGATACGCATAGAACTGCGTAAAATGAGGATCGGTCTGCGCAACGCAGAGCATTGACAGGCAGCATGCGATCAGGGTATGAATAAATTTTTTCAATGCTATTGAATTAAATTGATCGCTCCTTTTTTATTGACAATAGATCCATCTTGCCGGGTCAGTTTTAGCGTATAACTATAGACCCCTACCGGCTGTAGCTGTCCCTTATGTTTTCCATCCCATCCGATGTTTGCATCGGTAGTCGAGAAAATAAGTTGCCCCCATTGATTGAAGATCCTGAAATCGACCGAACCAATATAATTGCCATATACTTTTAGAACATCATTCTTACCATCCCCGTTGGGGGTAAAGACATTGGGCACAAAGATCTCGCGGGTGCTAAGCGTGGTGGCCGAAACCGGAAGCGAAGCGATACTACGCTGACAAGTATAAGGACCAGTTGCCTTAACAAGTAAGGTAACCGTCGTATTGCCCGCTAAACCATCGATGGTGTGCGAAGTGCCATTACTACCACTGCTGGGTACTGAAAAGGTACTACCCCCGTTGGTGCTGATCAAATAACCCGTTGCCCCGGCCACCACGGGCCAAGAAAAGCTAACGGAAGAAAATGAAATGGTGCCCAAAGCCACCACAGGAGCAGGTAAAGGGGAGATCAGCGAAACAGAGATTCTCTCTCGAGGGCTACGAACACAACCCGCCGTACTGACGGGCTCTGCAAACCAGATGGAGGGTGCCGATACACCGATGATCGTAAACGTGTAGCCAGTAGCCACCGGTGCTCCACCCGTTAAGGCGCTATACCATCTGTACGTAATGGAAGGATCATTTGGATTACGAACCCGCAACGTTGCATCTGTAACCGGACAAACTGCCGTATCGGCCAATAAAACCGCAGGAGGTATTGGGTTTACCGTTATTGCAACAGCGGTTCTTTGCGCACTGATGCAAGCGGCACTACTGATGGCCTCTACATAATACGTAGCGGCGGTAGTTACCGATGTTACACTATAGGCATTGGCTGTTACCAAGGGACTTCCTCCGGTGGCCGTATTATACCAACGATAACTGAGTGCAGGATCTGGTACCGATACGGTAAGCAAGGCATTATCGCCATGGCAAACGGCCACGGCAGGGGCAATAGGGTTTGCAGGAATGGTTTGCACTTCGAGCGTAAACTGTGCAGCGGCCGAACAGCCTAAACCATTGGTGCCGCTCACTACATAGGTGGTCGTAACCGTGGGGTTCACTGAGATGGTAGTCCCGGAGAGCGTGCCGGGTGACCAATTGTATTGTGTCAGAGTACCAATTCCGGGAACAACAGTGAGCTGTGCGCTATTCCCTCTGCAAATAGCAGCGGGGGTGGCGGAAATGGAGACAGTGGCATTGTTATTGAGTGATACGGTCCCGTTAAAAGTGGTTGTACAACCAGTGGCATCGGTAATCAGACAGTTGTAATTGCCGGGAGCCAACCCAGTGGCTGTTGAAGTAGTTTGGGCAGGAGTTGTATTCCAGGCATAGGTATATGTGCTGTTTCCATTTACGGCCAATGCAATGGAACCATTGGGGCCGGCACAATCAGAGGCCGTAATGACCGGGGTAATACTCTGCGCAAAAGGAGTACCTGCCACACCCATAATGATCGCATTGGGAAATAGCGTGGTACCGGAAGAGACATTACTGATTCGAATGGTTTGTAATAATTTGCTACGATCGGAGCAACTGAGTGTGATCTCTATAAAATAAAGCCGGGGATTATTTTGCGCAATACCCTCTGCCGTATAGGGTCCTGTCGTTTGTCTCTTGATCCTTCCGACTCCCTGCGCCACTACATTTACCGTGCCATTGAACCAATCAGGCAAAGTCTGGTTGGTCAAATAAGGACTTACCGAGCCATCGCTAAACCCTAGACTTACATTTAGTAAGCAAGCGATGTTATTGGCCTCTGCCGCAAAACCCAGTAATCGGATCTTGGTGTAGGCCGAAGGATTCTGCAGGGTAAGGGTACCGTTTTGATTTCTGGGTACCATTAGGGCATTGTTTTGTGAAAAGGAAGCGAGCTGAAAGGATCCGGCGGTGGACGAACTCAGCGTGCCGGCATCGGAGAGCCCTCCTCCAGTAATACCATTCGACGCAGCAAAAGAGGACGAGTACAAAACATTATTAGAACTGGTGATATTAGGACCATCCAGCTGAGAGGTGGTTACCGCCAAGGAGTTATTTCCCGACTCGGCAATGGCATCTTGATTAAACCCTGTTACCGGGATAGGGATAAACTGA
>Ga0078894_10000451_pt1 | contig 28568 bp, 21 predicted proteins | sample LauGreSu1BDMLBSD_2_FD_67506 | JGI IMG/M metagenome (GOLD analysis project Ga0078894, IMG submission 67506) | Freshwater lake microbial communities from Lake Michigan, USA - Su13.BD.MLB.SD (version 4) (version 4) | ecosystem: Environmental > Aquatic > Freshwater > Lake | place: Lake Michigan... | reverse complement strand
CACCGATGCCACTTGGGCTTTGAGAAACAGCGCGGGTAACTTCTACATCAACGACAAGCCAACGGGTGCGGTGGTAGGACAGCAACCCTTCGGCGGTGGAAGAGGCAGCGGAACGAACGATAAGGCGGGTGCGAAAGTGAATTTGTTGCGTTGGGTGAGTCAGCGTACCATCAAGGAGACGTTTGTGCCACCAACTGACTATCGTTATCCGTTTTTGCAGGCGGATTAAATCAAATCGACTTAACGAGTTGCTCGAATAAAACGCGCGACACAGTATTTTTTAACTTCTTGCCTTGGTAATCAGCTACCCAGTTGATTCCACGTGTGGCAGAGGTAGTGAAGATTTCTTCTGAAGCACTCAAGTCGATTTCGCTGATCGGTCGTTCTTGCAATGAGTAACCATACGCATCTGCCAATTGCATAATCACTTTGCGCATCACGCCATCGATACAATATTCAGAAATGGGCGGGGTGAGGAGGAATTCTCCTTTTACCACAAAAATGTTAGACGATACGCTTTCGCAAGGTCGTCCGTATTCGTTAAATATCACCACATCGTCCAAACCATGCTCTTTGGCATAAATGCCGGCCAAGGTGTAAATGAGTGCCGAGCAAGTCTTTAACGTAGAGGTATAGTTGCTGTTTTTTGCCAATTCTTTGTAGGTGCCAATGTTGAGGCCTTCTTCATTCCATTGATAAGGGCCGATGCCCGCAGCTTCATTGATTTCGGTCACCAAACAAACGTTTGAGTCGTTGGGGGTATATAAACCATCCGCGTCTCTAAAAATGGTGAGTCTGATTCTAGCCGAAGCGATGTTGGCCTCCTTACAAGCCTTTAGAACCGTGGTTTCCCAAGAAATCTCATCCCACCAGGTGGGGAGGTTCAACTTCAGCAACAGCGCCGATTTCCTGATGCGATCGCCATGTAAGGGCAATTGAAGTATTCTACCGTTAGACAGTTTACAGCTTTCAAAGAAACCATCGCCGTAGCGATAGCTGCGACTTTTGGGAGAGAAAAACGGTGCGTTTTCGTCGACTATTGTATTGTTGATGATGTAAATTGCCATAATGAAAACTTCAATCGAGTGAAGTAAAGTTAATAATATTCAATGATTATTGTCGTCTTTTTATCTCATCGCGGATTTTTGCCGCCTTGGAATAATCCTCATCGTTAATCGCATCGTCGAGCATCTGCTCTAATTCTTCCAACGACAACTTCGCAAAACCACTGGGGATAGACGTTTTTTCTGTCGGTTCAACGAGATCATCAATTTGCTGACCTGGCAGTTCTATATCGTCGTCATCAATGTGCTCATCGTTGTAAGCTGCTTCCAATAAGATGGCTTCCATGCAGAAAATGGGTGCTCTGAACTTGATTCCTAGGGCGATAGCGTCGCTAGTTCTCGCATCGAGGACAACCAATTTACTGGTACCATCGTTTACAAAAAGACAAGTGATTCCGGCGAAGTAGATGCCTTCGTCCAATCGTTCGATGTTGATTTCCGTAACGGTGATATCAAACTCTTTGAGGGCGGAGGTAAACAAATCGTGGGTGAGGGGCCTGCTGGGTTTCATGCCTTCCAGTTCCATCGAAATGGCTTGTGCTTCAAAGCCACCAATGATGATTGGTAGGATGCGATTTCCGTTCAGTTCTTTCAGATAAAGCGTATAGGCTCCGTGTGAATGGGCGGGAACGATGTTCCGAATTACCATTTCAACGCGGGCGCTCATTCTTAGATCCTTTAATTAGTTTTTGGCTGCCGCAATCAGTTGAGGCAATATTTCAAACGCATCACCTACAATGCCATAATCAGCGGCTTTGAAGAAAGGAGCTTCGGGGTCTTTGTTGATGGCTACGATCACTTTGGAAGAGCTCACACCGGCCAAATGCTGAATGGCACCAGAGATTCCAATGGCGATATACAAGTTTGGTTTGATGGTGATACCGGTCTGACCTACGTGTTCACTGTGGGGTCTCCAATCCATATCGCTTACGGGTTTAGAGCAAGCGGTGGCCGCACCCAAAGCGGTTGCCAAATCTTCAATCATATGCCAATTTTCTGGGCCTTTCATTCCACGACCGCCACTCACGACAACTTCGGCTTCGGTCAAAGGAATTTTGCCTGTTACCTTGTTCACTGCGTCGATGCTTAATCCGGTTGAACCCAATTGGGTTGATGCCGCTTCCACAACAGCAGTTTCACCAAACAATTTAGTTTCAAATGAGTTAGGGGTGATGGCAATCACTTTTTTATCACGTTGTAGGTTCACGAAAGCAAAGGCTTTTCCTGAAAATACGCTGCGTTTTACTTGGAATCCATTGCTGGTATCGGGCATGCTCACCACGTTGGTAGCCAACGAAGCGCCCATCAATTGGGCTAGGCGAGGGGCAAGTGATTTTCCGGTGTAGGTGTTGCTAATGATTACAGTGCTCGCGCTCACTTCGTTCGCGCTCGCATTCACCGCCGCCGCATACGCGTCGGCCGTGAAGGAATCCGATGTTTGAATCGTCTTCACCACATGTGCACCATATTGTCCCAACTCCGAAGCATCCGCGCCATTGCCAATGACAATCGCAACAACCTTGCTTCCCAACATATCGGCAACCTGTCTGCCGTAAGATACCGCCTCGTAGGTGGCCTTCTTGAATTTTCCGTCGCTGATTTCAGCAAATACTAATACTGACATATTAAATGACTTTGGCTTCGTTTCTTAAAATATCGATGAGTTTTCCTGCGTCGCTCGCATCAATCAAGCGTACACCCGTTTTTGCTACCGGCAATTCGTAGGATGCGTAATTGGCGAAGTTTGCAGCCGCCTGAGGAGCCAATACCTGCAAAGGCTTTGTCCGCGCAGCCATAATGCCTCGCATATTTGGAATCCTAGGTTCGCACAATTCTTTCTGAGCACTCGCCACACAAGGTCCAGCACAACTAACCGTCTCTCTGCCGCCATCAATGTCGCGGTCGAACGAGAACTTGCCATCAGCATAATCAATGCGAGTGACCACATTAATCGAAGTGATTCCCAACAACGATCCTAACATGCCACAAACTACACCGCCGTTATAGTCGATGCTCTCTCTGCCTGTCAAAATCAAGTCGTAACCCACCGCAATTTTCGCAATCTCTTCCGCCACATACTGTGCGTCCGTTGGATCTGCATCGATGCGAATGGCTTCGTTGGCCCCCATACTCAAGGCTTTTCGAATCACTGGCTCTGCTTCCGCTTTGCCTACATGTACAATGGTTAACGTGCCGCCATTGGCTTCGGCAATTTCTAATCCGCGGGTAACCGCCAATTCGTCGTAGGGATTTAAAATGTACTGAACACCGGCAGTATTAAACTGCGAATTGTTTTCGGTGAAAGTGATTTTTGTAGTGGTATCCGGAACCACACTGATGCAAGCAAGGATTTTCATTCCGGTCTATTAAATATTTTACAAAAATAGCAAATTTTCCTCGGCTTTGTTTGAAAGAAGTCCCCAAGTTGGTAGTTTCGTTCTTTCAACACATGAATTATCATTTTATCGCGATCGGTGGGGCAGTGATGCACAATTTGGCTTTAGAGCTACAACACAACAAACATAAGGTCTCCGGGAGCGACGATGAGATTTTTGAGCCCGCAAAATCCCGTTTATCAGCCGCGGGATTACTTCCCGAATCACACGGTTGGTTTCCAGAAAAAATCACAACCGATTTGGATGGAGTAATCGTGGGGATGCACGCCAAACAAGACAACCCTGAACTTTTGCGCGCCATAGATCTCGGAATTCCTACCTACAGCTTCCCCGAGTTTATCTACCACCATAGCAGAAATAAAACCCGATTGGTGATGGCTGGAAGCCACGGAAAAACGACCTGCACTGGCATGCTGATGCATATTCTCAAGTCCTACCGCGATTTCGACTATCTCGTGGGTTCCCAATTGCCAGGGTTTGAGCGGATGGTGAAATTGTCAGATGCGCCATTGATTGTGATCGAAGGCGATGAATATCTCACATCCCCCTTGGATCTAAGGCCCAAGTTTGTTCATTATAAAGCTCATGCAGCCATGATCACCGGTATCGCTTGGGACCATGTGAACGTTTTTCCTACCGAAGAAATTTACCACAACCAGTTTTCTTTATTGATCGATACGCTGCAGCCTGGCGGACATCTATTCTGGTTTGAAGGCGATGCGGCCTTGCAAAACATCGTAGAGAAAAGCGGATTTCCTCAACAAGAAAGTTACGATGCGCCCCAGTATCAAAATGTAAAGGGTGGGACAGAAGTGACGGTGAATAATGAGGTGTATCGATTGCCCTTTTATGGCCGACATAATTTGCAGAACGCTGCAGGTGTTGTTAAAATCGCAGCGACCATCGGAATCACTGAAGCCGAGTCTTGGTCGGCCTTGGAAACCTTCCCCGGAACTGCCAAACGCTTAGAACCCATCGTAGAAACAGAAAAACTCACCGTAATCCGCGATTTTGCCCATGCACCGTCGAAAGTGGAGGCATCGGTATTTGCCGTTCGTGAGCAATTTCCCAATCATAAATTTATTGCGGTTTTTGAAGTACATACCTACAGTAGCCTGAATCCCGAATTTATGGGTCGATACAAAGGCACCCTAGATCCTGCCGACGATGTTTGTATCCTCTTCGATCCCCATGTTTTTGAACTCAAACGAATGGAAGTTCCGTCCAAAGAAACCGTAGAGCTTCGTTTTGGTAAAGGCAAAGCAATCAATCGTTTGGATGAATTGCAATTGTGGTTATCCTCCGCCATGGTAACGGATCAACCCGTGGTTTTGTTATTGATGAGTAGCGGAAATTTGGCAGGTTTGGACTTGAATTACTTCACCAAATCCAATCTTTCGTAAACGGCTTTCAATAGCTCGCCCCTAAAACCTTGTTGGGTGATTTTCTTATTCAACTCAGTGGGGTAAGTTCTGTTCGATAAAAAGACGAAGGTTATTCCGTTGGCTGGATCGCACCAAGCCCAAGTTCCAGTATAGCCGCTATGTCCAAACAAGGAGTTGGGCGCGCCATCGAAAACATTGGCCTTGTGTCCCTCTTTTCCATTGGGTTTATCGAATCCAAGACCGCGATACCCTTTTTTTGTCGGCCCCACGTGAATTTTAGAGAACAAATCAACCGTGGTCGGCTTCAATACAAAACTTCTCGTTTTATTGGAATGACCTCGTTCCTGTAACATATACATGAGTTTTGACATGTCAATTGCCGTAGAGAACAGGCCTGCGTTGCCAGCAACTCCGCCTAGCATCATCGCACTTGGATCGTGAACGATGCCGCGCACTTCGCCACGAGGCCACAAAGAATCAATCAACGTAGGTGCAATTCTATTGGGTGAAATGCCATGATCGAGCGGTTTGAAAGTGGTGTTTGTCATACCAATGGATCGATAAAAATCACCATTCACAATCGCCCCCCAAAGCACAGGATTTTTTTGCTCAACCCACTTCGCCAACAAAATCATATTTAAATCGCTGTAAACGTAGGATTTGTCGCTGGATGGTTGCGTTGCGGTGATCCATTTCCAAGCCGAATCCGACCATCGATTTTCTAGGCACTGTCCCATGGAAATTTCGAATTGGGTATTGGGATTGTTATTTTCTCCAGCTACAAGCGAGTGTGTAGTTTTTTCCGACTCATGAAGTTGACAGCCAATGGATTTCGCGCCCATTTTAATGGCTCTTTGTTGCATCGGCAGGAAAGGGGGTAAGCCACTTTGATGGGTCAGTAATTCGCGGAAAGTAATGGCCGACAGTGATTTGTTTTGGGAGGCTAATTCAGGCCAAGTTTTCCCAATGGATGCATCCAAATTAAATCCTTTGGTGTACTCATATTGCTTCATGAAAGCCAAAGTAGTCGCCGCGATTTTGGTAATGGAAGCAACATCATACACGTGATCTTGGGTCGTTGGGATGTCGTTGCCCTGAAGGTCTTTCACGCTGCCAACGTTGATATTCGCCGCGATTTGACCATCTTTCAACACCACCAATTGAGCGGATGGGAAAATCTCCCTCGCAATGCCTTCGCGCATCATGGAATCCAAAACGGCATGCAAATCAGGATCATATCCATGAATGTTGCCATGCGCATAGTCGATATCGTCAACGTTGTTGTTCTGATTGGCATTCCAGTTCTCCTGCAAATGAGCGAGGCCAATGTTGTTTGCACCATAATGATGCGACTTCCCAAAGACCATTCGCAAAGCACTGTTTACGGTGTATTGATTGTATTCATGCGCAATGATGATATTGCAGTTGTTGTGCACGTTTAACAAGGGTTGCAGGGCATATTGATGGCCAAAATGAATGTAGAAATTGCCTTTCGCTAAGATGTGAATCCAAGGTTGAGGAATCGCCCGCGATTTCAATTTCCATGTGGGCCAGTCTAATCCTACGAATAATCTCTGGGTATTCGCCAGCTTTCCCAATGTTGTATCGATGCGCGTGCTGTCTGAGTTCCAAGGCAGCAATGTTGTTTGGATACAGCCCAATCTAAATAACTTCAGTTGAATGGAGAGTTTGTTTGGGACACTATCGCCAATCACAATCAGTTGAAGGGTGTCGTTCGAAGTCCCACCGTCCAAAAATGTAGGCTTGTAGGGACTGTGTTTTACATCACACTCCAAATTTGAATGCCTACAATAAATCATCGATTCATCGGCGATTTCCTGTCCGTATAAATTGTTGAATTTCGATTTGATTTGCTCTAAATCGCTAAGCAAATTATTCGGGTTTACAAATCGGTTATCGAAAAGACCTAAATCGTATTTGGTTGCAAGTAAACGGATTACGTGCGAGGCGATCTCCGCACTGTCAATCTCGCCTTTGGATTTAGCCTTAACCGCGGAGTCCAAAAATCCATTTACATCTTCGGGGAATAAAATGATGTCGTTTCCGGCTTTGAGCGCCAACAAAGCGACATCCGCAGCGCTACCCATTTTCGCCACGCCCTTCATGTTCAAGGCGTCGGTGATAATTAATCCTTGAAATCCTAAATCCTGGCGTAGCCATTTTTTGACAAAATACGGCGAAATGGAGCAGGGCAATTTAGATGTGTCGATGCTCGGAATCCTAAGGTGGGCAACCATCACAGAAGCAACTCCTTGCCTGATTTGTTTTATGAAAGGGGGTAGGTCGACCTGTTCAATCTCGGATTTACTTTTCAATACCACGGGCAAATCCAAGTGAGAATCAGTTTTTGTATCGCCATGTCCGGGAAAGTGTTTGGCCGATGCAAGCACGCCGCCGGTTTGAAGTCCTTCGGTTAGTCCGCTAGCAATGTTTGATACTTCTTCGGCGTTTGATCCAAAACTGCGGAAACCGATAATGGGGTTGTTGAGTTCGGTATTTACATCCACGGAAGGGGTGAAATTGATGTGAATGCCCAATCGTTTGCATTGCGCAGCCATCGACAGGCCCATTTGGTAGGCCAATTGACGGTTTCGCGTTGCGCCCAGGGTCAGTTGGAAAGGGAACTTCTCCATTCCGGTCAACCGCATCGCCGGCCCCCATTCACCATCGATCCCAATCAATAAGGGTATGGCAGATTCCTGTTGGTAATAATTTGTTTGATATAACTCGTTAAGTGGATTGCCTTGGAAGAAAATGATGCCTCCAACGCCCAACGCTTTAATTTGATACAATAGCGATTTTTGAAACTTGGCCGAGTCAAGGGGTTCATCGATCAGTGCCTCTCTCGACCAGGCTGGAACCATGAGGGTTTGAGCCAATTGTTGCTTGAATGTAAGGGAGGCCGTAAGTTTTTCAGCGTAGGCAAGTCCCTCAGCGCTGTGGTAAAATCCATTTCGGAAATCTGTTGTTGATTGCGCATGGATTTCAAGGGGATTAATTCCAACGAAACAAAGCAATGCCATCAACCAATTCCTTACCATCTTACAAATCAACGAAATCGAAACCATTGTATTTTATTAATTTCTCCCGAGGGTTGTGGAAAACAACGGTTTACTTTGCGATATTGCGCATCGATAAAAAAAAGTAATTGCCAAGCCACGAAATAGATTTTTAATATGTCTAATGGGGGCATCAAGCAATTGACAATGTGTTTATGGATATCGAATGACGGAGAAAGAACTGGTAGAAGGATGTATTCGCGAGGATCGAATTTGCCAGCGCGAACTTTGGGATCGATACTCAAAAAAACTCATGTCGTTGTGCGTGCGATATTGTAATAGCCAAGAAGAAGCTGAAGACGCCCTCATGGAAGCCTACGTAAAAATATACGACAATCTTAAGAATTTCCGGTTCCAAAGTTCATTGGAAACTTGGATGCGTAGGGTTTCGGTAAATTTATGTATCAATAAAATCAGGGCACGGAAGCACATTTGGACGTCGATCTCTGACGATGAATATCGAATAGGATTTAAGGACGATGCATTTGACAACTTACAGGTTCAGCACATCATGAAAATGGTTGAGGCTTTGCCGGTAGGGTATCGGACCGTATTTAATTTATATGCGATTGAGGGGTATACCCACAAAGATATTGGTGAGATGTTGGGGATTGATGAGGGCACAAGTCGTTCACAGTTTGCAAAAGCCCGTAAAGCATTACAGATTCAAATTGACAAATCAGAAGGAGGGGCTCAGGCCTAATCGTTATGGAAGAAAATCGTTTCAATCAAACGTTGAGAGATAAATTTCAGGATCTGGAATCGCCTTTCAATGATCGCGTAACTTTTGAGGCTGTAATGAAGAAGCGTGAGAAGAAAAAACGCCGCGTCATTTTCTGGTTGCCATCGGTTGCAGTAGTTGCTGGATTGTTTTTGTCGGCTGGCTTGGGTTACATGTTCCTTTCTGATTCTAATTCAGCGGTTAAATCACCTCAGGTTGCATTGAAAAATGTGGTCGTTAAGCCCAATAAAAAGTCATTTGCCAAGAATCAAAACGAAAAGTCTGAGTCGCTTGATGGCGTTGGGATAAAAAGTGCATTAATTTCATCGAATAACACCAGTTCTAAATCGCTTAAAGTATCCAGTCCTGTCAATAATCAAAATCGTATAATCAACAATAAAATCCTCACAACCAACTCGTTGGAAGGGGATTTCCTGAGGGCTGAACTGCCATTTGTTAATACTCCAGTTAATGTCGTTGAAGAAGTAGCTGCTGCGAACTTGATCGACATGATTCACAATGCTGAGAACCAATTGATGTTCTGCGATCCGCGTGGCATTTATCCCGTTTCGATTGGGATGAGTAAGATGAAAGAAGAATTCATCGAAATTCCTGAGGGAGAATACGAAAAGGCTTGGGACCCTGCAAGATATCACTCTAGGTGGTATGGTGAAATGGGGGCGACAACCGGCAGTAAAGTCATTGTTGATTTCGACAATAAAAATGCGTTAAGTGTTTTGGGTACCATGTATCACGCAAATTACCAGGGCTTAATCTTGAGGGATATGGGCAATGGAATCATGTTGGGCACTGGAATAAGTTATGGCGAATGGATTGGTAATGGCGAATGGCAATTGACTCAAACCGAGCGAAAGACATTCATTGATTCATACGATTTGGTTGTGATGATTCCTCCCGTTCAAACGGTTAGAGTGTACGATACCTCCGAAGTTATTGATGTAAAACTTACTACAGGCAATATTCAATACAAAATCGACAAGGTGAGTTTGCCTTTGGCGATGCGATATAATTTGATGTTCGGCAAAGTGGCTTGGCGATTGGCAGCACAATTGAATCCCGGTATCACAACAAAAACAACGGGCGATTACTTCACAAAAACCGAATACCATGCAATTTCACAACAAAGAACGTTTTGTATGGATGCGAAGTTGGCATTTGGTCCAAGTTTCGCACTTTCTTCCGATTGGACATTGGTGCTTGAGCCCAATGCGATGTTGCATTCGTTCTACGATAAATCAGGGAAGCGTGCTTACAGTAAAATACTTACCGGTTTCGGGATGACGGTTGTCTGTAAGTTTTAAAATCATCAAACTTACACCCCAATTGATTTAGGGTTAAGTGATTGTTAGATATCGGATTAAATCGATTCGTTCCATTCAAAAACATCTTCTGACTCACCCAATCGAACTGCATCGAGCCAGTTTTTTATGCTGTCTGATACTTCAGAATCACCTTGGTCGAGTACTTCGAAATAGGTGCCTTGGTGTCCAAAACCTTGTATTTTGATCAATGTAGCTGCAGTACCAGTGATGAAAATCTCTTTTAATGTACCTGCATTCAATTGCTCTTTGAGTTCATTAACTGATAGATTTCGCTCAGTTACGGGATGGCCTAAATGTGTCAATCCTTTGATGACACTGTCTCTAGTAATACCCGAAAGCAGCGTGCTACCTAATGCTGGCGTGACGATCTCGTTTTCGAAAACTGCGAATAGGTTTGTTGTTCCGGTTTCTTCCACCAACGTGTGGGTCAAGGGGTCGGTCCACAACACCTGGTCATAACCTTCCTTTTGGGCTTGCAGGGTAGGATACATCGCACCGCCATAATTTCCTGCGCATTTAGTAAAACCAACACCGCCGGGAGCTGCTCGAGAGAATTCTTCTTCTACTTTTACCTTGAGAGCCTTGGTATAGTATGGGCCAACTGGACAACAGAAGATGGCAAAAATGTAATGCTCAGAGGGTTTTACACCAATAAAATCGTCTGTGGCAAACATAAAAGGCCTGATATACAACGAACCGCCTTCGGTATTGGGAATCCATTCAGAATCAATGGAAATGAGCTTTTTTAATCCGTCCATAAATAGGTCTTCTGGAACGCTCGGCATGACCATTCTTTCAGCGGATCGGTTTAATCTTCTGGCGTTTTCCCTTGGTCTGAAGAGCATGGGCTTGCCAGTTTTTTTGTTGATAAATGCCTTCATTCCCTCAAAAATTGACTGGCCGTAATGGATAGCGCTGGTTGCTGGACTCAATGATAGCGGGCCATAAGGGACAATTCTAGGGTTCGTCCAGGTAGTGCCATCCCAATTTGCCAAGAACATATGGTCGGTGAAAATTTTACCAAAACCGATATTTTCTGGATCAAATTGATCAATTCTACTATTTTGTGTTTTTTCAATTGTAATTTCGACACTCATCAAATACAAAATTAATCCAATTTCAATCGCTATGTCGGAAAATCACCAATTTGTTGAAAATCCTTTACATCTAACCGATATCTTTTCTGGGGGTGTGTACTATTTTAAGGAGGAAGTGGTAGTTGAATCTGAGTCGTTGGTTGTTAGTGAATCTGTAGTTGTGAATCCCAATTTAGACGAAGGAATGATACAGTTATCAATTATCAATTTATTTTTTGATCAGCGCGATGAGCAATTTTCATCGGAAATCAATTTGGCATACACCAAACTTATGTCGGCCGTAAAAATCAATCAAGAATCTGTAATTTCGGAAGATATTGAGAAGGTGTATTCGATTGGGAGTGCGTCTTATTCCCCTGAGATTTTGGGGGATTGCTTGGCGCCGGTAATTTTTGTGTGGACGGATCTTGAAATTGCGGGAGTGCCTGCCCTTTATGGCGTGAAACCTACAGAAAGAGGTGTCATGCTTAGATTTCCATCTTTTACAGCGATGTGTGAAAGCAAAGAGCAAAAAATGAAGGTTTGGCAGACGATGCAGCAAGTATTGAAATTCGGGAAATAATTCTGGCATTATTTCTATTAATCGTGCGCAATTGAAGGCCACAAATGACACCGAAATGGTGTCTTTCTATTTGTTGATTGGTTTTTAGGGCATTTTGTTAACTTTTTGTTGCGATAAATGCAAAAAGTTATTCTTGAAATCTTTCATTAAATAATTAAATTCGTAAAATACAGTAGTATGGTAAAACGATTACTATCAATCCTTGGGAAGTACAATGTCAAACATCTTTTGGTGTTGTTGGTGTTGTTTGTTTCTAGTCATCAAACGCTGAAGGCCGACCATGTAATGGGGGCGGATATGAGCTACGTTTGTTTGGGTAGTGGGAAATATAAGTTAATAATTAAATTTTATAGAGATTGCAGGGGTGCTGCGGCTCCACCGAGTTGGAGTTTGTTGTATTGGTACGCTGGGAATAATCAGGGTATGTCGACAAGCAGATATTCTCTTGCAATGACGCGTACAGGAATCAGGGACATTACCCCGCGTTGTTCCACCGCAAGTAGTCCTTGTAGTCCAACAAATACAGACTATACGGGTGATGGAGTGGAGGAGCATACTTATGAGGCGAGCTTTGACATCTCCAAAGCTCCGTTTACGGGTTTGGGGATTGGGACTACTTATTGTGATCTGACATTTGCTTACAACCAGTGCTGTAGAAATGCAGCGATTACAACTGGCGCTACATGGGCCGATTTTTGGACAACGGCTACAATTAATGTTTGCAACATAAACAAGTCAAAGAATAAGTGTAATACTTCGCCTACGTTATCGAATGTGCCAATAGGATATGCGTGTTGTAACCAAGCATATTATTACAACAACGGTGCGATTGACACAATTGATTATGATTCATTGTCGTATTCAATGGCACCGGCGTTGAGTGGTGTTCCCAATACTTCAGTTCCTTACACTTCGCCATTTACCTACCAATATCCTTTGACGCCCTATTGTGTTCCCCCTACATCAATCAAATGTGCTCCCAATACCAAGACAAAGCCGCCACGCGGGTTTTCGATGGATACGGGTACCGGGGATTTGATTTTTACGCCCACAAAATGTGATGAAGTTGCTGTTTTAGTATTGGTAATTACGGAATGGAGGCGAGATACCAATAATGTCTGGCGATGGGTCGGGAAAACGCGGCGTGATATGCAGATTGTCGTCAAAGACGACTGTGGGTACAACAATGCACCTACGGTGGAAGGTCCATATTCTTACAAGGTTTGTGAGGGCGAAACAATAAAATTCAAAGTATCGTCCGAAGATGAAACTTTTTCCCCGTATCAAAAGGTGCCGGATACCACCACGATGAAGTGGAACAAGGGAATTCCGGGGGCTAAATTCACCCTAGCAAAGAAGGCCGATTGGCCGGAAAAGAGGAAGGCCTATGCTGATTTTGAGTGGACCCCCTCCGTGGGTATGGCGTCGGATGTGGCGTATTCATTTACCGTTACCGTGTCGGATGAACATTGTCCAAAACCATCGACATCAATTCGCGCATTTAAAGTAAAAGTGAATCCTAGGGCTTTTAGTAAGCGTACATACACAAAGTTAAAGTGTGGAAGATTTGCAATGGCGGCTAGCGTTGGCGCATCATTCAAAGGAGTCCCATCGTTTAAATGGAGTGTGCGCGACAGTATGGGTAAAGGCGAGATTTTTTACAGTACCAAAAAATCTGATACAATGACGTTTTATCGGGGCGGTAAATACATCATCGTTCATACCGTAAATAATGCAGAAAACTGTCCAACAATTTATAGAGATACAGTTATAATTCCAGATCCACCGCAAGTGATAATGGCAAAGGCGGATACGTTTGCGTGCTTCGCCACAACTATGAAGCTGAATGCAAATGTTCTTTATGGCAAGGCGCCTTTCAAATACTATTGGACGCGCATCGTGAAGGATACGGGATCAAAAGCAGCGTGGAAATCTGAGACACACGTATCTGGCGATACATTGCAGGAGTTGTCAATCCCAAACATCAATCGTGACTCTACATTGAGAATTAAGATCACCGATGGCGATGGTTGTATATTTTATGATACCGCATCGATTTATGTCAAACCATTACCCAAAGTAAGCTTGGGCCCTGATCAGCGAATTTGTACCTACGAAACAGTCACATTTGATGGTCAGAATGCGGATTCTGTGAAGTATCTGTGGAATTCTGGTGATACAACGCGTTTTGTAACCAAGAATGTGAAAGGGAAGTATATCGTGCGTGTGATGGAGCAAAAGTGGAAGTGTATTATGACCGATACTGTGGAATTGTTTGTGAATGATACAGTGATTAGTAGGGCAGGTAATGATACCGTGATCTGTCATCAAAAGTCAATCGAATTAACGGCATCTCACAAACCTGCTGCTCTGACTGGAGATTATACTTGGGTCGACATTACCGGCGCCAAGACTCTCGGAAATAATGCCAAATATTCGGTCACCCCGAAAAATACCAACGCGCCAAGTGGATTTGCTCAGTATTTTTATTATTCCTTGATGACCAAGGTGAAACAAAGTGGACATGAATGTCAGCAAACTGATACAATCAGAGTAAAAGTAAATACATTACCCGCTGTTAAATGGGATCCAAAACCATTGAAAGCTCAGTGTTTTGTCTACGGTGATATCGAAGTGAACCCTTTCTTTAGCAAAGGAAAAGAAGTAAAAACTCGAATATGGGCTTTTGAAAATAAAACACCAAACAATGTAAATTCGAAACCAACGACTTCTACTGCCCCGGGTCCTGGATTTGCTAGAAACTATGTTGATTCGCTCACAACCGGACGACATTTATTTAGAACGACGTTCTTGAATAATACTCAACTTCAGAATGGAAATAGTTTCCAAGCTAAAATTTATGCAGCCTTTACCGATACCAATGGTTGTGTGAATATTGATAGCGTAATTCAAAGAATTAACGGTAACCCGATGGTTGATATTAGAGATAGTATTTTCTGTCAAGATTTGAGCTCAATCAAAATGGATCAAATCACACTTAGGCCCAAAGTGAAAATTGGAATCAAGTTGGATTGGACTGTTATGAAAAACGGTACACCTGGTGGCGTTGATCCTTCTAAGATTATCTCAAATGACAATCCCTTTGGTACTCCAGATTGGGTCTTTAGATTTGGTGATCCTACCGAAGATTACTATCAAGGAGATTATAAATTCCAGTTGTGTGTGGAGGACCAGTTGACAGGTTGTTTAACATGTGATTCTGTTGACATTAAAATCATCGCAGAACCAACAGTGAAAGTGACGTCGCCGAATCCTGTGTGTGTCAATTGGGATACCATGGAGTTGTATGATTTCATTAAAGTAAATGGAACTCAAGCGCGTGACAACGATGGTTCAAAGTACCAAATCATTGAATACAACTATAATCGTCTAGATCCTAAAGTGACGAGTACAACGCTAATTAAGGGACACAAGTTTTTACCATCGTTTGGAACAGGAACATGGTTGATTAAATATGGCAATGCAGCAACGGGATGTTTGAAGGAGGATAGTTTTTATATTTACGTAAACGATACGCCAAATGCAGTTTTATTGGCCCCTACAACCATTTGTGTAAGTGGTGCACCATTGGATTTGAATACACGAATCAATGTAGCACAGACCAAGCCCGCGAGCGCTACCGGTATTTGGACAGGCACCAGTGTTGGCGTTTCAGTAACAGGTACTTCCACATTTAAACCATTCTCTAACGGAACGGCTAATAATATTGAAGGCCCACATTCATTTAGATTTACCTACACCGATAATAATGGATGTTCTGATACTGAAGTTTATCAGGTATTTGTTCGAAATCAGCCATTGATTGGCATTACCACTAGCAAACCCGCAAGTGCTTGTGAAGGCAGTCCGTTTGCCATTCAAAGCAGCTCCAAGTATTGCGATACAAAAGTGTCTTGGACAATGCAAAAACATCTAGACGGCTCGTTGAGTGATGGTACTTTTGGTACCGGAAGCACCTCAGAGAATGTACTTTATGTTCATGGTTCCGTTGATAAGATTCAAAAGGGTGCTTTCTTGAAAGTGACAACCACTCCAATTGCGGGTGATGTTTGTCCACCGGCATCTGATAGTATCGAAATTATATTGCATCAGTATCCTGACTTGTCAGTGATTAATAACCAATCGGGTTGTATTCCATTGAATACTACGTGGACTGTTTCCGACAACAGAGGAATCCCAGCCAATCAAATGGCTTATCGTTGGGACTTTGGAAATGGAGATACTTCCAATGTTCAAAATCCTGCAGATGTCAAATATCCAATTCAAGGAAAGTATAATGTCCGCGTAATTGCTACCAACACTTCGGGTAATTGTAAAGATACGAGTGCAGCCAACGTGGAGGCTTATCCAATTCCAGTGGCATCGTTCAATACAGATCCAACCAAGACAACGGTTGCATTGCCTAAGTTTAGAATGTTGAACAGTAGTAGTATCAATTCTAGTGTTTTTGGAGCCAGTTTGAACTATGCATGGGATTTTGGCGATCCAACAAAGATGGATGATACGTCTACGTTAAAAAATGCATTCTACTCTTACGGAAAGGATACGGCAACTTACACCATTACGTTGATTGTGAAATCTGATAAGGGTTGTGCGGATACTGCTACAAAACTGGTTTATATTGGACCGGATATCATTGTCTTTATTCCTGATGCCTTTACTCCTGATAACGCTGGTCCAAACAAAAACAACACCTTTGCTCCGGTTGCTATGAATTATAGAAATGCAACTATGATGATATTCAATCGTTGGGGTGAGAAATTGTATGAAACCAACGATTTGTTAAAAGGTTGGGATGGACGTGCCAATGGTGTAGAATGTCAAGATGGGGTCTATATGTATACGCTTAAACTCTACAGCCTCGATGAGAAGAAGTATGAGTATAGCGGATCAATTTCCCTGCTGAGATAATTTCTCAGATTTGATTTTATCGGTTGGTAGGAAGTAGAGAATACAGATACCAATGATAAAAAACACCATGAGCAGTAAAATGCTGTTCCTCATGTTTCCCGTTACGTTGTCGATCATGGCCCAAGCAAATGTGCCCAAAACGATAGCGAGTTTTTCAGTGACTTCGAAAAAGCTAAAATAAGAGGTATTGTCGTGGTCTCCGGGGATGAGCTTTGCATATGTGGCTCTAGATAAACTCTGAATCCCGCCCATTACAGTACCAATTAAACAAGCCAACGCAAAGAACTGGTTGGGTTTCTGGGGTTCTAATTGGTACGCCAAAATACAACTCAGTGTCCAAATGCTTAAGCTGATAAACAAAGCGGGTTTGTTTCCCAGTTTTTTGGCGGCCCAAGCAAAGAAGAAAGCGCCAGCGATTCCAATAAGTTGAATCAAAAGGATCGTTTTAAGCATGTCCTCGGATTCTAATTTGAGTTCGTTTTTTCCAAAAAGTGCGGCGACGTAAATTACGGTTTGTACGCCCATCGTATAGACAAAGAAGGAGCCCAAGAAGATTTTTACGGCTTTCATCTTTTTGACTTCTTGAAATACATTGCGAATTTCACGGTAGCCGTTCCAAATGCTCACTTTGGCTTTTGCTTCTAGTTTGCCAGGGAGTTTTAACAGGGGCCAGAACGACCATCCCAACCACCAGATTCCAACTGTTGCGAAACCCACTTGAAAGGGCAGGGGGCTTGTTTTTGGCGAAGGCAATCCAAACCAATCATGTTTAATTAATAACAGCAGATTGAAAACCAACATCAAAACGGAACCGATGTAACCCATCGTGAAACCGCGAGCAGATAATTTATCGAACTTGTCTGGCGTTGCAATTTCGGGCAGGTAGGCATTGTAGAATACCAAACTACCAGCAAAACCCAAGGTTGCAATCATGAAACTTATTAGGCCAAACGTGTAATTGTGGCCGTTAAAGAAATACAAGGCACTGCATCCCAAACTACCAAGGATTACAAAAAATCGCATAAAGGGTTTCTTGGCTCCGGAAGCGTCGCTGATACCTGATAATAGTGGCACGAGCAATACGTTGATTAGGAAAGCAAAACTCAAACAGTAACTGTACAAGGCAGTGTTTTTGAAGTCCATACCCATCACTTCGATGTGTTTTGGGGTGAAACTTTCGTAAAAAGTAGGGAAGATGGCAGATGAAATGCTGAGTGAGTAAACGCTGTTAGCCCAGTCATACATGGTCCAAGCGGTCATGACGCCTTTGTTATTCTTTTCCATAAGAGGAACGCAATTTACCCAAAAATGCGGGAAATCAAGACGCGAATTTCTGGCTGTCCGCCCGATTCCATTTTTCCTCGGCGATGGCTTTGGTAATGATTAATTCTGATTTGCCTTTGAGAGAGGGGGCTTCGTACATGAAATCCTGTAGTATCAATTCGCAAATACCTCTCAATCCACGGGCGCCTAACTTATTTTCAAAGGCCATGTCGACAATAAAATCAATTGCATCATCGGCGATGGATAATTTGATATTGTCCAATGAGAATAGGTGCTGATATTGTTTTAACAAGGCATTTTTTGGGTCAGATAAAATCGACTTTAATGCGGGTTTATCGAGCGGTTCTAGGGCTGTTAGAATTGGTAAGCGGCCAATCAATTCTGGAATTAATCCAAAAGCTCTCAAATCGGGAGGGGATACCAAACTGAGCAATTTTTTGTCTTGGATTTCGCGATTTAGGCTGCTTTTAAACCCAAGTTCTTGCTTTTGAACGCGCCTAGAGATGATTCTCTCGATACCATCAAATGCGCCACCACAAATAAATAGTATGTTGGTGGTATCAACTTTAATATACTTTTGGTCGGGGTGTTTTCTGCCACCTTCTGGAGCGACATTAGAAATCGTACCTTCCAAAATCTTAAGTAAACCTTGTTGAACTCCTTCGCCGCTGACATCACGCGTAATGGAGGCATTGTCGCCTTTGCGGCTAATTTTATCCATCTCATCTAGGTAGATAATGCCACGTTCTGCCAATTCGGGTTTGTAGTTAGCCACTTGAAGCAAACGACTAAGGATACTTTCCACATCATCGCCCACATAACCCGCTTCGGTTAAAACGGTTGCATCGGCAATACAAAAAGGCACATCAAGGATTTTTGCCAAGGTTTTTGCCAAAAGCGTTTTGCCGGTACCGGTTTCGCCGATCATCAAGATGTTGGACTTTTCAATTTCCACATCATCCGACTTCTTGCTATTTTTCTTGCTATTTAATCGTTTGTAATGATTGTATACGGCCACACTCAGCGTGCGCTTAGCCTGGTCTTGTCCAATTACGTATTGATCAAGGTGTTCTTTGATCTCGATAGGTGTAGGAAGCTTTTTGCCACCTTTTTCACCCGTTGTACTATTGATATCGGTGATTGATTCTGGAGAACCGCCAAGTTCTTTTTCTACGATATTGTTCGCTTGTTCGGCGCAATGGTCACAAATATGACCATCCAAACCGGAAATAAGCATCAACGATTCGCTTTTCTTGCGACCGCAGAATGAACAATTGGGGTCTTTCGCCTTCATGCGAGATTATTTGGTACGGCGTCCGAGCACTTCATCGATCATACCGTAGGCTTTCGACTCTTCGGCTGTCATCCAATAATCACGATCAGAATCCTTTTCAACTTTATCAAAAGGCTGTCCGGAGTGATTTGAGATGATATCGTACAATTCTTTCTTCAATTTACTGATTTCCTTATAAGTGATCTCAATATCTGAAGCTTGTCCTTGTGCGCCACCCAATGGTTGGTGAATCATGATGCGAGAGTGGGGAAGAGCAGTGCGCTTTCCGTGGGCTCCAGCACACATCAAAACGGCACCCATACTTGCAGCCATTCCGGTACAAATGGTAGCCACATCAGAACTGATGTACTGCATCGTATCGTAAATTGCTAATCCTGCGTAAACACTTCCACCTGGACTGTTGATGTAAATTTGAATGTCGCGGTTTGAATTCGCACTTTCCAAAAACAACAACTGACCCATAATGATATTGGCAACATCTTCGTAAATGGGAACACCTAAGAAAATGATTCGGTCCATCATCAAACGAGAGAAAATATCGATGACACTTGCGTTCATCTGACGTTCTTCGATGATGTTTGGAGTTAATCCGTAGATACCACCACTCTGAGAAACCAGTTTGGTGTAATTATCCATTTTCAAGCTGCTAATTCCCAAGTGCTTGGTCGCGTATTTCTCAAATTCTTTACCGTAGTCCATGTTTTTGTAGTTATATAACAAATCTAATTCAGAAAAGATTACTCCCCATGCGCAGATTTATGCGCATTCACTTGGGTGAAATAATCTTCTACGCTGATTTTCTTCGCTTTGATGGTAATTAATTCTTTTACTGCATCGTAGGCTTTGCGATAAATTACGCGGTCTGCCATCTGCATTACAAATTCGCGTTCTGCAAGTTTTTTGTTGATGCTTTCGTCCAAGAATGCATCGTTCATTGGGATATTTAATCCGTACTGACGGTATAATCCGTGGAAATAAATGCGCGCTTCTTCTCTGATTTCTGCTTCCGTGCTCTTCAAATCTGTTTGGGCAGCAATTTTGTCGATTACTAAACGACGTTGCAATGCACTTTTCTCTTCCGCATATTTCTCGTCGATGTTTTCGAAGGTGTATTCATTTTCTTTCGTAGTGATCAACCAACGCTTTAAGAATTCATCGGGTAAATTGATGTTGTGTTTTTCCATCAACAAGTGACCAATTTGATGATCTAACCAAAGCTCAGATTCATTGCGGTAGTAGTTTTCCAAATTCGCTTTGATCTTCTCGCGATATTCTTCTTCGCTTGATGGAATTTCTAGGTCGCCAAAAACTTCTTTATAGTACTCCTCGTTGATTTCTGCATCGATTCTGCGTTTGATTTCAGTAACGGTGACGCTGAAATTGCTGCTAAGGTCGTTTACGCCCTCTTTTGCGATTCCCAATGTGTTGGAAATAACGGTTTCGTTGTTATTGAGCAATGTTTTGATATCGGCATTGAACTGGTCGCCCACTTTTTTGCCCAAAACAGAATCCTTCACTTTCTTATCTTCGATTAAAGACGATACGAAGCTGATGTTTTTATCGTTCAAACCACCATCCAAAACACTTCCGTCTTCATTCAACTCATTGACATTAGCATAGATGATATCTTCCTCTTCCGCGGCTTCGATATCAACCATTTTGCCATGACGCTTTCTAGAGTAATTGATATCGTCCGTAACTTCTTTATCGGTAACGGTAATATCGAATTGCTCCAAAGTATCCTTTTTAGAAACACTAAGTTCGAATTGAGGCGCCAAACCACAATCAAAAGCAAACGTAAAATCTTCGCTACCATCGATATCAATTTCGCTTTCTACCTTATTACTTGCGATGGGGTAGCCTAAAATATCCAATTTGTTCTCTTCGATGTAGTCGTTCATCGCGTCGGATGCCATGCGCTGAATTTCATCGGCTAGAATCCCTTTACCATACAACTTATGAACCATTCCCATAGGGGCTTTTCCTGGGCGGAAGCCTTTGATATTGGCGGTTTTCTGAATGCGTTTTACTTCTTTTTCTACCTTTTCTTGGTAATCTGATTTGCCAAGTGCAATGATGACAGTAAGGTTAAGATCGTCGTGTTTTTCGAGTTGAATATTCACAATATTGCTTTTTTTCTATTGGGTGATGTGATAAAATGAAAATCCCCGCCACATTGCCTAATAGCAACAATTGGAGGGGAGTAGTGCACGCGGAGGGACTCGAACCCACACACCTTACGGCGCCAGATCCTAAGTCTGGTGCGGCTACCAATTACGCCACGCGTGCAGAAAGGATCCTAAAAAAGGACTGCAAAGGTAATGAAATAATAGGAATAAAGCAATTAGAACAACTCAGTTGAGTAGGTAAATACTTTTTTATTTTTTAGGGTAACCGTTATTTTGATGACATCGCCAGTTTCCCATTTGGGCATGCCAAGGGGAACGATCACCAAAGTTGGAAGCCCAAGCCCATTTCCAGCTTCCTCGCGGACATCACATTCTACCTTGCCATGTTTGGTGGATGTCATTGATACTGTTGCTTCTGCAAGCGGTTGAAGAATAGAAAAACTCCATTTATCAAAAGCAAGCATGGTTGGTGAGGCACCCGCAGCAGGCCAGGTTACAAAATGATCCTTATAATAATTGGAATCGATCTTTAACAAAGATCTGTCGGCCATCCAAAAAACAGAATTGTTGTCGGCACAACCATAACCGTAGTTCGTTAATCCCGGGTGGGTGATAAGTCGACGGTTATACATCTCATCACTTTTATTGTCGCTCATTAGCACCGTGACGCTTTGCGCAGGATTAGATTCCAAAATGGCTTGACCATAAGCGGCGGCATCGGCTGCGGGTTGAGAAAAGCACTTATGTGTTTCGGGTTTGGGTTCGCGACTGAACACGCCAATGGGGGCATACATCGTGGCGGCAGCCAAACATGCAATTTGCTTGTCCTCGTCCAATCGCACTGCATTGGGGATCCCCGAATTCTGACGGAAGTAATTGATACGATTGGTGATTTTTTGATTGGTACTGTCTGGCAAGGTTCCTGGGGTACAAGTCTTTACAACACCCGACCATCCAGTATTAGAAACCTGTTTGCCTTTGATTTTTGAATAGGCGATTTTGCTGCCTTTGAAACGTTTTTCGAAATCCGCTTTCGCCACACTGATCTGAAGTTTGTTTAACGTCGGAAATTTGGGATTTTCTTTTTGAAGGCGATAGTACAATCCCCAAGCCAAATCCATTTGGCCGTGCTTGGTTAATGAATCAATACCCCTAGCCAATAATTGCTGTTGTTGGGGTTTTAGGGTGGTGTTTTTTGGGAAGTCCTTAACTACAGAATCACTTAATGTTATAATGCGCTGCCAATCGTAATAGGCGATGGGTTGCTTAATCCATTGCGAGTAAATAGCCATACGATACTTTTTCAAGGTCGCATTTTTTGGATATTTATTGCCTGCATGATCCATCAACATGCCAATCAAACGGTGGCTAATGGTTTTGGGTGGATTGTTTAGCAGGGCTTCCATCCGTTTCTCATCGATGGCTCCACTTTTGAACTGCATGGGGTACCACTTGTAGAAGAAGAATACAGTACCGCCGGGCGCGTTGTTGCTCAGGTAATACTCTAAACTCTGGGTAATGAATTTGCTTGTGTCGTTCAATAAGAAGGGATCGGTAGCGTTCTTTGCTTTTCGACCCAAAAGATCGGCTTTCCGCTGAAAGAAATCTTGGTATGTGAGTTCTGCTTCAGCCCAATCGTTCTCCTGTGTAAGGTATCCGATGCGGTTGAGGTAGAAATTGTTTTGTTCGTGTAGGTAAAATGTATCGCTTGGGAAATAGATCAAGGCTTTTTGCAACCATTGATTATACATAGCGCTGTAGCCGGTGTTTGTTCTTGTTGATGCCAATTCGATATTCAACATTTGACGTTCCCAGCTTAACAATTTGACATTGAGCGGGAATACAGATAGTCCCATTTCGCAATAATACATGGCGCTATCTTTCATTTTTGCCTCATTCAAATAGTAATCGGTAAGGTCTTCAAATGCTTCTCTCACATACGTTTTCTTGTGTTTGTTTTCTGCATTGGCACCGTAATTCATTGTGGCAACCTTTCTAAGGGTTTTAACGGCATCCAAGTTTTGCTTCATCAAAAAATAGCAATGTCCAGCCATGCCCAATGCAATCGTATCTCCGGTAAGCTCATAACTCGTTTTGTAGGTTTGGAGGGCACGGGGGTATCTGCCTTGACCGTAATTGCTGATGGCTTCTTTGTTGTTCGCAGCCACCAAGGGTTTAAATCGTTCGCCGTATACTTTGTAAAGTCTTTGGTCATCATCGTAACCAATCGCCTTCACCGCACTTTTCATGGATTCTTTAAAGTAATCAGTTTCTTCTTTGCGATATTTTTCTAGTTGATACATCTCAAACTCGGAGATGGCTTTGATGTACCAAAGTTCGGTGGTGGATTTATCGTCTTCTAGGCCGCTAATACAATATTTTCTTGCTTCAGGATATTTTCCATTGGCAAAATTTTCACGGGCTTTGAGTACAGGTTTGGTCTGCGCCGTAACTGCTTGAATACTAAAAATGCAGATAATGAGTAAAAGGTTGCGTAGTTTCATGGGGTTTGATGATACCTATTACAAATAAAACGGAAATAACCCACAATTGGAAGGGTATGGGACATTCGGTGCATAAAACGCAATAAATCTTACCGAATCAGGGTGATGTCAAGTTCTACGATTTGCCAACAATGGGGGCGGGCCACCATCAAAGGGATTGTCTGACCTGCCGATACTTTTTACGTCCAGGCCGTTCGCTCTGCGAACGGCCTGGCTCCCAAATCGATTCCTCATGCGATCCATCGCCTGATACAAATTGGCCATCTCCTCCGAATCCTCAAACAGATTCATCTGAAATCCGCCGCTCACCAAATCGCTAAGTCGTACCCCCACCAAACGAATCAGTAATCGTCGACTATATAAACGGTCAAATAATTCCATGGTTTTGGCAATGATGATATGGTCTGCACTGGTGTAAGGAATCTTCGCCTGCAAGGTGTGCGTATTGAAGTCGCTGTATCTCACCTTTACCGTGATGCAAGCACAGATTTTATCGCCCTTCCTGAGTTGGTATGCCAAGTTTTCGGCCATGGCGCTCATTAGGTTGCGCAATTTAACGACATCAATCGTGTCTTTCTCAAAGGTTCGCTCGGTGCCAATACTTTTCCGTTCTTGGTAGGGTTCCACTTTGCGATTGTCGATCCCCTGTGCCTTTTTCCATAAGTCGATGCCGGGTTTTTGGAGTGTCTTCGATAGCAAATCCATAGGCATCTCTTGCAGGGTTTTGATGTATTGTATCCCCAACGACCTCAGTGTGCGATAGGTTTCGTTGCCAACCCCTGGTATCTTTCTCACCGAAAGTGGAGCAAGGAAAGGTTTTTCATCGCCGTAATCCACCTTTCTTTGTCCTGCTGGCTTGGCCGTTCCCGTGGCGACCTTACTCACCGTTTTATTGCTTGCCAACCCAAAGCTAATGGGTAAACCTGTTTCTTTTAAAATGCGATCCTTGAGCTCCATCGCCAACTTCCACGACCCAAAAAACTTATCCATGCCCGTCATGTCAATGTAAAACTCGTCGATGCTGCTTTTCTCGTACAGCGGAACCGACTCGGCAATGATATCCGTCACGTCCTTAGAATAATCGCTGTATAGTTGAGAATCTCCGCGAATAATGATGGCTTCCGGACATAATAGTTTGGCTTGTTTCATCGGCATCGCACTGTGTACACCAAAGGCGCGAACCTCATAGCTGCAGCTAGCCACCACGCCGCGATCGCTGTTGCCCCCAATGATGACAGGTTTTCCGTTTAAGGCGCTGTTGCGCATTCGCTCTACGCTCACAAAAAATGAGTCGAGGTCCATGTGGGTGATAATCGAGGAGGTAGAAGGATTGCGCATATTTAATTGATTAAAAAGTTGACAAATTTTCGTCAATAAGTTAATCAAAAATATCAATCCAACAAGGGGGTGTTAAAATAATCTGAGTTGTTCGGGCAGTAATCGAAATGATTTGCGGTGGTGGGGTGTGATTCCATGCGTACGAATTGCATTGCGATGGGCCAAAGTGGGGTAGCCGGCGTTTTGATTCCAGCCGTAATGGGGGAATTCTTGGTGAAGCCTTTCCATGATTTCATCTCGATGCGTTTTTGCGAGAATACTGGCGGCCGCGATGTGCAAGAATCTGCCATCGCCTTTTACTTCTGTTTGATGCGGGATATTGGGGTAGGGCTTAAAGCGATTGCCATCCACGGCAATAAATTCTGGAATCGTACCCAATTTTTCGATGGCTCTGTGCATCGCCAAAATACTGGCATTCAATATGTTGATTTGGTCAATTTCCTCATGACTGCAAACGCCCACGGCCCAAAAGAGGGCTTCGTTCTCGATCACATCACGCAAGGCATTGCGATGCGATTTGCCAACCTGTTTGGAATCGTTTAGCCAAGGATGGTGAAAATCGTTGGGTAGGATCACGGCCGCGGCCACAACAGGACCAGCCAAACAGCCTCTTCCAGCTTCATCGCAACCTACTTCTATTAAATGGGGATGAATTTTTGATTGCAACATTTTTCCCGGAAGTTTATTTCTTGTTCGCTTTCCCAAACAACGCAAATCCGTATTTATAAGATACTTCAACGCTTTGCCAGAAGCAGATCAACAATCCGTTGGAGCCAAATTTCCAACCGCCTTTGAGTAGGTAATTGCGGATAAAACGCGCAAAGCCAGCGGTGAGGAGCTTGAACAAAAGATAAAAATATAAGCCTTGTCGCTGAATGAAATAGCCCGGATGATTCGTGAATTCATGTTTGAGTGCTTGGCCACCAATTTTGCCGAATTTCAGGGCTTGTTGCTTAACGGCGTTGAGATCGGTATAGGTGAAATGCAAAATATCGCCAGATATCGAGCCCAATGAATAGCCTGTCTCTAAAACAAACTTATCGTGCGGATTTCTGCCCGACCAAGAACCACACCGTCGGTCCCAAAGTCGCAATTTGGTGTCAGGATACCACCCACAACCACGAATGGGCTGGCCTGCTAAGTGATTTAAGCGCGAAAAGGTATATCCTTTAACTTTTCCGAACGTGAGGCCATTGGCAATCGCCAACGTGAGTTGCTTTTGTAATTCTGCAGATAAGCATTCATCGGCATCTAGGCTTAAAACCCAATCAAATGCTGCTTGGTCTTTGGCCCAATTCTTCTGTTGTATATGGCCTTCAAAGGTGTGTTGAATGACTCGGGCACCTTTGTCGCGGGCTATCGCAAGCGTATCGTCGGTGCTAAAACTATCAACCACTAAGACTTCATTGGCAATTCCAATCACGGAATCGATACAACGACCAATATTGTTGGATTCATTGTAAGCGATAATAACCACTGATATTCCAGCGCTGGGTTCCACGGTAGCGAAGATACAAAACTATCTTCAGTGGGGAATTCTTAGCTCGCTTTGTTGAAATGGTCGAGAATGACCTGACGGCCCGATTTGGAAATTTTCACTTGTTCGCCAGGTTATTGACGCTTATGATCTCTTCCTGAATCATCCATTCCATATACTTTTTATAGTCGTGCACGATACCTTGAAGTACTGTTGAGCAAAGTTCTACAAACCCATCTTCGCACTTTCCCTTGTTGGTGAGATACATGTACTGTAAATTACGAATAAGCCTAAAACATTCTGTTGGCCTGAAATCAAAGCCTACTTGCTCTGGTGTGGTGGAATTGATCTTTTCCGAAGAAGGACGATATAAAACTACTTTCATTACACGAAGTTCGAAGTATCAACAACACCTCAGAATTTCTGTTTTCCACAGAAAGCGTGTAAACACTTGCTATCATTGGGCTTCAATTGTTAAAAAGCCGCAAACTCAACAACAGCAAGGCTTCACATCGGAAGCCCTTATTTTACTGAGCTCTACAACAGAATTATATACGTAATTTCCCTATTAGTACCCCATTAGTGCAAGTACACTTACTCAAGAATTTGTAGTTTTATGAACAAATTCACGTATAGGTAAACAGTTAATTAAAAAATTGTTATGTTTGTTTCAGTCAATATTATACGACATAAAAAAACACATACTTATTCTTACACTTTCTATTGCAATTTTATTTTCTAGTTGCTCGAGTAGATTACTCGTGTCTTCTGGCGCAAAAAGTAACGAACCATTAATATTCAATGGGGAGTATAAATTCGATACCTTAGAACCGATAACAGTAGAAGGAAAAGCAATCTTTGGTATACCGACATCATCACACTTAGGACAATACAAAAACAAGAATGGGTTTTTATTTACCTTCAATGGGGTAGAGGTAGGAAGAACCCCTAAAGTACTGCCTATTTTAACAATGGTCACAGTCAGCTACGTTTCAGCTCGACTAGTTCAAGCGATTGGTGGAGAAAAAGCCGTATATCAAAATATTCCTGGAATGGGGTCGTTTGTAACAGGATACGAAAATCGAATCAAATTTGTGCCAGCACTAATTTTAGGCTTGCCATTAGCTGGTGCTACAAATAATTACCTTTGGCAATCTAGCGCCTTTAGTGGGGCATCATCCTGTTTTAGATATAGGATAATTGAGGAAAATCCTGACATAGATTTATTCATTTATCCAAAATATCAGGTAGAATACAAGAGCGGGATTTGGACGCAATCATCATCACTTACTGGCCGTGCAATTGGAGCTTCGTTAATAATCAATCCACCAAAGCCCATAATTGAAACACCAATCATAATTAAACCAACTCCAGAAGTACCACCAGCATCTCCTGCAGCACCAATTAAGCCAAAGAAATAAATTTAAATTAATTACCCCTAACAAGTTCGCTGGGGCTTCAACATTTTGTGTATAACGTATCCATCACAACCAATGTTATTATCCTTGGACAGGGTTAATAATTGGATTGAGGGGGTTAATCCCTGATGTTAAATACTTGAAAATAATTAATAGGAAATTGGTGATAATATACGAAGGTAGTGCGTGTTCTATGCAATCGCTAAAACGCAATCTGTAATTATCGCAAATGCAATTAAATCAGTGTCTTACAGGCAATTTGGAAATCATAGGTGATTGTCTTAGTTTCGTATATAATCTAGTTGTGTGCTATACTGTTTGACAGAGTGTTCATATAAAAAACTTAATTAAAGATATTATGATAGACATAAATAACAGAGAAAAAGTAAGTGAGAAACTTAACCTATTGCAAACTGACAGTTTGCCTTTCTTTGGTAAAATGACAGCCCAACATATGGTTGAACATTTGACATTTGCAATTATGTTTTCTAACGGCAAATTGCCACAAAAACTTTATTTCCCAATTGACAAAGCAGAAATTATA